>WNFX01002767.1_pt1 | contig 17628 bp, 13 predicted proteins | sample 5400111 | NCBI WGS metagenome assembly WNFX01 (sample SAMN13153363, study PRJNA577476) | soil metagenome | isolation source: 40 cm soil or saprolite under grassland replicate 1 | place: USA:California | collected 2016-06-15 | reverse complement strand
ACATTGCGCGGCTCACCGCCGCGCTCGGCGACCTCGGCGAACACGCGCTTCGCCGCCTGATGGCTGACGGTTCCGCCCCGTACCAGCCCGATCAGATTCGCCAGCGCACCGGGCGGTACGCGCAGGCCGTCGCCGTGATCCTTCGCGTCCTCGAGCACCTCCGTCATCACCCAGTTGGCCGCCGTCTTGGGTTCCGCTCCCGCGTGGACCACGGCTTCGTAGTAGTCCGCCACCGCGCGATCGGCCGTGAGCACCGCGGCGTCCGTGACGCTGAGGGCGTATTTCTCGACGAAGCGCTCGCGCTTCTTCGTCGGCAGCTCCGGCAAGAGCGTCTGCTGCTCGGCGATGAACTCCTCGGTGAGCACCAGCGGCGGCAGGTCGGGGTCCGGGAAATAGCGATAGTCGTGGCTTTCTTCCTTGCTGCGCTGCGGCCGCACGTTGTTGGTCTTCGAGTCGTACAGCATGGTCTGCTGCGCGACCGTGCCCCCGCTCTCGAGCACGGCGATCTGGCGATCCCGCTCCACGGTCAGGGCCTTCTCGACGTAGGCGAAGGAGTTGATGTTCTTCACCTCGGTCTTGGTGCCGAGCGCGGTGTCGCCGGGGCGGCGCACGGAGACGTTCGCGTCCACCCGCAGGCTGCCCTTTTCCATGTCGCAGTCGGAGATCCCGGCGTACTCGAGCACCTGCTTGAGGGTGAGGAGATAGGCGCGGGCCTCGTGGGGTGACCGAAAGTCAGGTCCCGTGACGATTTCGATGAGCGGCACGCCGCAGCGGTTCAGGTCGATCGCCGTCTGTTTCGGGAAGCGGTCGTGCAGCGACTTCCCCGCATCTTCCTCGACGTGCAGGCGCTGGATTGTGGCGGTGGCGATCCCGCGGTCCGGCGACAGATACGACAGCGACCCGTTGGTCGCGAGCGGCTGCTCGAACTGCGAGATCTGGTAGCCCTTCGGGAGATCGGGGTAGAAGTAGTTCTTGCGCGCGAAAACGCTCCGCGGGTGAACGGTGCACCCGATTCCGAGCGCCGCGCGCACCGCGAGCTTCAGCGCGTGCTCGTTCGGCACCGGAAGGGCTCCCGGCAAGCCGAGGCATACCGGGCAGACGTTGGTGTTGGGCGGGGCCCCGAAGGCAGCCGAGCAGCCGCAGAACATCTTGGACAGCGTGCGGAGCTGCACGTGCGTCTCGAGCCCGATGACCGTCTCCCAGGCGCCCGCCATCACGCCTCCTCGCCGGCCGGCACGGCCCGCTCGAGCGCGTAGGCCGCCTCGAGCATCTCGTCCTCGAGGAACGCCTGCCCGATGAGCTGGCCGCCGATCGGCAGGCCCTTGATGCGACCGATCGGCATGGAGATCGCAGGCAGGCCCGCGAGGTTCGCCGTCACGGTGAAGATGTCGGAGAGGTACATCGCCACCGGGTCGTTGAGCTTCTCGCCCGCCTTGAACGCCGGCGTCGGCGTGGTGGGAGTGAACAGCAGATCCACGCCGCGATCGAAGACGTTGCGGAAGTCCTGCGCGATCAGCGCGCGCATCTGCTGGGCCTTCCGGTAGTACGCGTCATAGTAGCCCGACGACAGCACGTACGTTCCGACGAGCACCCGACGCCGCACCTCGGGGCCGAACCCTTCGCCGCGCGTCGTGCGGTACAGGGCGCGCACGTCTTCCGATCCGTTGAAGCGCGGCCCGTACCGGGCGCCGTCGTAGCGCGCCAGGTTGGACGACGCCTCGGCGGGCGCGATGATGTAGTAGGTCGCGACCGCGTACGCCGTGTGGGGCAGCGAGACCTCGCGCACCGCCGCGCCCAGCTCGCGCAGCAGGCGGATCGCGCGGTCCGAGGCGCGGCGCACCGCCGGATCCAGGTCCTGCGGAAAGTATTCCTTCGGCACGCCGATCACGAAGCCTTGAAGCGACTCCGGCACGGTGGGCAGGCGCAGCGAGTCGCGCTCTTCACAGGTCGAGTCTTTGGGATCGCGCCCGCTGATCACCGAGAGGACGCGCGCGGCATCGTGCACGCTCCGGCCCAGGACGCCGATCTGGTCGAGCGAGGAGCCGAACGCCACCAGGCCGGAGCGGCTCACCCGACCATAGGTGGGCTTGATCCCCACCACACCGCACAGCGACGCCGGCTGACGCACCGAGCCGCCCGTCTCCGAGCCGAGCGCGGCCGGTACGGCGCCCGCGGCCACGAGCGCCGCCGAGCCACCCGATGAGCCGCCCGGCACGCGCGTTTTGTCGAACGGGTGGAGCGACCGGCCGTACGCCGAGTGCTCCGTGGACGAGCCCATGCCGAACTCGTCGCAATTCGTCTTCCCGGCGATCAGCGCGCCCGCCGCTTTCAGCTTTGCCACGGCGGTCGCCTCGTACGGCGAGCGGTAGCCCTCGAGGATCTTCGAGCCGCAGCTCGTAGTGAACTCGAGCGTGCAGATGTTGTCCTTCACCGCGACCGGCATCCCGTACAACACGCCCGATGGATGCGCCGCCGACGCCTGGGCCACCAGCGACTTGCGCAGCTCCTTGATGGGCGTGAGACAGGCGTTCAGCCGCTTGACTTTGACGATGCGGTCGGCCGCCGCCTTGGCGCTTGCCAGCGCTTCGCTGGGATCGCTCACGCTCCGGCGTCCTCGAACTGCCCGAGCTTGGGCACGAGGAAGAAGCCGTCTCGGAAGGCAGGGGCGAGCTCGGCGGGTCCGAACGCGAGGGGCCAGGGCTTCACTTCGTCGGGGCGGAACCGCACCGCATCCGGGCCCGGCACGAACGGCTTCACGGCCTCACTCGCCGGTACCGCGTTGATCTGGGCGACGTACTCGAGGATCCGGGACATCTGCTCGGCCAGGCGCGGCAGCGCGTCGTCGCTCACGTCGAGCTCCGCGAGCCGCGCGATCCTCCGGACTTCGTCATGCGTGACGCTCATGCGCTCTCCCACTCGCGCTCGAGCCCGGCGTAGGCTACGAGCAGCTGCTTGGTCCCGATCTCCTGATCGTCGAATTCCACGGTGACCTTGAGCTCGCGGCCCGAGCCCGACACCGCGCGCACCACCCCGCCTCCGAACTTGCGGTGTCGCACCCGCTCACCGGTCGCGTAGCGCGGCGCGTCCTGCGACGCCTCGACCTCCCAATCCAGCTCCGCCGGGGCCGGGCGCTGCACCCGACCACCGCGCGCCGCGCCGCGCATGCCGCGCGCGCCGCGGTCCCACAACGGCGTCGTGCTCCGCTCTTCGAGCGCGCCCGCCGGCAAGGCCTCGAGGAAGCGCGATGGCTCCGACAGCTCGAGGCGCCCGGTGCGGTACCGCGTGCGCGCCCATGAGAGATACAATTTTTCGCGCGCGCGCGTGAGTCCTACGTAGCACAGCCGTCGCTCCTCCTCGAGCCCCCCCGGCTCGCTCGCCGATCGCGCCAATGGGAACAGACCATCCTCGAGCCCGGCGAGCGTCACGACCGGCCATTCGAGCCCCTTCGCCATGTGCACCGTCATCAACGTGACCCCGGTCGGGTCGCCTGTGCTCTGGTCGGCCGAGGCCACGAGGGCGGCTTGCGTGAGATAGCGCTCGATGAGGGTCGGGCCCGTCGCCACTCCCTCTTCCCCGGCCTCATCCCCGTCGTCCTCCGCCGTCTCCGCCCACGCCGCGGCCCCCGCGATCAGCTCCTGCACGTTCTCGAGCCGCTCGACGCCCTCGGGGCCTTCGTCCGCCAGGTACTGGGCGTAGCCCACCGCCGCCACCACCTGTTCCAGCGCCGTGGCGGGATCGGCCTGGCCGTGCCTGGCCCGCAGATCGTCGATCAGGGCGGCCACGCCGGTGAACGCCGCGCGCACATTGGGGCGCAAGTCGGGGATCCGCTCGGCCGCCCGGGCGGTTTCGAGCAGCGGCTTCCCCCACTGCGTCGCCGCGCGCACGAGCGGCGTGAACGACGCGTCGCCGATCCCCCGCCGCGGCACGTTCACGATGCGGGCGAACGCCTCGTCGTCCGCGGGATTGGCAATGAGTCGGAGGTACGCGAGCACGTCCTTCACTTCGCGGCGCTCGTAGAAGCTCACGGCGCCGACCAGACGGTAGGGGATCCCCCGGAAGCGGAACGCTTCCTCGAGCGGTCGCGACTGTGCATTGGTGCGGTACAGGATCGCCATCCCCTCGTATGCCATGTCGCCGTCGGCCGCCCGGCGACTCAGCTCGCCGGCGAGCCACTCCGCCTCGTCCCGCTCGTCCGCCGCCGTGAGCAGCGTGACGGGCTCCCCGCCCTGATTCGCGGTGAACAGCGTCTTGCCGAGCCGCCGAGCGTTTTCCGCGATGATGCCGTTCGCCGCGTCGAGGATCACCTGGGTGGAGCGGTAGTTCTGCTCGAGCTTGATGAGGGTCGTACCGGGGAAGTCCTGCTGAAACGAGAGCATGTGCCGCACGTCCGCGCCGCGCCACCCGTAGATCGCCTGGTCGTCGTCGCCCACCACGCAGAGGTTCCGGTGTTCCATGGCTAGCTGCTTCACGAGCCGGTACTGGGCGGCGTTGGTATCCTGGAATTCGTCCACCAGCACGTGATCGAAACGGCGCTGCCAGTATGCGAGGCGCTCCGGATGCTCCGCGAACAGCGTGAGCGGAAACAGCAGGAGGTCGTCGAAGTCCATGGCGTTGGCCTGGCGGAGCGCCGGGCCGAGGCCCGCATAGATCTCCGCCGCCACACGCTCGAGCGGGCCGTCGGCGCTCGCGCCCAGCTCCTCCGGGAGCACCATGCGGTTCTTCGCGCCCGAAATGATGGCGTGGATCGCGCGCGGGGGATTCGCCTTGGGGGAGTGCCCGCGCTGCTCCAGCAGGCGCTTGATGAAGGACTCCGAGTCGTCCTGATCGTAGATCGTGAAGTTCGGCCCGAAGCCCAGCAGGGCGGCCTCGCGCCGCAGCAGGCGCGCGGACAGCGAGTGGAAGGTCCCGATCCACAGGCCGCGCGGGTCGGCGCCGAGCAGCGCGGCCACGCGCGCGCGCATCTCCCCCGCCGCCTTGTTCGTGAACGTGACGGCGAAGATCCGCGACGGCGCCACGCCCCGCTCGCGGATGAGATGCGCGATCCGGGCCGTGAGGACGCGCGTCTTGCCCGACCCCGCGCCGGCGAGCACGAGGAGCGGGCCGCCGGGATGGCGGACGGCGGCATCCTGCTGGGGATTGAGCGCGAGGGTCACGTTGCACTCACGAGCGGGAATTCGAGCACGAATTCGGCTCCCTCTCCGGTCGGGGCCGGCCGGTACACCAAGCGGCCACCGTGCTGTTGCTCGACGATGCGACGCGCCAGGGCCAAGCCGATGCCCCACCCTCCCGGCTTGGTCGAGACGCCCGGCTCGAACAGCTGGGCCCGCACCTCCAGCGGCACGCCGGGCCCGTCGTCGATCACGCTCAGCCGAGCGGTGCGGGCGGCCGCTTCCACGGCCACGTCGATCCGCCCGCCCCGTCCCGAGAGCGCGTCGATCGCGTTCTTGATCACGGCCTCGAGCGCCCATTCGAGCAGCACGGGATCGCCGAGCGCGGTGGGGCCGGGTCCGGTCGCGCGCAGGGTGAGGGTCACCGGGCTCGCGAGCGTGGGGAGCCGCGGCCGGAAGTAGCTCACCACGCGCTCTGCCAGGGCGCCCAGCCCCACCGGCTCCCGGCGGGCCGGCCGGCCGATGCGCTCGAACCGCTTGGCCACCCGCTCGAGCCGCTCGGCATCGGCCTGAAGATGCTCTGCCAGCTCGACCCCCGTGGTACCCGGATTTTCCCGCAGGTAGGCAATCCATCCCGTGAGGCTCATGAGGGGGGTGCCGAGCTGGTGGGCCGACTCCCGCGCCATGGCGACCCACAACCGGTCGCGCGCGGCGGCGACCTGCGAGCGGTAGGCCCACCCGGCGAGCAGCGCCAGGCACAGGAGCACCGCGCCTTCGAGCGCGGCGATACTCGCGAACCGGCGCGCCGCGGTTCCGGTACCGTAGTGGATCGTGCCCGCGCCGGGCTGGACCAGCGGAGGATTCTCGACGTCGAGCTCGGAGATCCACGCGCGCAGCTGCGCCGTATCGGCGCCGATCTCCGGAGGCGCGTTGTCGAGCGCGGTGATGTGACCGGCGGTATCCATCACGACGATGGCGATCCCCAGAGAGCGGACCTGGCGCGCGAGGTCGAGCAGCGCATCGGTCGCGGCGTCGGGTCGCGGATCGTTCAGGCCGGCAAACACGCGACCGAGCAGCGTGCTCGTCTGGCGCGCGTCGTCGCGCAGGTGCCGCGCCACCACCCACGCGTACCAGACCGTGATCCCTCCGAGCAGCAGCGCCAGCCCCGCCACAACGGGAGGACCCGCGCGGCGGAGCGCGGCGTTACGCGCCATCGGCGGAGGACGGCACGAGGCGCTCCATTCCGAGGTACGGGACGAGCGCCGCCGGAACCGTCACGGAGCCGTCGGGCTGCTGCCTCGTCTCGAGGAGCGCCGCGATGGTGCGTGGCAGCGCCACGCCCGACGCGTTGAGCGTATGCGCCAGCTCGGGCTTCGCGCCCGACGACGCGCGGTAGCGGATGTTGGCACGCCGCGCCTGGAAGTCGGTGAAGCTGCTCGAGCTCGAGACCTCGAGCCATTGGCCGACGCCCGGCGCCCAGACTTCGAGGTCGTACGTCTTGGCGCTGGCGAACCCCAGGTCGCCCGCCGCGAGCAGCACGACGCGGTACGGGAGCTCGAGCCTTTGCAACACGGCCTCGGCGTGCCCGGTCATCCGCTCGTGCTCGGTCGGTGAATCGGGGGGCCGCGCAAACCGAACCAGCTCGACCTTGTCGAACTGATGCACCCGCAGCAGTCCACGCGTGTCCCGCCCGGCGGCTCCCGCTTCCCGCCGGAAGCACGGCGTGTAGGCGGTGTAGCACAGCGGCAGCTTTCCGCCGTCCAGGATCTCGTCGCGATGCAGGTTCGTGACGGGCACCTCGGCCGTCGGAACGAGGAAGAGATCGTCGGGTGCCGTCTTGTACGCGTCGTCGGCGAACTTGGGGACCTGGCCCGTGCCCTGCATCGTCGCGCGCTTCACGACGAACGGTGGCTCTACCTCCACGTAGCCGTGCTCCCTGGTGTGCAGGTCGAGCATAAAGTTGATGAGGGCGCGCACGAGCTTCGATCCGGGGCCCACAAAGACCGGGAACCCGGACCCCGATATCTTCGCGCCGCGCGCGAGGTCGAGCAGCCCTAGTTGTTCGCCGATCTCCCAGTGCGGCTTGCCGCCCTTCGGCGCCGGCTCACCCCATGTCCGCACGATCTTGTTGTGCGACGCGTCGCCGTCCGGCAATTCCGGCAGCGGCAGGTTGGGGACGTAGAGCAGCTTGTCTTCGAGGGTCTGCTCGATGCCCTTGAGCTCCGCTTCGAGGGAATCGATCCGCTCGCCCAGGGCGCGGCGCGACCCGCGCACGTCCGGCGGGAGCGCTCCTTTGTCCTTCATTAGACGCGCGTCGGCCTTCGCGGCCTCGTTGCGCTCCGCCTTGAGCTGGTCGAGCTGGCCCGTGAGCGCCCGGCGGCGCATGTCCAGCGCCTCGAGCTCGTCGAGCAGCCGTGTGACGGTCGGATCGCCGCGCCGGGCGAGCGCGGCGCGCACCTGCTGGGGCGAGGCGCGTAGAAGCTTGAGATCGATCACGCCGCTACTGCTGCGGGAGTCCGAGCTCGAGACCGCGGTAGCCGCAGTTCTGGTCGACGAGGATCTCGAAGTCCAACCGCCGCGCCGTCGTGTCCACGGCCAGCACGCGCAGCTTGGCGTAGAGCGGGAGCGACACGCCGAACGAGCATAGCGTGGGCCGTGAGCGGACCAGCACGACGGTCCCCGTGTCGAGCGTAATCAGCTTGTCGAAGATGTAGCCGCCGGTCGGCGCGAGCTTGATCGCGGCGAACGGCGTCGTGGAGGTCTCCACACCGGACAGCTGGCCCAGATTGATCGCTCCGGTGGGATACAAGGCGGGCGCCTCCAGTGAGTCGAAGTCGAACGCGAAGTCGAGCGCGGTCGTCAGGTCCGTCCGCACGGCCTGTGCGCCCAGGAGCGTGTAGGCCGACGGCAGGGTGAGGGCCGTTCCTCGCAACGCGTACAGCGACACCGTGTCGACTTTATTGGCGAAGAACGGCGCCGGGAGGCCATTCGTGTCGGTGCATCCGACGACGAGCAACACGAGCCCGGTCAGCGCGACCTCGCGCGCGGCAATTCTGCGGTGGGGAGGCATTCGGTGCGGGGAAGATACCCCGCGGCGTCCAAGTGGGTCAACCCACGGTGGCTGCTTGACTTCGCTAGTTTCCATTCCTAGCTTGGCCGCCGTATGGCGACAATCCGGGATGTGGTCGAGGCACTCGCCCGCCGCGGCGGCGTGGACGCCGTGGTGGTCGTGGGGCGTGACGGGTTGCCGATTGACTCCCGCGCGGCCAACGGAGTCGACACCGAGAACGTAGCCGCACTGCTGCCGTCGGTCATCAACGGGTTGGCCCAGCTGGGCGAAGCGGGAGGGCGCGGGCAATTCGGCACCGGCGTGCTCGAGTTCGGCTCCGGCCTCGCCGTCGTCTCCGTCCTCAACGCCGACGCCTTGCTGATCGTTCTGGTGCGGCCGTCCACCAACGTGGGCGCCCTGCTCTACGACCTGCGCCGCCACCGTTCGGCGATCGCCGGCCTGCTCTGACCCCGAGTCGCCCGCCTTGTCGCCCGTCCGGCGGCACCTCCTCGTCGTCGATGACGAGCCGCATATCGGGTTGCTGCTGCGCCCGCACCTCGAGCGCCTCGGCTACGTCGTGACTCTCGCCCGCACGCTCGCCGAAGCGCGTCAGGCGTTGCAGGGCGGCGACGGGCCGTTCGACGCCATGCTCCTCGATCTCCATTTGCCCGACGGCTCCGGCCTCGAGCTCCTGCGCGAGCTCCGGTCCGCCGCGGCGACACGCGCGTTTCCCGTCATCGTCCTCACCGCCGAGGGCGAAGACCGCATTCTGGGAGAAGCGGAGGGCCTGGGCGCCGGCCTGCTCACCAAGCCGTTCAGCCCGAGCAAGCTCACGGCGCGCATCGCCGCGATGCTGGGTGACTCGCCTCCCCCACCCCCGCCCCCATCGTCGGTTCCCCGGGACACGCGATGAGCGTCTGGGCCGCCATCCTGGCCGGCGGGGCGGGAACCCGATTCTGGCCGCTGTCGACGCCCGAGCGGCCCAAGCAGCTGCTGCCGCTCGCCGGCGACCGGCCGCTCCTGGTCCAGGCGGTCGAGCGGCTCGACGGACTGGTCCCGCCCGAGCGCATCCTCATCCTCACCGGACCGTTCCTGGTCGACCAGGTGGCCGGCGTGGTGCCGCAGATCCCCCGGGCGCAGATCTTCGCCGAGCCGCGCGCGGCGTCCACCGCGCCGGCCCTCACCTGGGCCGCGCACTGGATCTCGCAGCGCGACCCCGGAGGCCAGATGCTCTCGTTGCACGCGGACTGGGCGGTGAGCGATGACCGTGCGTTCCGCGCGGCCGGGCGCCAGGCGCTCGGTGTGGCGGCCGAGTACGACGTGCTCGTCACCGTGGGCGTGAAGCCGACGCGCAACGAGACCGGCTACGGGTACATCATCCCGGCGAAGCCGCTCGGCGGTGCGCGCACCGTGCGGCGCTTCCTCGAGAAGCCATCCCCCGCGCGCGCGGCGCTGCTGCGCCGCCAGGGCGCGCTCTGGAACACGGGGCTGTTCGCGTGGGGCGTGGCCCGCTTCCTGGGCGAAGCGGGCGCCTACGCGCGCGAGCTCAAGCCCGGCTGGCCCGCGCTCACGGCGGGCGACGTCGCGGGCTTCTTCGCCGCCGTCCGGCCCGTGGCGGTGGACGTGGCCGTGTTGGAGCGAACCAAGCGGCTCGCGGTCGTTGCCGGGACGTTCGGCTGGGACGACATCGGCTCCTGGGACGCCCTGTTGCGCATTCGCAAGCCGGACGCGCACGGCAACGTGGTGGTCGGGAAGGCGACGGTGGCGGACGACGTGCGCCGCTCGGTGATCTGGTCCGAGAGCGAGCACGTCGCCGTGGTCGGCCTGGAAGATATGGTGGTCGTGCGGGCCAACGGCCACACGCTCGTGATGCCCACCGGCCGCGCCGAGCGCTTGAAGGAGCTCGTGCAGCGGCTGTGACCCACGCCCTCTACCTGCTCGATCCGGACCCCGCCCCCGCGTGGGCGCCGTTCGTCGGAGCACGCCCGTTGTGCGAGCTGCGGGCCGGCGCGCACCTGATCCGCGAGCGGTGGGAGACGTTCGTCGGCGCGGAGACGGCCGCGATCTTCGCTCTGCCTCACCTCGCCGGATTCGTGGAGGCGGGTGTCCCCCTGGTGGCCGCGCGTCGCCCCGTCCCCGGGCCGGCCGTGATCGGCTCCTCGACCTTCGCGCCGCGCGGGCTGGCCCCCGCGCTCCCGAACGGCGCCTTCCGCCTCACGAGCGGCGGCGTCACGGTGGGGTGGGGAGTCGGACCGGGGGCCACGTGGGACGGACCCCAGCCCCACGCCGCGGCGATCGAAGTCCCGGGAGTCGTGCTCCGTGGCGTGTACGACCTGGTGCCGGCGCTCGAGCAGCTGCTCCCAGACGACCTTCGCGCCTTGCTCGGCGACAGTGACCCGCTCCCCCCGGGGAGCGCCGTGCTCGGCGATCCCGCCGCGATTGCGCTGCGCGACGCCGCCGTGGAACCTGGCGTCGTCTTCGATGTACGGAACGGTCCGGTCGTACTCGAAAGCGGCGCCGAGGTCCGCGCCGGGGCCCGGCTCGAGGGGCCCCTCTGGGTCGGCGCGAACGCCCACGTGCTGGGCGGACCGGTGCGCGCGTCGGCGATCGGCCCGCGAACGAACGCGCGCGGCGAGCTGTCGAGCTGCGTCTTCCTGGGGTACGCGAACAAGGCGCACGACGGCTTCGTCGGCCATTGCGTGATCGGCCGCTGGGCGAACCTTGGCGCCGGCACGATCACGTCGAACTTGAAGAACACGTACGGTCGCGTGCGTGTCGAGATCGCGGGGACGCGACTCGAGACCGGTCTGCAGCTGCTCGGCAGCCTGATCGGCGATCATGCGAAGACGGCGATCGGCACGCTGCTCGGCACCGGGACCGTGATCGGCACCGGCGCGAACGTCTTCGACGAGATGCGGCCGCCCAAGTACATCCCCCCATTCGCCTGGGGTGGCGCGGGCGGCGCCCGCATGAGCCGGGACGGGTTCCTCAAGATCGCGGGGCGGGTACTGCCGCGGCGCGACGTCGTGGTGGATGACGCCACCCGCGCCATGCTGGAGCGGATGTACGACTGGGCTACGCGCTGAGTTTCGTGCTCGGGCCGTTGCTCCCCGGCCGGCCAACGCGCACATTGTTCAGTTCCGGTGGACACACGAGCGATGCCGCAAACCGAGCAATACCGACGTGTCGGTAAGTTCGAGCTCCACGAGATCATCGGCGAGGGAGCCATGGGCGCCGTGTGGCGGGCGTACGACTCCGTCATTCGGCGCTTCGTGGCCCTCAAGCTGCTGTCCCGCGCGGGCCACTCGGCCGACGCCCGAGATCGCTTCATGCGGGAGGCGCGCGCCGCTGGGGCGCTGCAACACCCCAACATCGTCACGGTCTACGACCTCGGCGAGTCGGACGAACAGCTGTTCATCGCCATGGAGCTGGTCGATGGGCGAGACCTGAGCTCGCTGATCGCGGTGAGCGAGCCGCTCGCGCTCGAGCGCAAGCTCGACATCGTGATCGAAGTGCTGCAGGGGTTGTCCTACGCGCACGAGCGCGGCGTCATTCACCGCGACGTCAAACCGTCCAATGTCCGGATCGCCTCCGACGGCTCGGTGAAGATCATGGACTTCGGGATCGCCCGCCTCCAGTCCGCCGACGTGACCGGCTCGGGCGCGATCGTCGGCACGCCGACCTACATGGCCCCGGAGCAGATCACGAACGGCGCGATCACGCCGGCCACCGACATCTTCGCCGTCGGCTGCCTCCTGTACGAGCTGCTAGGGTACCACAAGCCGTTCGAAGGGGAGACGGTCCACGGCGTGCTGTACCAGGTGCTCACCACTGACCCGAAGCCGCTCCGCACCATGGCGCCGTCGATCCCAGCGGCGCTCGAGCGCGTCGTCGGGAAGGCCCTCAACAAGGTGCCCGAAGAGCGGTACGAGACGGCGCGCCAGATGCAGTCGGCGCTGTTCAGCATCCGCGCCGCGCTCTCCGGAGCGACCGACACCACCGAGCGGCTGAGCCTGCGCTGGACGCCGATCCCGTCCGCGGTCCTTCGCCTCGTCACGCACGCGCCCATTAAGTGGCGGGCGGCGGCGCTGACCGCCTTGATGGTGACGGCGCTGGTGCTCCTCTACGTGTCGCGCTCCCCCTCCCCCGTCGCGGCGCTGCCCGACGCCGAGCTCACGAGCGCCACGCTGGACCAGCTGCTGACCTATCCGGTGCCTGTGCATCTCAACGCGGCGCTCGTCGCGCAGCGCGACTCGGCGCTCGCGGCCCGCGAGCGGGCGCGGCGGGCGGGGGCGATGAAGAACAATGTGTCATCGCTCATCCTCGCCGAGACCGTCGTGCAGAACGCCGAGCGCGCCTTGCGCACCGGTGACCTGGCGCGGGCGTCAAGCGGGTATTGGAGCGCCATCCCCCAGTACGCCAAGGCCCAGGCCGAAGCCGAGACTTTGCGGCGCGACGCGGAGCGAGCCATCGCCCGCGCCACGCCCGTGGTACACGCGCTGGCGACCCGCCCCGAGGCGGGGCGCGCCGCCACCTCGCTGGCGCGCGCGGACTCGTTCTACCTCGCGATGGACTACGTGGTGTCCCGGCTCGCGGCGCTCGACGCCGAGCAGGTCGGCGTGGCCGCCGGCGTCGCTCCCCCCTCCCCGCAACCCCCTGAGGCGCGCGCGGCGATCGGCGTGCTGCTGCAGGACCTCGAGCGCGCGGTGTCGAGCGAGCGTGTCGGAAACTTGCAGGTGCTGATGCCCGGCATGGCGGAAACGGATGTGGCCGCGTGGCAAGGTTTCTTCGAGCGCTACACGCGGCTCACCGCTCGATACACCCTCGACCAGTTGAGCACGGGCGCCGACACCGCGCACGCCACGGTACGGACCGTCTACCTGTACGGACCGGCGGGTGGCGGAGCCCAGCGCGAGACGCGCCTCCGTCAGGTGATCCGTTTTACCCGCACGCCGAACGGATGGCGGGTCGCGAACATCCGCGAGGCGCCCTGAGGGCTCCCTCGATCAGTCCCAGGCGCGCTCGGTCGGAGGTGGCGGCGCCGGGATGGCCACGGAATCGGCACGCGCGGGGGGCGGCCCGACTCGGCGCAGCGTCACGGGCTTCTCCAGGTCACCCCCCGAGAGGGTGAGCTTGTCGGCATCGAGCTTCATACGGTACACCTGCCACACGCCGTCCCCCAGCGTCAGCCACAAGCTATCGTCCACCACGCGCCAGCGCGCCACCTGATCGCCGAATTGCGCGGAGCTGTCGCTCCGCACGATGATGTTGCGAATCTCGTCTTCGGTCTTGGCCTGCCATTTGCCTTCGAGGCGGGCGCGCGGGCCCGCGCCGGAATGGGCCGTCTGGGCGGGGAGACCGGGAGCGATCCCGAGCAGCAGGACGAGGATACGGGAGACTGGCGGCATCTTGGATACAAGATACCTACCCCGGCACGGGGGGCGGCGGCTGGTCCACGGGCTCCCCGGGCACCGGGGCGCGCTCGTCGGTCAGCACCGCCACCTGCGGCTCGAATTGCCGCATCATCCGCACGAACGCACCCGCCAGCTCCGGATCGAACTCCGTGCCGGCCCGATCCTCGATGTACGACAAGGTCTTCGACTGCGGCCACGCTTCGCGGTAGGGCCGGTGGGTGCGGAGCGCGTCGTACACGTCGCACACGTGGACGAGCTTGCTCCCTTCGTGGCAGTCGCGCCGGAACTGGAACGTGGGATAGCCATCCCCGTTCAGCATGATGTGGTGCTCGTAGGCGACCACTGCAGCGAGATCCAGGTCTTCCTCGGCGCGCAGGATGAGGCGGGCGCCCTCGGCGGGATGCCGGTTCATCAAGGCCCGCTCCGTGTCGGAGAAGCGTCCCGGCTTGGTGAGGACCTCGATCGGGATTTTCACTTTGCCGATATCGTGCAGCAGTCCGGCCACGCCGAAGGCCCGTACGTCGCGCGCCGACAGCCCGCGGGACTCGGCGAGGGCCATCGTCAGGACGGCGACGTTCATCGAATGGGTCGTCGTGTACTGATCGAACTCCTTGAGCTGCAGCAAGGGGATCACGATCTGCCGACCGCCGTGCATGGCGATCGACAGTGAGCGGACCACGGCCTCCGCTTCCGTGAGCGGCAGCGTCCCCCGAGCCTGCACTTCCTCCTGGACCCAGCGCACCGTATCCGCTTCTTCGCTGAGGGAATAGGTGATCGTTGCGGTCGGGATCGCGGCACCGGGCTGCTCATCCCCGCCCCGCACGCCCACGGCACCGAACCGGATGCTGGAGCGGCGCATCTGGCGCGCCTCGGTGGTGTCGATCGCGGAGAGCGTGAGCCGGGCGAGCACTTCGTCGAGGAACTGCTCGAATTCCTCCCGGCTCACGACATCTGAGAACTCCAAGCGCTGGATCCCCGCGAGCGCCAGCCGCTGCCCCCAGTCCCAGGCCTTGAGCTCGCGCAGCGGCAGCCGCCCGAATACGATCTCATCACCCAGGAACGTGAACAGCGGCCGCGCCTCGGTCGCCTGCAGGTCGTTCAGCTCCCGATGCGCGTCGTCGATCGCGCGCTCGCGGGCGGGATGTCCCGGCCGATAGAGGGTCATCGCCGCGAGCGCGTGCGCGAACGCGTTGAGGAAACCGGCGGGGCTGCTCACCGCCGGCTCGCCTGCGGGTCCGCGGCGTTGAGGATCTCGCCGTCGGTCGACGAGGCCGCGAGGGCGAGGCGGGCGCGCGCCCGCGGATCGTGGCGCCACCCGGTCGCGAGCGCCGCCAGCGCGACCAGGAGCTCGGGAGACTTGGCAGCCAGCTTCTCCCGGCCGAACAGGGTGCGGCCGCCCGCCGTGATCTGGAGCAGCGTCTCGAGGGCGGCCCGCGCCCTGGTGTACCCCAGGGCCCGCACGGCGAGCGCGCGCAGGTCGCCGGGGAGCGTGCGATCGGTGGCGCGATTCACCAGCAAGGGCACGGCGGCGTCCGGGCAGGCCTGCAGCGCGACCGCGAGGCCCAGGGCGAGCCGCAGCGTGCGCGGGTCCTGATCGCGCAGACCGACGACGAGCGCCTCGTCGCGCTCGGCCGGGAGCTTCAATTGCAGCTTGACCGCCTGCCAGCGCACCCGCGCGTCGGTGTGGCGCATATAGGGGGCGGCCGAGAAGCCTGCCGGGGGGGGCCCCAGCTCTTCGAGCAGCGCCAGCAGGTTGCGCGTCACGTACCAGCGGCTGTCGTCGAGCCGCGCAATCACGAACGGGGCGATCTCGGCGCCCATTTTCGCCAGCTGCGCGAGCAATCCGCGCCGCGCCCCGCGCGACTCCGCCGCAGCGAGGGCAGCGAGCAGTGGCGGAGCCGCTGCCGCGCCCACGAGCGGCACGAGCCGCTCGAGCAGCTTGAAGTCGATCGGCTCGCGGGCGACGATCTGCTGCACGGCCGCCGCCGTCGCGATCCGCGCCCGCACCGTGGCCGCGGCGGCGCTGTCGGCCACCCCGCCCTCCAGCGCGTCGAGCAGCTGCGCGAGCCGACCCTCGGCCACCACCCGGTCGACCGCCGCGGGGAGACGCGGCCCCATCGTGCCGATCTCCAGGGCCATCGCCACCAGACGATCTGGCTCGGTCGCATGGTGATCGCTGCGTGGCGCCCCGGCCGGCGCGGCCCACGCCATGCGTTGCAGCGCCGCGCCGTACGCTCCAGGGGTCGGATCGGGGAGCGTCCACCCGGCCAGCAGCTGCTGGACCTGCTCGCGCAACGCCGCATCGGCTTGCGGTCGCACCGGTGCGGCGCCCGCCTCTGCGTGCACCGCCAGTTTCGACAGCAGGCGCACGAGCGAATGAGAGATGGCCTCCTGCGAGCTCTCCGCGGCGGCCTTGAGGATGTCGAGCACCGCATCCACCGCCATGCCGTCGGCGGCATCGGAGACGAACTGGCGTCGCTGCGCGAAATCGCCCCCCATCCTCACCAGCCGCTGCAGCGTTTCGGGCTTGAGAGTGCGAATGAGGCGCGAGGTCCGCCGCCGCAGCGCCGCGGCTTCCGCACTGCCCGCGGTCTTGAGCTCGGCGGCAATCTGCAGCAGGTAGCCGACGATCACTTGATCGTACCCGGTGGCCTCGGCCTTCGAGTGCTGGTCGATGGCCTGTGCGATGACCGCCGGCTCCGTGGGGGTGGGCCGGGTGTCTTCCGGCGCGGTCGCCAGGGCCGCCCGCGCCAGGCCCACCCACAACTGGGCGGCTCGCGCATCCCCTTCCCCGGCGGCGGGGCCGCTCTGGTCCGTGAGCTCCAGGCGCTCGTAGGTGAGCGCATGCAGCTGTACGTGCGGCCACGCCGCCAAGCGGTCCCGGTCGCCGAGGCCGAGCGGCTGCCCGGTCCGTTCGGCTTCGATGGCGAGCGTCCGGAGGGCATCGCCCACCTCTTCCTGCTCCACGCCTCGCCGGAACGTGATGGCGCCCAGGTGGTGGCGGTGCAGCCGGCCCGCGAGCTCCCGCAGCACGGGATGCTTGGGGTCCGTCGCCACGCCCTCGATCACGAGCTGGTTGCGGGCCACGCCGAGGGAGACCGTCGCCCGATCCTCAAGCAGCAGCGCCGCGCGCCGGGTCAACCCCGCAGCCGCCGGTGCGAGCGACGGGTGCCCTTCGGGATACATGGCGTGCTTGTGCAAGGCGATCGACAGCTCGATCAGGAAGTCGGCGAGGTCGCGCGACAGCGTCGCGCGGTCACCGGACGGAGCAGGCATGAGGGCAAAGATACTAGGACCGGCAACGTGCTAGACGCACAGACGCACAGACGCACAGAGGTGAACAGAGAACAGGGGCCGGGAGAGACTCCCGACCCCTGATCACTGCTTACCTGTTGCGTCCGTGCGCCTGTGCGTCTATGCGTCTGTTGCGTCTGTGCGTCTGTGCGTCTGTGCGTCTAGCCGTTAGTACATATCCACCCAGCCGCGCTGCATGGCCTGCTTGGGGTAGGCCGATGCCGACAATGAGGCCAGCAGGGCGCAAGAGGAGTACTGCAGTGAGGTATTCCCTGCGAGCGCGACGTTGTCGGTTACGTCGACGCTCGCCGCCATCACGGCGCCCACGATCTTGTTGCCGGTTCCGGTCATCTTGAGTCCCCCACGTGCGATGACAACCCCCGTGAACGTAAAGTTGCCGGCCACCGTGAAGTCTCCGTCGACCAGCAGGACGCCCTGGCCGCTACCCGTGGTGACCCTCAAGTCGCCCAGCACGTGAATGGTCGGGAAATAGGTCTCGCACGCCCCCGCCGGGATCGCGCGGTTCGGGTCTCCCCAGTTGGCCGGGTTCGCGCTGGCCTGGCACACGGCACCGACCGCGATCGGGAGGACGCCGGTGAGCACCGTATTGCCCGGATACGTCAGGTTCGCCGCCGCGGCGAGCGCCTGGTAGTTCGTGTTCCCATAGTTGAAGTACGTATTCGAGTCGCCGGCGGCGGGGGTCGTGAGTACCGGCGGGTTGCCGTTGAGGGTGACGCTCCCGTTCACCACGGCCGTGGTGGTG
>WNFX01002765.1_pt1 | contig 17637 bp, 24 predicted proteins | sample 5400111 | NCBI WGS metagenome assembly WNFX01 (sample SAMN13153363, study PRJNA577476) | soil metagenome | isolation source: 40 cm soil or saprolite under grassland replicate 1 | place: USA:California | collected 2016-06-15 | reverse complement strand
TCAGGCCGGCGATGGCGGGCAGCACCAGGAACACGGCCAGGTGCAGCAGCGTGACCGCTGCCCAGATGGCCACGTCTGCGGCCAGGAGCAGCGCCAGGCCCGCGCCGATGATGGCGGCTGGGTGATGCCGGGTGCGGCGGGTGCGGCGGGTCACTGGTCCTCCTTGAGGCGGTCGGCAAGCGCTCTGCAGGCGCTCGCCTGGTCGAGGTCATCGGCGTGGTAGTCGCACAGCCCGGCGGGCGACTCGGCGCAGTCGAGGCAGTACGTTGCGGCGCGCTCGGTGAGGAACGCGGCGGTGTGGTCGAGGGCTGCCAGGATGCTGCGCCGGTCCCTCGGAGTGAGCATCGGCGCCCCGCTCGCAGGGCTGTCCGGCCGCTCGCTGCGGGCGCCGTGGCCGGCGGTGCCGAAAACGCCGCGGAGCGCGCCGTCGAGGCGGTACGCCCACACCGGGTAGTCAGGTGACGGGCCGCCCGCCGCGAACGCGGCAGTCTCCCGCTCGAAGTCACCAGCGGCCGACCGGGCGACGGTCAGCCTGGCCGCCAGCTCCGCGTTCACCGGGCACCGTCCCGCCCGGCTGCGGCGCGGCTGATGATCCCGGCGATTACGGCGATCGTCTCGGGTTCCCAGTTGGCCAGCCACAGCAGGATGCGGTGATCGTAGGCGCCGAGTTCCACCCCGGCCGCCGTGCACGCGTCGTTGAGCATCTGGTGGTTGCGCTCGCCCATGACACCCCGGCGATGGCTGGCGTGCATGGCGTCGTAGGCGGCCCGGACGGCGGGTGTTTCCCGTGCCTGCCGGGCGGTCTCGAATGGCCCGGTCATAGCGCACCGGCCTGGATGCCGTCAGGGGTGAGGCGGCGAGGGCTGTCGAGCATCGCCGCGGCGGCCTCCAGCGCGGCTAGGACTTCGCCGCGGGTCCGCCATCCCCGGCCGGGCCGGCATGCCTCCCACTGGCCAGCGGTCGTGTCTGTGATGTCGTAGACGGACGTGCGGCGGGTGGCGAGCCCGGTGAGGTACAGGAATCCGGCGAACCGGGTGAGGGCTTCCTCGGCGGCGGCGGCCTGGTCGGCAGGGTGACTGTGGGGGATGCTCGCGGCGGCCTCGATGGCGCTGCTGCCGCTGTAGCCATCTTCGGGCCGGTTAGCGCTGGTGGCGCTCGGGTTGTAGTCGTGCTCGCGGATGAGCACGGCGGCCAGGCGGAACGCGGCGGCCAGTGACGCAGGAGTGTCCCCGGCCTGGCTCTGCCGCGCCAGGGCGGCGGGCTGTGAGATCGTCATTTCGGGTTGTCCTTCCGGTTGTGCGGATGGGTGGCCATGGGCCGTCGCAGCGTTCTGAGCGCATGCGGCGGCCCGTTCTGTAAGCGGGATGCGAGAATGGGCTGAGCCGTCTGGGAGCCGTCCCAGAGTCGGCAACGGCCAGCAACGGCCAGCAGTGACCGGCAACGTTCGGGCAGGTCAGGATGAGTGTCCGGCACCCGGCACGAGGTCAGGAAAGGACCGCGACGCTTTGGATGACAAGGAGATCCTTGGGCACATCACCGATCTGGTCACGACCGAGCGCGAACTGCGCGCCAGGCTGGCCGCCGGCCAGCTGAGCAGCGCGCTGGAGCAGGCCGCACTGAGGTCCGCCGAGGAGGCACTCGACCAGTGCTGGGATCTGCTCCGCCAGCGCCGGGCCAAGCGGGATTCCGGCGCGGATCCCGAGCTGGCAGAGCCGCGGCCGACAGCGGAGGTCGAAGGCTACCTGCAATAGCGGGCCTGGCCAGGCCGCCCGGTACGCTCGGATGGTGCGGATCGCGAGGTTCTCCCACGATGACCAGGTCAGCTTCGGGCTCGTGCTGCCCGCTAAGCCCGCAGCCCCCGCCGCACCGGCCGCAGCCGCGCCCGCACCGCCCGGGCCGGCCGAGTCTGCTGAGTCTGCCGAGCCTGCCGAACCGGTCAGCGCGGCGAACGGGGACGGCCCGGCCGCGGCGCCTGCTGGCCCCGAGGATGACCAGCTGATCGTTGCCGAGCTGGCCGGGCACCCTTTCGGCGGTAAAGAAGAGGACGTCAAGCTGACCGGCGCCCGGTTCGGGCTCGGTGAGATACGCTTCCTCGCGCCCATTCTGCCCAGCAAGATCATCGGGATCGGCAAGAACTACGCCGACCACGCGCGCGAAATGGGCGGCGAGCCGTCGGCCGAGCCCGCGGTGTTCCTCAAGCCGTCGACGGCGGTCTGCGGTCCTGGCGACCCGATCCGCCGGCCGGCCAAGCTCTCCGAGCGGGTCGACTACGAGGGGGAGCTTGCGGTGGTCATCGGCAGGTTGTGCCGCGAGGTTCCCGCGGAACGGGCAGCGGATGTGATCTTCGGATATACCTGCGCCAACGACGTGACCGCGCGCGATCTGCAGGTCAGGGACGGCCTGTGGACCAGGGCGAAGGGCTTCGACACGTTCTGCCCGCTCGGCCCGTGGATCGAAACTGACCTGGACCCGGCCGACCTGGCGCTGGCCACCAGGCTGAACGGTGAGGTCAGGCAGGACACCCGCACGTCGTTGCTCCTGCACGACGTGCGGGCGCTGATCGTGTACGTCAGCCAGATCATGACCCTGCTGCCCGGCGATGTGCTGCTGACCGGCACCCCGGCGGGAGTCGGCCCGATGGTCAGCGGCGATGAGGTGGCGGTGACCGTCGAGGGCATCGGCACGCTGCGGAACCCGGTGACCGACCGCGACTGAAGGCGCCGCCGTTGGCTGTGCCCGGCCGGCCGGCCGGCGCTCAGGCGGGCCGGGCGCATCGGATTGGATGTGCCGCAGAGGTTCGGCTACACTGCTCAGCGCGGCTAGGCCAGCTGGGGTTTGGCTGGATGGGGTATGGGGTAATTGGCAGCCCGACGGGTTCTGGCCCCGTTAGTCTAGGTTCGAGTCCTGGTACCCCAGCGACGTATGCTCGGCACGGCTGCCAGCCAGGCAGCCGCGTTCGCGGTCGCTGGAATCGCAGCTGAGCGCACCCGTGTTGGCTGACTGGCCGGTGGTGCGCTACCCTGGCGCCCGGTTGGCTCGAAATGTGGTATTCCTGGCCCCGTCGTCTAGCGGCCCAGGACGCCGCCCTCTCAAGGCGGTAGCGCCGGTTCAAATCCGGTCGGGGCTACGTTGGAAGTAGCAGGTCAAGGGCCTGATCGCTGATGACGCGGTCGGGTCCTTGATCATTTGTCCGTCATTTGTCCGTCAGTTCTGTCGTCACCGGGCGGCAGCCGGTGCCATCGGAGGGTGGTCATCGGCACATCAGCGGACGCAGCCTGCGGCCTGGAGTGAACATAGTTGGTCTCACGGCAGGGCCACGCCGTCGGCCGGGTTGCTGCCGGTCGCCAAGCCTGCCACAGCTTGAATAGGCCAGCCTTGGCGCTGGCGTGGATCCCTGGTACTCCGCCCCACGGACTGTCCTTCAAATGGCACGCTGGGACAAGCGTGGACATGGCGCTTGTTGAACAGGGCCGCGGACTGCGGCTGAGGGATAGGTCGTTGCTATCCCGCTCATGGCTGTGGACGCACGCCATCACGAGTGCACCACGTCACGTCACCGCTCGCCGGGCGGCGATGATGGATCTTCGACCTGGCGGGGCCCAGGTGCATGGGGAGGGGTGGCATCGGAGTCGATGCGTCTGACCGATGTCGAGGCGCGGGATCTGCTGTCGTTTGACACGTTGCAGCTCAGCGACTTGCCGCAGACCCTTGTCGTGGTCGGGCCGAATGGCGGGGGAAAGACGAACCTGCTCCGGCTCCTCCAGATCGTCGCGGTGGCGATCGACCGGGCAGCGACTTTCTCGCAGGATGCGTATCGGGCGCTGGTGCGCTTCGCCGCATCCCGTCGGCTCGGTGCGGCTCGGGCGGACATCTCCAGCGTCCGGCTGGGTATCACTTTCACCGAGTCGTGGGAGCGCGAACTGCTCGCAAGCTTCGTCCGCGCCGCGATCGCGTCGGGCATCCTGCGGGACACGCCGACCAACGCGGACGCGAGCGGCAGTATCGCCTGGGTGCGCCAGCACGTCAGCCAGACGGCACTCACGCCTCTCAGCAGCGGGGCAATCGTTGTCGATTTCGTCGATGCGGCGACCGGGCCGTGGGCCATCGGCTACGAATTCGATGTCGACGGGGAGCGGTTCCGGTGGGTGCTCGACGGCCCGCAATCGCGGGGTGCCCTGATGCGCGCGGCCGATGCCGGACGACTGGATCTTCCCAGTTACCCCATCGCACAGAAGCTGGACTTGGACGAACATCGTGTGCCGAGCCAGCCGTTTACCCTGGCCGACCTGCTGCCGCCACCAGGGGAGGCCAGGGCCGTCACGTTGGATGCCGGTCCCCAGTGGGCTGGGCTGACCCGGGAGTTCGCCGCGCTGGCGGGCATTGCACTGGAGCAGACGCAGCGGAACGGCTTCTCGCTGGCGGACGTGCTTCACGTCGTCCTCAGCCGTGCGCTCGTGCTGCTCGGCGATCTGCGTGAGCCGCCGCGCATGGAGTACACGGTCGAGGAAGTTGCTTCCGATTCGTCGCCAGCCGATGGCAGCCGCATCCCGGTGCGCTTGTTCCGGCTGAAGAACGGCAACGCAGCCGACCGCCGGCAGTTCGCGGCCATACAAGACCTGTTCAAGAGGCTGACGGGGCGGACGTTCGACATCGCGCTTGCCAGCCCGCCACCGGGCCACGGCGAGGAACCGGCGGCGAACCTGCAGATATCATCCGATAACGAGCAGTTTTAAACACTCCCGTCACAGAAACCAGCTCCACCGTCAGAAAAAGGCGGGTGTGCCATCCGGCCGCGTAAGCACCTCCAGATCATCCAGATCTGCACGCGCACATGCCCGATTGCCGCAAGCGCTGCCGCGATACCGATCAAGCCCTCCGGGTGCGTGCTAGCCGCAGATCGCCGTTGCGCTGCGTGACCCGTGGTCGTATCGCTGGCACGTCGGCCGTGAGGACGTTCAGTGCTGACTGCGACTCGAGGCTGCCAAGTCTCCGCATGGTTCAGCCGCTGGCTAGTTTCGTCGGACTGTGATGCTTTAGTTGGCCAGTGCCGATTCCCTTGTACGCACCGCCGGCGCTGCGGTCAGCGCGCGATCCCAGCCCGTTCGACCAGATCGTGCGGCGTCAGCCACTGAGGATCCTGGTCGACCAGCCGCTGACGGTGGGCCCGGTCGATGGTGAGGGTGAGTACAGCGGCTATGCGTTGGCTGGCAGCGGCAGCACGGGCTTTCCCGATGCCTGCACGGTTCTGCGCAGCTACCTCCGTCACCCGGCGTTCGAGGTACTGTTCGTCGCTGATGAGCTGGACGAGGAGGGGGCGGTCGTGTTCGGCGAGCCGCCGCAGCCAGCCGACGACCTCTTGCCGGTGCGAGTGAAGACGGCGATCGGGATGCGTCACGCCGGCATCGGCTGCTACGCGCAGGCCGTCGAGGAAGCATTGGGGATAGCGGCCAGGCACCAGCTCGATGACGCCGACGCGCGCGCTGGTGTCTTGTTCCACCGGCTCGGCAGTGAACTGCAGGCCGACCTGGTGATCACTGGCCGCCGATGGCTGCTCGCCGAGCGCGGGAGCCCCGGCGGCAGGAACCTGGCCAGCGTCGTGTCCGCGGAGGAGGCGCTCGCTGTGACGGGGTTGTATCTACGCTGGCACAACCAGCCGGTCATCGTCGGCGGCGCGGCGATCCGGTGGGACCCCGCCTCGATGCGGCGCAGCGCCGCCTTCGTCGCCCTGCCGGCCTTCGAGCGCTGGAACCAGGCCGGCCGCGCCAGGTGTGATACCGACGGCGACCCGACGCTGGAGTCGCTGAACCAGACCTGCCTGACCAGGATGGCGCGGGGTTCAAGTTCCGCGATACCGTCTTCAGCCTGTCGGCCACGATGAACGACCATGAGCCCGAAGAGATGCTCTGTGAACTTGACTCGCTGCTGTTCACCCAGGTTGGCGCCTTCGATGTCGCGGCCCGGATCGTCGACCACATACTCCGGCTGCATAACCGCAGGGCCGGCGGCTGGCAATACACAAAAGACGGCAACTGGCAATCCAGGCTCCAGGCCCCGGCGAGGGCTCTGTACGACTACACCAAAGCCGGCAGCGAGATGCAGCGAACCTTCCAGGTACTGCGATGGCTGCGTAACAGCGTGCATAAACGAAGCCCTCGACCTCATGCGTGACGATCGTGGCTACGCGGTTACCCTGCCCGCCGATACCCAGCGGCACCTCAGAGCATTCCTGGACGAAGGCTACCCGGCTGGACAGCGGACACTCTGGGCATCCGGGCTCAGCCACCGGGCGGTGCCACCGCGGCTGAATGGCTTCCCGGAACCGGGCGCCGCAGCGTCACAGTCTGGCGCTCGGGCGCACCCAGACCGGCAGACCCGCTCACCGGGCAGCTCGTCCTCGATGTGCGCCGCTTCATCAACAAATTGTTCCCAGCCACCCTCACCGCGCTGAACGACATCATGCAACTCACCCCCTTAACGCAGGCGCCTGGCTACACCGCAGCCGTGGACCAGCCATCACGCGTCAACCTCCCATGGACGTACAGCGACACCACCGGGCATCGCCTGCGCCACATCTACGGGATCGCCGAACTGGCCTGACCCAAGAGAATTAGCAGGCGAAGTGCTGGCATGGGCCCGCGAGCACTACGGCCTATGACCACGCACGCTCAGCGACCTGTTGACCCGGCATTCCGCCCTGCCGTTACTGCCAGGGGCCGACGAACTCGAAGCGCCATTCGCCCGGAATCCAGGTGCGGTAAGCTCAGCACTCGACGCACACAGATTTCCCAATTATGCGTGGCCGATAAGGTGGAGAGTCGCGTTCGAGAGCCGTCCAGAACGGCGGTTATCTGAAGCTCATTTCGGAGAAGCCGGGCGGGAGGGCGATTTGCGTCGTAGACATTGTCACTCAGGAGGTTCCCGCGCAAGCATCATGTCTCTGCCTTGCTCGCCGTCATGTTCTGGTGGGTCAGCCGTGACCGCCGTAACGGGCCGGCCGGGATCGCCAGGATGCACGGGCTGATGGCAGACCCTGCGGTCCTAGGCCCGATCGGCCGGTCATCCGGTGCCCGGTGGCCGCTTACCCTTGCCGGCATGGCGGTACTGGGGTTGATGCACGAACTGTGGGACCGGATAGGCGGGACGCAGCCCGTTCCGCCCGCCTGGGTGATGGCGGTGAGCGGCACCATCGCGCTGCTGATCGTGCTGAACCCCCGTGCATGGCGCCTGGCGCGGAATTCGATCACGATCGCCCACGAGGGCGGTCACGCGCTGGCCTGCGTGCTGAGCGGGCGGCGGCTGCACGGGATCCGCCTGCATTCGGACACCTCAGGCGTGACGTACTCCCGCGGCATGCGGACCGGTCCGGCGGTGGTGCTCACCTCGGCGGCGGGCTACCTTGCTCCCTCGCTGCTGGGCGCCGGGGCGGCCTGGCTGCTGGCCGCGCACCACGTGACCGCGATGCTGTGGCTGCTGCTCGCGCTGCTCGCCGCGACGTTCCTGGCGATCCGCAACGCCTACGGCGTCCTGGCTGTGCTCGTAACCGTCGGTGCGGTCCTCGCCGTGAGCTGGTTCGCCACCGCCGCGATCCAGGCGGCGTTTGGCTACGCCGCCGCGTGGTTCCTGCTCCTCGGCGGGGTTCGCGCGGTCGCCGAGCTGCAGAGCCGCCGCCGCCGCCGCAGCGGCCGTGGCCAGGTGAGCACGTCGGATGCCGACCAGCTTGGCCGGCTGACCGGAGTACCTGGCGGCGCCTGGGTCGCGGTTTTCGCGGTCGTGTGTGCCGCCGCGCTGGTCCTCGGCACGCGCCTGCTCATCCCCGGCTTGCTGCACCTGCCGCACCTCGGCGGCTAGCGGCTCGCCAGAGTGCCTGGCGCCGGAACCGGAAAAGCGGCACCTGGCCCGCCTCGGCGCCGCCGCCGCGGGCGGGCACGGCGCATCGAGCGGACCTGCTCAAGTGACCATGCCGCCCGCCTGCCTGGACCAACGGCGGACCTCTCAAGACTGGCGCACCGAACGGTCTGATCGGTTCCGCCGATCGGGTGCGGCAACTGCCGCCGATGGCCCGCCAGATCGGCGGCTCGCGTGTCATCGTGGTGTTACTCAGTGTGAGTGCGCGGTCGGGCGGTGCTTGATGGCCCTCGACGGCATGGTGCTCGCTGGGCGGGCTGGTCGGTGCGGCGGTTGCTCCGTTGGGGAGCGTTGCCTTTTGCGGCAGGCTGGCGGCGTCCTTGGCTGCTGCTCTGATGGTGCAGCGGGGTGTCAGGGGTGGCGGATCCGGAGCAGTCCGCGCTGGAGGACGGTGACTGCGCCGGCCAGGCTGCCGGGTTCGGCGAGGCTGGCCAGATCGGTGATCGCCTTGGTCACGGTGGCGGCGGACTGGTCGGCCAGTCGCAGCACGATGATGCCGGCGTGGCTGCCGGGCGGGTAGCTGCGGATGTCGCCGAGGCCGCGGTCCAGGGAGATCAGGATTCTTCCCGCTGCGGTGGCCGCGGCGACAATGTCCTGGTCCGGTGCGCCGGTCAGGCCCTCGGCGCTGACGGTGTCGGCGTCATGGCCGCCGCTGGTCAGGACGGCTGCTGCGGAGGCCGGGAGGTTCTCGTCAAGCTTGAATTTCACCGGGATTGCGGGATGGGCATCAGTTCCTCGCGGGCCAGGGCAGCCCCGTACGCTGCAGCCGCGCGGACGCCGGGCGCGGTCACGGTGGGGTACTCGGCGGTGATCTCCTCGGGGGTCATCCCGGCGGCGAGGCAGTCCAGGATCACGCTGACCGGCACCCGGGTTCCGGTGATGACGGCCTGGCCGTGCATGACCCGCGGGTCGGCGGAGATCATCTCCATCTGCTCGGTGGTCACGGTCCTAGTCTGCCCTGCCGTCCGCCCGTACGCGACACTGGCGTCACTGGTGCCCGTCGCTGAGGCCGCCTGCGCATCGTGCGCCGTGCGCGGTGACCGCCCGGCGGCGGTGTGCTGCCGGGCGGATCCGTTGTGCGCGGGCCGTCAGCGGGCGGCTCCGGCGACGTAGGCCGCGACGATGTACGTCGCGTGCCGGTCCAGGGAAACCCGGGCGCGGTCATAGCGCATGGTAGTGCTGGGGTCGGCGTGAGAGGCTGCTTCCTGCACGTCGCGCAGCGGCACGCCCGCGTCAAGCGCAGCCGTGATAAATGCGTGCCTGAGCGTGTGAGGCCCGACGGGCTTGATGATGCCTGCCTGGCGGGCGATCTTGCGGACGATCCGCCCGGCGCCGTGCCGGTCCAGCCGGGCACCGTCCGCGGTGAGGAAGATCGGTCCTTCGCAGCGTTCGCCGATGGCCAGGTCGATCGCCCGCGCGGTCCGCGGGGCGAGCGGGATAGTCACCTTCTTCCCGCCCTTGCGGACGATCGCCAGGGTCCGGTGCCCGCGCTCGACGCCGAGGGCTTCGATGCTGGCGCCGGTGGCTTCCGAGACCCGCAGGCCGTTGAGGGCGAGCAGCGAGATCAGGGCGTGCCCGGCCGGGGGTCCGAGTCCGGCGGCGACGAGCAGCGCGCCGATCTCGTTGCGGTCCAGCCCGGCGGCATGGGACTCATAATCCAGCCGGGGACGGCGGACGTGGACGGCCGGGGAATGGCCGAGGAGGTCTTCCTCGACCGCGTACTTGTAGAAGCCGGCGATGGTGCAGAGCCGGCGGGTGACGGTCGCCCGGGCCCTGCCCGCTGCTTCGAGGTCCCGGCCGAAGCACTCGATATCGGCCCGCCGCACATCGAACAGACGCAGCGACTGCCGGGCGCACCAGGCGGTGAACTGGCGCAGATCCAGGGCGTACGCCTCACGGGTCAGGCCGGTGTACCCGGCCAGGAACCCGGCTAATGCCCGGCGTTCCCGATCGGTGAGTACCGGCCTGGCCGGGACGACAGCGGTCGAAGGGGAAGTGGTGGTGGTCATCGGGACCTCCCGGTGCCGGCTGAGACCCGGAAGGCTGCTGGGCCAGCCGCGGCCCCAGCAAGGAAACTTGACCATTCCACCGTAAGATCGCACCGGCCGTCACGCCAGGTCACCGACACGCTGGCCAGGTCGCCGCAGCGAAGGCGTCAGGAAGTGCGCCAGACCGCCGACTCTGGCGCAAGTTCTGAGCCGCGATCTGTAGTGGCTGATCAGCACAGAATAGCCATTTCTGCGCTGGCCGCGACATGATCGAACTCGAACTGAGCGGATCGGTCCCTGTCGGCTGCGCCGGACGAACCCAGCGCGGCTCGACGGTGAATTCTTGAAGAGATCCGTCTGTACGCATTGCTGACCACGTCCGAGGCCAGAGATACCTGCCCAGATAAGGAATCGCGCCGACTTGCAACCCGGTGTACGATCTGCAGCATGGCATTCACAAACGAGTTTAGGATAAGTACGTCGCGCCGCATATCTCCAGTTTTTCCGCCGCGACAATCCCAGACGTGTCTACCTTTAGCGAGGCGCAAGGTCGCTGGTTGCTGAGCTTCGTCCTGAATAGCGGTCTGATCGTCACGATGGATGATGCGACTAGGCGAACGCTGTACAACTTCCTGCGTCGCGCTGAACTAGCATTCCGGGAGTACGAAGCGGCCAGCCGGGCGACCGCAGCCTATATCGCCAACCCGAACCCTGACGCCGTGTCCGAGTACATCGTCGCCATCGGCCACTGGGAGTCTTTCTTGGCGCAGGCATACCAGGCGTGGTGCCTGCTGGCCAGAGGTCAGAAGATCCTTTTCCAGCCACGCGACGGCTCGGTCATGCAACGGCTCCACCTGCTCTATAACCGTTCCAAGCATGCTGAGAGTGCGATCACATCGCAGCAGCTTCCACCAGACGGAACGCTGCCAGTGTGGCTCGAGAACGACGGACTGCACAGAGTAGAAGCGGCTCTCACCTTCAGCGAGATGGCCGACGTGCTTGAGGATCTCGCTCGATTCGCGGACGGAGCCCAGAGCCCGATCACAATGCGCGAGGCAGTCATGGCTGCATATGCGCAGAGCCCGATCACAATGCGCGAGGCAGTCATGGCTGCGTATGCCGATCGCGACTCGGCGTAAGCGGTGCATCGCATCCACGGCGCCGGGTCCCCATGCCCGTCCCGGCTACCTGTCCGGGCATAGACCTCTTATCCCGAGCAGCGTCCGGCGGATAGTCTCCGTGCTGGCCGTTCGGCGGGCATCCGGCAGGACCGCCCGGCTGATCTCGCGCAGGCCAGGCCGACGGGCTTGCTTGTAGAGCGAGAAGAGTTCCTCGGCGAAGTCGCGCCGCGGGCCCGCGGCAGCTCCGCCTCCGATCGCATGCGCAGTACCCGACCCATGCGGTGCCCTTTCTGCCTTGCCAAGTCCGGCTAAGTCTAGCCATGTCAACTGAAGACTCGCCACCCCGTGCGCTGCGCGCCAATCATGAGTCCGACGGTTCGCAGTCTGCCAGTTCACGCAAGCCCTGGGCGAGGGCTCGCATCTTGACCGACGACCACAAGCGCTGTACCTTCAACGGAGGAACGGCCATTTGGTGCTCATTGATCTTTCCAAAGCTCCTTCCGCCGGATTGTGAGTGCAAAATGACTGACGCCGACAAGATCCCCGACAAGATCCTGGACGCCTACAAAGAAGTTGAAGCCAGGATGCGCGATCTGGAGCAGCGAGAGAGTGCCGGCGAGTTCAACGGCCGGGGCGAAGCTGACCACAACGCACGCATATCGATCTTGAACCAAGAGAAGGGCGTGCTCCAAGGGCTCGCAGGAAGTGTCTCTTCCACCGACGCGGCGCGGGTTCAAAGACGAACGCAAGACGTCGACCGCGAAATTGCGCGCAGGGAACAGGGCATTCGAGATCTACACCAATTTGCCAGGGACACGGGTGACACCAGAGGACTCGAGCCCTAGCGTCGACGTTTCGTGATCTTGGGTTGGCGGTCTGAGTTGTGGCGCTGGCCGCTGTTTTCAGTGGCGGTCGTGGCTGCTGCCCGGCTGTCGCGCTGGGTGGGCGGGGTTCCACGGGCCCTGTGTTTCTCCTTCCTGGTCGCCGGGGTAGTGGGAGCTGGTCAGCCGGGTGCCAGGGCCTGCAGCTGGCTGATGGCGGCGGTGACGTCGCGGGTCCATGGCCACCGGGCTGCGAGGCGCAGGCGGAGGCTGCCTCGGACGATCCGCCCGGCGCAGCTGAAGATCCGTAGCCGCAGCCGTCTGGGTTCCCAGCGGCGGGCCGGGCCGGTGAGGGCCAGCATCTGAGTCCAGGCCAGAAAGCTCGCAGGCCAGCGCGACGATCTGGCACCAGATCTGGTCAGGTCGTATCCGTGCAGGGGCGGGTTCCGCAGGCCGGTGTCCTTGGCGCAGCGGATCCGGTCCTCGCAGCGGGTGCGGCGGCGGTGCCGTAGTTCCAGCTCGGCGAGCTGTCCGATCCGGGTCGAGGTGGCGAAGCAGGTGAACCGGTGCCCGCCGAGGTCGGTGAACCGCAGCTACGCGCCCGGGTGCGGGCGTTCCTTCCGCACGATGACGCGCATCCCCTTCGGCCACGAGGACAGGTTGAGCAGGCCGGTGAGCTCGGCGACCCACGCGCCGTCGCGAACGCGGCCGTCGCCGTCATACGCCGGCGTCCATGCCCCGGGCGGGACGGTCATGACGGCGTCCTGCACCTCATCGGTCATCGTGAACCCGACCGAGTACTGCACGCGCCGGCGCAAGTGCCAGACGGCGACAGCCTGACCTTCTCGCAGGCTGAGCCATATGGCTAATGTCGTGCTCGCCACCGCGCCGAATGATCATTATGGCGCCGGAAGAGTGGTGTCAGGTTTGCCAAGCAGGCAGGTGGCCGGGGCGGGCTGGTAATCCAAGGTATCTGGGATTCTTACGCGACATCGATGCCGGGGGGCAGGTTCTGAGCTATCTCTCGACGGCATCCTGGAGGGATCGTGCTTCAAGCTCGGCGATAAGTGCCATGAACACGAAGTGGGGGCGGGGGGCGCGGCCCGGCCCCATGGTCTCGGCCAGTTCGGGCATTAGGTTGCCAGGTGGCTGCTCGCCGGTGTTGTGGCATGCGATGAGCGCGAGCACCACCAGCTCCTGACGGCACCTTCACCGCCCCGTACGGCGCGCCCAGCGCCGGGCCGCCGCCCTGCCAGTTGTACCGCTTCACCTTCCACACCCTCGTGGGCCTGAGCACGCCGGGTGGCGACGAGAAAATGCGGGAACGACAATAGCGGTATGGCCGACACCCGGCATGTCTACCCGGACGCACTCCTCGACGTCGTGCGCGCGCTGATCAACCACGACTCGCGGATGGCCGACGCCCGCATCGCGGCGATAGCCCACGACCAGCGGCCCATCACGGCCCGGCGGACGCCATCGGTGCACATCCTGGCGGCGATCTACGAGCGCGACCATTACCAGTGCCGATACTGCGGTATCAAGACCATCCTCACACCCGTGATGCGCCTGATCGCCGCCATCTACCCTCGACAGTTCCCGTACCAAAAGAACTGGAAGGCCGGCGAGGTCCATCCGGCGATCGAGACCATCTCAGCCACCCACGACCATGTTGACCCGGTGACCCGGGGAGGTGACTCACTGGCTCCCGACAACATCGTCACCGCCTGCTGGGTATGCAACAGCGCTAAAGGAAACCTGCCACTGGACACGCTGGGCTGGACGCTGCAAGACCCGGCAGACGACACCTGGCACGGCTTGGCCGACCTCTACCCCGCGCTGTGGGCAGCCCTCGGCCATCCAAGCCTAGGGGATAACGAGCGAAGCTGGCTCGCCGTGACACAGAAAATGTACGGAAACAACCCCGCCACGCTGTGACAGACAGCCACCGCATCACAAGTCTCAGCCAAGGCGCCCAGGCGATGCCGATTCACGGCGAACGCGACTACTTGGCCTGGCCTGCCCGCCGGGCGGAGAATGGCCCAAGCCGGACCGACGGGGTTCGAGGAGTGCGCCGCGGACTCCCTGGCTGCCTGGCGGGCCAAGCGGTTCGACCTGCCCGACTACTACCTGGTCATGGCGCCAGCACAGCCCGACGGCACCGGCCCGGATTTCTATCTGGGCCCGTTGCGTGCGGTTCGCCCGCGGAGAGTCGCCGTCGCTGTCACTGCCGACGGGCCGGCCCGGCCGGACCGCATCGTCCACGCGCTCCGGTCGCTGCGGCACGGGCCGTGGTGGCCGCCGCTCGATGAGCTGGTCGACGCGTCTCGCCGCTTCTCCCCAGGCGGCCTGCCCGAGATCCAGGGGTCTCCTTCGTAACCTGCTGGATTCGGGACATCCGCGCTCCGAGTTGATGTCCGCCCGCGCGGGCCGCTCACCGTACGTGATCCAGCGTGCATGAACCGGGCACACCAGATGGCTCGTTATGGGCGGCCTTCGGACCTGGAGTGGTCGGCGGAGATCCGCGAGGCCCTGCAGGTCCGGTCCGGGGATGAGATCGAATTCTCCGTCGACGAGCACGGCACGATCACCGTGCGCGGGTTCACCTCCATTCCCACCGACCAGGCATGGTTCTTCACGCCGTCGTGGCAGGCCGGAGAACGGCAGGCCGACGAGCAGATCGCTGCCGGTGAGGGCGAATTCTACGCCAGTGACGAGGACTTCCTGGCGTTCTTCCCGGCGGGCTGATGCCCACCTACCTGCGGCTGCCCCGGTTCAACCGGGACTGGGACCGGCTCAGCGGGCAGGAGCAGGCGCGCTTCCGCGCCGCGCTGGCCGTGTTCGTGGCAGATCTCGCGGCAGGCCGCGGGTTCAGGCCAGGCCTGCGGGTCAAGAAGATGGCCGGGCATGACATCTGGGAGATGACGCGGGCACCCGACGGGCGGGCCACATTCAGCTACGGCCAGCCGGTCAAGAACGGCCAGGTCAACATCATCTGGAGGCGAGCCGGAAGCCACCAGATCTTCACCGCGCCCTGAGCGAACTCATAGCTTCACTCATCTGCCGCATAGGGCGCGCGCCAAGTCAGGGACGATCTAGCCGTCGGCCAGCCGGCCCGCTCGCGGCATCGACAGGCGCCTCGGCCAGCGGGAGGTGACCTTCAGCAGACCAGCCACACCCTCGCCACAGGGATCACACCGTCGCCTATGTCGTCACGCTGAGTGACAGGGGAAGGTCCGGAGTGAGCGCTCGCCGAGCCACCGATATGGTCGGCAGCTCGCCGTTGGCATGACCGCCTCAACTGCGCCCCGAACTGGGCATTAGGCGGCCTGAAGGATGGTTGCCGGGGCCGAGGGTGGTCCGCGTGATGCCGCGGGCGAGTCCACTGAGTCCTGATTGCGGTTGCAGCGCCTGATGCCCGCCCTGGGCGGGAGCTGGCAGCTGGGTGGGCATGAGGCACGCGCGCTGGCGGCGGCCTGCCGTCCCACCGGTTCGGGGGTGGAGCAGTGCACCGCCGAAGGCTGGCAGGCGGGCACGGTCTTGGGCATCCCGCGCGCCGCGGGTGAGGGCGGTGTAGCGGCGGCGGCCCGATAACGTCCGCCCGCGTCCGCGTGGGTGCAGAATCGGAACATGGCCGCAGCCGACCACCTCATCTATCCGGCAGGCCCGGCTTGGCGCGGCCCCGAGGCGATGCTTCTCAAGGCAGCCGCTTCCGTGTTCGCCGCCAGCTTGGGTGTCTTCCCCATCGTGCTGATCGTCGGCGGGGCCCTCTCGGGCAGCGCCCCGGGCGTGGTCGTTGGGATCTTGTTCGCCGTCGTCTACGGGTCCGTCATCTGGCACGGCCTGCACCAGGCGTCACGACTCGAGTTCTCCAACGGGCGCCTGTCGTGGCAGAGCAGCCTGCCCTGGTCACCAAGGATGCGCCCAGGTCGAGTCCGGGCCATTCGATGGCCCACCTCCCCCCGCAACCGATATGTCCGAATCGAGCTCGACGATGGGCGAAAGCTGTCAGTGCTGCCCCGTCGCGGCCTGATGGAGTTCATCAACAGCGTTCATGACGTCGAGCCGGCCATCGTCGTGGACGTCCGCCCCGGCGGCCGCAAAAGCAAGTGGATGAACGCCGAGCCGACGGGCTACATCCAGCAGCGCGCCCGGGCTGTCGTCGGCCACCGCAGCTTTCGGATCACCTTCAGCATCGCGGTTTCGTTTCTGGTGCTCGGCTTCGTGGCCGAGTTCGCCCTGCTGGGGATAGGCGCGCAGGAGAACTTCCAAACGCTTCGAAGCGACCTCGCCAAGGTGCACCTCCCATCCGGATATCGCCTGGCCACAGAACACCAGGCAGGCACCGACTGCCGCAAGCAATGCTCGCTAACCCAAACCTGGAGATGGGCGCCCAGCAGCGGGCGCACCAAGTCCGCCGCCTGCCACGACGCCCACCACGCCATGACCTCCGCCTTCTCGCAGGTGGACGCCAACTCGCCCATCCCGGCCAACGCTGCCTGTGATTACTACACGATCCTGGAAAGCCTGCTCCACCCCGAGCAGGGAAAACGCACCGTCGAAGCCATCGTCAAAACTGGCCAAGCCCAAACCCACGACGGCTTCCTCGTCAAACTGATCGCCTCGTACGGATAAAACACCGGCTATGGCATCGGCGGGGAGGTCGGGCATGCCATTACACCCGTCGTCGTGCGCTGTTCCTATCGACCTGTCCGCGACGGTGGGCCAGGATGACCAGGCACCAGACGGCCTTGTTGGCCTCCGCGACCGCCGCCGCGGCGCGGGCGGTCACGCTGTGGACAAGCCCGGGCGAGGGCTTCGCGCCGCCGAGGACCTCGATCAGCTTGGCACAGCGGTGCGCCCGGGATGGCGTGCTCGGCGATCCAACAAGCCGCGGTGCCGGAACGAGCGCGACCTCGGCTGCCCACAGCAGCCTAAGGCGAGGTGATGACCCGGTGCAGAATTGGATGATATACGCGCGATCGCCTCGGCCGCGGAGGCAACCCTCAGCAGCTCCTATTCGGCAGGGAGGATGTGGATTGGAGCTTCCGGCCCGGCTTCCCCGGGTTTGTGGTGGTGCGGGCGTAGGGTCGGGAGCCTGGGTCCCGGCCTGACCTCCTAATCGGCTGACGCCGCTAGGGCTGTTCTTCGAACGATTTGTCGGCCGGGTCCCAGTTTCTGGCACCCACCGGCACTGCCGGTCTGATCTGCCTGGCCTGGGAAGAGGCCGGGGTTCACAGGGTCCGACGGCCAGCGGGTGCGTGCCATCCCTTCAACCAGAGGAAAAGAGATGGCAGTGACCATTGTAGAGACGCGCGCGATCACCGGTGGCGTGGACACCCACGCCGACACCCATGTCGCCGCCGCGCTGGACCCGGTCGGCGGGCTTCTCGGCGTGCAGGAGTTCCCGGCCACGGCACCGGGTTATGCGCGGCTGCTGGGCTGGCTGGGCGGGTTCGGGACCGTCTGCCTGGTCGGGATCGAGGGCACCGGCAGCTACGGCGCCGGCCTGTCCCGCTACATGTCAGCGGCCGGCGTCCGGGTCGTGGAAGTGGACCGGTCCGACCGGCAGGACCGCCGCCGGGCCGGCAAGTCCGATCCCCTGGACGCGGTCAGCGCGGCCCGTGCCGCGCAGTCCGGCCGGGCCCGCGGCGCCCCGAAAGGGCGGGACGGCGCCGTGGAGGCGATCCGGGCGCTGATGGTCGCCAAGCGCAGCGCCCGGTCCGAGCGGACCCAGGCGATCAACCAGGCCCGGGCGCTGATCGTGACCGGCCCCGACGACCTGCGCGCCCGGTTCTCCCG
>WNFX01002764.1_pt1 | contig 17642 bp, 15 predicted proteins | sample 5400111 | NCBI WGS metagenome assembly WNFX01 (sample SAMN13153363, study PRJNA577476) | soil metagenome | isolation source: 40 cm soil or saprolite under grassland replicate 1 | place: USA:California | collected 2016-06-15 | reverse complement strand
CGGCGCGGCTGCTGCCAGCCGGCGCGATCGCGTCGGTTTCGTCGGCACTGCCTGCCGTCGGGCTCTGGCCCGCGCCGAACCCCAGCCGCTCAGCCTCGGCCATGACCTGGCCGATCCACTGCCGGACCTGTGCCTCGGGCATCGCGCCGACAAATCCCGGCACGATCTGGCCGCCGATGGCCACCATCACCATCGGGATGCTCTCGACGCGAAGGGCCGCACTCAGCTGCTGGTTGGCCTCGGTGTCAATCTTGGCCAGGACCCAGCTTCCCGCTGCCTCCCCCGCGAGCTTCTCGAGCACGGGGCTCAGCTGCTTGCAGGGACCGCACCACTCGGCCCAGAGGTCGATGATGACCGGCACCGACAACGACCGTTCGAGCACCTCGGTACCGAACGTCTCCTCGGTGACGTCGATGACCACCGGTTCGGCGTCGCCACCCGCGGTGCCCCCGCCTGCCTGGCTCGCCGCCTGAGACCGTTGGGCCGCTGCGTCACGGCGTTTGAGCGCGGCCTGCCGCGCACCGAGATCGACGGCCCCGTATAGGGAGAAGTCCCTGGGTTGCTGCATAACTCCATCCTGCCGCATGAGCGGCGCACCCTGCGCAGCCCGGTGAACTAGAACGCGGCGGGCTCGGAGTAGCTGCCCCATTCGGCTCGCAGCGAACCACAGATCTCGCCCAAGGTGGCCTCCGCGCGGGCGGCATCGAGCATGGGCGGGATCATGTTCTGGCCGGTGCGCGCCACCTCAACCATCCGGGTGAGCGCGGCGTCCACGGCCGTCTGGTCCCGCGCCCCGCGGCGGCGGGCGAGGGCAGCGACCTGGTCACGCTCGACGTCGTGGCCGACCCGCAAGATCTCGAGCGGCTGCTCGGCGGTCTGCGTGTGGCAGTTGACGCCGACGATCTTCTTCTCGTCCTTCTCCAGCTTCTGCTGGTAGGCAAAGGCCGCCTCGGCGATCTCCGCGTTGAACCAGCCGTCGTCGATGCCGCGCAGGATCCCGCCCGTCATCGAGCCATCCGGGCTCATGGCCTTGATCTGCCGGAAGATTTCCTCGGCCTCGCTTTCCAGCCGGTCGGTGAGCGCCTCGATGAACCACGACCCGCCGAGCGGATCCGCCACGTTGGCGACCCCCGTCTCCTCCATGATCACCTGCTGGGTGCGCACCGCGATCTGCGCCGCCTTCTCGCTCGGCAGCGCGAGGACCTCGTCAAGCGCATTGGTGTGCAGGGAGTTCGAGCCGCCGAGAACAGCGGCGAGCGCCTCGATCGCGGTCCGCACGATGTTGTTGTCCGGCTGCTGCGCGGTCAGCGAGACCCCGGCGGTCTGGGTGTGGAAGCGGAGCCACTGGGACCGGCCTGAGCGCGCGCCGTATACGTCGCGCAGCCACCGCGCCCAGATCCGGCGCGCGGCGCGGAATTTCGCGATCTCCTCGAAGAAGTCGATGTGCGCGTCGAAGAAGAACGAGAGCCCGGGCGCGAAGGCATCCAGGTCGAGACCGCGGGACAGCCCGAGTTCCACATAGCCGAACCCGTCGGCGAGGGTGAAGGCCAGTTCCTGCGCGGCCGTCGCCCCGGCCTCCCTGATGTGATAGCCGGAAACGGAAAGCGGCTTGTAGGCGGGTATCTCGCGTGCGCAGTACTCCATCAGGTCGCCGATGAGGCGCAGGTGCGGCCCCGGCGCGAACAGCCACTCCTTCTGGGCGATGTACTCCTTGAAGATGTCGGTCTGCAGTGTGCCGTCGAGCGCGCCAAGGTCGGCGCCCTGGCGCTCGGCGGCCACCAGGTACATGCAGAACACCGGCACCGCGGGACCACTGATCGTCATCGACGTCGTGACCTCGCCGAGCGGGATGCCGGAGAACAGCAGGTCCATGTCCGCCGCCGAGTCGACGGCCACCCCACAGTGGCCGACCTCGCCAAGGGCGCGCGGATCGTCGGAATCCCGGCCCATCAGCGTGGGCATGTCGAAAGCGACGGACAGCCCGGCACCGCCGGCGCGCAGCAGCATCTTGTAACGGTCGTTGGTCTGCCGCGGGTTGCCGAAGCCAGAGAACTGACGAATGGTCCAGGCCCGGCCCCTGTAACCCGTGGGATACAGCCCGCGGGTGAACGGATACTCGCCGGGCCAGCCGATTCGCTCGAAGCCGGGCTGATGGCTTCCGGGCGGCGGCCCGTAAACGGGCTCGAGTGCCAGCCCCGACAACGTCGTGAAGTCGGCGTCACGCTTACGTGCCGCGTCGTACCGGCGCTGCCAGCGTTGCCTGCCGGCCTCGGCGCCGTCCTCGTGCGCGCTCATGCGGCTCCCCAAACTCACGCCCGTTGGCCCGTGAACAAGATAGTAGGACGTCCTACTACTTCCCCTTGAGTCTACGACGATCCATAACGGCTGCCGCCCACTGGCGCATCGCTGCGACGGTCCCCCTCAGCGTGATCGTGGACATCTTGCCGAAAATAATGCGGCACGTGTCCACGATCACCGGCCGAACCACAACCAGCGGGCGGGCAGCGTCGTCTAGAGAGTGCCCGGGCGTCACGGGGGTGCGCCCGGGCCGCCCGAATCCCCGGCACGGCGCTGGAGCCGCGCACGGTGGCCCGTTCCCGCGAGGGGGTGTCCCGTGGATCTTGCCCGCCGAGCAGCAGGCCGGAGGTCCACGCGACACCCGCCAAGGATGTGGTAGGCCTGTGCGCAGTCAGGTGAGGCAAATCGCTGGGCCCATGGCCGGTAGCGGCATGGTGTGCGACGGTACGGTCAGGGAAAGCACGGCCAACGGCGGGCCACGTAATGTGACGCCATTGGCGGTCGCGATCCCCGGGCCCAGGGGCACCCCGAACGCCGGTAGTGCAGGCGCGGCCGGCGCACCAGCGGGCGGCGGCGCCACGGGCGAAGGAGGTGCTGTGGTTCGGCTTCGGCGTACCGGCAGCGCCGACTCCGAGGCGCTGTTCAACAGCCAGTACCCCCGGCTAGCGGGCTGGGTCAGGCGGCTCGTCGACGATGACGAGACCGCGCATGAAATCGCCTCCGAGGCGTTCACCCGGCTGCTCGCGCGCTGGACCACGCTGGACAATCCGCAGAGCTACCTCTACATGATCGCCACCAACCTGGTCCGCGATCACTGGCGCAAGATGGAGCGCGAGCGGCGTGCGCTGCGTGCCGTGGCCACGGCCGCGGCGGATCGCCAGGCCTACTACCCCGACCAGGATGTCGACGTCCGCCAGCTCATCCAGGCGCTGCCCCTGCGCCTGCGCAACGCCTTTCTGCTGCATTACTACGCCGGCTTCGCGGTCCGTGAGGTCGCGGCGCTGCTCGGGCGGCCGGAAGGAACCATCAAGGCCGACCTGTTCCAGGCACGGGCGCGCCTGCGGTCCGCCCTGGGGGCCAGCAATGACTGAACCGCGCGATGAGGTCGGCAGCTGGCTCGACGAGCCGGTCGAGCCGCTAGCGCCGCCACCGGGCACGTACACCAGGATCAAACGGCACGCGGCACGCCGCCGGCGTCACCAGGCGATCGCCGCGGCGGCGACCGCGGCCACCGTGATCGTCGGCCTGGTGGCCGCGCCCCGGCTGGCGGGCACGTTCCTGCGAACCGGCCGCTCCGCGCTCACCGAAAGCGCAGGTCCGGTGGCGCAGCCCTCGGTCAGCCACCAGCCAGGCAACAAGCTGACCTCCGAGCCGACGATCATGGGCAGCGGTCAGCCTCTCCCGAACGGCTTCGCGCCGATCTCCGCCACCTTCATCGGGCTCAAGACCGGGTGGGCGCTCGGCACCCTCGCCACATCGTGCGCCGCCGACAGCGGCGGCACCTGTCTCGCGCTGGCCCGCACCGACAACGCGGGCACGACCTGGTACCAGGCGCAGGCGCCGCCGACCCGAACCGCCAACGCGGCCGGCGGGGTGAGCCAGGTCCGGTTCCTCAACCGGCAAGACGGCTGGGTGTTCGGGCCTGACCTGTGGTGGACGCGGGACGGCGGGAGCAACTGGGATCGGGCCGGCACGGCCGGCCAGCGTGTGATCAGCCTGGAAGCCGCGGGCAACCGCGCCTTCGCCGTCTTCGCGACCTGCGCGGGCGCACCGCCCTCGGCCGCGCCAGGCGGCCTGACGTCCGGCTGCTCCTCCTACCAGCTGTACTCCACCGTCGCGGGCACGGCTGACTGGCGGCGGGTACCAGGTGCGACCACTGGACCCGGCGCGGCCAGCGTCGTGCTGACCCAGGACACCGGTTACCTGCTCGCGTCGGGCGGGGCAGCGGTAACGGTGGCGAGCGGGCCGGTCGCCACCGATGGCGCCTGGCAAGGGGTGAGCACCCCCTGCCCGGGCGGCCAGGCCCCGCCGACGGAACCCGCTGCTCCGGCGTCACCATCATCGCCGCCAGCCCCATCATCCCCAGCGGCTTCGGCGTCCCCGGCCGCCCCAGCCGCTCCAGCCACCCGTGACGCACTGCTGGCGGCGGCGTCAGGCAGCCTGTTCGCCGTGTGCTCCGCAGGCTCTCCGACCGCCGCCAATCAGGCCAAGGAGATCCTCACCTCGGGCGACGGCGGGCAAAGCTGGCAGCGGCGCGCCGTGCTGCCGATCGAGGGAACGGCCTGGTCGGCGGCGGTCAACCCGGGCGGCAGCGCGTTCCTCATCGCCACGAGCACGGGCCTGTACATCTCACGAGACGGCGGAAGCAACTGGCAGACGGCCCTGACCGGTCCGCAGGGCGGGTTCGGCTACGTCGGAATGACCGACGTGCGGCAGGGATTTGCGATCCCGGCGGCCCGCTGGCGGGACGGAATGGTGTTCACCACGGACGGGGGCCGGTCCTGGTTCCCTGTCGCCGGCTCGCCGTAGTGTCCTGAGTCGCGGGTCAACCGGCGGTTCGCCCGCCCAGCAGCTCGCCCCCGGAACCCGGAGCCGTGCTGGCCCGGGGGGGCACAGCACCTTCCGGGGCCACCCCGGACCCCGACGGCCCGGAGCCCCCCGGAACGAAATCACCCGATACAAAATCACCCGCGGCGACGCGCAGGCCACGGAGCAGGGTGAAGATCCCGCGCAGCCGTTCGGGATCGTAGTCGGGCATGCCAAACCCCGCCGCCGTCAGATCCCCGGTCGCGCGCTCCACCACGCCGCGGCCCTGGTCAGTGATCTCCGCGAGCCTGCCCCGGCCATCCCGCGGGTTCGGGCGGCGTGCCACCAGGCCCTGCCGTTCGAGCCGGCCGATGATATTGGTGACGCTGGTGGGGTGCACCATGAGCCGCTCGCCGATCACGCCGAGCGGTAGCGCACCACGGCGGCTGAAGCTGAGCAGCACCAGCGCCTCGTAGCGGGCAAACGTCAAGCTGTGCGGCCGGAGGATCGCGTCGAGTTCGGCCAGCAGTATCTGCTGCGCCCGCATGATCGAAGTGACCGCGGCCATCGTGGCCGAGGGGCCGAACCGCTGCTCCCAGATTTCCGCGGCCCGGGCGATGGGGTCGAACGGCAACTGCAGCGGCTTGACCACTCGCCCACCGTAGCGCCCCAAGGTCCCTGCGGGCAGTGCCGTACCCTTCGAAGCGTGGACTGGAGCCTGCTCAAATGTGCGCGCAAGGGCCACGTCACGTACGCCCCCGACGAACCACATCTCCATGACCGGCTGCGGTCGGCGACGGCGGCCGGCGAATCCTGGCGCTGCCTGCGGTGCGGGACGTTCGTACCCGGCGCGCCGCTGCTGACGGGGCCGGCGACGGCGGCGCCGCGGGTGCCGCGCGGCAAGGAACTGCGGAGCACGCTGATCCTGCGGTTCTTCGCGGTCGAGCGCATGGTGCGGGCCCTGATCGTCGCCGTGGCCGCCTATGCCGTGTGGCGCTTCAGGCATTCGCAGGTGCCGATACAGCAGGCGTTCAACAAGGAGCTGCCCCGGCTCGAAACACTGTTCAACCAGCTCGGCTTCGACCTCGACCAGTCCAAGCTCGTCGCGTGGATCAGGCACGCGTTCACGCTCAGCTCCACGACGCTCACCTGGCTCGCCGTGCTCCTGGCCGCCTACGCGCTCGTCGAGGTGATCGAGGCCGTCGGGCTGTGGCTGGCGAAGCGCTGGGGCGAGTACTTCGCCATGGTGGCCACGTCCGCCGGGCTGCCGTTCGAGATATACGAGCTTTGGCACAAGGTGACGTGGCTGCGTGCCGGGGCCTTCGTGGTGAACATCGCGCTTGTCGCCTACCTCGTGTACGCCAAGCGGCTGTTCGGGGTGCGCGGCGGCGGCAAGGCCTATGAGCAGCGGCTGCGCAGCGAGTCCATCATGGCGACCGAGCTTGACGCGCTCGCCGCGCGGCCGCGTCAGGCGCCGGGGGCCGGGGTGCCCGAGGCTGAAGCGCCCGAGGTTGAGGCACGCGAACCCGGGGCGCCGGAGCCCGAAGCACGGGGGCTCACCGAAGCGACCAAGTCATCGGCCGCCGAATAGGGATCAAGCTCACCGTCCGCCACCCGCCGGGCCAGCCGGTCGAGCCCCGCGTCACCTGGCAGGCCGCCCATCCGCGCGCGCAGCACGCCGAGCGCGATGGCCGTCACTTCACTGGCGGCCCGCGCCAGGCGGCGCCGCGCGAGCTCGCCCGAACGTTCCAGCCAGGCGGCGTGCGCGTCAAGTTGGCCTGCGAGCTCATCGATCCCCTCACCAGTGGTCGCGACCGTGGCGACGATCGGGGGTTTCCAGTCGCGGGTGTCCCGGTCGGCGAGGGCGATCATGTTCCGCAGGTCGCGGACCGTCTGCTGCGCGCTGTCCCTGTCGGCCTTGTTCACCGCGAACACATCGCCGACCTCCAGGATGCCTGCCTTGGCCGCCTGGATCGCGTCGCCCATCCCCGGCGCGACGAGCACCAGTGTCGAATCGGCAAGTGAGGCGATCGCGACCTCAGCCTGGCCGACACCGACGGTCTCCACCAGGATCACCTCGTAGCCGGCGGCGTCAAGCACCCGCAGCGCCTGCGAAGTGGCGGACGCGAGCCCGCCGAGGTGGCCACGGCTGGCCATCGACCTGATGAAAACGTCGTGGTCGGTGGCGTGGTCCTGCATCCGGACCCGGTCACCGAGCAGCGCACCGCCGGTGAACGGCGAACTCGGGTCGACCGCGAGTACGCCGACCCGCCTGCCTTGCCTGCGGTAGGCGCCCACCAGGGCGCTTGTCGTGGTGGACTTGCCGACCCCGGGCGCGCCGGTCAGGCCGAGCACGCGCGCCCGTCCGGCGAGCGGCGCGGTCGCCCGCATGATGGCGCGAAGCTGCGGTGAGCCGTCCTCCACGAGGGACACCAGCCGGGCGACGGCACGCGCGTCACCGCTGACCGCGCGCTCGACCAAGCCCGCCACGTCTGCGCTCCGGGCACCGCGCCCCCGCGGCAGCCGTTTTGCTGCGATGTTGGCCACGCACTAAGCCCCTGGCACGCGCAGCAGCAGGGCATCGCCCTGGCCGCCGCCCCCGCAGAGCGCCGCCGCGCCCAGGCCGCCGCCGCGCCGCCGCAGCTCGCTGACCAGGTGCAGCGCGATCCGGGCGCCCGACGCACCGATCGGATGGCCCATCGCGATCGCGCCGCCGTTGACGTTGACCCGCTCCGGCCCGACGCCGAGGTCTCGCATGGACTGGATCGCCACCGCGGCGAACGCCTCGTTGATCTCGATGAGATCGAGGTCGGCGACCGTGCGCCCGGCCTTGCCGAGCGCGTGGCGTATGGCCCGCGCAGGCTGTGAGTGCAGCGAATTGTCCGGCCCGGCCACGTTGCCGTGCGAGCCGAGCTCCGCGAGCACCCCAGCACGCAGGTCCGCGGCCCGTGGCGCGGACATCACCACGACCGCGCACGCACCGTCCGAGATCTGCGACGCCGAACCTGCCGTGATCGTCCCGTCCGTCCCGAAGGCGGGGCGGAGCCTGCTCAGCGCCTCGGCGCTGGTGTCGGGGCGAATACCCTCGTCGTGATCGAACGTCACCGGCTCTCCGCGCCGCTGCGGTATCTGCACCGCCACGATCTCGTCGGCGAACAAGCCGTTCTTCGCCGCCGCGGCGGCCCGCTGGTGGGAGCGGGCGGCGAAGTCGTCCTGCTCCGCCCGGCCGATGCCGAACCGGGCATTGTGCCGCTCCGTGGACTCGCCCATCGACAGGTGATCAAACGCGTCCGTGAGCCCGTCAAGCGCCATCGCGTCGGCCAGTTCGACCGAGCCGTAGCGGTATCCCGAGCGCGCGCCGGGCAGCAGGTGCGGCGCGTTCGTCATCGACTCCATGCCGCCCGCGACGACCACGTCGAACTCACCCGCCCTGATCAGCTGGGCGGCCAGCGCAATGGCGTCAAGGCCGGAAAGGCACACCTTGTTAATGGTGATGGAAGGGACGGTCATCGGAATGCCCGCCTTGACCGCGGCCTGCCGGGACGGAATCTGGCCCGCACCGGCCTGCAGCACCTGGCCCATGATCACGTAGTCGACCTGGCTGCCGGAGATCCCGGCGCGCTCAAGGGCCGCCTTGATGGCGAACCCGCCCAGGTCCGTTGCGGTGAAATCCTTGAGCGAACCGAGAAGCCTGCCGACGGGCGTCCGGGCGCCGCTCACCATGACCGGCTCTGACATGCAGCCCCCTCCGCGTCCTCGGTGTGCGGTCGTTTGTCACGATACCCAGGAACGGGCGGTGCGAGCCCGGGAGGCGGTGCCAGCCCAGTGAGGAGCCAGCCATGCTGACGCGGATCGATCACGTGGGAATCGCCTGCCGCGACCTGGACGAGAAGATCGGCTTCTACGAGTCGGTGTTTGGCCTCACCGTCGTCAGCCGCGAGGTCAACGAGGACCAAGGGGTACGTGAGGCGATGCTGCACGTGGCCGACGGGCCGACCGGGTCGTCCTACCTGCAGCTTCTCGAGCCTTTGCACGCCGGCACGCCGGTCGGCAAGTTCCTCGCCCGCCGCGGCGAGGGGGTGCACCATATCGGCTACGGCGTGGCCGACCTCAGGGCGGCGCTCGCCGCGGTTCAGGCCGACGGCGTGCGACTGATCGACGAGCGCCCCAGGCACGGCTCGATGGGCGCGTCAATTGCCTTCCTGCATCCCAAGGATGTCGGCGGCGTGCTGACCGAGCTGGTCGAGGTGCCCTGACCGGCCGGGGCCCCGGATCGCCAGCAAGCATGGCGATTCGGAATAATGGATGCCCAAAGGACGAGCGAGTTCGAACGCACCGGCAAAGCCACCTCCAACGCCGCGCGGGCAGAGTACGCTTTCAGACGCCGGGCGAGGGTTCCGTTACACGCAGTCCCGGTGAGGATGACGAATCGCCGGTTTCGGCGGTGCGGCCCCTCGCCAGAAGGTGCGGCCCCCCGTGCTCGGCCTAGATCAGCGTGTTATTCCCGTCTCACCAGGATCGAGCCACATGCAGTCCGACATCGACGCCCAGCTGAGCAACTTCTTCGAAGAAACACCCCCCCGTGAGTTCGACACCGTGCTCCGCGGATACGACCGGGCCCAGGTCGACGGGCACATCAAGCAGCTCGATAACGACCTTCGCCAGCATCGCGAGCAGGTGCAGGCGATGCAGCGCGAGCTTTCCGAGGCCCATCGTCAGATCCAGGAGCAGGAACGGCCCACCTACTCCGGCCTCGGCGCGCGGATCGAGCAACTGCTGCGGCTCGCCGAAGAACAGGCCACCGAGCTGGTTCAGGCCGCCCGTTCGGAGGCCAATGAAATCAAGGCCGCGGCTAAGGTGGACGCGGCCGAGTTCCGCGCGGCAGCGGAGAACGAGGCCACCGAGCTGCGGGCGAACGCAAAGCGGGAGACCGACGATCTGCGTGGCGCGGCCGAGCGCGAGGCGGAAGCGATTCGCACCAGCGTGCGGCGTGAGGCCGAGGAGCTGACCTCCACGACCGAGCGCGAAGTGGCCAAGCTGCGCGCCACGGCCGATCACGAGATCGCGGAGAAGCGTGCCGCCGCCGAGCGTGACATCGCCAAGCTGCGCACGAGCACCGAGCGCGAGGTCGCGCAGCTGCGGGCATCGACCAAGCGCGAGCGCGACGAGATCCTCACGACCGCCAAGCGCCAGGCCGACGAGATGCGGGCCCAGGCCCAGCGGATCCTGGAGGAGAGCGAGGCGCAGCGGGCACAGGCCGAGGCCGAGTTCGAGATCCAGCTCGCTTCCCGCCGCGAAGAGGCGGAACGGCAGGAAGCGGAGCGGCTCGCCGCGGCGCAGGCGGCCACGCAGAAGCTGGTTACCGAGGCCGAGCAGCGCGCCGCGACAGCCGAGCAGCGCGCGGCGAAAGCCAGCGCGCAGGCCGAGCAGACGCGGCGCGAGGCCGAGCAGCATGCCAAGCAGCTTGTCTCCACCGCGAAGAAGAACTCCGACCAGGTGCTCGGCCAGGCCAAGGCGCAGGCCGATCAGCATCTGTCCGATGTCAAGTCGGAAGCAGAGCGGCACCGCGCGGCGGCCCAGCGCCACGTGGACGACCTGACCAGGCAGAAGGACAGCATCCAGGGTCACCTGGCCCAGCTGCGCCAGCTGCTCGGTGCGCAGATGCCCGGTCTCGAGGGTGCGCTGCAGCCAGGCCCGGCGGGCCAGGCCAAGCCGGCCATCGGCGGCCCGCAAGGTGGGCCACCTACCGGGCCCCCGCCCGGAGGACCTCCGCAAGCCCATGCTCCGCACCAGCACAGGGATGCCCCGCCGCCGGGCAAGCCCGGCGGCCCGCCGCCCGGCCAGCAACCTCCGCAAAGGCAGCCGGTCTCCGCGCAGGCGGCCAAGCAGAGCCCAAAGGCCAACAACCAGGCCGACGACAAAGAGTGGTGGCAGGAATAGCCAACCCTGACCGCCCAATGATCGCGGTGGAGTCCCGGCCCTGTGGGCCGGGACTCCACCGCGATCACATGACCGGGGTCAGGCGGCGGTCTGCCCGCCGTCCACCACGAGTACCTGGCCCGTGAGGTAGGACGCGGCGTCGCTGGCCAGGAACACCGCAGGCCCGGCCATCTCCTCGGCCTGCCCCCAGCGCTTCATCGGCACGGCCGCGACCGTTGCCTGGCCGGCCTGCTCGTCCTCCCAGAGGACCCGGTTGAGATCGGTGGCTGTCCACCCGGGACAAAGAGCGTTCACCCGCACCCCGCGCTCGGCCCACTCGACCGCCAGCGACTTGGTGAGAGAGATCAGTCCGGCCTTGGCTGAGCCGTAGGGGGTCAGGAAGGGCGCGGAGACGACGCCGGCCACCGACGCGACATTGATGATCGACCCGCTCCCCCTGGTCAGCATGTGCGGGCCGACGGCGTGGCATGCGTACACGGCGGAGTTCAGGTTCAGTTTCATGATCTTGTCCCAGCCGGCCAGCCGGAGGTCGGTGAAGGGAACCATGAAGTTGGACCCGCCGGCGTTGTTCACCAGGATGTCCACCCGGCCCAGCTGCTCGATCGCCGCAGCGACGGCGCCGGCCACCTCCTCCTGCCGCGTCACGTCGGCCGGGATGACGAACGCCTTCCTGCCGTGTTCGGCAGCCAGACTCGCGGTCTGCGCCAGGCCGTCCCCGCTGCGCGCGACGAGCGCGAGATCCGCGCCCGCGCCGGCCATGGCGGCGGCGATCGCACGGCCGATACCCCGCGAAGCGCCGGTGACCAGCGCTGCCTTCCCCGTCAGGTCGAACAGGTTCATGAGACGTCCTTCCATTCGGTCGGCAAGGGCCACGCGGCCGGGTTCACCCGCTTCACGATCTCATTGAGCACGATCCGCACATAGGGTTCACCCACCCACAGATGCCGCGCGCCCGCTACCGCGACCACTTCGGCCTGCGGAACCCGGGCGAAGCGCCGCCGCGCCTCGTCGGGGCGCAGGTAGTCGTCAAGCTCGGGAATCAGCGCGATCAACGGCTTCCCCGACGCGGCCCATGCATCCAGGTCCGTATCGCCCGCACGGTGCAGCGGCGGTGAGAGCAGCATCGCGCCCGTTACTTCGGGCAGGTTTCCCCACTTCAGCGCCAGCTCGGTGCCGAACGACCAGCCGAGCAGCCAGCGCCCGGGAAGGCCGGCCGAGACCCCGCACGCGACCGCCGCGGCCAGGTCATGGCGCTCCGCCTCGCCGGCGTCGAACTCTCCCGCACTCCTGCCGTGGCCGGACGCGGTGCCCCGCGTGTTGAAGCGAAGCACCGCGAGCCCGGCGAGGGCCGGCAGCCGGTAGGACGCCTTGCGAATGACATGGCTGTCCATCATCCCGCCGTGGGTGGGCAGGGGATGCAGGCAGATGAGCGTGGCGACGGGATCACTGGCAGCCGGCAAGGCGAGCTCACCGATCAGGGTCAGATCGTCGGCGGTGCGCAGCGTGAGGGGCGACCGGCGGGCCGGCAGCACGGTGGACGCCCGGATCTGGATGGCAGGCCCTGTCATCCGCGCTGCCCTGTCATCCGCGCCGCCCTGTCATCCGCGCCGCCGGTCATCCGCGCCGCCCCGGCCGGCGGCCCGCGTGCTGCGCCGCCTGGGCCGGTCGGCGGTGCATCCGCCGCTCCCAGCACGGGCGGTGCCAGTGTCTGCGCGCGCTGACGGCGTGATTGATCCCAAACGGCTGCCCATCGGCGGGCCACGCGACCACGTGCGGCGTTCCCGGCGGAATCTCCTGGTCACAGCCTGGGCACCGATAGGTCTTCGTCGCCGCGGCGCCGGGCACGGGGCGGACCACCCAGTCACCGTCCGGCCACGACTCGGTCCGCTCGGCCGGCCCGGGCGCGGGCTTTGCACGCTCGCGGCGGATCCGTCGCGGGCTCACCGCGCGCCTCCGCCGCCGTGCCTGCTCACTTTCCGCCACCCATCCACGTCGCGCTCCGCCGACCGGGGCTTTCAGCCCGAAGGATACGAAAGCGGGCCGCCAGTTAGCGGCCGAATCCGGCCACGGCTGCCCACTGTCTGGGACAACCCGATGGCTTGTCGGGATCTTCCCGGCACGCCATCCTTGGAGGCACGGGGCCTGGTGGTGCGCATGACATCGACGCGGCCGACACGACAGTCGGCCGGCCGTAATGATCGGTAAAGGGGTGGCCGTGATTCATGATTCGCGGGTGCCGCGGAGCGGTGCCGAGCCCGAGTCCTTACGGCGGCTCGCACTTACCAGCACGGAGAAAGACGTGTGGAATGCGTTCCGCACCGGACGGGAAATCGACCTGCGGCCACCGGAGAAAACGAGCCAAGATCACGGTTCCACCGTACGGCCTCCGGTGGTGCGGGCCGAGATCATCGTCGCGATCCTGTGCGGCGAAGAGGGTCCCGGCCGCAGTGCGCGTCTCATTCTCAGCGGCGCCCACGTCACCGGACGCCTGGACCTGAGCTACGCGCGCATCGAGCATCCGATCATCTTGCGGGAGTGCGAGCTCGACGAGCCGATCGTCCTTACCGACGCCCGGCTCGGCGCATTGACCCTGGACGGCGGCCGGCTCCCCGGGCTCGACGCGCCCAACATGGAACTCGACGGCGATCTCGGGCTCAGGCGCGTCTCGTCCACGGGGACGGTGAATCTCACCGGTGCCCGCCTTCATCGCGACGTGCAACTGCAAGGAGCCCACCTCAGCGGCGGGGAGGACGGGGCCGTCGCGCTTGCCGCTGATCACATGATCGTGGACGGCAGCATGGACTGTCATGAAGGTATCGCCGCCGGCGGCGTGAGCATGGTTGGTGCCCGCGTGAGCGGTGCCGTACGCCTGGATGACGCCAAGATCACCTGTGCTGGCGGACAAAAGGTTGCCTTCAATGGCGACGGGATGACGGTCGGTCACCACCTCAATGGACAGCGTATGTCCGCAGAGGGCGAGGTCAGGCTCGTTGATGTCAGCATCGCGAGCACCCTCGAACTACGCGGCGCCAAGCTGGTCAACCCCGATGGTGTTGCCCTGCGACTCGACCGAGCCGAGATCTCGAGCAGCCTCTATTGCGACTACGGTTTCACCGCCGTCGGCGAAGTATGTGCGATCGGGGCCCATGTCAAGGGCACCGTGTACTTCAACAATGCGGAACTCGGCAAGACCATGCCAGCCGCGAGCGCGCCAAAGGCAGGGGTGGCACTGCGCCTGGTGCGCACGAGGATCGACGGAGATCTCGGCTGCTGGACCGACTTCGTCGTGCACGGCACCGTCGACATGGCCAGGTCGTCGGTGGCCGGCGAGTTCAGGCTCCTCACCACCGGGCTGGAAGGGTATCCGGCGGCTGCAGACCTTACCAGTGGGCGTTTCAGCATGCTCGCGCTCAGCGGCCATCCGCCGTCCGGGCGCCTCGATCTCGCTAAGGCAAAGGCCGATTTTTTCAAGGATGATCCAGGGCACTGGCGAGGAGGGGATATCGTCCTCGACGAATTCGAATACGCCTCAATCCAGATGACCGGGGTAACACTGAAGCAGCGCGAGGAGTGGCTGCGCAGGGCGCTGGCGGCAAGTCAGCGGAAACCCGGTGGTGACCATGACGGATACCTGCCCCAGCCGTACGAACAGCTTGCCGAGGCGTACCGGCGGGCCGGCGACGATCACGCCGCCCGCCGCATACAGCTCGCCAAATACCGGCAGCTCAATCGCGTGACAAGATGGCGCCGATGGTACAGCAAGATATGGAACCTCATGCAGGACGTGTTGACCGGCTACGGCTACGCGCCCTGGCGCGCACTGATCTGGTTGATTGTCCTCTTCGCCTTCGGCGTCGCGCTGTTCCGCTACGCCGCTCCGCCAGTATGGATCAGCAGTCCACACCATAGTTTTAGCTTCGGCGAATCGGTCAGCTATACTCTGGATTTGCTAATGCCAATTAGCAGCCTCAGCGACAGGCAAGTATGGCACTCGGCAAATGGGGCGGGCGAGATCGTCGCGTCGGCATTGGTCGCATTCGGCTGGATTTTCAGCGCCACCGTCATCGCTAGCGCTGCACGCGTGCTGCAGCGAAACTGACGTCAGCGCGCCAGCACGTAGGTCATACGGTGCCCGTTGCAGCACACGACCTCAACCTCGCGCTCGGGCGGCAGGTATTCCTCAATAACGGCGATTGGCTCGTCTCCTGGAAGTTCCACCATCTCGTTGCAGCTAGGTTCCATGCACAGTACTCGCGGCATTTAGTTCTTCACCTCCATCCTCTTATCCCAATTCCCCACTGTTTTCGCGCCGCCGCGGAGTTCTACGCCTCCCGGGGAACGGCCAGCTCTGGCCGTGTCTCTACCCGGGAGCCCGCACTCTGCCCCGCACTCTGCCCGGTCGGCTTGTCGGACTCATCGATGAATTCCACGCAAACCGCTTCATTGCAGATATTTACAATCTCGGTCAAGCTCTTATAATGCTCGGCAGACATTTCTTGCGGATTGAGACCCATATCTTTAGCTTCGGTTATGTCGATAGGGAAGAGATGATGCGTGTAACCATAAACCAGTCTGCTCGCGATCTTTCCTGCGCTGCTCATATCCGCCTGTCCACGCCGGGACAGCAGAACCTGAGCGTATCTCTCGCCTATCTTCAAGCTGCGCCCCCAAGCGCCGAAGTCCAGCGACTTGGTCTGGTTGAGCATCGGCGTAATGCTGCCTATCGCGAATTCGGCCGCGGCGTTGAGGGAGTCAATGAGCGGAATCTTGCCCTGTGTCACCGCGGCAAGATGCTTCAATGCCTGCGATAGCGTCCCGAAGCCAAAGTCCCGCACGTAATCAACGCTCTGGTAGCAATCGAGAGCTGACATGTAGTCGGCCGGGTTCCTCGGATCCCTGATCTGTGTATCAAGCGGCCCGAGCTCAGCGAATGGTGACATGAATATGGCGTTTGCCCCTACGGCGATCAGCGTGCTGGCGCTCTTGGCCTTGCGGGGGACATAGACGTTGACGTTTTCAGAGTATCGAGAGAGGTACAAGACTGTCCTGAACGCGCTGTCGAGCGGTCCGCCCGTCGAGTCGAGTATGACGTTGAACGTTTCGTCAAGCGGTGACTCCGGGAATCCGAAGCGTTCTTCACAACAGCGCCGCACCCTGGATTCGGTTGACTCCCCCGGGTCGCCGAAACCTAGGATTCGACCGATTAAGACCAGGCAGGGGCTCCCGCCGGTCGCCGCTACGAATCGCCTGCCCGCATCCTGGATTTTCTTTCGCTGAGTGGCATCTATCTCGCGATAGTAGGAGGCACCGTTAGCCAGCCCGAGGCCGTTTGCGCTCGCGCCTTCGGCGACGGGCCCGTCTTCGGAAATCGTCATCTTCCCCCCACCCCGCATAGCCTGTCCCCTCGGCGTACCAAGGAGTCTGCGCGCCGGCGCTGTGTCCAGTCAAGGTTCGAACGTCACTTTCTGCAACCCTGTATGTCCGACTCCGCCGCACGCGGTGCGCCAGTCATGGCACGGGGGCGGTGATGTCGGTTTGGGCATGTTCCAGCAGGACAGGCTGATGACGGGTTGCGCCGCGCGGACGCGCCGACAGTACAGTTGCTTTCCGTGCGGCTCGTCATCGCCCGGTGCAGCGTCGATTACGCCGGCCGGCTCTCCGCCCGGCAGGCTCGCACCTACGGCGGATGGCGGCGCTCGAGCGGCTGATCGTGTGTCATTGCTGCTCCTCCTGGGTCATCGCGTCCGCTGCGAGGTGGGCACTGGCCTGTGTGGCTTGAGCCCCGGCAGCGAATGCGGAGCCGGTCGGCCCGGCGGCTGCCGCCCCGCCCGCCGTCGCTGCGGATCCGGCCGGTGCGGCTCCGGCGCCGGTGCTTGCGGGCCCGGCTGTTGCACTGCCAGCCGCTGCCGGGCTGGGCGAGCCCGGTGATGCCGGTCCGGTTGGTGGGCTGCCGGACGGCCCGCCAGGCGAGGCGCTGCCCGGTGGGGCGCCGCCCGGTGGGGCGCCGCCCGGTGGGGCGCCGAGGTGGCTGTCGAGGAATGCCGCTTGCTCGTGTGCGGCGGACCCCCCGCCGGTGCCGCCGCCGGAACTGCGCAGCGCGCCGACCGCGATCGCGTCTGCCGCTGCCGCGCCGAACATTTGGCCGCCGCACCCAGTGGTGCCGATGGCGCCGGTAGTCCAGGTGAAGAACCTCATCAGCGCGGGCAGCATGAGCACCGACAGGGCGAGCATGACGAACCCCATGACCACGGTGCGGGTGCCGCGCCCGGTGCCGATCATCGTGAACGCGGTTGCGTACACCGCCGCAGCGGCGGGTTTGTAGCAGATCAGCGCGAGCATCCAGGCCGCGGCCTTGCGGCTGGGCAGCATGCTCACACTCGGACCCGAGATGCGGATCAGCAGCCTCGGCCAGCAGCTGGATGCGTGCCGCGCGCTGTTGCGCGGCGGCGCCTACCGCAGCTCTAACACTGCCCGCCTTCTCGAACGCCAGCTCGCCGAATTCAGCACGGCAAACGCGGCCCGGGCGCTGCCGCCTGCCCGGTGATGCTCGCCTGCGAACCGGCGCAACCAGGCATCGATCTCCGCACCGCAGCGGCGGATGCGCTCCACGACGCCGCCCAGCGGCGCGGCCTTGACGCCCGTGGTGCGCAGCTCATCCGCTTGTTCGCCACCGCCGTGTACCACCTTCCCGCGGCCGGCGCGGTCGCACGCATCGCGCTGGTGACCTCGCCGGAGTCGGTGCCGCGCCTGGCCACATCGGTGAAAGTGACGCGGTGGCTCACCGACACCGGCTTCCCGGCTGTGGAGCCGCTGCCGGTGGACCAGCCCGTCACCAGCCACGGCTGCGTGGTCACGTTCTGGCGGTACCTCCCCCAGGA
>WNFX01006396.1_pt1 | contig 17653 bp, 17 predicted proteins | sample 5400111 | NCBI WGS metagenome assembly WNFX01 (sample SAMN13153363, study PRJNA577476) | soil metagenome | isolation source: 40 cm soil or saprolite under grassland replicate 1 | place: USA:California | collected 2016-06-15 | reverse complement strand
GCGTAGTGATATGGCGTCGGCGTTGGGTCGTGCAGGACCGTCCGCAGCGTTTCCGGCTTGCCCGGTTCGCCGAGCCGCAGCTCCGTATCAGCGGGCGCCGGCGCCGGCTGGCCGTCAGCACGGGCCTTGGCCGCCGATCCGGTGAACCAGGTGATGACCACGCTGGTGTCGGTGACGGTGACCGGTTCGAGATCAATCGCGAGCGGAGCGCCCGGCGGCGCGGTCTGGTGTGGCACACGTCCAGGATGCTGCACTCCGCGCGCGGCGGGTGCGGCTCAGACCCGGCCGCGGCGGTAGTGGCCGCGCTCATGACCGCTGAACCGAAGCAGCAGCAGCAGGATGATGGCGCCGATCACAGAGCCGATGATGCCGGTGGCGTGGAAGCTGTGCACCGACAGCGTGTGGTACTGGATCAGATTCTCCACGAAGCCGCCAAGGAACGAGCCTGCGACCCCGAGCGCGATGGTGCCAAGGATGCCGATCGGGTCACGGCCGGGAACGAGCAGGCGGGCGATGGCGCCCGCGATCAGGCCGATAATGATCAAAACGACAATGAAAGCAATCATGGGCCGATGTTGCCCGCAAAACGGTAAGGCATGCGTAAACCGCGCGGGCCGAGCCCGCTGCCGACGGCGCGCCGGTAGCTCTCAGCCGTTGAGATAACGTGGGTTGATGGCGACCTCGGGAAGCCTCAGGCTGCTGCCCGCGACGCTGAACAGCCACGACGGGACGAGCACCGGCTCACCCCTGTTGTAGCTCAGCGCCAGCCCGTAGACCGCGCCGGTGATACGCATCACGCGGATCGGGCCAGGTGTGCCACAGAACACATCGGGGTTGAGCGGGCACATGACCTCGGGCGGATGGCCGCCAGCCCGCGGGCGCGCGGCCGACTTGAGCCGGTTGAACGCCTGCCGAGCGCTGATCAGCGGGTAGCTGGCGCCGGGCACGGGCTGGCCAAGCCAGCCGCTCGCCTGACCGATCCTGTTGCCAGGCCCGACGCCGACCGTGGTGGGCAGACCCGAGGTCGCGAGGCCGTCCACGGTCGGGTCCGCGGACACAAACTCATCCGAGCCGATCGTCGTGATCCGCAGCGGCGCGCCCGCGACTCCTGCGGCGCGCTCATCCTGGTTGGCGGCGTCCGCCAGCCCGACGGCACAGGAACCGGCTCGGCGGGCTCCAGCTGGCCCGGCTTCATTGGGCACGCCGCGATGAGTCTGGCGGGCCGCGCCGCCGCCAGGGCGCCCATCCCGCCGGGCGGGTTGACACCCGAGATCCGGATCGGCGGGCCGTAATAGCACCAATGCACGATCGGCCCGCCAAGATAGGTCCAGCGCAGGCCCGGGCCGTCGAAGACCTGCAGGGTGCCTGGCCCAGTTGACCGCCAGCCGCCCGTCACGCGCCGCGGCGAACCTGATAGGTGCAACGCGGCGGCCAGCGCCCGCACGGTCGCGGCGGGGGCCTGGCCGCCGGACAGCGAACGGACCGCGCCCTTGCCGGGCCCGGTGGTGGGGAGCGCGCCGGTGAGTTCGACCTGCGCCCAGCCAGGGACCCCGGGCGTCACGGGGAGCGCCATGCCCGGCGGCCCGGTGGCGTTGCCGCTCGGGCCGGGCGAGGGTGCCGCTGAGGTGGCCAGGCGCAGCTTTTGTGGCGCGGGCTGGCCTGCTCCCGCACTGGACACCGAGCCGCATCCAGCCACGCCAGCGGCGAAGACAACGACTGCGGCGGCGGTAGTCAGCCTGGAGGGGGTCATGTTCGTTGGACGAGCAGGGCTGCGAACCGGTTCCGCTTCCCAACCGCGACGCCGCTTGTGGTTTGTGGGAGGGGTCCCCTGCCACCGACCACTAAGCTGCCATGGTGGACGCGGGACGCGAAGTCGCCGCCTGTGGCGAAGTGGCGAAAAAGGGAGCGGCCAGCCTCGCGGCAGCGGACGACACAGCCATCGACGGCGCGCTGCGCGAGATGGCGCGGCTGCTGGCAAGCTCCGCGCCGGCCGTTCTCGCGGCGAACCGGGCAGACCTTGAGGCAGGCCAGTCCGCCGGGCTTGGCCGCGGCGTGCTCGACAGGCTCCGCCTGGACACCGAACGGATCGGCCAGATGGCCCGCCAGATTGAGTTGCTTGCCGGCGTGGAGTTCCCTGCGGCAGCCGTTCGGCTAAATGATCTTCCCGGCGGGCTCAGGCTCGAAGAACGGCGTCGGCCGATCGGGGTTGTCGGCGCGAACTATGAGGCCAGGCCGAACGTCACAGTCGACGTCGCGTCGCAGCTTCTGAAGTCGCGCAACGCGGGAGTGCTGCGCACGGGCGGTGCGGCGCTCCGGTCGGCGGCCGCGCTGTTCGACCAGGTGGTGGTGCCAGCTCTTGGCGCCGCGGGCCTCGATCCCGGCGCGTTTCAGCTTGTCCGCACCGCGGACAGGCAGGCGGCGGTGGAGCTTGTCCGCCATCCCCGGCTGATCCCGCTGGTCATTCTGCGCGGCAGCGGCGAGACAACCCGGATGCTCGCCGCGGAGGGGGCGCGTCGCGGGGTCAGGACGCTCGCCCATGCCGACGGCGGCGGCGTCTTGTACCTGGACAGGCACGCCAGCGCCGATGACGCGGCGCGGCTGATCGCGGGCAGCCTCGACAGGCTCGGCGTGTGCAACCGGCTCAACCTGCTGCTGATCAGCTCGGTGGTGTGGGATGAGATGCTGCCAGCCGTCACCCGGACGCTGGACCAGCTTGGGATCACGTGCTCGCTGCCGCCGCACGACCATCCGCTCGGCCATGAATGGGCGCTGGATGTCGGCCGGGAGGCGACGGTGACCGTGGCCGCCGTGTCGGGGCCCGCCGAGGCGGCGGAGGTCGCCAACGCCGAGACGTCAGGGCTTGCCGCGGGGATCGTGACATCTGATCCCGGCGCGGCCGCGGAATTCCTGGACGCCTATCACGGCACCGGCGCGTTCTGGAACGCGAGCACCCGGTTGCTCGACGGGTTCAAGCTGCGCGGCGTTCCGGAGACGGGCATCAACGTGGACCACGTCCCCGGCCCGCGCGGCCCGGTCACCTTCCATGATCTGTTTCTGCGTCAGTACCTGGTCGTGCCCGTGAGTCGGCGAGGTCGCGTCACCCGCCGATGAGCCGGGTGAGCAGGCTGGCGGAGCGCGCGGGACGGCCGGTCCTTGCTTCCACCCGGTCGGATCTCGTCATTGCCCGCAGCGCGGCGTTGGCGCCGAGCCAGCGCAGCGGCTCGATCTCCCACCGCCGTGAGCGGTGGTTGACCCAGGGCAGCCGCACCAGGTCGGTGTCCCGCCGCAGGATCAGGTCGGTTAGCGTGCGCCCGGCCAGGTTCGTGGTGGCGACGCCGTCGCCGACGTACCCGCCGGCCCAGCCGAGCCCGGTGCCCTGGTCAAGCCCGACCGAGGCGCACCAGTCCCGCGGTATGCCGAGCGGCCCGCCCCAGGTATGGGTCACCGCGGCCTCGTCGAGCACAGGGAACATCTCGGCGAGCGCCTTTCTCAGCGCGGCGAAGACGGTCGGCTCACGATCGAACCCGGGGCGGATCTTCGAGCCCAGATGGTACGGGGCGCCACGGCCGCCGAACGCCAGCCTGCCGTCGGCGGTCCGCTGGCCATAGATGATCACGTGCCGGTAGTCGCCGAAGGTCGCCCGCTGCGAAAGCCCGATGGTGTCCCAGACTGATTGTGGCAACGGCTCGGTGGCGATCATCAGTGAGTAGACGGGCGCGATGGCGCGCCGCAGCCCGGGCAGCCCGGGCGTGTACCCCTCGGTCGCCCGGATCACGTGCTCCGCGCGCACGGTCCCCGACATGGTGCGCACTCGCCGCGGCTCGATGGACCACACCGCGGTCTGCTCGTACAGCGCCACCGCGGTGCGCCGCACCGTGGCGGCGAGGCCGCGGACGAGCCTGGCCGGGTGGATGGCCGCGCAGTGCGGCGTGTACACACCGCCGGTGACACCCGTGGCGGCGAGCATGTCCGTCGCTTCGCTCGCGCCGAGCAACCGGATGTCCTGCTCGCCGAAGCCGAACGCCCGGGCTTGCCCGACCTCGGCGCTCGCGCGTTCCCACTGCGGTCCCGACCTGGCGAGCTGGACCGTACCGCCCTTCGACCAGTGGCAGTCGATGCCCTCGACGGCCGTCACCCGGCCGACCTCGTCAACGGTTTGCTGCATGGCACGGTACATCGCGATCGCGGCCGGTCGGCCCGCCATGCGGGCCAGCTTTTCCAGCGAGGCGGGAAACAGGGCTGAGCACCAGCCGCCGTTGCGCCCAGACGCACCGAAGCCCGCGATCTCGCGCTCCAGCACGGCTATCCGCATCCCTGGGTCGGCTTTGCGCAGGTAGTAAGCGGTCCACAGGCCCGTGAAGCCGGCCCCGACGATGGCCACATCCACGTCGATGTCACCGGGAAGCGCTGGGCCAGGTTCGAGCTGGTCAGGCACGGTGTCGTGCCAGTATGACAGCCTGCGGTAGCCGTTCAACCTTGCTCCTCGGGTCGGCCAACAGTCAGCCCAGCGTCGGCCGCGTCCGCCGGGTCGGCCGCGTCCGCCGGGTCGGCCGCGTCCGCCGGGTCGGCCGGGTCGGCGGCGGCCGCGGCGTCCGGCGCGAGCGGCAGCTCAACGCGGAAGGTCGTGCCCTTTCCCTGCGCCGTGTCCACCGACGCGCTGCCCCCGTGCGCGGCGGCGAGCGCGGCCACGATGGCGAGGCCAAGGCCGGTGCCGCCGGTCGCGCGGGTGCGCGCCGCGTCGGCGCGGTAGAACCGCTCGAATACCCGTTCGGCCTGCTGCGATGCGAGGCCAGGGCCGCGGTCGGCCACCTCGAGGATGACCGATGGCCCGCCGTCGGCGTCTTGGCGCGAGCCCTCGGCGCTCGGCGTGCGGGATCCGAGCCGTATCGCGACCGGGCTGCCGGCCGGGGTATGGGTCAGCGCGTTGTTCACCAGGTTGCCGATGATCTGCCGTAGCCGAGGCTCGTCGCCGAGTACCAGGAACGGGCCGCCGGACCCGACGGTCAGCTGGATGTCACGCGCGGGCGCCAGGACTCGCGCGTCGGTGACCGCGTCCGCCGCGAGCGCGAGCACGTCGACGGGCCGGCGCTGCAGCGGCCGCTGCTGGTCGAGCCGGGCAAGCAACAGCAGGTCCTCGACAAGCAGACCCATCCGGGCCGCCTCATCCTCGACCCGCTTGATCATGCGATCGAGCTCTTCTTCCCTGAGCCCTCCGCGCTGCCGGTAGTACTCGGCGAACCCGCGGATCACGCTGAGTGGCGTGCGCAGCTCGTGACTGGCGTCGGCGATGAACCGGCGCATCCGTTCCTCGGACAGGCGAGCTGTCGCCTCCGACGCTGAGCGCGCGCGAAACGCCTGCTCGATCTGGCCCAGCATCGTGTTGAGCGATCGCGACAGGCGCCCGACCTCGGTGCGCGGGTCCCAGTCGGGCACCCGGCGGGACAGGTCGCCGGTGGCGATCGCGCCCGCGGTCTGCTCGATCTCGGCGAGCGGGCGAAGGCTGGCGCGCACCAGGGCCACGCCGAGCCCAGCCAGGATCACGATCACGATGCCGCTCACCGCGATGTCGATCAGCGTGAGGCTCTTGATCGTGTCGCCGATGCGGCCCAAATCCACGGCCGCGACAAAGGCGCCGGGCTGTCCAGGCGCGTCGGGGGTCGTCACCGCGATGGCCAGATCGTCGGCCCCGATGAACGGAAGCCGCTGAACGGTGTAGTGAACCGGCTTGACGATCACGCGCCAGCTGCCGTCGCCCGAACGGGCGGGGACGGTGGTCAGTTGCCCCGCGTGCGCCGAGATCCACCCGGCGTCGGCGGGTATGGCGGGCAGCGATTGGCGCCTCTGCCCGGGCGGCGGTGAGACAAGCAACCGTCCTTGCTGGTCAAGCACCTCCTGGGTGATCCCGCCTGGCGGCGCGTGCGCGTCATCGAAGGCATCGAAACCGTCCACCCGGTGCATTCTTGGCGCACTGGCGAAGTTCATGAGCTGGTGATCCGCTTGGCGAAGCAGGTAGCCGTGGAAGACGGCGATGCTGACCACGCTGATGACGCCGAGCGCCATGGCGACGAGCGCGAGCGCCGCGGTTATGAGCTTCACCCGCAGCGGAACGCGTGCGGCGAACCGGGCGATGGCCCGCCCGCAACGTGCCGCGAAACCTCGCACCTGTCCCTTGCCTAGCCTGTGGCGGCGGGCGGCAGCCGTAGCACGTAGCCGACCCCGCGCAAGGTGTGGATGAGCCGATTCTCGCCGGTGTCGACCTTGCGCCGCAGCACAGACACGTAGGACTCGACGATTCCGGTGTCGCCGCGGAAGTCGTAGTTCCACACATGGTCAAGGATCTGCGTCTTCGACAGGACCCGGTTGGCGTTGGTCATGAAGTAGCGCAGCAGCTTGAACTCGGTGGGGGACAGTTGTACCGATACCCCGCCCCGCCAGACCTCGTGGCTCTCCTCGTCAAGCTCGAGATCGGCGAACGTGAGCCGCGGCGGCGGCTCACGCCCGTCCCCACGTGTGCGGCGGAGCACGGCGCGGATCCGGGCAATCACCTCTTCCAGGCTGAACGGCTTGGTGACGTAGTCGTCGCCGCCGAGTGTCAGACCACGGATCTTGTCCTCGGTGGCGTCCCGTGCGGTCAGAAACACCACCGGAGTGCGCGTCCCGCCACTGCGCAACCGCCGTACCACGTCGAACCCGTCCATGTCGGGCAGCATGATGTCGAGAACGATCAGATCCGGGCGGTGTCGGCCGGCCTTCTCCACGGCCTCGGTCCCAGCCGTGGCGGTCACCACATCGAAACCCGCGTAGCGCAGGCTCGCGGCGAGCAGCTCACAGATGCTCGGCTCGTCTTCAACGATCAGCAGCCTGGCGTCGGGGCGGCCGTTCCCCGTCGGGTGGCTCATCACACCATCATCGCCCTCATGTCTGAACGATCACTGAACGCTAGCTGCAAAGCAACTATGCTCAGGCGCCCGATGTGCCGCTGAGCAAGCTCTTGGGCACCGGCCGGTCGCTGCCGAGGTCGTCGAAAAGCGCGGTGGCCTTAGCATGATCGGTCAGCAGCACGTCTTGGCCAGACGCCGTGGTCGTGCCACCGGCCACAGGGACCGTGGTTGTCTGCGGGCCGCGCAGCGCGAACGCCACCCTGATCAGTTGGTAGAGATGCGTGCCCTGGTCCACGGTGAGCGCGTTCACCGAGTTGGTGGCCGTCGGAACCGCGGCGAACGGGTTGAGGAACACCGCGGGGCTTGTCGCCCTGGCTAGCAGCGCCCTGAGGAACGCCCGCTGGTCCTGGACCCGTTGCAGGTCACTGGCCGTGAATGAATGGCGGTCCCGCACGTAGCCGAGAGCCTGACCGCCGCTCAGGGTCTGGCAGCCAGGCTGCAGGTTGAGGCCGGAGGCCGTGTCGTGCAGCGCGTGCTTGACGCAGATGTTCACGCCACCCACCGCGTCCACCACGCTCACCAGCCCGCCGAACCCGATTTCCATGTAATGGTCGACGCGCAGGCCCGTGTAGTTCTGCACGGTCTGCGCGAGCAGCGTGGGCCCGCCGAAGGCGAAGGCAGCGTTGAGCTTGTTCTGGCCGTATCCCGGTATGACCACGTAGAGGTCACGCGGCAGGCTCACCAAAGTGGGCTTACCGCCGTTGCCCGGGATGTGCAGCAGCATGATCGTATCGGAGCGCTGGCCGCTGACGTCGTGACCCGTCGCAAGCTGGTTCTCTTGCTGCCTGCTCAGGCCCTGCCTGCTGTCCGATCCTGTGATGATCCAGTTTTGGCCGGCCGAGCCCACCGGCCTGCCCGAGTAGTCGGCGAGCACCGCGACCCGGTGCAGCTTGGCGTCGAGGAAGAAGTACATGCCCGCGGCCGCGATCAGGAGCACGACCACCAGGCCTGCGATGATCTTCAGGGCGCGGCGGCCACGTCGGCCGGCGCCGCCGGTTCCGCGGCCTGCCCGCACGCCGGAGCTGCGCGGGGCTGGCTGATCCGGCCACGCCGTGCTGGCCGGCTCCCGGCCGGACCAGGCCGAGCCCGGCGTCGGCGCCGCGGCGGCCTTGTTCCCCGCGTTACGGTAGGTGGCCTGCACGGTAGGGTCACCCTCGGCGCCCCCAAGCCCACGGCCGCCTGCGCCGCGCCCGCCGCCGTCTGCGCCGCGCCCCCCGCTGTCTGCGCCGCGCCCACGGCCGTCTGCGCCGCTGACCCCGCGCGCGGCGTCATTGCGGAACCACTCGTCCGGCCAGCCGTCCATGATGCTGATACCTCGCCCGTTCACCTATCACTAGGACGGTTTCACCATAGGCGGCGTTGTAAGTGCTTGGGACGGGTTGTCCGGACGTCGCTCAGGCGGGATTGGCGGACACGAGCCGCAACGGGATGCCCACGGTGGCGAGGAACGCGACCGCGCACAATGGGATGTTGAGCCAGCTATGAACTCTGTGCGGCGGGGAGCGGCTGCTCACACCACACGACCTTGCCCGAGCTTGTCCTGCGGGTGCCCCAGCGCTGCGCAATTTGGCTCACGACATGCAGCCCGCGGCCGGATTCATCAGTGCCCCCCGCGTGGCGCAGCCTGGGCAGCGCGGCGGAATCATCGAGGACCTCGCACACCAGGGTGCGCTCAAGCACCAGCCGGATGGTGATCTGCCCTCGCGCGTACCGCAAAGCGTTGGTGACCAGCTCCGACACCAGCAGCTCGGTCGTGTCCGTCAGCTCGGTGAGCGCCCATTTCTCCAGCGACGCGCGGACCCGGGTGCGGGCCTCGCTCACCGAGGCCGGATCCGCGTCAAGTGCCCAGACCGCATGGTGGTCCGCGGGCAGGCGGCGCAGCCGAGCGATCAGCACGGCGATGTCGTCGCGTTGCTGGTCGGCGTACACGCCTTCCAGCGTGGCCTTGCACAGGTCTTCGAGCGGGCGTGACATGGACTCGGCGCCGAAGGTCTTACGCAGCCGGGCGAGCCCATCGTCGATGTCACGGGTGCGGTTCTCGACCAAGCCGTCGGTGTACAGCACGATCAGGCTGCCGTCGTCGATCACGAACTCCTGGCTTTCGATCGGACCTTCGCCGATGCCAAGCGGCGGTGCGGGCGGGACCTTCAGGTAGACGCTGCTGCCGTCGGGGCGGACGAGCAGCGGCGGCAGATGGCCGGCCGAGGCGACCTCGAACGTTCCCGTCACCGCATCGAAAACGGCGTACGCGCACGTGGCGAAGTGGGGCTCCCGCTCGCCAAGCGTCCGCATCAGCTCATCGAGCTGCTGCAGTGATTCTGCGGGCGACAGCTCGAGCCTGGCCAGCGTCTGGATGGCCGCGCGCAGGCGACCCATCGTGACCGCGGCGAGCACGCCGTGCCCGGCCACGTCGCCGACGACAAGGGCGACGCGTGCCCCGGGCAGGGCGATCGACTCATACCAGTCGCCGCCCACCTCGATCAGCTTGCTGCCGGGCAGGTAGCGGTGCCGCACTTCGACAGAGGACGGCGCGGACAAGCCGGTCGGCAGCAAGCTGCGCTGCAGCGTCAGGGCTGTCGCCCGCTCGCGGCCGTAGCGGCGGGCATTGTCGAGGAAGATCGCGGCACGGGAGGTGAACTCCATGCCGATCTCGGTGTCGTAGGGATCGAACGGGCGGGAGTCAGGTTTGCGCAGACAGACAAAAAAGCCCAGCGTGGTGCCGCGGGCGATGAGCGGGAGCAGCAAAATCGAAGCGCCCGCGAGCAGGTCGGCAACCGGTGCGCGGCGCCACGCCTCGGCCAGGCGGTAGGCGCTCGCCACGGCGAGGCTGACCTCGCGGACCGGCTTGCCAGAGTCCATGCACTGCACATACATCGAGCCCGGCGGGTAACGGAGCACCTCGCCGGTGGGGAACGCCGCGTCCCACGCCTGGTTGGCGTCGTCGTACGCGATGGCGATCCGCCGCAGCAACTGGTGCGACCCGTCCTGGGCATCCTGGGCGTGTACGGGGAACTCGTCGTCGCCGACCAGGCTTTCGAGTACCAGCAGACTCCCGGCGTTGCAAAAGTGTGGGACCAACACGTTGACCAGGCCGCGCCCCATCTGGTCAAGGTCGAGCGTGGCGCCGATGCGGGTGAAGGAGTCGTCGAGCAGCGCGCGGCGCATGAGCGCCGGGTCGGTGAAACGCTGGTCGTTCGAGGGCGCGATGCGGATGACGACGAGCGCGGCGGGGCCTGGCTGGTTCGTGCATATCGGCTGCACGGTCACGACCGCATCGGTCACCGAGTCCTTGTTGCACTTGATCGCCAGCATGACGGTGTTCTCGCGATCGGACCCGATCGCGTCGAGCAGCCCCGCCACGGCCGCGTGCTGCTCCGCCGCCCCGGCCACCAGGTCGCTGAGACTTGACCCAAGCAGGTCGTCGGGCGCCACCCCGAGCGCGCCGGGCACGGACCTGTCGTACTGCACGATCCCGCCTGTCTGGTCCACCCCAAGGATCAGCGTCCGGGCCGACAGGCTGAACAGGTAAGCCTGGTTCGCGGGACCAGGCGGCACCGATCCCGCCACGGTGTTCTCGCCGACTCTCGCAGATGCCATTGGCTCGCTCCTGTCACCCGGCGTCACCGCGGCGATTTGGTGAGTTCCGTGATATGCCATGCCTCGTCTTGATAGGGCGGCCTGTTAGCTAGCCCGCACTTTACCGGTGCCCATCCCAAAAAGGCCCAGCTTGCGCGAGGAGCGCACCGGCGGCGCCGGACCCGCCGCGCTCCCGCCCGGATGTCGGCGTTGCCAAGAAGCCGGGTTGTCAACAAGAGTGAGCGTTACTCGGGTTCCCCGGCATCGGTGGCCGCCTGACCTCCCGCCGGACCGCCCGGCGAGCCGCGGCCATCCGCCGGGCTGGCCTCTGCCGTTCCCGCGGTGGCGCCGGGCCGCACCCGTAGCCTGATGGCGCGTAGCGCGTCGACCAGAGCGGCGAGCTGCTCCGGGGTCAATGCGCTGGTCACCCACCGCTCCACAGCGGACACGTGAGCGGGGACAACGTTGACAAGCGTGCGGAAACCTTCCTCCGTCAGCACCGCGAACGCGCCGCGCCGGTCGGCCGGGCACATTTCGCGCCGGACTCTTCCCGACCGCTCGAGCCGGTCGACCACGCGGGTCACGCCGCTCGCGGACAGGTCCGCCTGGGCGGCCAGGTCGGTCATCCGCAGGCGGCCGCACGACGACCGGCCGAGCCGCAGCAGCACCTCGAACTCGATGGGCGACAGGCCATGGGCCGCGATCGCCGGGGTGAGCTTGGCGCGCAGCCCGGCGTAGGTCTCCGCGAGCAGCCCCACCACGGTGAGCCGTGGGTCGTCGAGCGCTCGTGGGGTCACAGCGTCCATCCTCGCCTCTTCTGCTTGACGCCGGGAATACCCCGGACATAGTCTTTGCTACGTCAAATATTGAAAGTTAAAGTACATGATGCCAAGCCGAGGAGGCGCCTGAGCATGACCGAGACCACCGTTAGCACCGCGGGCACGCGCGAGTTCAAGGGACTCACGATCCCCGAGGCGGGAACCTTCATCCTGGACCCGTTCCACACCCGGATCGGGTTCTCGGCCAGGCATCTGATGGTCAGCAAGGTCCGCGGCCAGTTCGACGAGTTCACCGGCAGCGTCACCGTTGCCGACGACCCGCTGCAGTCCTCGGCCGAGGCCGTGATCATCACGGCGAGCATCAACACCCGTGTGGAGATGCGGGACAACCACCTCAAGAGCAGTGACTTCCTCGAGGTCCCGAAGTACCCCGAGATCACTTTCCGCAACGCCCGCGTAGTCGGCCAGGAGGGTGCGACCCTCACCGTCGTCGGCGACCTCACCATCAAGGACGTGACCCGGCCGGTCGAGCTCACCGTGGAGTACGAGGGTGTCACCACCACTCCGGCAGCCATGGGCGGCAAGCAGGTCATCGGCTTCAGCATCACCGCCGAGATCGACCGCGAGGACTGGGGCATCAACTACAACCAGCCGATGCAGAACGGCGGTGTCGTGGTCGGCAAGAAGATCCGGCTCGAGATCGAGGGCGAGGCCGTCCGCCAGGACTGAGCGCCCGCCGGTATCGCGTCTGCGTGCAAGCGCCATGCCCCCGCGTTTGCGCGCAGACGCGTGTACGCGCGTTCAGGGGTCCAGTGCGTCGGCGTTGCCGAACGCGTTGCCGCTCGCGGGACGACCTGCTGAGGGCACGGTGGCGGGCCGCCCGGCCCCGTGCGCCAGCGTTGCAGCTCACGTGGCCGCCCTTGATCAATGACCCACCGCCGGCTCCCAGGGATCTTGGTGCCTGCGACGAAGGCGGAGAGCAGGAAGACCTCATACCTAGCCAGCGAATGGCCCGGGGCGTGGCACCTATGCCGCGCCGTTACCTGGTTCGATGCCGTGCTGGCGCAAAACGGCCCGCAGTCGCTGCAGCTCAGCGTTCACCCGGGCGAGTTCCTCGGCCAGGGATAGCCGGTCGGCGGCGGTAGTCGTCCACTCCTTCTCCCTGCTGGCCCTGGTGGCGAGCAGTTCTTTCTCCTTGTCACGCAGCGCGGCAGCGGTCTCGAAGTCTTGGGCGTCGATCGCCGGTTCCTTCTCTCGGCGCACCTGCGCGATCTGATCGTCGAGGGCGCCTAGGTCAGGTCTCATGCCCACCCACCGTTCGATCGCTGCGATCCGCCGGTCCAGCGCGTCGATCCGCGCCAGAGCGTCATCCAACAGCCGGGCGCGCGCCCGGCTGCCCAGACGGCGGCCCTGACGGAGCACGACGCTCCCGGCCGGGCCATGCAGCAGCTGGATCGTCTGCTGCCGCGCCCGCGCCAGGTCGGCGCCCAGTTTGACAAGCACCTGGGCGGCCACGCCCTCGCCTTCCCGGGCCAGACCAAGCAGCAGATGCTCGGTGCCGATGTAGCTGTGACCGAGGTCGTTGGCCTCCCGCTGCGCCAGCTCCATTACCTTCTTGGCCCGCGGCGTGAACGGGATGTGCCCGGGCGGTGCCTCCTGGCCCTGGCCGATGATCTCCTCGACCTGCTGGCGCACCTCGTCCAGGCTGATCCCCAGCGACTCCAGCGCCTTGGCCGCCACGCCCTCGCCCTCCCGGACCAGACCCAGCAGCAGATGCTCGGTGCCGATGTAGTTGTGATTCAGCGTCCTGGCCTCTTCCTGCGCCAGGACCACAACCCGCTGCGCCCGGTCGGTAAACCGCTCAAACACCTCAGTCAGCACCCCTCGCCCAGCCACTGCCGCCGCCCATACGCCAACCAAGGACTGGCCGACACCTGGCTACATGTCATCCAGCCAACGAGCCAGAAGGGTCAGAAGTGCCAGCACTGCCCGTAGTTCAGGACGAAGAGCTCAGCGGGCACCGAACGACCTACGTAAGGTTACGATCACCGCGTCTGAGGCCACCTGACGGAGGCTCGCCGCTCCCATTCTGCTCCCAAAATCGGACATTGGTCGGCGAGCCCGAGAGGCAGCTCCTCTGGGAGAACATCTAGGCGTTCGTAACGATGACATCCGGTCCAGGTGTTTGGACTGTCACGCATCCGGCCAGGGGTGTTCGGGCGCCCACCCGCAAGGATTCGTCACCTGCGAGCAGGACAGGCAGAAACAGGAGCCGACCCCAGCAAGCCGATCGTCCGGGGCCCATGCCCCGGCGAGCTTCAGACGATTATGGCGATCTTTCCTTGTGCCAGGCCACTTTCCAGGTGGCGTATGGCCTCGGGTACTTCGGCGAGCGGATACGTCGTGCCCACGATGGGGGTGACGTGACCGGCCTCGATGTGCTGGCGCAGCGCTTCGAGGTCAGCCTGACGGTGTGTCGAGATGTACATGGTCAGCCGCTGGCGCACCACCGGCGAGAGTATGAGCGCACTGATCTGCCGCCCGACCCCGGTCCACTTGGCGCCTTCGCCGCCAGCGATAACGAGCGTCCCCTTGGGAGTGAGTGCCCGCCGCAGCCGTGAGAGGCGGCTGTTTCCGCCGATGTCGAGGATCAGGTCGTAGTGCTGGCGGCCGTCGGCGAAGTCCTCTCGGGTGTAGTCGATGACCTCGTCGGCACCGATCGAGCGGACGAGACCGGCTTTCGCAGTGCTGGCCACACCAGTGACCTTGGCTCCGAAGGCTTTGGCGAGTTGCACGGCGTAGGTGCCGACGCCTCCCGAGGCACCGATGATCAGCGCCTTCTGCCCCGCCTCGATATGCCCGGCGCGCAGACCTTGCAGGGCAGCGAGCCCAGAAACCGCGACGACCGCGGCCTGCTCGAAGCTCAGCCTGGCAGGCTTGCGGGCCAGTTTGTCCTCCCGCGCAGCGGCGTATTCGGCGAACGAGCCCCGGCTGATGCCGAACACCTCGTCACCGACCCGGAGCCTAGTGACGTTGGCGCCGATCCCAGCGACCGTGCCCGCCACGTCCAGCCCGGGGACGCGGTTCTTCGGCCCACGAAACCCGAAGCCCAGAATCCGCATCAGGTACGGCTGGCCCCGCATCAGATGACACGTGCCCCGGTCCACGCCAGCTGCACGCACCTGTACCAGGACCTCGTTGGCTGCGATAACGGGCTTCTCGATCTCTGACAGGCGCAGGCGATCAGCGGAGCCGTAGACGCGTTGAATGATCGCTCGCATCACATCACGCCCCTTCGCCAGGCAATGTTCGGCCAATCACCCGCATGGCGGCAGGGCCGAACGTCCTGCCCACGCTGTCGTGCCGCATACGTGCCACATGCGGGGTCAGCAGCGACAACTCACGGACAGTGACCCCAGGCTGCACCAAGAGATTTAGATACCGTCTCGTCCTGCTCAGCCGAACACCAGACCCAGCGATCTTCCGATCTGGTGACGTGCGCTGGCTACTGCCCATCGGCACGTTGGGGAAGGGTGAGGCGCGGACGATCTACGGCGCTTCTCCCCGCCTCGACGAGATCTCGCGGGCCACCCGGTGCGTTTCAGCCACCAACGTCAGGTGCTCCGCCTCTAGACGCGTGATGACGGCGTCAGGCGGGCAGGCCGCACGCCAGATGACGAGTAGCTCCCAGTTCAGGGTGCGCTCCCGGATGATCCAGAGCGCCAGGTTGCGCTTCATGCTGGCTACCTGGTGACCGCGAGGGCGAACATCCCCTCGGCGATGAACGCCAGGACTACGGCGGCCTGGATCATCGTCACCTCCCGCCCGTCTCGTCGGTACGCGCCCAATGGTCTCATCTCGTATAGCGGCAAGACGTGCCGCGATGTCATCCCGGCTCGGCTGGCGCCATGGAGATGAATGTGCCGGTGGTGGCTTCCAGCTGACGGCAGCACCCGGGGCGCTTGTATGTCACTTTCGTCCGGGCGACGGCAGGCCGCCAGCGCACGACATATGCGTCTCGATCCCCGCCATAGGCGCATATGAGCCGCTGATGCGGGTAGCCAGCGTTGGGGCCGCCGCCTTGTGACGTTGAATAGGGAAGCGATCGGCGATGGTCGGCGTGGCCAGTGACGCGCATCCGGGATCTGCGGGCCGCTGTACCAGCAGGTGGGGGACGTGCTCGGCGAGGCCAACTGCATCCGCGGCCTGGGCGACATCGCCCTGGCCCGCTCCGATCACGACCGCGCCCGGGCCCGCTACGAGCAGGCGCTGCCGCCGTAACAGGCAATCCTGGAACCCTACTCCGTCGGCTGGACACTCGTCCGCCTGGCGCGGCTTGACCCGGTGGACAACCAGCGAGCCCGCCACGGGAGGGCAGCCCGCGACGCCTGGACCAGCATAGGGCGAGAGGATCTCATCGAATCAATCGAGGCTGAATTCGCCCGAGACATCCCCGCCGGAACAGTTCCGCTTCGGCACCGCTGGTCCCTGGGCGTGCATGCTTCGGCGGGCTATGCCTTGACGCGTTCCCCTGATGCTGCGGACCTTTCGATGGCGGCGATGACCTCGTGGCGGCGGGCGGCGTCGGCGAAGTCCGGCACGGTGTGGGTTCCGTTGCCGATGTCTGCCGCGAAGGCGGCATAGGCCCGCCCCACGTTGTAGGCGGGCGTTCCTTCCAGGCTGGTGAGCGCGGGCCATTTCTGTGTCAATGCCGCCGGGGCGGCAAGCTCGGCGGTCTCGTTCCGCCCGTGTGCTCCCGCGACGGTCAGGGGATAGATTTCGGGGTATGCGGCGTCAGCGGTAATCCGGAGCGTTCCATCGGTTCCGTTGATTTCCCACAGGAACCCCGTACCGCCCGCCACTGCCTCACGGACGTGGATGCTGGCGGTCGCCCCGGAGGTGAGGGTGCCGATCAACGCGATTTGGTCGGGCGCCGTTTTCACGATCTGCTCTCCGGTCTCTTCGATAGTGATGAGTGGCCTGCGAAGATCCGACACGGCCGACAGGTCGGCGAACTCGCCCAGTACGTGGTTGAGGATGTCCAGGCTGTGGCCGACGGCGATCGTGAGCACGTTGGCCCCGTTTATCTTGTCGAGCATGTAGGCGTTGGGCTGGCCCACAACGCCGCCCGGGACCGACAGCCCGACCATGGTCGTTGACAAGACCTCGCCGACGTATCCGCCGCTGAGCAGCTCTTGGACGAACTCGATCGCCGGGGCCTGGCGGGCCTGCAACCCGGCGACCGTGCGCACCCCCTGCTCGTCGGCGAGCGCGGCCATCGCTCGCGCGTCGTCAAGGTCGCGGCCAAGTGGCCACTCGCAGTAGACGGCCTTGCCGGCAACCAGCGCCGCCGTGACGAGCTCTCGATGATGCGGGACCTTGACCGTAACCGCGACCACATCGACGTCTGGCTGGGTGACCATCTGCTCGTGGTCTGAGAACGCCGCGCTGACCCCGAACACTTCGCCTGCTGCGCGCGCGGATTCCGCGCTGTGCGCGCTGAGCGCCCGGATCTCGTAGTTCGGCAGCGCACGCAGTGCCGGGATATGGGCGGTGGCGGCCCAGCCCCGGACAGGGCTGACCCCGATGATCCCGACACCAAGCATCGATCCAGGCATTGCCAGGGCTGATGTCACTTCCAACCTCCTGCTGCGCACGGTCAACGAGGGATTCATGCAATCTTGTGATGCAAAGCTGCGCGGCCTGCCCTCATCCATCGGGGCTGAGGAGCTGGCGAGGCTCACTGCACCCCGTCTGAGGGTCAGCACACGGGGTGTCGGCGGCGAAGCGCTGCAAGGCGGCGGTGACGACCGGCAGGTCGAGTTCGCGCAGGTGGTCCATCATGTGCCGCCGCACGCTCGCCAGGTGAGTGGGCCAGGCGCGACGGAGCCGGTCCAGGCCAGCATCGGTGAGAACAGCGTTCAAGCCACGGCCATCGCAAGAGGATCGCTCTCGCGCCATCAAACCTTGGGCCTCCAAGCGGCTCACGATCCGTGACATGCCGCTGAGCGAGAGCGCGCAAGCGGAGGCCAGGTCGCTCATCCGCAGGCTTCGCCCGGGCGCCTCGGACAAGTGCATCAGCGCGCTGTACTCGCTCAGCGACATGCCCTGCCCGGCCTGCAAGTCCGCGTCCAGGGCGCGGGGGACGCCGAGGGCCGCCCGCGACCACGCGCGCAGGAACGCCTCCTCCCCGGCGCTCAAGGGGATCACCGCGGGTCCCCGGCCAGCTCTCGCCATGGAATCCACAGTACTTGTTTGACGAAGCATCTGCTAGCATCAATTTGCTTGACGCAGCAATCACATATAGGAGAGAGCCGTGACCCGAATCGGGATCATCCTGGGCAGCACTCGCCCCAA
>WNFX01002762.1_pt1 | contig 17656 bp, 12 predicted proteins | sample 5400111 | NCBI WGS metagenome assembly WNFX01 (sample SAMN13153363, study PRJNA577476) | soil metagenome | isolation source: 40 cm soil or saprolite under grassland replicate 1 | place: USA:California | collected 2016-06-15 | reverse complement strand
CGCCGTGCCAGCTGCCGACAGCCCGGCCGCTGCGCCAGCTGCCGACAGCCCGCGTGCTGCGCCAGCCGACCAGGAAAACGCATGGGACGCGCTCGACCGCGGCGCCGATCCCACCGTGCCCGGCCGACGCGGCTGACCGCTGGGCTCGCCGTAATGGCTCACCGCGCGGGGCCGGGCCGGCCGAGTTACGCTTGAAGCTGGCCGACAGCGAGGTGAGCGTGAACAGAACACGACTGCGCCGCGGCAGGCGCTGGCTGCCGCGACCGGGGCGCGAGCATGTCCGCTTCGTCACCCGGTTGCTCGTCGCCCAAGCCGGCATCGTCACGGCGGTGAGCCTGCCCTTCGGCCGCCGCAGCACGACGGTCATCGTCACCACCGTCATGCTTGTCGCGGCCCTGTTCATCCTGGCCGTGCTGGCGAACACCGGAACTCCTGCGGCGCGCACCGCGGTGCTCAGCTTCGAGCTTGCGGTGATCGTGTTCGGGCTGTACCGCTTCTTTTTCGAGCGCTACCTGGGCGGGACGATATTCGCCATCGTGCTCACCGCCGTGCTGCTTCATCCAGCCGTCGCCTGCGCATTCGGTGCGGAGCCAGCCCGTTCGGCGGAGCCGGTCGAGACTGGCGGGACACTGAGTGAGTCCGCTCGGCAGTGACGAGGCCGCAGATCCCGGCCTCGTACTTGTCATCGAGCACGAGCGCGCGGTGGCCGAGCTGGCCCGGCGCTACCTGGAGCGCGAAGGGCTGAACGTGCGCGTCGCGGGAACTCCGGCCGAGGCTGCGGCCGCATTCGGCGCGCAGTGGCCGTCGGTCGTCGTGCTTGACCTGACGATGCCAGGGCTCAGCGCGACCGCGATCCGCCGCAGGCTCGCCGCGCGTGATCGCGCAGGAAGAGTCCCGGAGCTGATCTGCCTCGATGGCCCGGGCGGCCTGCGGCCGGCTCACGTCAGCGTCGCCGGGGGCGTGAACGGGTGCTGCCTCACCCGCCCGTTCAGCCCGCGTACTCTCGCCGCGCGCGTCCGTGCCGCGATGCGCGCCGCTAGCTGCGCCAGCGCGCCAGGCACGGCACACGCGCCGGGCACGGCACACGCCCCGGGCACGGCACACGCCCCGGGCACGGCACACGCCCCGGGCACCGCGTGGGCAGAGGCCGACACCTACCGTTCAGGCGAGTTGGTCGTGGACACGGCCGCGCGCCGGGTCAGCGCGGGAAATGCCCGCATATCCGTCACAGGAACTGAGTTCACCCTGCTCGCCTTCCTCATCGTTAACGCGGGCCGGGCCTTTACCAGGGAGCAGCTACTGGCCGGCGTCTGGGGGGCGGGCGCCACCGCGGGTATCCGGACCGTGGACGTGTACGTCGCCCAGCTACGGGCCAAGCTTGGCGCGTACAGCCCGATCCGTACCGTCCGCGGAGTCGGGTACGTCGCCGATACGCTCGTCAACTCGGCGGCTAGGAAATAATGCCGTGCCTGGCGTTCCACTTGACCGCATCGGCATGGGCCTGGATCATCCCCCAGATCCAGAACCCGATGGCGAATGGGATACCGATGAGGATGAACGAAGCCAAGAACGCGACTATCCAGAGGCAGAGGATTAGAGTGCCGATCCCGCCGTTACCGCTGAGCATCGACCCGAGGCCAGGAACCAGCAAGGAGGCGACGACGGCGACGGCCGGGCTTTTTGGCTGGATATAGGGAGGATGCGCCGGCCATGGTGGCTGCGGGACGGCCGGTTGCGCCGGCCAGGGTTGCTGAAACGCCGGGGGCTGCGCTTCCCATGACGGCGGTGGCGTCGGCGGCTGAGGACTGGGCGGTTCGAAAGGCCCATCGGGTGGCGGTAAAGTCATGATCTTCCCCATCGTGGAACTCAAGGCGCTGAGTCTATTCCACTCCCACTTGGCGGACAAGCATGTCAGACCATGGCACTGATGTGCGAAAAAGGGAATTCTCTCGAATGAGAGGGATTAGTGACAAGGTACAGCTATGTCGGGTTTTGATCGAGCGATGAGCTTGCGGGCACAAGGCGGCGGCCAGATCCCGGGAGACCTGCTGCCACTGCGGGCGCGGCTCTTTGCGCCCGGCGTGCGGCTGGGGTGGATTTTCCGTGACCGGCACCAGTTCGCCGCGCCATTCGCCGAACCACCCCCGGTCCGCCACGCTGTCCCGCCGCATTTGCTCGCGCAGCGGCAGTCCGCCGCACGGCGGCTCCGGGTCACGCTCATCGCCTCGGTACTCGCATGTGGCGGGCTGCTCGTCCTGTTCGGCTTACTGACTGCTCTTGCTTCCGTTCTCCCTCAGACCGGGCCACTGCGTGTCGTGGTGGTCATACTCGCCATCCCTGGCCTTGTCCTGGCCGCGGTGATGGCGGGCCGCAGCGGCGCCGCCAGCCGCGCGGTGGAGCAGGCGGAGCGCGATCTTGCCGCGGGCTACACACAGCAGCTCGCCGCCTGGACGCAGCGGAAGGCAGCGCACGAGCGGGCCGAGCGGGCACGGGTCGACGCGCTGGACGAATGGGGTGCGGCCCGCACACCGCCGGGCACCCGGCGAATCGACGTCTTTGGCGGCAGCCTGCATGGCTGGGAAGCCTTCCTGACCGTGTACGGCACGTCCGTGCTTGCGGAGCGCCCCGTCCTGGTCGCCGACTTCTCACGCGAACTCGTCTGCCGCGAGCTCGCGCTGATCTCCCGCGCGGCGGGCGCCCCGGTCGACGTTCAGGTGCTGCCCGGCCAGCTCGCGGAATCGAGTGTGCTCGCCGGCCTGACGCCGGAGCAGCTCACGGCCGCGCTCGTGGAGTCGATGCATCCCGACGATGCCCGAAGCACGCGGGCGCAACGCTCGATCGACGCCCGTATCCTGACCGCGGCCTGCGCGGCGCTTGGCGAGTCCGTCTCCGTTGCCCGTCTCGCCGCTGCCCTGCGCGCGGCGATGGGTGAGGACGACAGCTCCGGGCTCCTGTCACCGCAGGAGCGGGCCCGCATCTCCGGCCGCCTGTTCACCGCCGAGTACCAGCGCCAGGTGCACCAGGACCTGGTCCGGATCGAGTCCTATCTGCATCCGCTCGCTCGGCTCGGCTCGGCGAGCGTCGCGCGCGATCCCGCCTACCTGACGTGCGTCGCGCTCCAACCGGGCGGCCCGAACGCAGCGGACGAACTGCTCGCCGACGTCGTCGTGCAATGGCTGACCCATCTGGTGACGATCGCAAGGGAAACCGAGCCCGCCGTCATCATCGTGGGCGCCGACGAGCTTGCGCGGCGCCACCTGGAACGGCTGTCCGATGCGTGCGAGCGCCGTGGTGTGCTGCTCACACTCCTGTTCAGGCACGTTCGCGAGGCCTCGGCGGATCTGCTCGGCGGTGGGGCGGTCGGCTTCATGCGCCTTGGCCACCACGAGGAGGCCGCCAGGGCCGCGGGCTTCATCGGCCGCGAGCACAAGTTCGTGCTGTCCGGTGTCACGGCCAGCCTCGGCGGCAGCGAGACCCACACGGCCGAGGTCAGCGAAAGCGAGAGCGCAGCCGAGGCCGACACCATCAACCCGGGCCGGGCGACCGGCTGGCTGAAGCGGGCTGGCTCAGCTGGTCTGGCCGGCCTGGGCGGTCTGGCCGGACTTGGCGGCCTGGCCGGGCTCCGCGCGGCGGGCGGCAGCAGGCTTTCGAAGAGCCGGACATGGTCGACGGCTTACTCGCGCGCGGCCGGAACCAACTGGAGCGACGCCGAATCCACGCGGCGGGTCTACGAGTACGCGGTGGAGCCGACCACGCTGCAACACCTGCCGGATTACGCCATGCTGCTCGTCACCTCCCGGCCCGGCGGCGGGCACGTGCTCGCCCCGGTGGAATGCAACCCGGAGATCGTGACGCTTCCCCGCGTCAGCACCGATCCGCTGCCTGTGGTGGGCCCTCCGCCCGGGGCCGGAGTCAGGGCGTTCCGCCCACCCAGATAACATCGGGGCGCATGGCAAGCGACCAGAGGGGACCCGCATCCGCGTGAGCGTTCTGGACGAGATTCTGGCCGGTGTGCGCGCCGATCTCGCCGAGCGGCAACGGCGCACCAGCCTGGACCAGCTCAAGGAGATGGCTCGGGACGCGCCGTCGGCGCGGGACGCGCTGGCCGCGCTGACCGGCGAGGATGTCGCGGTCATCGCCGAGGTGAAGCGCTCCAGCCCGTCCATGGGTGAACTCGCGGCGATCAGCGACCCCGCCGGGCTTGCCCACGACTACCAGGCCGGGGGGGCGCGGGTCATCAGCGTGCTCACCGAGCCGCGCAGGTTCGGCGGGAGCCTGGCGGATCTGGCCGCGGTGCGCGCCGCGGTCGACATCCCTGTGCTGCGCAAGGACTTCATCGTCAGCTCCTACCAGTTGTGGGAGGCACGCGCCCACGGCGCCGACATCGTGTTGCTGATCGTCGCGGCGCTCGACCAGAGCGCGCTGATCTCGCTGGTCGAGCGGGCGGAATCGATCGGGATGCTGCCGCTCGTCGAGGCGCATACGGCCGACGAGGTCGTGCGCGCGGCGGACGCGGGCGCGAAGATCATCGGTGTCAACGCGCGGAATCTGGCCACGCTCGAGCTGGACCGTTCGATCTTCACCCAGCTCGCCCCGCTGATCCCGGACGGCGTGGTGAAGGTGGCCGAGTCCGGGGTGCGTGGGCCGCATGATCTTCTCGCGTACGCGGCGGCGGGTGCCGACGCGGTGCTCGTCGGCGAGAGCCTGGTGACCGGCAAGGACCCGCGCAGCGTGGTGGCCGACCTGGTCACCGCGGGCTCGCACCCGGCGCTGCGGGGCGACCGCGGATGACGGCGACTCGTGGCGGCGGGCCGCAACAGGATGCGGATCCCAGCGAAGGCCCGGCGCGCGCCGCGGCAGCCGTTAAGGATCATTCTTCGCAAACCGGGCCGGACGGTGGGATACCTGACCCGTCTGGTCACTTCGGCCGCTTCGGCGGGCGGTTCGCTCCCGAGGCGCTGATGGCCGCCCTCGACGAGCTGACCACCGCCTACCGCGGCGCACAGGACGACCCGCAGTTCCAGGCCGAGCTTGATCATCTCCTGCGAACCTACGCGGGGCGGCCCACGCCGCTCACCGAGGCGAAACGATTCGGCGCGCTCGCCGGCGGTTGCCGGGTCCTGCTGAAGCGCGAGGATCTCGCCCACACCGGCTCTCACAAGATCAACAACGTCCTCGGGCAGGCCCTGCTCGCCCGCCGGATGGGCAAGCGCCGGGTGATCGCCGAGACGGGCGCCGGGCAGCACGGCGTCGCCACCGCGACCGCGTGCGCCCTGCTCGGCCTCGAGTGCATGGTCTACATGGGCGAGGAGGACACCAGGCGCCAGGCGCTCAATGTCGTGCGCATGAAGCTGCTCGGCGCGCAGGTCGTCCCGGTCCGCATCGGCAGCAAGACGCTCAAGGACGCCATGAACGAGGCGTTCAGGGACTGGGTGGCCACCGTTGATCACACCCACTACTGCATCGGATCCGTCGGCGGGCCGCATCCGTTCCCGGTCATGGTCCGCGACTTCCAGCGGGTCATCGGCGTCGAGGCACGCGGTCAGGTGCTCGACCTGATCGGGAAGCTGCCCGACGCGGTGGTTGCCTGCGTGGGCGGCGGCTCCAACGCCATGGGCGTGTTCCACGCCTTCATACCTGACGCGGCGGTCCGGCTGATCGGGTGTGAGGCGGGCGGCGAGGGTGTCGCGACCGGCCGGCACGCCGCGACGCTCGTCGGGGGGTCAGAGGGGATCATCCACGGCATGCGGACGTACCTGCTGCAGGACAGCGACGGCCAGACGCTGCCCACGCATTCGGTGTCCGCGGGCCTGGACTATCCCGGCGTTGGCCCGGAACACGCGTGGCTGCGCGACACCGGCCGGGCGTCCTACCGCGCGATCACCGACCGGCAGGCGATGGACGCCTTCTCGCTGCTGTGCCGGACCGAGGGGATCATTCCCGCGCTGGAGTCCGCGCACGCGCTCGCGGGCGCCATCGACGTCGGCCGCGAGCTCGGACCCAACGGGGTGCTGCTTGTGAACCTGTCCGGGCGCGGTGACAAGGACGTGGACACCGCGGCGCGGTTGCTCGGCACGTACGACGAGCTGCGCATGCGCACGGAGGCGAGCCAATGAGCGGTGTCGGCGGTGCCTTCGAAACGGCCGCGGCGCAGCGGCGCGCCGCGCTGATCGGCTACCTGCCCGTAGGGTTCCCGTCGGTCAAGGGCGCGATTGGCGCGGCGACCGCGATGGCGCAGGCGGGCGCCGACATCATCGAGATCGGCCTGCCGTATACCGATCCCCTGATAGACGGGCCGGTCATTCAGGAGGCCGTGCACCGCGCCCTGGTCGGCGGAACACGGGTGGCCGACGTCGTGACGACCGCCGCGGCGGTGTCCGCGGCCGGGGTGCCCGTCCTCGTCATGACCTACTGGAATCCCGTGGACTCTTACGGCGTGGACGCGTTCGCGCGTGATCTGGCGGCGGCCGGTGGCGCGGGCATGATCACGCCCGATCTCACCCCCGAGGAAGCCGGGCCGTGGCTAGAGGCGGCCGGGCGGTGGGGGCTCGATCCGGTATTCCTCGTCGCGCCAAGCTCCACCGACGAGCGAATCGCAAAAGTGGCCAGTGTGTGCGGGGGCTTCGTCTACGCGGCGTCGGTCATGGGAGTGACAGGGACCCGCGATGCGGTCAGCGACGCGGCGGCCGCGCTCGTCGCGCGGGTGCGCGAGCATACCCGCCTGCCGGTCGCGGTCGGGCTTGGCGTGCGGGACGGAGCGCAGGCGGCGCGGGTGGCACAGTTCGCCGACGGGGTGATCGTCGGATCGGCGTTCGTGCAATGCCTGCTCGACGCGCCGGACGAGCAGGCCGGCATCGCCGGGGTGGGCCGCCTCACGGCCGAGCTTGCGGGCGGCGTGCGGGCGGGCGGCATGCGGGTTGGCGGCGCGGCCGATATCGCGGCTGGAGCCGCGGCAAAAACGCCGACTGGTCAATACAATGCGCCCTCGGGCAGCCATACCAGGTAACGTCCGGAACATGTCGATCGCATTCATACCGAGCCCTTCCCAGGGCGTGTGGCACCTGGGAGCAATCCCCATCCGTGCCTACGCGCTGTGCATCATCGTGGGCGTCATCGTCGCGGTCTGGGTGGCCGACCGCCGCTACAAGGCGATTGGCGGGCGCCCGGGGCTGATACTCGACGTGGCCACCTGGGCCGTGCCGTTCGGCCTGGTGGGTGCGCGGCTCTACCACGTGGTGACCGACCCGGAGCTCTACTTCGGTGCCGGGCGGGACTGGGTGGGGATCTTCAAGATCTGGGACGGCGGCATCGGCATACCAGGGGCGATCGCGCTCGGTGCGGTCGGGGCCTGGATCGCCTGCCACTGGGCAGGCGTGAAGCTCGGTCCCGTGGCCGGCGCCTCGGCGCCAGGGATCGCGTTCGCGCAGGCGATCGGCCGCTGGGGCAACTGGTTCAACCAGGAGCTCTACGGTCGGCCCTCCAGCCTGCCCTGGGCGCTGGAGATCTCGCCGCAACACCGCCTGGCCGGGTTCGAGAACATCGCCACCTACCAGCCGACATTCCTTTATGAGTCGATCTGGGACGTGGGCGTCGCGCTGCTGCTGATCTGGGCCGGTAAGCGGTTCCTCATGACCGGCGACCGCCTGTTCGCCCTGTACGTCGCGACTTACGGTGTCGGCAGGTTCATCACCGAATCACTACGGATCGACTTCGCGCACCATTTCCTTGGGCTGCGGATCAACCAGTGGATGGCGGTCATCATCTTCCTCGGCGGCGTCGCGTACCTGTACCGCACGCGGGGCAAGGTCGGGCCGGACGTCGTGGTCCAGCCGGTACCGGCCGGCGTTTCCGCGGGTCCGGACGAGCCAGGGGATGATACGGCGGGCGCGGATGCGCCCGGCCGCGTTTCCGCGGAAACGCGGCCTGCCACCGGAGAGGGTGCCGCGCCGCCCGGCGCGGACGATGATGAGGCGGGCAGCGGCGGCGATACCGTCGCGGTCCGCGCGAGCGGGGGACCCGACCGCGAGCCCGGCGAGGATGGCGGCGACAAGGACGCGGGCGCGGGCGAGCCAGCCGGGTCGTGACGGCGGGGAGCGGCCGATAACCGCCCATAGCCTTAACGGCTGCGTACCGTCACACCGTGGTCTGCAGTGCAGAACAGTGCGTCACCATTCGCTGACCTGCGCGGATGCACATTAGCGGCATCATACGGTGCGCCACTGAGTGTAGTAACTTGATCGCGGTGAGTTCCCGGCCCATTCGCTGGAACCCACCGCGATCACGAAATCCTGGGGGTGAGGGGATGTCAGGCCTCGCGGACAGCCTCGCCCTCGATCTCCAGCTTGACCGTCTTGCTCACGACGAACCCACCGGTCTCGAGCGCCATGTTGTAGGTCATGCCCCAGTCCTCGCGGTCGATCTCGCCGGTCATGGTGAAGCCGAGCGTCTGCTGGCCGCCCATTACCTCAGGCCTGGTCATGACGCCCTCGAGCTCGACCGACAGCTCGACCGGGTGCGTCTGGTCCTTGATGGTGAGCTCGCCGATGACACTGAACACCGGGCCGTCGTGCCCAGTCATCCGTGTGGTACGGAAACTCATCTCGGGGTACTTCTCGGCGTTGAGGAAGTTCTCGCTCTTCAGGTCGGCGTCGCGCATTTCCACGCCGGTGTCCACGCTCGCCGTCTTCATCACCGCTTGCGCGGACGACTCCAGCGGGTTCTCGGCGATGGTGATGCTGCCGGAGAACTCACCGAACCTGCCCCGCACCTTGCTGACCATCAGGTGCCGGGCGGAGAAGCCGATCCGGGTGTGGTACGGGTCAAGGACGAACGTGCCTGGCTCGGGAATCGTGACGCCTTCGAAGAGGCGAGTTCCTGCTTCGCTCATGGGTTATGCTCCTAGCGAGGTACTTGAACCTTCAATATTTGACCAAGCAAATACTATGGGTGGAGTATTCCCTGCGTCAACTACAACCGAGGATTGACCCGTGACTAGCGACGACCTGCGGCTCACCGCGATGGGCCTGCTTGCCGAGACGTTCGCCGGGCTGCATGCCAAGCTCGCGCCGACGTTGGCGGCGCATGGGATGTCGCCGATGGAGTTCGAGGTGCTGCTGCGGCTTTCGAGGTCGCCAGGCGCCCGCCTCCGCATGACGGATTTGGCCGACCAGGCAGTGCTATCCACTAGCGGCGTCACCCGCGTCGTCGACAGGCTCGAACGTTCCGGCGCGGTGGCACGTGAAGTGTGCGCGTCCGACCGCCGCGGGTCTTTCGCGGTCCTGACCAACGACGGTGCGCGGCGCCTCGCCGCGGTCGTACCCGCCCACCTTGCCGACATCGACCGCTGGTTCACCGGCGCGCTGACCCCCGCGCAGCTCGACGGCCTGCTCGACGCCCTGCGGATCGTCAGAGACCGGGTGCTACCGTGTGCGACGGCGGGATCGGGCGCCTGCGCTGGGGCCGACGCCGGGCAGGAGTTAACGGATCAAGTCCTGACGTTTCAGGATCACTCGATCTCGGGGATGAACCCCCCGGTGAGGTAATCTCAAACGGATAACACGAGCAGGGCCAGAGTCGTCCCGGCTGCACTTGACCAGGAATCCGCAGGCGAGGCGATTGGAGGTTTTATGGCTCGTGTCAGCACGCCTGGGGCTGCCGAACAGTTCCGGGGGGGCGCCTCCCCGGGCCGGCAGCGTGGACTGTACGACGGGCGATACGAGCACGACTCATGCGGTGTCGGCTTCGTCGCCGATCTGTCTGGCCGAATTGGCCACGACATCGTGGCCAAGGGCCTGTCAGTGCTGCGTAACCTCGAACACCGTGGCGCGAAGGGCAGCGAGCCTGACACCGGTGACGGCGCCGGCATCTTGACCCAGATCCCTGACGGGTTCTTCCGCGAAGTCGTGCCGTTCGCGCTGCCTGAGGCGGGCGCCTACGCCGCGGGGACCGCCTTCCTCAGCCCATCGGCACCCGCCCGCGCCGCCGCCATCGAGACCCTGGAGCGAATCGCGCGCGAGGAGGGCCTGAGCGTCCTTGGCTGGCGTGACGTACCTCACGACCCGTCCTGCTGCGGCCCGTCGGCCCGCGCCGTCATGCCGCACCTGGCCCAGCTGTTCGTGTCGGCGCACGCGGAGAGCACCGGGTCGGCGAGCACCGGGTCGGCAAGCACCGGGTCGGCAAGCACCGCGCCATTGACAAGCCTGGCCTTGGACCGCCGCGCGTTCTGCTTCCGCAAGCGCACCGAGCACGAGGCGGGCGTGTATTTCGCGAGCCTGTCCGCGCGCACGATCGCCTACAAGGGGATGCTGACCGCGCCGCAACTCGAGCCCTTCTATCCGGACCTGTCCGACCAGCGGTACGCCAGCGCACTCGCGCTCGTCCACTCGAGATTCTCCACCAACACGTTCCCGTCCTGGCCTCTTGCGCACCCGTACAGGTACATCGCGCACAACGGCGAGATCAACACGATCAGGGGAAACCGCAACTGGATGCGGGCACGCGAGGCGATGCTCGCCACCGGCCTCATCCCCGGGAGCGGCATGGAACGGCTGTTCCCTGTCCTTGACAACGACGCGAGCGACTCCGCCAGCTTCGACGAGTGCCTGGAACTGCTCCACATGGGCGGCCGGTCGCTGCCGCATGCGGTGCTGATGATGATCCCCGAGCCGTGGGAGAACCACGCGGAGATGGATCCGGCGCGCAAGGCGTTCTACCAGTTCCACGCGACGCTGATGGAGCCGTGGGACGGTCCGGCGTGCGTGGCCTTCACCGACGGCACGGTGATCGGCGCGGTGCTCGACCGCAACGGCCTGCGGCCCGGCCGGTACTGGGTGACCGACGACGGGCTTGTGGTGCTCGCGAGCGAGGTCGGGGTGCTCGACATCGACCCCGCCAGCGTCATCCGCAAGGGCCGCCTGCAGCCCGGCCGGATCTTCCTCGCCGACACCAGCCGGGGCAGGATCATCGAGGACGAGGAGGTCAAAGCGGAGCTGTCCGCGCAGTATCCGTACGCTGACTGGCTGCACGCCGGCCTGCTTCACCTGGACGACCTTCCCGACCGGCCCTGCGGCCACGGCGCCGCCTTGACCAAGGCGCTGCAGGAGTCGCTGGTCACCCAGCAGCGCCAGCACGGGTACACCGAAGAGGAGCTGCGGATTATCCTCGCCCCAATGGCGCGGACCGGTGCCGAGCCGATCGGCTCGATGGGCACCGACACCCCGGTAGCGGTCCTGTCCGACAAGCCGCGCCTGGTGTTCGACTACTTCACCCAGCTGTTCGCGCAGGTGACGAACCCGCCCCTGGATGCCATCAGGGAGGAACTCGTCACCTCGCTGGGGTCCACCATCGGGCCCGAGGGCAACCTGTTCATGCCGGGCCCGCCCTCGTGCAGGCAGGTCGTGCTGCCCTACCCGGTGTTGGGCAGTGCCGAACTTGAAAAGATCATTCACATCAACGAGAGCGGCAACCTGCCCGGCTTCGCCGCGCATGTGGTGGACGGCCGCTACCAGGTGGCTGACGGTGGAACCGGTCTGGCCGCCCGGCTGGCCGAGATCTGCGCGGAAGTATCAGACGCGATCGCCCGCGGTGCACGGATAATCGTCCTTTCGGACCGCGTCGGGCCCGACCCTGACCGCGCGCCGATACCGTCTCTCCTGCTCACCGGTGCGGTGCATCACCACCTGATCAACGAGAAAACCCGCACGCAGGTCGGCCTGGTGGTGGCGGCCGGTGACGTCAGGGAATGCCATCATGTGGCACTGCTCATCGGCTACGGCGCCGCGGCGGTCAACCCGTACCTGGCGATCGAGACGACCAGGGACCTGGTGCGCAGGGGCGTCCTCGACGGACTCACCGCGTGGAAGGCCGAGGCTAACCTGATCAAGTCGCTCGGCAAGGGCGTGCTGAAGATCATGTCCAAGATGGGCGTGTCCACGGTCGCGTCCTATACCGGCGCCCAGATCTTTGAGGCGATCGGGCTGGGCGAGGAGGTCATCGAGCGCTGCTTCACGGGCACGACATCGCGACTCGGCGGCGCCGGCTTCGACGTCCTGGCCCGCGAGGTCGCGCAGCGCCACGCGCATGCGTTCCCGTCCCGGGGAGCGACACCCCCGCACCGCCGTTTGGAAATTGGCGGCGAGTACCAATGGCGGCGCGAGGGCGAACCGCATCTGTTCGGCCCGGAGACCGTGTTCCGGCTGCAGCACGCCACCCGCAGCCGGCGGTACGAGATCTTCAAGGAGTACACGAGCCTGGTCGATGACCAGTCACGGCGCCTGATGACGCTGCGCGGGCTGCTGCGGATCCGCGGCATTGACGTTGATGGCACCGCCGCCGCCCCGGCGCGCGAGCCGGTGCCCATTGAGGAAGTCGAGCCGGTCAGCGAGATCGTCAAGCGCTTCGCCACCGGCGCCATGTCCTACGGGTCGATCTCGGCCGAGGCGCACGAAACTCTCGCGATCGCGATGAACCGTCTGGGCGGAAGGTCCAACACCGGCGAGGGCGGCGAGGACGCGGACCGGTTCGTGCCCGACCCGAACGGTGACCTACGACGCTCCGCGGTCAAGCAGGTGGCGAGCGGCAGGTTCGGCGTGACCAGCGAATATCTGGTCAACGCGAGCGATCTGCAGATCAAGATCGCGCAGGGGGCCAAGCCCGGCGAGGGCGGTCAGCTTCCCGGCCACAAGGTGTACCCGTGGATCGCCAGGACCAGGTACTCCACCCCGGGTGTGGGGCTGATCTCGCCACCGCCCCACCACGACATCTACTCGATCGAGGACCTGGCCCAGCTCATCCACGACCTGAAGAACGCCAACCCGGCGGCGCGGGTGCACGTCAAGCTCGTGGCCGAGGTCGGCGTCGGCACGGTCGCGGCGGGAGTGAGCAAGGCGCACGCCGATGTCGTGCTGATCTCCGGGCACGATGGCGGCACCGGGGCGGCCCCGCAGACCAGCATCAAGCACGCCGGCGCGCCGTGGGAGCTGGGGCTGGCCGAAACCCAGCAGACGCTGCTGCGCAACGGTTTGCGCGACCGCATCGTCGTGCAGGTCGATGGTCAGATGAAAACCGGCCGTGACGTGGTCATCGCGGCACTGCTCGGTGCCGAGGAGTTCGGTTTCGCGACCGCGCCGCTCGTGGTCTCGGGCTGCGTGATGATGCGGGTCTGTCACCTGGACACCTGCCCGGTGGGGATGGCCACGCAAAATCCCGAGCTGCGCAAGCGGTTCACGGGTAAGCCGGAGTTCGTGGTGAACTTCTTCGAGTTCATCGCCGCGGAGGTCCGCGAATACCTGGCGGCGCTCGGTTTCCGCACGCTCGCCGACGCGGTCGGGCAGGCGGAGTTGCTCGATATCGCTGCCGCCGTGGCGCACTGGAAGGCGTCCGATCTCGATCTCACGCCTGTGCTGCACGTCCCCGCGCTGCCTGCCAGCGCCGGAGTCGGGGGAAGCGGGGCCAGGCACCGGGTGACCGGCCAGGATCATGGCCTCGAGAAGGCGCTGGACAACATGCTGATCCAGCTCGCGGAGGGCGCCATCGCCGACGCGACACCTGTCCGGCTCGAGCTGCCCGTGCGTAACGTGAACCGCACCGTCGGCACCATGCTCGGCTACGAGGTGACCCGCCGCTGGGGCGGGGCGGGCCTGCCTGACGGCACGATCGACATCCGGCTGACCGGCAGCGCGGGCCAGTCGTTCGGTGCCTTCGTCCCGCGCGGAATCACGCTCCGGCTGGCCGGTGACGCCAACGACTATCTGGGCAAGGGCCTGTCGGGTGGCCGGATTGTGGCCGCACCGGATCCGGCGGCGCCGTTCGCCGCGGCGGAGAACATCATCGCCGGGAACGTGGTCTTGTACGGTGCCACTGCGGGCGAGGTGTTCCTGTGCGGTGTGGTCGGCGAGCGGTTCTGCGTCCGCAACTCGGGAGCGACCGCCGTGGCGGAGGGCGTCGGCGACCACGGCTGCGAGTACATGACCGGCGGGCGCGTGGTGGTGCTCGGCCCGGTCGGGCGCAACTTTGCCGCCGGCATGTCCGGCGGGATCGCCTACCTGCTGGACCTGGACCCGCGGCGGGTGAACACGGGAATGGTCGACCTGGACCCGCTTGATGACAGCGACCGCGCGTTCCTGCGCGACATCGTCCAGCGTCACTTCGCGGAGACGGGCTCGGCGGTGGCGCGCGCGCTGCTGGCCGACTGGGACGTGTCGGCGGAGCGGTTCGGCAAGGTAATGCCCAAGGACTACAAGCGGGTGCTGAGCGCGGCGCGCCGGGCCGAGCGTGAGGGCCGCGACGTGAACGAGGCGGTCATGGCCGAGGCCATGGCGGCCGCGCATGGCTGAGTGCACGGCTAACCGGAGACAGTGATTTCATGGCGGACCCGAAGGGTTTCCTCACCACGCCGCGCCAGACGCCGGTGCGGCGGCCGGTCGACGTGCGCATCAAAGACTGGCGCGAGGTGTATGCGCGCTTCGACCGCGGCAAGCTCGAGGGCCAGGCCGGCCGCTGCATGGACTGCGGCATTCCCTTCTGCCACACCGGCTGCCCGCTCGGGAACCTGATCCCTGAGTGGAACGACCTGGTCTGGCGGCACGACTGGCACGAGGCCGCCGAGCGGCTGCACGCGACCAACAACTTTCCCGAGTTCACCGGCCGGCTGTGCCCCGCGCCGTGCGAGACGGCGTGTGTGCTCGGCATCAACGCCGATCCAGTGACGATCAAGCAGGTGGAGGTCGAGATCGTGGACCGGGCCTGGGGCGAGGGCTGGGTGCAGCCAAGCCCGCCGGTGATCTCGACGGGAAAGTCGGTCGCGGTCATCGGCTCGGGGCCGGCGGGCTTGGCCGCCGCGCAGCAGCTGACCCGGACCGGGCACGAGGTGACCGTGTACGAGCGGGCCGACCGGCCCGGCGGGTTGCTGCGCTATGGCATCCCCGAGTTCAAGATGGAAAAGCGCCACCTGGACCGGCGGCTCGCGCAGATGCGCGCCGAAGGCACGCTGTTCCGCTGCGGCGTGACCGCCGGGGTGGACATCACCGCTGATCAGCTTCGCGCGTCCCACGATGCGATCGTGCTCGCGGGCGGTTCCACCGTCTCGCGGGAGCTGCCGGTGCCCGGCCGGGAGCTGGCCGGTATTCACCAGGCCATGGAGTACTTGCCGCTCGCCAACCGGGTGACGCAGGGAGATCTGGCCGAGTCCCCGATCACCGCGCGCGGCAAGAACGTCGTGATCATCGGCGGTGGTGACACGGGCGCGGACTGCCTCGGTACCACGCTGCGGCAGGGTGCTGCGTCGGTCACCCAGCTGGAAATCATGCCACGGCCGCCGGGGACGCGGCCGGGCCACCAGCCGTGGCCGACGTACCCGATGATCTACCGGGTGTCGAGCGCGCACGAAGAGGGCGGTGACCGCGTCTACTCGGTGTCGACGCAGGAGTTCGTCGGTGCCGCCGACCCAGGCGACCCCGGCCCCGCAAGCGGCCCGGCAAGCGGTCCCGTCGGCCCGGCTCAGGTGCGCGCGCTGCGGCTTATCGAGGTCGAGCTGTCCGGCGGCAGATTCGAGCCGGTGGCGGGGACCGAGCGCGAGATCGCCTGCGAACTCGTCCTGCTCGCGATGGGATTCACCGGGCCGGAGCGCGGCCCGCTGCTCACCGGGCTTGGCGTCGAGTTCGACCAGCGTGGGAACGTGGCCAGGGACGAGGCATACGCGACCTCGGTGCCCGGCGTGTTCACCGCCGGCGACATGGGCCGCGGCCAGTCATTGATCGTGTGGGCGATCGCCGAGGGGCGAAGTGCCGCCGCGGCGGTTGACAGGTACCTGAGCGGCGACACGGCGCTGCCCGAGGCGATCCTGCCCACCGCCCGGCCGCTTTTGTGACGCGCGCCTGAGACGGTCCGGCGGGGGCTTACGGCCCCGGCGGCGGAGTGAAGATCGCGCGGGTTGCCTGGTGCCGGGAGCGGGATTCGAACCCGCACGCCCTTGCGGGCAGACGCTTTTGAGGCGTCCGTGTCTGCCATTCCACCATCCCGGCGCTGGTCTGGTGCCACCACCGATAACCGAGTCGTGTCATCCATGGGAGGGGCGGCAGCCAATCTACCCGGTCCGGGTACGCTCATGCAGGTGAGCGAGACCCAGCGCCGCGTCGTGATCGCGGAGGATGAGGCACTGATCCGCCTCGATCTCAAGGAGATGCTTGAGGAAGAGGGTTATGTCGTCGCAGGCGAAGCGGGGGACGGCGGGACGGCGGTGGAACTGGCTGGCCAGCTTCGCCCCGACCTGGTGATCCTGGATATCAAGATGCCGGTTCTTGACGGCATCTCCGCCGCCGAGCAGATCGCGGCCATGCGGATCACCCCCGTCGTCATCCTTACCGCGTTCTCACAGCGCGACCTCGTGGAGCGAGCACGTGACGCGGGCGCGATGGCATACCTGGTGAAACCGTTCACCAAGGCTGACCTCGTACCTGCGATCGAGATGGCCGTCAGCCGGTTCACCGAGATCCGCGCCCTGGAGTCGGAGGTCGACAGCCTGCAGCAGCGGCTCGAGGCGCGCAAGCTGCTCGACCGCGCCAAGGGGCTGCTGCAGACGCGGTACGGGCTGACCGAGCCGGAGGCATTTCGCTGGATCCAGAAGACGTCAATGGACCGGCGCATGACGATGCGCAAGGTCGCTGAGGCCGTGCTTGAAGGCGAGACGGGGCCCGGCGGCGACCCAGCCGCGCCGGGCAGTCCGGCGGGCAAGCCGGGCAGCCCGGCGCCGCGGTCAGGCCAGGACGCCAGCTCAACGAGCTGACGAGCAGAGCACTGACGAGCAGACCGCTGACCATCAGAGCGCTGGCCATCAGAGCGCTGACCAGCCAGAAAGCGCCTTGTGCTGGGAGCCCGGGGGACCTTTGGTGCCGTACCGGCCTTCCCCGGGCCGGCACGTTGTCTACTCGGCCGCCCCGGGCTCTCCCCTCAACGGTAGCGATGCGCTGGCGTGCGGCGCAAAGGGCGGGTTACCCGTACGACGTGATGCCGTAAACGCCCGGCTACCTGCTGTTGGTCATGATTGCTGCCCGTACAGGCGGCCTTGCGCCCGGTCGTGAGCCGCCCGTCGCGGCGGTGACGCACGTACCCGCCGCCGGGCCGCTCGTCGAGCAATCTCCGCAGCTCAGGGTTCATGTATGGCCTGTTTCGTTGGATTTAGTTAGATTTTTTGTCACGAGGGGGTGACGTCGCCGATCACGAAGGTAAGGATGTAGTGGCGGGATCCGACGGCTTTCCCATCGTGTGAACCCAAGGGAGTGATCATGCGTATTGCTTTAACGCGCCCGACTCTGCGGCTTGGTGTGGCCGCTGTCCTCCTTGTGGCCCTGGCGGGCTTGCTCGGCGTGACCCGTGCGCAGGCTTCCCCGGCGGCATCCCCGAACGCGAACTGCAAGGGGCAGCCGACGATCACGAAGGACAACTTCGGCACGGCGAATTCCGCGCCGTACGGCGGCGACCAGACCGTGTGGCGCTACACACTGACCAACTGCCACGGCATGCAGGTCAAGATCATCACCTACGGTGCCCTCGTCCAGTCGATCACGGCTCCCGACAAGAAGGGCCACATGGCCGACGTCGTGCTCGGCTTCAGCTCGCTGGCCGACTACGTGAACCTGGACAGCCCGCCGCCGTCGTCACC
>WNFX01003132.1_pt1 | contig 17665 bp, 22 predicted proteins | sample 5400111 | NCBI WGS metagenome assembly WNFX01 (sample SAMN13153363, study PRJNA577476) | soil metagenome | isolation source: 40 cm soil or saprolite under grassland replicate 1 | place: USA:California | collected 2016-06-15 | reverse complement strand
CGCCCGTGGCGGATGAGGCGCACCCCTGGCCGTCCACCCAGCAGGCACGGCGGGCAGCCACAAGGGCCCCAACCCCGCTCCACGCCGCCCCTGCCCCTACGCGATGACCCTCGCCATGGCAAAAACCTACCCCTGAGAGACCTGCCCGGCCGGGCTGACGGTGACGGTTACTCCCAGGACATCGAGCGCCAGGCGTTGCTCTTTGAAACTGGCCTCGTGGTACTTGCCCTTCATGACACTCAAGAAATCTAAAAAGCTCAAAACTTGCTGCTGGTAGAGGTCGAGCAGCTGCCCGCTGGTGGCAGCGTGCGCGGACTCCTCCTCATACTTGCGTAATTGTTCCTGCTTGCCTTGAATGTCCTGGCTGATGAGCTTGTAGTAGTAGCTGCCTTCGGGGTGTTTTGACCGCTCGGCTTCGGCGTAGGCAATCTCCTGCCGCAGCTGTATCAGCTGCTGCGATCCCGTGGTGTGTTCCAGGAAGCTCTGCACGTCCCGTTCGATATTGGCACGGATGGTATCGCGGATGAGTTCGATCGCTTCAAATACCCGGCAGCAGTCGTCCCACACCAGCGTATTGACCTTATCTGCCTTGATGCCCGTGAGGTCCGGGCAGGCGTCATATTTGTTATTGTCCTTGCAGCACTGGTAGTAGCCGACCGCCACGCCATCATAGATGCGGTAGCGGCCGCCCATGCGGTAGCCGCACGTCTTGCAGACAATGTGGCTTTTTAGGAGAAAGTCTTCAGGCTTGAGGTGCAACCGGCTCTTGTCAACGCGGTTGTGCTTGAGTTTGTATTGGGCGAGTTCGTACAGCTCGTTTGGAACGATGGCCGGTATGCCGTTCGGGATGGTCGTAATATTGGCGTTGGGTTGCCTCACGAGTTTGCCGGTCGGGGTCGTGACGAGCTTGGTTTTACAGATCGTGAGCACGCCAATGTTGTCCGTGCCCACGAGAATCTTATGCACGGTTGAGGGCTGCCAGGCCGTGCTTTTGACCTTGTTGCCCCGGGACTTCGACGGCGGCAAGATGCCATCCTCGGTCAGTTTGTGGGCAATAGCGCGGATACTCATATCTTCTTCGACGAACATGGTGAAGATCGCAGCGGCAGGTTCTGTGCCCGCCTGGTCTGCCAGTGGCGGTTCGAGTATTCGACAATCTTTTCGCGCTCGCTCTCGGCGCTCCAGGCCAGGATGGAGCGGACGAGCTTGCCGGTCAGGCTGTTGTCGATATTCTCACTGACCGAGACGATCTCGCCGCCGTTAGATTCGATTTCCTCAAAGATCATGGCGGAGTGGACGAAGTTGCGGGAAAAGCGGCGGAGGTCCCAGACGATAATCATATCCGCCATGTGATCGCGGATGAGTTGCCGGGCAAACGTCAGCTTGTTGCGTAACGTGTAATGGATGTAGCCGCTCTTGGCTTCGTGGAGGACGATGACGACTTCGATATCGTGCAACTCGGCGTAGCGGCGGCATTTGTCTTCCTGATACTCTAAGCTCTCACCATCAATTTCTTGGCGGTCGGTACTGACGCGGCAGTAGATGACGGCGCGTTTACGGGTCATGGGTGCGTCCTTTCTAGTGCTTAGTGCATAATCAACCAACATTTTTCGAGAAAATAGTGCTGTAGATGAGCCTGTGAAGCCTCATGATGTCCTATTTATTCCCGAATAGGTCTCTTGAATTTGCATTAGGTTCGGCTAGCAGCGGATCTGCTGCCTTTTCCCGTTCGACTTCAGTGATAATGCCCAACGCTAGGCTTATAAACCGGCCCGTCACGGTATCCGCTAGGTCCTCATGCACGCAGTAGAGTTTGACATAGTGCGCTTCCATTTCTTGCATGAGGATAACGAGGTGGATATGGGAACGGGAAAGGCGGTCTAATTCTACAGTGGTAACTACGGTTGCAGCCTTTTTACGGAAGAAGCAGTGTGCTTCTCAAGCCATTGCACTGCTCTGCCAGCATTAAGGCCCGATGGGCTATCGTGCTTAATTACCACTGTAGTACTAAGCTGGTAACGACAACGCCTTGGATCTGGCCGTCGCGGATGCGGCGGCGCAGCCGCCCCAACTGCTCACGGTCATGATAGGTACTGCCTGACGCTATCTCAGTGTACGTGAGACTGATCGGCAAGCCGTGTCTCTTGCAATAGGCGCGGCAGGCGGCTTCCTGTTGCTCCAGCTTGGTTCGGGTTTCCGGGTCGTCCGTGGCAGTGCGGCAATAGATATCTACGATGGTGGTAGCCAATCATGTTTCCCTTTCAAACTGGTAAAGAACAAACTTTCTATAGCTATAAACGAACCATAGCCGGAATAAGTACCACACTCAGGCTGCCGGTTAGTCTGCCTAATTTGTACCATAACGTCTCTGCGGTGATGGCGTCGCGCGCAAAGCTATGCAGGGCGTGCATCAGCACAGCGTCGGTCAGCTTCAGCGGGAAGCGCCGGCCTTTGAAATAACCCCGCGAAAAATCCCACTCGGTCATATCTACCAGCGTTAGGGCGTTCGGCCGCAGCTGGTGGCTGCCTGGCTCCAGCACCCCGCCGTGCAGCATCCCGAAGTAGAAGCCAGCAGGCGGTAATTCACTAGAGTTCGGATTATCATATCTACCCGCCTGGATGTTCCGGCTAATGTTGTCGATCAGGTAGCGGTCCTCATACGGGCCGTTGCCCTGATAGTCGCCATACAGGGCCCAGAAGACGCCGTGAGAATACGAGGTGGCGAAGTCGGGATTGGCAATCTCTAAGAGTGCAGGTACTACGAAATTAGGCCGGATGGTTATCAGAGTCGGCATAGCTCACCCCTTTTTGAGAACGCGATTAACGAGATTTAGACGATAGGAATAATATACCCTATTAACGCGGTATCGTCAAGAGATAGCCAGATGTAATTTGACAATACCTAGTACAATGCAGGTAAACAGCTGTTGGGGGGCACTATGGCGACAGATGGCGGCACATGGATGACCGTTGAGGACATCTATAATTATTTGGAGAAGAAAGTACCAAGGGACACTATCAGATCGTGGATACGATCAAAGCGGCTACCCGCCTATAAACCATCTCGCACTATTTTGGTTAAGCGGGAAGATTTGGAGAAATTTTTAAGAGAAAGCAGGACGAAGCCGGATGAGTAAACGAAAAAAGCACCGCGCTTGACGGTGCTTTTTTCGGCTTGCACAGCATTCGAGCTTTCGCTCGACTACTTACATTTTAGCACGAACAGATGTGGGGGACATTGTAGGGATTAGAATTCGTGTTTAATTACCTTGCTAGTTCCACACTCACATATCCAAGTCGCATAACTAGTCTTAGACGGGTGTGGACGGTAGTATTCGGCCAATACCCATTGATGTTTGTGTTTACTGCTCATCGCCCCTCGCTTTCTGGATGGGTTGTAGACTGATCGCTCTCCATCAGCCGCGAACGCGGATTACCGGGGCCGGTGTTCGGCCGCACCCAGACATAGCCGATAGCTCCCTTATGCGCTTGTAAATACGCATCCCGTCCGGCTTTGTCCTGCGTCCTGGCCTGGAGACGGCGCATGTCCGCAATGGCTTGCAGCAGCGACTTGTTGCCGATAGCGATACTGACGGCTTCGGGGCTGACTTCCACTTCGTCGTCATTAATATAGCGGCCCTTGACGCGGCCGCACTCGCAGGTGCGTACATTGCCGAACCCAGGCTTGAAGATGTCATGGCAGTGCTCGCAAAAGAGGAGCTTCATAGCATTTATTCAGGTTTCGACGCTGCCACTTCCTCGAACCGCACATCATTGAGCCATGCCTGGCTGCTGCCGTGCAACAAGAGGCCGAAGGCGACCATACTGCTATCTTCCGGCACGTCCAGCACGACTTCATACTGCCCCCAGTCGGCCGTAGAAGCGATCTGGCAGCCGCGCATAGTATCCGGGTTGTAGATTTTGCTAGGTGTTGACTTGTCAATGCGCATCCACAAACCAATCCACTCGCTCACATCCTGCGTTTTGACGGCAGCCGTGAGGCGCAAGCGTTTATTGCGATAGGCGTCAGCCTTGAAGGTTTGCATGAGCGTGCCGTACCCGGCAGGGCGCGGTACGAGTGACTTGATAAAGGCGGTACGCTTCCCGTCAGACGTGGCCGTGTCGTCGACGCCGATGCCATACTCGTGCACGTAACTGCCAATCAGAGACCAACTGTTCATAGCTCTTCCTTTCATTGCTGCTACTCATCGCTGCTACGACGCAGGCGAGTAACGGACAGCTTCCCATACGTAATGACGATCCAGTTGCTGTTTCTTCACAAAAGGATTCACCATTGGCCGTCGGATAGCCTTCGAGCACGGAATTTAACAACTCGGTTCATGCAGCTGCCTTCAACAAATCGGGATTCTGATGAACATTGCCCGCTAAACAGTAGATTCCTCCCTACCCACATACCGATACAGGGTAGTCCTCCCGATATGGAGCGTGTCGCATATCTCCTTCACTGGCATATTCCGGTCGGCGTAGAGTTTTCGAGCGAGGGCTATTTTCTTTGGATCCTTCGTCTGTATCTTCGGCCGGCCGCCTAACCGGCCCCTGGCTCGTGCCGCCTCAAGCCCGGCGCGGGTGCGCTCATGGATAATGTCCCGCTCAAATTCAGCCAGGGCTGCAAAGATGTGAAAGACGAGTTTTCCGGTTGAGGTGGTGGTATCAATGTTTTCCTTGAGGGACTTAAACCCGATGCCCTTCTGGTTGAACGTGGCAACCAGTTCAATAAGTTCTTTGAGCGTTCTACCCAGCCGGTCCAGCTTCCACACGACCAGCACATCACCGGGCCGCAAAAAGTCTAAGACTTCCTGGAGACCGTGGCGTTCTTCTTTGAGGGTACTGATCTTTTCTTTGAAGGTTTTTTCACATCCTGCCGCTTGTAAGGCGTCGATTTGCAGGTCGAGATTTTGTTCATGCTTTGAAACGCGGGCGTAGCCAATGAGCATAGCGTTAGCCCCTATCCCGTAGTCCGATTTAAGAGTGCCGCTAATTCGTGAACAAATTGTTGGGTAAGCTCGCGTGACAGCTTGCGGTAGTGCCACATGTCTATATCACCTTTCCAGAATTTTCCCGAGAGGAGTTGTACGCGCCGCGTATGCTCCGCGCATACTTTGGCAAAGTCCAAGCTCTGTAGTTTTGGTGGGAGGTTGTTCATGGTTTGCTAAAACAGCGCTAGTTGACCAGTGCGCTTTTGGTGTTTACGGAGAAAATGTGTACCAAGTACCACCTTGTATAGTATGCGCGTTAAATGGTACACCTCGTCAATTTCTTTCTCTTTTGGCACCTTGCCATACTCGCGGTAGAGCGCTATCGCTACTTTGGCTTTCAAACACCTTTGCCATTGTTCTTGCCGTTGCCGTGACGCTGCCATAGTGCTTTTAATGTACCAAAACACAAGCACTACAGCAAGAGTTGGGACGTTGTTTTTGATACGCCTTTTGGTATTACGCGCTACTCTGAAAGCAATAATTCATGAATTTTAACTACAGTGTGTTCCATAAACGATCGTTTTTGGGACGCTGGTCATACTCTGCACTACCCGCATACAGAACAACGGCCATTTGATAACTAACATCCAATGGATATAGATTAGAGAATGAGCTGGTAAAGTGGAGAGACGATGAGCTTAGATATTGCTGGACTAGACCTTTCACTTGAGACAGAAGCCTTTGTGGGCAGAAGTGTTGCCGTACTCGGCATCACCGGCAGCGGGAAAACCAACACGGCAGCTGTGCTGATTGAGGAGTTGCTGACGCAGGGCTTGCCCATGACGATCGTGGACATCGAGGGAGAATATTGGGGGCTCAAGCAGTCCTACGACCTCCTCATTGCTGGCCGGTCGGAGCATGCCGAACTAGAGATCGGGCCTGAAAATGCCGCGCACCTGGCAAACATCTCGGTGCAGCGTGGTATCTCGGTGATCTTGGACCTCAGCGACTACACGCAAGATGAGCAATATGATTTTCTGGTCGCCTACTTCCAGAGCTTATGGGACGTTGCAGGTAAAGAGCGAAAACCTTATCAAATTATTCTCGAGGAAGCGCATGAGTGGGTGCCCCAGGGGACCCGGACGCCGTTAAAACAACTGCTCACCCGCATTGCCCTGCGTGGCCGCAAGCGTGGCTTAGGTATTATCCTGATGTCGCAACGCTCCGCCAAAGTGGAAAAGGATGTCTTAACCCAAGTACCACTCTTGTTCCTGCACAAAGTGGTGCATCCCATCGACCTAAAAGTGTATAAAGAGTTAATCCCACTTCCAGGCGCACAGATTGAAGCGATGGTGGGCGCTCTACAGCAAGGCCAGGCAATTGTTGTGTTCAATCAGAACGTCACGGCCGCACACATTCGCCTGCGGCATACGTTCCATGCGGGCGCGACCCCAACGCTCGGCACAACCGTAGAACCGGAGTTACGGCGTGTTGACGAGCAGACGCTGCGCGAGTTGCAAGCGTTACTCAAAGCAGAGAAAAAGAGCGCTAGCGCGCCTGACCATTCGCGGCGCATCAAGGAATTGGAGGCGGTCGTAGCGGCAAAAGATGCGGAGATTACGGAGTTGCGGAAGCAACTGGCGTTGGTCAGCAAGCCCCAGGTGTCAGTCACGAGCCCTCAGAATCTGGAGAAAGGCGAAGCCTCAGTCAAGCGTATGCACCTGGCCGGCAATCCCCCTGCTGCGACGAGAGAAGCGAGGAGCCCAGCCCCGCAGTCCCGGGCACTAACACAAACACGTGAAGCGCCGCCGCTCAATGAACGAAAATTTACTTCACTGGCCAGACGCATTGCAGTGCTTCCCAAACTACAACGCGTACTACTGAAGCTGCTCACGGAAAAAAACCGGGACATGAATGTGCGAGAGATTGCAGCCTGGCTCAATATGGAAGAAAGCACGATCAGCAAACATCCACCGACTACCCTAATGCAGTTGCATCTGGTAGAGCGGGACCGACACGCTGACGGCTTTCACTACCGCTCGGTGTTACGCACCTATTTACAGGATGAGTTTCCCGGTATTGAGGTGGAAACGTTAGTGCATCGGTTATTTGCGGAGGACTAGTATGGCAAAAACAAAGACTAAACCAGGTCCCAAGCCCAAATACGGCGAGCGTGAAGAAATTCATGTGCTCGTGCCGAAAGCTGATCTTACATATATCCGGTCAGTTTCTCCTAATCTGACGGCATGGGTCATCCAGGCCATACAGGAAAAACGAAAGCGAGATCAAGAACACACTGCCACATAAATCGGTCGTTTGGTCATGATACTGGCCGCTTTGCGGCACTGGTGGAGTTTCGGACGGTGTATCATCTTGACAGCATGGGTGGCTACTACAAAATAGACGGTGGACAGGAGGTAACGTAAAAATGGTAGGCATATGGGATTGCGCGGATTTAGGGCCTGGGCAGAGCGTAGAGTTTTACGAGACTGGCCGGGTGCGGATTGTGCAGGTGGGTGATAAACCGCAAGAAATTTGGTTGGATGCTGCGGCTGCAAAGCGGTTGTTTGATGCCTTGCAGCAGTATGAGGATGATATAACGCTCGAAGCGAAAGCAGCCGAGCGGCGGGAGTTTGAAAGCAAGGGCTGGCCTGAGTAGTCCGTAGACGAATGACCGGAGGGTTTATAAAAGGGGTCAGCATATCCAATCCTGCTTTCTGTACGCTAAGCTGCCAGCGGGAACTTGGCCTCCGAGGGGGCTATTTCCGGCCAGTAAAGGAATAGGCTTGAGAAGCAGAGTAACGCAAAAGCTCTTCCTTTGTCCTGTTGCCTCTCTCCGCCCTTGATCATCAAAGAGGTTTTAGGACAAAAGTATATTCTACAGTGTAAAAAGGCGTGGTGACATGGTAGCGAGCTGCTCCCTCTGTCGAGTCGTGGCGGACAAAATCGACGACCAGTGAATCCTTGGTGCCAAAGACGGCATCCGAATCGAGGTACTTGTCCCCTTTGACAAACAGGTGCGTCGTGACCGGCACAAAACCTTCCGCCGAAACGAGCAGGTGGATGTGAGCCGGTCGGAACGGGACGACCCAGTGCGCGGAGCAATTGCCCAACCGGGCCATCGTCTGGTATTGAATAGGAGACGGGTTTGATCCCCACAAAGCAGTAGCGTCCTTCGCTGTCTGTGCGGAACTTGCCGCGCAAATTCATATTAGGCTGTTCTGGGTCTTGTTGTTCATACAAACCGTTCTCGTTAGTCTCCCAGACATCAAGCAGGGCATGAGGAATAGGTGTCCCATCGGTGGAAAGCACCCGCCCCATCACCACTGCTGGCTCGCCGCGACCATCTTTGCTGATGGTTGCACCCATTGGCAGCACCTGTAACCACCGCTACCTTCCCGCTAAGATCAAACATGTTTGGATAGTTCATAGTGCTTCTCCTAACAAATAGGTGCCCAAAAACTCATTAACGATCAGGCGTGAGCACGGCGCGACCTTCAATCTGACCCTGGGCGAGCTTGTCAAAGGCCTGATTTATCTCCTCGAAGCGAACACGCTGGATACGGCTGCGGAGCAGTCCCCTGCGAGCAAGAGCCAGTACCTCGCTGAGTTCCTGGATGCTGCCCCAGATGCTCGTCGTCACTTCGGCTTCGTTGAGTGCCGCGATAGAGAACGGCAAGGTGCCTCCAGCCAGGCCTACGATAACCACACGAGCCAGGCGGCCCGCCGACTGGTAAGCCTGGCCCATTGTCGCATCGGACCCGACAAAATCCACGATGCCTTGAGCACCCTCTCCGGCGGTAAGCTCCTTGATACGCTGCACAGGGTCTTCTTCGCGGCTATTCACGACGACATCGGCACTCAGGTCGCGAGCAATTTCGAGCTTCCGGGGGTCTACATCTACAGCGACGACAGTAGTTCCAGCCGGAAGCAGCAGTTTGGCATATTGTATACCGAATTGCCCCAGACCACCAGTCCCGATGATGACAACCGTGCTTCCTGGATAGATCGCTGGTACGAGTTTCTTCACGGCGCGGTAGGGCGTCAATCCGGCATCGGTCAGTGCGGCGGCTTCTACGAGATCAAGCCCCTCAGCTGGCAAGAGATAGCGATAGGTGGGTACGAGCAGAAAGTCGGCGTAGCCACCAGACCGCCCGATGCCTCCCCACTGGGGAATCTCGCTCAATTGTTCCAGACCGCTGTGGGTGCTCCAGCCACCGAAGACGACGACGGGGTCCCCAATCTGAAAACCGCGAACTCCCTCGCCAACTGCGGCAACCGTTCCGGCATTTTCATGACCAAGCGTAAAAGGAAAACTTGAGATCAGCGGCACCTCACCGCTCATGAGGTGTAAGTCGGAATGACATAGCCCTGATCCCGCGATGCGGATCAAGACATTTTCTCCGCGTGGTTCTGGTACCGGCACTTCGCGAATTTCAAGTGGCTGTCCGTACGCAACGAGCTGTGCGGCTCGCATCGTTTTAGGTAAACTCATCAAGTGGCTCCTCTTAGAACACTACGCTCTCGTAGCGTACTCTCCCTCAAGCGTTCACTCAATGTTCGTTTTGTCAATATTCTGGGTATGCGCCTCGAGGGATGAGTTATACTGTTTCATGATGAAGATGATATGTTATTACGCCATCCGATAGGGTCAATAGGCCAATCTTCTTGCGTTATCATATCTTTTCCTTAGTGAAACAGTATTACTGCTTCCGTTGCCCAATTTCCTCCTCTCAAGAGGCCAGGCAACGGAAGCATGAACGATCAGTTAAGTATACATCACGGTCGGAAGACAGGCGCGACTACCGCCCCATCAGGCCAGGAGCCAAACCAGGCGAGCGCTTCCTCAGGGGGCCTCAGTTGCGATCACTCTTGCATGAAGGCATCCCAGGTCTTGCCACGAGCCAGGCGAGCCTGTCGTTCGGCCTGCCGCAGGGCCTCTGTCTCTTGCTGATTGACCCGCAACGAGTCGGGATCGTAGGCTACCTTGTAGACGTTGCGTGCGCTCCAGTCAGAGACGATCTCTGCTTCGACATCCTGCACCACCTGCTGCGGGTCGGCATCCAGAGGGTCTCCGTAGCCCGCGCCCCCAGAGGCGAAGCCGAAGGTGATGACATCTCCCTCGCTGTAGGGACGGTCAGTGGTGAGCCAACATACGCCTTAGCCCGCTCAACCTCGGCTAGAAAGACACGATGGGTTCCCGCCTCGACATCGGCGGCAACCCGGCATTCAATGTGCGCCAATGCGCCAGCTAACAGCGGTTCACCAAATTCACCATAGGTGAATTCGACCCCTTGGAACTTGTCGGCCTGCGGTTTGGCGAACTGATAGGCCAGGTCGGCCTGACCTTCATCCAAGATGTTGACGGCAAAGACACGGGGTCCGGCTAATGGCTGCTTGTGTTCCAGTATTCTTGTTGATGCAGACCAGCAGCATCGGCGGCTCTAGCGTGAGTGAGGTCACCGCGCTGGCGGTCATGCCGTAGTTGGTGCCTCGCTCACGGGTCGTGATCACCGTAACGCCACTGGCGAAGTGGCTAATGACCTGGCGAAAAACTTGTGGATCCACACGTCGCTCCTTTCATTATCGACGTGCTATGCCATCGTGTCTTCAAGTGCGAAGCCATTTTCGAGGGTGACCACCCATTCAGCGGCATTCGTCAGTCTTGTTTGCTTACTTATACCCTCCCCCCGGCAAACTCAATGGCTCGCGTATACACTTGCTTTCCTCGCTCGATGTGCTCGATGATTACGCTCTTTGCGTACGCTGTATCCCCACTCTCGTAGGCTTCCACGAGGCGTCGGTGATCGGTCACAGCAGCTTCGTCCGCATACTCGAACTTGTCCAGCCAGCGCTGCATGACTCGCCAGGTAATCCCATCCAGGCTGAGCCGACGATACGCATTCAGCAGCGCATTGTTCTTCGCCAGGCTGACCATGTACTCGTGGAAAATTTTGTTTGTCTCCACGTAGCGCTCGAAGTCCACGAAACGGTTATTCGCCATCAGTGGAAGCGTCGCCTCCATACGCTTGCGCAGCTCGGCGAGGTCTTCAGGCGAAGTATGACCAACGGTACGCTCGGCAACGCCCACCTCGAGATCACGGCGGGCTTCATAGGCTTCCTGTAATGCTTTCACATCAACCGGGGTAATGACATACCCTCTGGTCAGATCTCGAGAAACAAGCCCCTCAGCCACGAGCTTGGTCAGCGCATAGTAGACGTTCATTGGTGCAGTGTTGAACCGCTGAGCGAGCGCGTTCACTTCGAGTGTCTCGCCCAGGGAAATCTCACGACTCAAGACATACTGGCGAATATCCTGGTAGATCGCCTCGTCCTGGACCATTTCAAAGCGCCCAAACTGGCCATGGAAGTAGGTGAGCGGCGTTCCGGTGGCTTCTTCGGCGCTCTCAACTTCTGCTAGAAAGACCTTATGTGTACCGACCTCAACCTCTGCAGCAACACGGCATTGGAAGTGCGCTAAAGCACCTGCCAGGAGCGGTACATTCAGATCACCATAAAAGTAATCAACCCCTTCAAACTTGTTGGAACTCGGTTTGGCGAATTTATAGGCCAGAGGTGCCTGACTTTCATCTAAGACGTTGACACCAAAGACACGGTTCCGGCTAATGGCTGCTTGTGTTCCAGTATTCTTGTTGATGCAGACCAGCAGCATGGGCGGCTCTAACGTGAGTGAGGTCATAGCGCTGGCTGTCAAGCCATAATCAGTGCCCTGCTCACGCGTCGTAATCACTGTGACGCCGCTTGCAAAGCTGCCGATGACCCGACGAAAAACTTGTGGGTCCACAGATTGCTCCTTTCACCATTGAAGCGTTAGGCCATTGTATCTTCGAAGGTGAAACCTATTTCGAGCGTGACCTGAAGAGAGGGTAACGCCGAACTCCGCCAGCTGGCTGGTGAGCCAAGCGGCGTCACCCATCACTCCGTTGTCTCCTGCTGCTTCACCCTGTGGTGGATAGATAGCTTCACGCTGTAACAGGACCCACCCCCAACTCCGCTTCTACGAGGCGCACATGCAAAGGGAGCTGGAGTGAGGTCACATGTACTCTTTCACTCGTAACTGGTGGTTGTGGTGCCGCCGGTACCTCGACATGTGGCGTGCGAATTGTGATTAGCGCACCTCTTTCACAACCTCTGCTTCCCGTTCGTGTTCGTCCGTCGTTGTCTGCCCCTCAACCGCCGGTGTCCCATAGAGGAAGTACTCAGCTGGGAGTGGCGAGCCGAACCAGATAATCCCCTTGTCCAATTGCTTCTCGTGCCACGTCACCGGCTTCCAAGAAGGATCGAAGATCAGGTAGCCAGCGTCTCCGAAGAGTTCGACTCTGTTGCCGCCTGGCTCAAAGACGTACATGAAGTACGCCTGGCTGATGCCGTGCTTCCCGGGCCCCGCCTCGATCTGGATACCGTTTTCCGTGAATATGTCGGCAATATCTGCTAGATGCTGCGGATAACCGTACCAGTAGCAGATGTGATGGAGACGCCCTTTGGACCCAGTGCGATCTCCCATAAACGCGATCTCATGGATCAACGCACTGACGCTGAGCCAGGCTGCGGCGTCGGTGCCATCATTCAGCATCACATGCTCGCGCAGCCGGAAGCCCAGCTGCTCCATCATAAAGTTGCGATTAGGGGTGACACTGGAAGCGAGTAGATTCACATGATCCAGGCGACGCACAGGGACACCCCGCAGGGGCCGCTTCTGCGGTCGGTTCAAAAGTTCGGTCTGCTTCTCCGGCGGGGCCTGGTAGTATTCCACGTCCCACAGGATCTCCATCTTGTGCCCATCAGGATCGGTGAACTGGTAGGCCCGGCCGTGTCCCTGATCACCGTCGATCCATCCCTTGCCCAGTCCGGTGGCCTCGATGACCTTGGCCCGTCGCTCCAGCGCCTGGGGAGAGGTGGTGCGCCAGGCTACATGCCCCAGTCCGGCCTTCGCGGACTCGGTTACTTTGAGGGTGTGATGATAAAAGTCTTCATACGCTCGCAAGTAGACTGACTGTCCTTGCCGATCTGACTCCTCTAGCCCAAGCAGTTCTTTGAAGAACCACACGGTTTGATCGGGTTTGGGGGTGAGTAGCTCTACATGAGCGAGCTGCGCTACCTCAAATAAGGGTTCCTTCATTTCTGGCATGATGAGAATTCCTCCTGTTGTTACAACTGCTCTACAAACTTTCGTGTAGAAAGCTTAAACGAATGCCGAACCTGCGCATTTACTGATTGCGCATGAGGTCATCCAGCACGTCTGCAACTACTTCGACTGTGAACAGCTTGAGCCTCATAAGAGCCTGTTTGAACAGGGATGACAATCGGGGATCGGAGAAGATACACCTGGGATATGAAAAAGAACCAACCGTATCCAACCGATCTGACCGATCGTCAGTTACACAAAAGATCGCTTGAAACTGCACTAAGAAAGAAAATCGTTCACCAGCTTGAGAGTGATATCGGTCTGCTCGACTTGTGGAATGTGACCGCAGTTTGCGATCGTCTCGACGCGGCTTCCTGCAATCGCCTGACCGAACTCCTGGGCGTAGACAACGGGATTAAGCCGGTCATTCTCACCCCAGACGATTAGCGTAGGCACACTGATGCGGTGGAGCCGCTTGTGCAGGCCCCGCTCCGGAATGGGCCAGACGAACTTCCCGGTGCATCCCAGCGCCCAGATGAGAGCAGCCTGTGCGGCGACGGCCTTGTCTGGGTCGTCAGGAAGAGCAAGCATTGCCTGTGCCGCAGGACTACCAGGGTCCTTAAAGAGCAATGCGGGCAGCTCGGTCGGAGGGGCTGCGATCCAGTTGGCGAGCGGTGCGTCCTGGCGCCATAGGCCGATGGGGTCCAGCAAGACGAGCTTGGCAAACAGGTTTGGGAAATGCGCGGCAAGTTCAGCCGCGAGCATCCCGCCGAACGACTGGCCCACAGCGATCGGCGGGGTCGCTAGATCGAGCCGGCGGATGGCTTCCTCGTAAATCAGGACGAGGTCCCACAGGTCATCGACTTCGTGGATCGCCTGCGGGTCCCCGCTGCTCGTACCTGGGATCTCCGGGGAATAGATGGTGTGCGTTTTTGAGAGCGCGTCGAGGAAGGGATCCCAGGCCAGCCCAGCGGCTGGATGCAGGTAGATAAGCGGAGTGCCGGTTCCTATTACCTTGAAGTGCATCGTGATCCTGCCATTCCACACTTTGACGGTTCGCTCGGTGGGAGTCATGGTCGTCTGTGTCATTATCATATCCTCTCTAGCGTTCGCGCTTCTTCCGGTCGTTGGTACTCCGGTCGTTTGCCGCCGAGCCGTTCGGGCCACCAGTAGTTGTCCCAGCCTTCGTCAGCCCAAATGCGATGAAGCCGCGGCAGCACGCGCTCAGCGAACAGGCGCACATTCTTGAGCGCCAGCTCACGCGGCATAGAGCCGAGCTGGAGCATCGGCACCAGGTGTCCAATTCGGAAGTCGCGGGCGACCTGGCTGAGCAGATCAGCGACCGTGTCTGGGCCGCCAACGATGACGCAGCCAGCATCAACTATCTCCTTGAATGTGGCAGTGCGCATCTTGAGATAGAGACCGAAGTCCCCCGGGTCACGTAGAATCGCATGCAGCCCGGGGAGGCCGATGCCACCAGGAAGCGCAAGCCGCTCGAGCGGAATGCTTCCCAGGCCCTTGTTGAAAAAATACGCGATGTGTGGCGCGTACTCCCGCTCAGCGTCAGCGTCGGTGTCGCCTACACAGACCGCGTGCAGAAAGCTCAACCGGTAGGGGTTACGAGGCTGGCCCACCTGGTCGGCGATCTCCCAGAAACGATCGAAGATACGCTTGCCGGTCAGCTTATAGCCAAACCAGCCGAAGTAGTTGAAGCCGTAGCCGTTCTCCAAGGTGAATTTCATGGTGACGGGATTGCCGATGCCGGTGATCCAGACCGGAGGGCGGGGCTGCTGGACGGGTCGCGGCCAGATATTCACTGCCGAGTGCTGAGAGAATTTGCCGTTCCACGCGAAGGGTTCGCGCTCCTGCCAGGCCTTGAGAACCAACGTAAGGTTCTCGTCGAACCGTGCGCGGGTCTCAATGGGCGGCACTCCGTTGTTGATGTTGGCATCGTAGGCGAGACCGACCGGAAAGCCCGCGATAAGGCGGCCTCCGCTGATGGCGTCGATCATCGCGTACTCCTCGGCGACGCGCACGGGCTCGCGGGCCTTACCCAGCGACCGCCCAACGGGATATATCGCCACGTTGAGCCCCTCGACATCCGTCGCATACGCAAGCGCGGAACAGAGCAGGTTGGGGTTGGGGGCCATGTCATAGGCGCTCTGGGAGTGTTCGGTGAAGGCGACGCCATCGAACCCTGAGCGCGCAGCGAAGAGCTGTTCATCCAGGCTGTCGCGGAACGCCGCATGCACTTCCTCTGGGTCGACCAGGTCCCAGGGCGTCGTGACGACCGAGTCGTACTTCTTTTCGAAGTCGTGAGGCAGACGCCGGTACGGCACCTGCGAGAACATCGTGACTTTCATTCAACTTTCCTCCATTGGAATAGGGGGAGGACGAGGATACGACCCTCCTCCTCTCCAGGCTCTCTAAATATTCAGCTAGAGGGTACCACCCCGCAATTGCTTCTTCGCGGAAGAAAAGAAACCATGAACCTCTGTGATTTCACACTCAGGTGAGCGATTTCAGCGAGCACACAAACTACATATCCCGTCTAATCACCATGGATTGCAAAACGGTATCCACGGGCGTTGGGTAGATACCCAAGTGAGCGGGAAATCTCACTAGCAGCTTCCTTCACCCCCTTGGCTAAGGAGGATTCAGCTGGAAGGAACCGGACAGTTGGTAACGAAATACTCAGTGCGGCAATCACCTCCCCCGTAAAATCGTAGATAGGCGCGGCAACGCAAGACAGACCGAGGAGAGTTTCTTCGCGATCATAGGCGACGCCTACATCTCGAATGCGCTCAAGTTCTTGTCCGAACACCTGAGAATCAATGATGGTATGCGGGGTGAAAGGAACGAGTGGGATATCATGAAGCACTCTTTCAGGCGCATGAGCAAGCAGCACCTTTCCGACGGCGGTACAATGAGCTGGATAGCGTAGACCCATGCGGGTAAATAATGGCATAGACCTGGCTGAAGCCACCTTCTCGACATACACTGCTTCGCCACGATCTAAAACGGCAACGTGGACAAGTTCATTGTACTGCTGGTTCAGACGACGCATGACTGGCAAAGCTTTCTCTCGTAGTTCTAGTCCAAGCAGAAAAACGCTGCCTAATTCGAAGATGGCCCAACCTAAACGATAGCACCGGTCTCGAGACTGCATGAGGAAGCCTTCGTTGGCCAGAGTACTCAAGAGTAAGTGGGTCGTTGAGTGTGCCCAGCCGAGGTGACTAGACAGTTCCCTGACTCCCCACTCTGGATGCTCAGTGGTAAAGGCTTTCAAGACCTGAAGTGCACTACGAGTACTAGTCAGCGGTTGCGTCATGATACCCTCCTGCATTCAAACCCAGAAGAGGAAGAACGTCCTTCAGATAGGCGACCATGCCTCAAGGCATTCCTAGGTAGCGTCTCCTTCTCTAAGGGTTGAGAAGGGAACAAAGTTGAAAGTCCGTTGTGAACAAGTAGCCTTACCTTAGCTTTGCAGGCGACCCTGCAGGTAGAGCCAGCGGACAAACGTTTGCCGCTTGTCCGAAGCCTCAATCTCCTGAGAGGTCTCTCGCTGAAAGAGCGCTTTGACTCTCTGGAGGCGAGCAATCTGCTCACGCGAAAAACCGAGCTGCTCGAGGCGCTGGATGTCCCTCCTGGGTGGGCAAGGCTCTGGGAATTCCATCGTCCTCCTCCTCGGTCTCTGACGCTCTCCCTTCTGCCGACCGGACGGAGGTGAAGCAGACCAGTGGCTTCACCTCCAGGTGAGGAGAAGTTCCACAACCCATTGGCCTCTCTGAGTCCTCCTCTTCCCTAGAGAATACTCTAGAAGGATCTCCTGGAAAAGTCAGTCCCTATCAGTTCGTATCTCAGTTCTACTTGCTTCATTCTTGTGGGTCAGGCAAGAAGAGCGTGATCGGCTGTTTTCTTGCTGAAACTGAGAAGGAAAGACGCGCGATGACGAGTATTGAGGTGCCACAAAGATGTGCGGCTTCCTCTTCTCTATCACAGACTCAGAAGTTCGAGAAAGACCCTCCTCGTGTGTGAGAAAATCTGCTATTATAGAGGCATGAAGTCGGAGGGGGGAGTCTGGAGTTTCTTGCCATTCTCCCAGACCACCCTCGACAAGCGTGGACTGGCCTAGAGCCCATCCAACGGGCACTACAATACCGGTATTGCCGGGGGAAGGCAGTGTCATCGCGATGCTGTGTCACTTCCTCTCACTTCCACTTGCTTCGGGTCACACGGAAAGGAGAGTGCTGATGAAGCGGTCCTCATACGGTGAGCGAGACTATGCCTTTGGGCAGATCATACTGAGCCTGCGCAGCGCCATCGGGCTGACGCAAGCGGGACTGGCCGACCACCTCGGCGTCTCAGAACGAGCAGTGGGAAAGTGGGAGGCAGAGAGCAGTTATCCTAAGGCCAACCACCTCAAACAGTTCATTGCCCTTGCCGTCAAGCAGCAGACCTTTCCTGGGTGTATGAATTAGTTGTAGGTAGGGATAGGCAAAGAGAAAAAAAGGGAGTATCCTCATCTGTAAGGCGAGGTGGATTTGAACCACGCCGAAAAATCGAAAAGCAGAGAGAGGTA
>WNFX01002759.1_pt1 | contig 17667 bp, 21 predicted proteins | sample 5400111 | NCBI WGS metagenome assembly WNFX01 (sample SAMN13153363, study PRJNA577476) | soil metagenome | isolation source: 40 cm soil or saprolite under grassland replicate 1 | place: USA:California | collected 2016-06-15 | reverse complement strand
GCCAGCTCTCCGATACCTCCCGGGCCGCGCATACTCATGCGACATGACGCGATCAACGCGGCAGTCGCCAATGCGGAAGTCCGCGCTCCCATGTGCGGGCCGCGGGACGTTCGGGCGCGCCGGGCGGCAGCGCGCCCGCGATGCCATGGATCTCCATCGGCGCCACATATCGAGGCGGATCCGGCACGCTCGGAACCGGCCCCCCATACCAGCGCAGCCACGCTCGGTGACAAGCTCGCCGCAGACGGCGGTCCGGCCTGGCCTCAGTCGGCAGACCCCGATCGCGATGACCGTCCACAGGCACTATCCGACATGACCGCGTGGCTGCCGCCCATCTGCGGCCACCGATCTGGCTCGTCAGCTTTGAGCCTGCGGTACTCGCCATCCTTCGGGTAGCACTTGACGAGAAAACGCCCGCCGTCAGCACCAGCTGCGAGATCGACGTCCCTCATCCGCAGCTCGATCAGCATGCGGGTAGGTCCGACAAGCTCGGCACGCCCGCGCAGCGGGCCGGGTACAGCCAGGCCCTCAGTCCTCGCCGAGAAGCCTCATAACCCGCTGTGTCAGCGTCTCCCGCAGGCGGTCTTCTTGAAGGGTGCCATTCTTGAAGCGCGGGACGTAGAGGGTGCGTTCAGCAGCGAAGTCGAACGGGGCAGGTGGGGAGGCGGTTTCGCGCATAGGAATCCATCCGGCTGGCTCGGCGCCTTCAGCGGCCTCAGTGGCCGCTGTGGTCGCGTGAAGCATCCCTGCCTCGAAGACAACGTTCGGGTTATCGATGTAGGAGACTGAATCGGCCTCCCCAGCCTTTACCAGCTCGGATAGGTAACAGATGCCGAACCTGGATCGGGTGATCTCCCTAGCGATCTGTGCGCTGATGTTCCCTGAGTCGGTCATCTCGGTCCAGTCAGTGAACTCGAGCCTATCTGAGAACTGGAGCAGGACCTCACGGATCACGGTCGTGACGTTCCGGTCTGCCCTGTTAGAGAAGGCGACGAAGAAGTGCGGCTTCGCCAGCTTGGGGAACTTGGCTGACTCCAGGTTCTCCTGTAGCTCAAAGATCGCCAAGGCCGTCATCTTGGACTGGGTTCGGTTCACCTCGTAAAGCTCCAACAAGATGGTGAGCGCGCTCGCCAGGGTCAGCAACTCCTCCTTGGCCACATCCGTAATACCGAGGTAGGAGCGTGACTCGAAGTAGAAGACGCCGAGCGGAATCCGGCGCCGCAAAGGGAGGGCGACGAGCGTTCGGAATGGCTGATCGACCGGCGGATAGTACGGCGACAGCTCCGCGCTATGAGACCACTGGTCCTCGAGCTTCTCCGCCTGTCGCAGCGGCTGCCGGTCCTGGGCCACGACCCAGAGAGGCTGGTCCTGGCCGAAAGCCTGCGTCACCAGGTTGGTGTACAGCCTCTCGACCCCGCGAACGCGCCAGAAGTGGTCCTTGTCCTCGTTGCTCCAGAACATCTTCAGCGCGGGCTCGGCATCACCATCGATCACCTGGTCCCGCAGCAGCTCGAAGTACTCGGCACCCAGCTCATTCTTGACGTACTTGTAGACGAGTCCGCGGACGCGGTCAAAGACGTCGTTATCAACGATGTCTACCGCTCGCGCGAAGTGCCTAAGCTGACCAGCGAACGTATTAGCCCTTGCACTCACGGCGCCTTCCTTTCTGTGCCGATGACGAGACCGCATCTACCGCAACGCAGCTCACGCACGCTGGGAAGCCGCCATCCTCGCGACTCGAAGACGCAGCGCCGCCAGCTCTTGACGCCATGCGCCAGGAAGGCGCACCGGATCACTGGCCGCGCGTATAGCGACTGGCCAGTGCAGGCTCATGAAGGTTGCGTCTCGACGCCCGCCGCTTCGTGGAGGCACCCCGCCATGTCGAGGGCACCACGCTCCCCGGCTCCGGCGTATGCGATCTCTGCCATCAGATCCCCATTCCTCGGCGCAAACTCTCGACCCCCCTGCCCCGCACCGAGGCGTTTGAGTCCAGTATTTACCGAACGTGTTGCAGCGTCGAGACCTTTTTCGACAGAAATAGGCGGCCAACTGAGCGGGCGGATCGGTCCTGGGTGAAGAATGATCAGATGGAGCGCCTCGCAGCAATCACGTGAGGCGCATGGACCACGTCCGTCCTACCGCCGGGGAGGCGTCGGGTAAATCATACGTATGCGCGGATCGCTGGTGCTGTAGCCCAGCCGGTACGCCAGCTCCGAGGTGCTGTCCGGGCTGTCGCCGGTCACGCCGTCCCAGACGGTTGTGAGTCCAGCTGCCGGAGACGTCCACCATCCATTCGTTGGTCCGTGCGGATACCTGGTTGCGGTCGGGTGCCTCATCTACGTCTGGCGAACAGCTCGCGGACCTGGGCAACGGAACGGAAAGGCGGCGGCACCTGTTGCTAGCGGGATCAATGATCCTGCGAATGAGCAACCGCGTTCTTTTGGCTGGCGGTCCACTTGGCGTGCTCTTGAGAGATTAGACCCTCGATCCGCTCCGCGAGCTGGCTGTGCCGATCCTCACCGGCGTATGGTCCCGCCGTGGCCAGGTACAGGTAACGCTCGTGCTTCAGCGCCTCGGCCGTTGAACGGTAGGTGATCCAGTGCTCCTGGAACTGGTAGAGGTGCTGCGTGCCCTCCAAGACGACGATGACCGCGGCCAAGCCGCCGGTCACCCACACGGGACTGTGTACCCCGGCCACAACCGGCAGCGTCGCGGCAACGGCGAACTCTAACAGCTTCAGCCATTTGTAGCGGCGCTGGTTGTCGCCGCTCTTGCGGTCGTACCAGCTGACCTGGTCCTCCAGGCGGTCCCACGCCGGGTGTGCCGCGGCTAGAGGAGCCACGGCCTCGATCGGTCGCCCTGGCCCTGGTTCGTCACGGCGCGCCATCCATTTCCCCTCCGGCCGCTGCGGAATTCTCACCCATGTCACCTCAACGGCGAGAACTCGACAATAACCCACAAGAGGAAACCCGGCGGTGAGATAGGGGAGCGACAGCCGGAAGATCGTGGGGGGTGTTCGGGGCCCAGCACGCGCCTGCGGATCTCGAGCACGGCGCGGTGTTCGGCCTCGGCCTCTTCCAGCCTCCCCAGGTCATGCAGGACGCTGGCGCGGCCGTTCCGGCTGGCTCCGCCCACCGGTTCGGCGAGCCGCCGACCATAGAAGTCAAGCTCCCCGCTGCCCGGCGACCATGCCGCCTTGTTCATACGACGACCGTGTCCTAGCCGCAGGAGGTGTCATCGCGGGCCTGGAACGGGGACCGCTGCCGCTGCGTGACGCACGGGGCGACGGTCAGATCACGGTCAAACGATCATCACCATGATCGACTAGAGCAGAGAACTGGCTCGTGACCTGCGATTTTGCGTGGAGCTGAGGGGATTTGAACCCCTGACCCCCTCGATGCGAACGAGGTGCGCTACCGGACTGCGCTACAGCCCCAAGAACGCCAGTCAGCGTAGCAAACGTCGGCGGTTCTTGAGGCGACGCATGTGCTATGCGGGTGTCGGCATAGGCAGCGGTCGCGTGCGAAGCTAAGCGGGCCAGCGGCGGGAAGGACCGGCTGGGCGAGCAGGAGGACTGTGAACGGCGACGGGCAGCCAATGCGGTTTGCGGTACGGGTCAGGCCGGGCGCGCGGCGGGATGCGGTGGGTGGCCGGTGGGACGGCGGGTCCGTACCTGCGCTGCGGATCAGCGTCGCGGCAGCGGCGGTGGAGGGCAAGGCCAACGAGGCAGTGCGGCGGCTCGTCGCCGAGGCGTTCGGTGTGCGGGTGCGGCAGGTGCGGATCATGACCGGCGAACGCAACCGCAACAAGGTTGTCGAACTCGATCCCGCTCCCGCCGACGCGGCGTCGCGCCTCGCCATGCTCCTTGGCCCGCAAGACCCCGACTGAGCGCCTCGCCATGCTCCTTGGCCCGCAAGCCCTCGACTGAGCGCGAGGTCGGCATCATCGAGGCGATGCTCAATCACCGACCGCCCGCAATTTGGCGTCGGCGTACTGGTCGTAGACCCGTTCGGTGATGTCAAGGATCTGCGCTGTCCCTGCCGTCTCCGTCGAGATGCCAGGCTCTGCCGCCGTACCGGCGACGTTGGCCGCGGGCGCAGCGCGCCGAGTCTCGCGGCTGTCCCTACCTGCATGTCTGGTGGCGCTGCTGGCCTGACCTGAATGTCTGGTGGCGCTGCTGGCCTGGTTCAGCTCGGCGTCGGCGCGGGCAGCCTCGCGGAGCAGCGTCAGATAGCCGACGAGCATGCCTGTCGGCGGCACCGCGACCCACCACGCGGCGAGGTGAGCGGCTGCGGCGGCCGCCGCTACCACGGCAAGGACGCCGAGCATGGCCAGGAGCCGTCGGCGGGCGTTTACAACTCGCGCGCGGCGGTCTGCAGCGCCAGAGCGGCCAGTGGTGTCAGACCGCTGGGTGGCATCAGACCGCTGGGCGGCGGCATCGGCGTGCCGCACGCCAGCAGACCGCCGGACCGCGTCCGCGTCCCGCGCGGGGCCAGATCGATTGGCGGCGGCATCCCAGTGGGGGAGCGCTGCTTCTGCAGCCGAGGACTGAGCGCCGGATCCCACGAGCCGGGGATCCGCGCCGCCAGCGGTTAGCGCAACAGACGTCGCCAGCCCACCAGACATCGGCTGCAGACCAGACGCCAACTGCAGGTCAGAGGTCGCCAGAGCGTCCGCCGTCGGCAGCGGATCAGCCATGCCAGCCCGGCGCGACCGCGAGCGCGACGAGGTGTCGCGGTGCGGCTCACGCCTAAGCCACCTTGGGACGAGCACCCCGGCCCAGATGGCGACGATCGCGAGGTAGAGGATCGCGCTGCTCACGGCTCCTCCTCGCGCGCATGCCCAGGCGGGGCGTGATCCGTCCTCTGGAGCATGCCCACGTCACGCACGGTAAATGGCTGCGCGAGCATTGACGAGCATTCGGCCCGGTGTGTCGTAAGATCAGCGGGCACGCCCTGCCAGAACGAGCTACGCGGTATGCCACCGGACGGCGACTGCGCCACCGTGGCCGCGGGTGGCGACCCTAGCGGGCACGTGGCGCTGAGCGGGCGCTGCGCCAGCGCGGCAGCAGGCCGCCGGGAGCATCCTCGATTGTCACGGCGTAGCACAAGTGGTCCCGCCATGCTCCGTCGATGTGCAGGTGACGCCGCCGCATGCCCTCTTCGCGGAACCCGAGTTTCTCCACAACCCGTCGGCTCGCATGGTTTTCCGGCCGGATGTTGGCCTCGATGCGGTGCAGGCCGACGACGAAGAAACAGTGATCGATGGCAATAGCCAACGCGGTCGGCGTCACGCCACGGCCCGCGTACACCTGGTCGATCCAGTAACCAACCTGGCCGGATCGGGCCGACCCCCATTGAATGCCGCCCACGGTGAGTTGCCCAACGAATCGCCCGCCATAGCCGACGACCCACGGCAGCGCGATGCCCTGCCGCGCCTCGCGGCGCATCGATCGCGCCATCGCGACATACGGCCCAAGTCCCGAACGGTACAGCGGCGTCTCCGGGTTCGTCGGCTCCCACGGGCGCAGCCAGGCGGAATTGCGCATCCGTATCGCGCGCCATGCCGTGGCGTCGCGGACGCGGACGGGGCGCAGGTCGACCGGCATGTCGAGCAGCGAAGGCTCGATAAGCCTGACCGGCCACCCGCGCATGTGTTGCACCCCTCAATCATTCCTCGGTCACTGACACCGGCGCCACAACGGGGATTGGCCCGGGCGGAGGGAGGGAGGGAGGGGGTAGGTCGGCGGCCGCAGCGGGGGATTGGCCGGCCGAAGGCCGCAGAGGGGATTGGCCGGCCGGCGGCCGAAGGCCGCGGAGGGGATTGGCCCGCCGGGCGCCGCAGCCTCGGGATTGGTCGGCCGAAGGCCGAAGAAGGTGCTGCAGGACGCGTTCAGCCAGGCCGGGGATGATCACCGCCGCGGATCTGGTCGACGGCGTGTGCGAGCACCGGGGCGAGGACAGCCATCCCGTCGCGGACGCCGCCCGCGGAGCCGGGCAGGTTCACGAGCAGCGTGTGCCCGGCGAGGCCTGCGACACCGCGTGACAGGATCGCCGTAGGCACGGCGTTCGCGCCTGCGGCGCGGATCGCGTCGGCGATTCCTGGGATCTCTGTGTCGAGCACGCGCAGGGTCATCTCGGGCGTGCGGTCGGTCGGCGCGAGCCCGGTGCCGCCCGTTGTCACGACAACGTCGTAGGCCTCCGCGACCGCTTCATGAAGAGCCGCCTCGACCGGCTCTCCGTCCGGTACGACGACCGGCCCGTCCACAGCACGGCAGCCCGCCGAGCGTAGCAGCGACACCAGCAACGGCCCAGAACTGTCCTCATACACCCCGGCAGCGGCCCGGTTCGACACCGTAATCGCGAGCGCCCTGATGGCGCTGGCCCGATCCCTGCCTGAGCTTGTCACAGCACCGAAGCTGGTCATGAGGGGCGCCGCCATGGGCCGGTCTTGCCGCCCGTCTTCTCCTCAACCTGGATGTCGCTGATCACCGCAGCAGGATCGATCGCCTTCACCATGTCGACGAGTGCGAGCGCGGCGACGCTGACCGCGGTGAGCGCCTCCATTTCGACGCCGGTTCGGTCGGCGGTCCGCGCGGTGGCCGAAATCGACACCCCGGAATCGGTCACCTCAAGATCCACCGTGACGGCGTGCAGCGCGATCGGGTGGCACAGCGGCACCAGGTCGGGCGTCCGCTTCGACCCGGCGATGCCCGCGATGCGCGCGACCGCGAGCGCGTCGCCCTTGGGCACGCTGCCGTCCCGCAATGCCAGAACCGCCGCCTTGGACAGCCGCACCCGCCCCGACGCACGCGCCTGCCGAGCTGTTACCTCCTTGCCCGACACGTCCACCATGTGCGCCGCGCCGGTCTCGTCCACGTGGGTCAGCCGTCCGGAACTCATGGCGCCCTGCAGCATCTCGGGGCGGGCGCATGACATCTCAAGGCAGGCACATGACCTCCGCTTCCTCGCCCGCTTCGAGCCGCTCGACCTGCTCGGGAACGACGATGAGGGCGTTGGCGCGAGCAAGAGCGGCGAGCCGATGTGAGCCCTGCCCGGCCAGCGGCGTCACCGCCCCGCCGTTGAGGACCGCCCGAGCGAACGACCGCTTGCCGGCTGGCGAGGGCAGCGGGTCGGTGAGGACGGCAAGCGTCGTGCGCAGCCGTTGCGGATCTGTGCCTTGAAGCGCGCTGAGAGCGGGCCGAACGAAAAGCTGGAAGGACACATAGGCGCTGACCGGGTTTCCTGGCAGGGTGAAGATCGGTGTGCGGTCGTCGCCCACCGTGCCGAAGCCCTGCGGCATCCCCGGCTGCATCGCGACCTTGCTGAACTCGACGCTGCCGAGGCCGCTGAGGGCGTCTTTCACCACGTCGTGAACGCCGCCCATGCTGACGCCGCCGCTTGTGATCAGGACGTCGGCCCGGGCGAGCTCGTCCTCGATCGTGGTCATCAGCTCGTGCGCGTCGTCAGGCACGGTCCCGTGCCGGTGCGCGAGCGCCCCGGCCTGGCGCGCCGCGGCAGTGAGCATGAAGCTGTTGGAGTCCCAGATCCGGCCCATAGTCACGGGCGAGCCAGGCTCGGCGAGTTCGTTGCCGGTTGACAGCACCGCGACACGCGGTCGCGGGCGGACCCGCACGGCACCCCGCCCGGCCGCGGCGAGCAGCCCGATCTGCATCGGCCCGACCACCGTGCCCGCCGCAAGCACCTGGTCACCGGCCTGCAGGTCCTCGCCGCTGTGCCGAATCGCGTGCCCCGCGTCGGCGGCCCTGCGCACCTGAACCTTGGCACCAGGGGGACGACCCCCCGCGCGGGCGTCGCCGGCGTCGGTCCACTCCACCGGGATGACGGCGTCCGCGCCGGTGGGAAGCTGCGCCCCCGTCGTTATCCGGACCGCCGTGCCCGGTATCACCGCGTACGCCCCGGTGTCGCCCGCCACGACCTCACCGACGACCGGGAGGGTGACGGGGTGCCAGGCGGTCGCGCCGGATACGTCGGCGGCGCGGACCGCGTAGCCGTCCATGGCCGAGTTGTCGAACGACGGCAGCGGATGGGACGCGGTGACGTCCTCGGTGAGCACACCCCCTTCGGCTTCGAGCAGGCCCAGCTCGATCGAGTCGATCGGCTCGATGGCCGTAAGGATCGTTTCGAGGTGCTCATCGACGGTCTTCATGGGCCGGTCCGCCGGAGTCACATGGTCGTGGTTCACGGCTGGTCCGCCAGGTACTTGCGAAGCCAGGGGACGAACTCATCGGCCAGGTCCGGCCGCTCGCACGCGAACTGGACGAGGGTGCGCAGGTAGTCGAGCTTGTTGCCGGTGTCGTAGCGCCGTCCGCGAAACAGCACTCCGCGCACGCCCCCGCCGTCCGAACCGTCCGCGGCGCGGCGGGCGAGGACCTTGAGCGCGTCGGTGAGCTGGATCTCCCCGCCACGGCCCGGCGGGGTGTGCCTGAGCACATCAAAGATGGCCGGGTCGCACACATAGCGGCCGATGATGATCCATTGGCTGGGCGCCTCGCCCGGCGGTGGCTTTTCCACCAGGTCGGTGACGGTGACGACGTCGTCCTGCGCCGTCGGGCTGAACGCGGCACAGCCGTACAGGCTGACCTGTTCGGGATCCACCTCCATCAGCGCGACGACGCTGCCACCGTAACGGTCGCGGACCTCGATCATCCGGGTGAGCAGCGGGTCGCGCGGGTCGATGACATCGTCACCAAGCAGCACCGCGAAGGGCTCAGAACCCACGTGCTGCGCCGCGCACAGGACGGCATGGCCGAGACCCTTGGGGTCGCCCTGGCGAACGTAGTGCAGCCTGGCAAGCTGGCTGGACTCGCGGACGAGCGCGAGCCGCTCGCTGTCGTTCTTGGCGGCGAGCAGTTCCTCGAGTTCGTAGGCGCGGTCGAAGTGGTCCTCGATCGAGTGCTTGCTGCGGCCGGTGATCAGCAACACGTCGGTGAGTCCGGCGGCCACCGCTTCCTCGACGACATACTGGATGGTCGGCTTGTCGACGATGGGCAGCATTTCCTTGGGCGTCGCTTTGGTCGCAGGCAGGAACCGCGTGCCGAGGCCTGCGGTCGGCACGACCGCCTTGGTGACGCTGGCAAAGTGAGCCATGCTCGAAACCTTAAACGGTCGGGCGGGCAAGCGGTGCGTAGCCGGCGCGGTTGTGGATGACTGGCCGGACCGCGGGCATGGCTGTGGATAACCTAATAGATCCTTAACGGCTGCCGCGGGTGCGAACCTCATTGGGCGTGCGGGGAGTCCCAGCGGAATCCTGGGGTCGCTCGAGGGGGTCCCTGGTGTCGCCCCCCGGCCGGGCACTGCGGCTGCCGCTTTGGTGTCACGCCAGCGTAAGCCGTTAAGGATAGATAGGGAGCTGAGCCGATGCGGGACCTGGCGCAGAATTCGCCAGACGGTGCGGCCGCCGGTGCTGTGGCCGGTGCGCCGTCCGATGCGGTGGCGCGGCAGAAGGCCGCGTTGCGTGGGCGGCTGTGCGCTGCCCGCGTGGCGCTCACCGCGGCGGAACGGTCCGACGCTGGGCGCCGCCTGCGCGACGCGGTGCTGTCCCTGCCCGAGGCCGGGATGGCTGGCACGGTCGCGGCTTATTTCTCTATCGGCGCTGAGCCTGCGACCCGGAGCTTGGTGTACGCGCTGTGGAAGCGGGGCGCCTATGTGCTGCTCCCGCTGCTGCGGCCGGACAACGATCTGGATTGGGCGTCGTATGAGGGGCCCGATTCGGTTCGGCCACGGCCAGACGGGCGCCACGGGCTCGTGGAGCCGGTCGAGCCGCCCCGTGGGCCGGACACGATCGCCCGCGCCGATCTCGTGATCGTGCCGGCGATCGCCGTGGACAGGCGGGGGATGCGGCTCGGCATGGGCGGCGGCTGCTATGACCGGGCGCTCGCCCGGGTCGGCCCGCTGATCGCGACGGTGGCGCTGCTGTACGACGGCGAGCTTGTGGACGCGGTGCCCGCCGCGCCGCACGACCGGGCGGTCCGTGTTGTCGCGCAGCCATCGGCCGGGGTCACAAGGTTGCCGCTGTGACGCGTCGAGTGGCCCCAGAGCCCGCTCAGGCACGGTATACTTAGCACTCGGGTGGTCTGAGTGCCAGTATCACCTGAGGGAGGGTCCGTGCCGACGTATCAGTACGCGTGCACCGCCTGCGGCGTGCGGTCGGAGGCCGTGCAGAAGTTCACCGACGATCCGCTGACGGTGTGCGAGGCGTGCGGCGGGCGGCTGCGCAAGGTCTTCTCAGCCGTGGGCATCGTGTTCAAGGGCCCGGGCTTCTACCGCACCGACAGCCGCGCCGCCGCCAAAGAGCCGGCCGCGAAGGCCGCCAATGGCTCCGCCGCGGCAAAGACGTCCGGTGACTCCGCCTCGGCATCGAAGGAGTCGTCGGGGAACGGTTCGTCGGCCGCGGACGGTTCTGGATCGCGGAACGGCTCGTCGTCAGGCAGTGGTTCGTCGGCCGGCGGTTCGTCGTCATCGGGCAAGTCGTCTGCGGGGGCGTCGTCGGCTGGCAAGTCGTCCTCAAGCAAGGTCGCGTAACTGCCCGGTGGCACGGTACTCTCCGCCAGCGTGGAGCATCGTGCGGAGATCGGTGTCATCGGCGGTTCCGGGCTGTATGAGTTTCTTGAGGGCGCGAGTGAGGTTCGGCTCGAGACGCCGTTCGGGTCACCGAGTGACGCGCTTGTCGTAGGCGAGGTCGCTGGACGGCAGGTCGCCTTCGTGCCGCGGCACGGGCGCGCCCATCAGTTTCCGCCCCACCGGATCCCGTACCGTGCGAACTTGTGGGCGCTTCGTTCGCTCGGGGTGCGCCAGGTCGTCGCGCCGAGCGCGGTCGGGTCGCTGACACCCTCCTATGGCCCCGGCACGCTTGTGGTACCTGACCAGCTCGTGGACCGCACATCCGGCCGAGCCCAGACGTTCTTCGACAGCGGCGGCGCGGTGCATGTCCAATTCGCCGATCCGTATTGCCCGCGCGGCCGCGCGCACGCTCTCGCGGTGGCGCGGGCTTCGGGCTGGGCGCCGGTACCGTCAGGAACGATCGTCATCATCGAGGGGCCGCGGTTTTCTTCCCGCGCGGAGTCACGCTGGTATTCGGCGCAGGGCTGGACGCTCGTTGGCATGACGGGCCACCCGGAGGCGGTTCTGGCCCGTGAGCTCGCGCTCTGCTACACACCGCTCGCCCTCGTCACCGACCTGGACGCCGGTGTGGAGGAGGGAGAGGGTGTCACGCAGCAGGAGGTCTTCGAGGTCTTCGCGGCGAACGTGACGCGGCTGCGCTCGCTGCTGTTCGAGATCATCGCAACACTTTCAGCCGAACGTTCCTGCCCCTGCCCGCGTACCCTCGACGGTATGCACCTGCCGTTCGCGCTACCCTGAACCTGCTGTTTCCCGGCTTTGGATGGGTGCGGCGCGACCGCGCGTGGGCAGCCGTGCGGCTGGGTAGGGCGTTGTGCGGCTCTGGCCCCGATAGCTCAGTGGATAGAGCGAGTGCCTCCTAAGCACTAGGCCGCAGGTTCGAATCCTGCTCGGGGCGCTACGGTTTACAAGTTTCGATTACGTCGCCGTGCCCGATGCGTGCCCGATGGCCTTGAATTCGGCCTCTTGCAGGGCAAATTTTGCGCCTATCGAGAGGATGGCCAGGAGTGTGGATCACCGCCCGTCCCGGGTTCGAATTGGTGACCGCTAGCTCCTTGCCTACTTACTCTTCCGTACCGCACTCTTTTCCAGCCGCTGCGTATCGCGGGTATCAGGAATCTGGCTACACTGACAAAGCTCCCAATTGCTCTACGGGCAATGAAAATGCTCAATACAATAATTACAAAAATAATTAGAAATCCATAAACATGCATACTATATCTCGCTCCCCGGCGGAATACGCTCAATAATACCCGAAGGAGCGCCTACCGAGAAGAGGTGCTGCACGAAAATGCGGCAACCAGACCGCCTCTGACGCGACTAGCCGCGAGCGGCTCAGGCCGCCAACCTGCGTAGATGACCCTCACCGGCCACGCTGCGGCTAGTTCGCATCGAGAGGGTATGCGGCCCTGCGGAACCTCGAGCGTGCCCGATCAACCGGTGGAGCCGTCCCGTCAGCTTCCCCCCGGCCATCGCGTGTCGTCATGCGGTGAGTTCGTCGGTGTAGTCGATGAAGGTGGTGGTGTTCTGGTCGAAGTCGGCGACAAGTCTTAGGTGGCCGCCGATGGCGGCGACGTAGGCAGCGATCGACTCGACCTGCATGCGGTCCACGTCACCATGTTCCATCCGGGAGACCCGTGCCTGGCTGACCCCCATCGTGCGCGCGACTTCGGCCTGGGTAAGGCCGCGTTGCTTGCGCATCTGGACCAGGTGGTAGCCGACGTCACGGGCGTTTCGGATGTCGCGGGCAGCCGCCCGCCGGGCGGGATCGTCGATGCCGGGATCGGCGCGGCGGCGCTCATCCAGGGTGGTGTCCCACCGGTAGTGTTTGGTCATTGAATCTCCTCGGGCGGGGTGGCGAGGAATCGGACGTAACGGTCCTCGGCAAGCTTGATTGCGTCGCGGTACCAGCGGGTCCAGTGGCCGGCCTTGTCGCCCGCCACCAGGAGCACGGCCCGGCGTTGCGGATCGAAGATGAACAGTATTCGTATCTCGGTTCGCCCTGCGGAGCCCGGCCGCAGTTCTTTGAGGTTATGCAGTTGGGATCCGGTCACCCGATCCGCTGCCGGACGCCCGAGGGAGGGGCCGCGCTCGGCGAGCAGTTCGATCGAGTCCCTCACCAGGCTGGCACTGATGTCATCGAGGGCCATGTACCAGTCGTGTACTTCGGGGACCAAGATGATCTCCCAGCTCACTGGAAAATTATAACCTAGAAGTTAAGCCCGCCGCCTCAGATTAAGGGCTTGATGATCAGGTGAGCTGAGGTGGTACCGAAGCGTTGCGTCGGCGACTCGTCGGTCGCTGCTAGAGCGCGCCAGAGGGCGATGAGCCTCGACGGCTCTCGTCGAACGTGAATCAACGGTGCACTCTGCGTGATCAAGATGCGATCCGAAGATCTTTCAGCCAACGAGTGCTTCTGGCTGCTTCGCTTCGCGGTGACCTGTGTGTTCGCTGGTCAGCACAGCGCTTGGGCGGTTATGCCTCCTAAGCACTAGGCCGCAGGTTCGAATCCTGCTCGGGGCGCTACTCGGGGCGCAATGCTCGGGAGAGTCGAACATCCGCGCTACCGAGGGGATCCGGCGGTGGCGCACTCCTGAGAGCGCGTGCCGTGACTTTCTCACGGCGGCTAAATTCGGCCGAACCGCCTTGTGGTGCGCGGCCTAAAAGCGCTTTATGCAGCCGATTCCGCCAGCCGGGAGGAAATCCTCATTGTCACCCGGCCACGGCGGCGTTCGCTGTTTGCGGGCCGTCCGGCTATCGGCGAGCACTGTCTAGACGTGTTCCAGGCGCGTGAATAAGCTTGTAGCGATTAACTGCGTCGGCCGGGACCAGGAATGGAGAATTCGTTCCAGCGAGGCGTGGAGTCGCAACATACGTCCGCGATCTTTGCGGCGAGCCGCCCTATCGGGCTGTCACATCGTCTCGCTACCATGGCCGTCATGAGTGAGCTGCCTGCGGACGACACGCATGATGTGATCCACCGTGGCGGGCAGGTAGTTGCGGTCGTCGTGCCAATCGCGGAGTACCGGCAGTTGCGCCTGGCGCTGGCGGAGCAGCGGGTCAACGAGGAGTTCGATGCCGCTCGCGCCGATTATCTGGCACGCCAGAAGGCAGGGCGGTGCAATATGTCTCGCACGAAGAGGCGCGTCGTTGCTTTGGGGCTGTCTGGCCGGTGACTTACCAGATCAACTGGGAGATCCAGGCTCTCAGCCTTGCCGTGGGATTCCTCAGTGACGACCCCAGCGGGGTCACTGCGCACCTTTGCTCGGAGTGCCTGCACCCTGCTGCACGGCAGATGAGGTCTTTGTCCTGACTCTCAAGCGGGCAGTAGCGCCACGCCGTAAACATCAAAGCGCTTGTCGCGCGTCACAATCGTAAGCCCTTCGATATGCGCCTGGGCTATAAGCATCCGGTCGAAAGGATCCTCATGGTGATAGGGAAGTTGTCCCGCCGCAACGCCGTGAGCGATACTTATGGGCAGCGGCAGGAAGCCGCCTGTCTGCACCTGCTGTTCAAGGTCATCCGGCGCGGCCAGTTTCCCCAGCGCCTTCTTGATGGAAATCTCCCACGCGCTCGCGGCCGATACGGCAACGAGGTTGGCGGGATCGGCGATCGCATCCCGCGCCTCGGTGGTCAGCCCTTCGTCGGCCAGCCACCAGAGCAAGGCGTGCGTGTCCAGTAGAAGCCTCACGGACGCTCTCCGCGAAATGCGGCATGGATCTCTGGCGGAAGTTCGTCGAAATCAGCGGTCATACTCACCCGGCCACGCCATCCGCCTGGCACGCGCTTTCGTGACGAATCGGCTAATGCCACAAGACGCGCGACCGGACGGCCTGCTCTCGCGATGATGATCTCTTCGCCAGCAGCAGCACGATCTAGCAACTGCGACAAGTGGGTCTTGGCCTCATAAACGTTCACACTTTCAGACATGCAACCAATCTAGATGTCTAGTCTAGTCAAGTCAAGTCAACCTATGCGTTGCTTCCGTGCGGCGGGCGGGCGCGACAGCGTGGCTGGCCACCTCAAGCCCCAATGGCATTAAGTTAGGTAGGGCCTGGCATCAACCAGAACTTGATCTTCGTCAGCGGCGTCAGCCTGGCGGTCTGGCCCGGCTTGCGGGTCTTGTACCGTCCGCCGGGCCGCTTGGTCTGGCGGGCGTAGCGGCGGCATGGCCGTTCGGGGACCAGGTTGCGCGTGCAGGTGATCTCGAAGGCCAGGTCAGCGACGAGATCGTCAAGGCTGTGAGGGGGAAAAGCAGCCGGGGTCGCTTATGCGGTCCCGGATTCCGTCCCGGGCGCGGGTGAAGGAGACGCGTCTGGGGTCCAGCCCGGCGTCGTCTGCGGCGTGGCTGATCAGGGTGCGGATCGCCTGGTAGCAGCAGAGCATGGCGTAGATCTCCTGGCGGATCATCGGCGGGGACTTCGAGCGCAGCACTACCGTGGCGCCGCCGCGCAGGGAGGTTTCCAGTTCGTCGAAGCAAGTTTCCAGCTGCCAGCGGGAGGCGTAGGCCGCGGCGGCCTGCTCGCAGGACAGCAGGGCGGGATCGGTGATGTCGGTGACCAGGGTGAAGGTCTCCGAGGTTTCGCTGCCGTCTTCGCTTGTCACCGTGTACTCGATGACCCGCACCGGGATGCCGGGGATGTCGCGGGGGTCCGCGCCCCGGCGGCGCATGCGGCGGGACGCGGCCGGGTCGGCGATCCGTGACAGCCAGGTCCCGTCGGGCAGTACGCCCAGCACCGGCAGGTCCACGTCGCTTTTGGCGCGCCACAGCACGTGCGCCCCGGCCTCCAGGACTTCTTTGAGCAGGCCATGGGACAGGAAGTTCCGGTCAGCGGCCAGCAGGTCACCGGGCTGAAGCTTGCCCAGGAGCCGCCGGGCCAGGTCCTGCTCCCCGGTGGCCAGGCCCGAGGTCGCCGCCCCCAGCACCGCCCTGGTCCCGCACTCCCCGAGCCCTGCCACCCGGATCTGCGGGAACGGCCCGCGGCCCGCGTCGTTGCCCGGGTAGCCGAACTCCGCCCCGTTCTCCGGCGTATCCGGCAGATCCAGGCACATCCCGTCGATCGCCACCAGCCGCATGCCCGACACAAACGCCGCCTCCTGCTCCTGCCCTGCCAGCGGCCCAGCCGTCTCCTCCAGCAGCCGCTCCATCACCTGCCAGCCCAGCCGCTGACGCGCGTAGGTGATCGCCGCCGCGGTGGGCTGCATCCCCAGCAGCATGCGGGCCCGGAACCGCCGCGCCCAGTCCAGGCCCGCGACCAGCTTGTTCCACACCTCGCCGTAACCGGACTGGAAGAACAGCACCATCGCCAGCAGGTAATAGACCACCACCCGCGCCGGCAGCGTGCGTTTCCGCTGCTCGCGAACCCCTGCCTCATCGACCACCCGGCCGGCCAGCTCCGGGGTGAACACCTTCGCCAGCACGCCGATCCCGACCCGGTCCGCCAGCCGGTCCCCGGCCACCACCTGCTGCCCTCGCCTCGCCACGCAGGCGATCTTACACCCATGTAAGCTTAACTTAATGCCATTGCGGCCTGCGGGGGCGGGCGTGTGGACGTTCGCCACCACGCACCCCATCACCCCCTACCTGACCAGCTTCTGTGCCGGGCCGTTCTCGGGCACAGCCTTTACCAGCGAGCATGACCGGCTTTCTCCGGTGCCGGTAAGCACCAATTCTCTGCCAACGGCGGCCGCGGCCCTGGAAGCCGCGGCGCTGCCGGAATTGTTCCGGCAGCCGTTGGAGTATTACCAGCGAAGCCTCGGCCTGGCCTACCCTTACGGTAAGTGCGACTTCGTGTTTGTTCCCGGCTATCCCGGCCTGGCGTTCGGCGCGCCGGGCCTGGTAACCATCACAGAGCAGGTGCTGACCGAGCCGCCACAGCGCAATCCGAGCCTGTACCTTGCGACCGTCATAGCCCACGAACTAGCACATGCCTGGTTCGGCGGGCTCATTGAGCTTCAGCCATCCGAAGACGGATGGCTGGAAGAGGCCATCACGACCTACATCAGCCGGACGGCGCTGGAAGCAACCCGCCCAGGCGCCACACCATGGGCGGAGCCGGTGTCCCTGGCCCTGCCCGACCACGGCTATGCCAGCGACGCCGCACCGATCAGGCAGCTGGAAACGCTGATCGGACGGCAGGCCGTTCTCAACGGGCTGGGCAACCTGCTGCGCGATCACGCCCACGGCCATGTGAGCAAAGATGATCTCGTCCAGTGCTGGTCGCAAGCGGCAGGACGCGACCTCCGCCAATACGCCGCCGGCACGCTCAAACCTGCGGCGAAAGCTGACGGCCAGAAAACGCCGTAACCCGGCGGACCGTCGGCGGGCGGCCGGGCTTGCGCCGCTTGCTCGTGTCGTATTTCTTCGCGGCCAGCCTGCGGTGCCAAGCCAGGAGCGTCGCGGGCGTCACGGGGAAGACTTCCGTCCAGCGCCTGCGCGGTATGAGCCGTGCCAGCGCAGTGAACCACACCCGGTCGGCCGGCTCGTACTGCATCCGGCCAGCGTGCCGGCGCAGTACCGCGTTCTCGTGCCGGAGCACCAGCAGCTCAGCATCCTTCGCCTGGTCGCCACGGCACAGCAAGACGACCAGGCCGAGCATCCGACACGTCAGCACGTGGGCGATCTTGAGCAGCACCCGGCCAGCCAAGCGCCACGCGTCCAGCCCGTCGGCCACAGCGCAGGTCAACTACCCCAATCGAGTATTCGAGCGGCACAGGCGGCGGAAGCGCCTGGCGAACCGTGATGATGCTAATATGTATGTATGCGCACAACGATCGACCTGCCACCCGACCTCATGCAGGCGGCCAAGGTGAGGGCGGCTGAGCGCGGAGAGAACCTTAAGGATCTCTTCACCCGCGCGGTTGCTCACGAGATTGGCCTCCAGAGCCGATCCCGGAAGACGGGACGCGTTGCGTTCCCGCTGGTCGGACGCGATGCCACAGCCAGCGTCACGGTGACCAACGCCGACATTGAGGCGGCCCTCGAAGCCGAGGACATCGAGAGGTACGTCGATCCGTGATCCTGCTC
>WNFX01002758.1_pt1 | contig 17667 bp, 10 predicted proteins | sample 5400111 | NCBI WGS metagenome assembly WNFX01 (sample SAMN13153363, study PRJNA577476) | soil metagenome | isolation source: 40 cm soil or saprolite under grassland replicate 1 | place: USA:California | collected 2016-06-15 | reverse complement strand
CCGGCCAATACTTCACATGCTACACCGCCTGAACGGCAGCAACCAGTGGCACCTGAACAACCTCCCGCTGCATCTGCCCAGGCAGCTCCAGATGCACCAGTCCCTGCAGTAACAGAATCACCGGCGCAAGTTACTCAAATAGAGCAACAAGAGCAACTACCTGCGCCAGAACCACAAGCCCAGGCAGCTCTAGCTCCAGAGCCGGTAAAGGTACCTACAGAGCCAGAAAGGCCTGCTGTGGATAAACCAGTCCCAGCACCGCAGGTTGTCCCTGCTAAGGGATCGACCAGCAATCTCGAAGACTTGCTGAGTCAGTTTGCTGGTTCTGCAGGGAAAGAAGGAATATTACGGCAGGTCAATGAATCTATACTGGCCAGCACTGCTACACTACCTGAGAACATTCGTTTACAAGTTGTTCAGTCCATACAAGATATTCAGCGGTATATCGATCATGGTCTTCTGACGCCGGCAACGGAGGAGTGCCTGCGTGTCATCGACCTGGCACCACAGTACCTCGATATTCACCAGGTTTTGTGCGAGATCTACATTCGTCAGGGCAAGATCGACCAGGCCATTACCAAATATACCATCCTGATCGATACCTACGTAGTGAATGGCCGCATAGATGATGCCATTGCAACGTACCGGCGTATCTTGCAATTGGAGCCCAACAACCTGACCTATCGAGTACGCCTGATTAACCTGCTTGCTATGCAAGGGAATAAGGAAGATTTACTGCGGGAACGGAGCCAGGCTGCGGAGTCGTACCTGCGATTAGGTTACATGGATCGCGCCCTGACAGAGCTTGAACAGGCACTACAGGAAAGCCCGACAAGTGTGATGACTCGCTTGAACTACGCCCTGGCCTTACAGAAACTGGGGCGCTCCCAGCAGGCAGTGGCAGAGTATCAACGGGTGCTGCAAGTAGACCCGCGTAATATTACCGCGCTGGTGCGCTGGCATATTGCAATGATTACAAGTGTTGGAACTACTCGCGCCACAACGCTGGAGGTATTGTCCCGTATTCGCTGGCAATTGCGAGGAGAAGGACAGAGGAACTACGAAACGGTGTTGCGAGAGTATATCCAGGCCGCGGAAACCTATCCGAATAATTTCGATGTTCATTTCGCAATTGGCCAGATACATCAACAGTCTGGTTACTTTGACCAGGCCCTGGACGCCTACCAGCTCGCGATTCGGGACAGTTCCTATGAAGTGATGGCCCGTGTCAGTTCGGCGCAGTGCTTGCTAGCCCAGGGTAAGCCTGAAGCGGCAATTCAACAACTCGAACATGCCCTGCAAAGCGTTCGTAGTGGCCCACGGGGTGCTATAGATCCCGCTGTTTGGGCTGCACGTCCACGCGAAGAAGGCGAAGAACACCAGGCACCTGAAGTTGAAATCTCGCTGTTATTGGCGAAAGCTTACGGGCGTGTCGGCAAACAGGACCAGATGCAGGCTATCTTGCGCCAGGTGAAGCAAACGACTCCGCATCGTGACGAAGTTTCTTCTGCACTGGCGGAAATATCCGCGCGTCAGGGTGATCTCGATGGGGCGCTGCAAGAGTATATTGAGCTGGTACGCTTCTACCGTGATAAGCGCCAGGTAGATAATGCCCTGAGTGTTTTAAAAGAGATGGTGCGCCTGGCGCCACAAGATCCACGTGCCCATGTAGAGTTAGGTGACATCTATGTGGGGCGTGGTCATTTGGAAGAAGGGATCGTGGAATTGCGCTTGCTCGCGGAAATCTATCTGCGCCAGGACCAGCTCGACGAGGCAGGAGATATGCTGAGGCGTATCGGCAATATCTCTGCTGAGATGGGCAATACGGATGATGCCTTTATGAACTTGCGTCGCGCTGTCGAACTTAAACCAAACGATATGGATCTCTTGCGTGAAGTAGTTGGCTACTGCTGGCAAATCGGCCGCGCAAAGGAGGCTACGCAGTACCAATCGATCATTGCACGCCATTACTTTGAAACAAACCAGGTCAAAGAATCGGTCGCGGCCCTACAGCAGTTAATCGCTATTGATCGAACTAACTACGAGGCATACGATATGCTTGGTCAGACCTACCAATCGGTGGGTGAATACGAGCAGGCCAGCCGGGTCTATAAAAATCTTGCCAAGGCCAACCCTGATGGGTCTATTGCCCGTGAACGCCTGACAATGCTGCAAGAGTTGCGGGCGCAGCGCGCGTAGATATACGCTACTCTTCCTCATCGAGCTGGTAGAGTTGTTCTACAGTTTGTTCACGTGCTCGTTGGATACGTTGGAAGCGCCTGGTGAACTGCATGGTTGCGTAGTTGAGATATTCTTCCTGGTTCAACCCGAATGGCATTTCTCCGAGTTCCTTGTAACCTTCAAATAGTTCATGGACCATACTGAACGTAAGCACAAGTAACTCATTCATCTTTTGCTCGATAAATGGCCAGAGCGACTGGTCCTGGGCTACAAGACGCGAGATCAGAAACATGCCGTAAGCGAGATGGCGTGACTCGTCGCGTTTGATATAGCCAACCGCTTGCTTGAGGCCCGGCAGGATGTTGTTGCGCTCAAGCATGTTAAAATAGGCATAATACGCCGTTTCGGCAAGTACCCCCTCCGAAATCATGTTGTAAGTGACCGCGGCCCTAGCTTGGGCTTGAAGCGACTGGTCAGTGAGCAGTACATGCATGGCCTGCGGAAGTTCCTCATAAAATATTTTACGGTAGCTGGGAGGATGGTAGTGGTGCAGGTCACTATGTTCCTGGGCTACTTCGTCCAGAAAACGCCGGAAAAACTCGGTATGCTTGGCTTCTTCCCACAGGAATGTTGTCAGGTACATCTCTTCTTCAATTCTACCTTCACTGGCTATCACCATGATGAGGGGTAACAGGTCAAGTGTCACACACTCTTCACCTGCTTGAAAAAGCGAAGTGAGTTGCAGCAGCGTCTCCTTCTCCAGGTCAGTACAGCGTTGCCAGTCAAGGATGTCCTGCGAAAGGTCGATGCTTAGCGGATCCCACACGCCAAGCTTTTTGGCTTTGTGATAGAGGCGCATTGGCAGAATGTCATAGCGCAGACCCTGGCTGCTGGTAGTGTTGAATGCGTGGTGGGTTATGGTGGTTGTCATGGCTCCTACTTTCTTGTTGTGGGTAGCTAGTCGGCGGTCAACAGCTATATATATTTTACCGCAAGAAAGAGAGCGGTTATACTAGGAAGATGGGGATACTTGATAGTTCTTTCGTGCTTCTATCTTCTTCCGTACCCTCTCATCCCGCCTACGCTTCACCTCTAACAGTCGCATATACACCTTATAGATCAGTGGCTGGTACACCAGGTCGTGCGTCTCCAGGAAGCGCAGGGGGTGGCCTCCAAAGCCTCTTTTGAACACGTATACTCCCCACAGGTCTTGTCCTTCTTCCAATACATCGGGGATGCCGCGAAAATTGTAGTACCAGCAGCTGTGGGATTTTGCCCATTGCATACCGGTCCACTGCAACAGGTGGTTGGGCATGAGGTTGCGCTGCTCGTTCGAGGATGCGCCATACATATACCAACTCCAACGTCCCAGGCATAGGACGATGATGCCTGCGATAGCTTTCCCTTCGTATTCCGCCAGGAAGAGTGCGGCCCGGTCGCCTTCGCTATAGAGGCGCATCACATCTTCGTAATGCTGTTTATTGTGGATGAAGAATTGATCGCGCTCGCTCGTCGTTTCATATATGCGATAAAAGGAATCTAGGTCTGCCTGCCCATCTCCTCGTCGCACTGTTACGCCTTTGCGACCTGCTAAGCGCACGTTGTAGCGCCATTTTTCTTTCATACCCGCTAGTATGTCCTTTTCGTCTGGCCGCAGGTCGAGTACCCACTCGGTGCGGACGTGAACAGCGTAGGGATTGGGATGAAAGCCCCTTTTTAGCAATGCATCCAGCCATAGTTCATTTCCTTCTGGCACGCTTGGCTCGATTTTGAGCATGAATGCGCCTCGTTTATGAGCCTCTGCCATAACATAGTTGAGCAATACAGTCATTGCTGGCGAGTTGGGGTCATCGAGAATGGGACCGCGAGGTGCATAAAAATAGGTTCGTCGCAGGACAGGAGCGCGGGTAATCAGCAGTAGCATGGCGGCGCAAAGTTGTCCTTTCTCATCTACGACGCCTATGCGCAACGCTTCGGCTCCCAGGTGTGGTGCCAGTTCGGCCCATTCATATGATTGTGTGATATTGCAGTATATCGATGCTGCCACGAAATCATTCCATTGCTGGCGATCGCTGATGATACGCGCCTCCATAAATACATTCCCCTCTTGCTTGATCTAATCTTGTGTATAGAGATAGAGATGCCCCAAGCAAGGCGACTCCGCTCCGCACCTATCCCGCCCTTATGCGATGGCTATCCGGTCGGGTTGGATTCGCCCTTGCCCCTGGCGGCTCGTTCCAATTCTACCTTCTTGCGTTCTTGGTGTCGCCGTGCGCGGCGGATTTCTACCGATTTGCGCCAGGCATTGTAGATGAGTGGTCGGTAGACGTGATCTTGTGTTGGCATATTCAGGCGTGAGAAGCCTCCGAAACCTTTCTTATATTCATATACTCCCCACATCTCTTCACCCGGTTCCAGAATTTCGGGAATAGTGCGAAAATCGAAATATGAGCAACCACGCGCTTTTGCCCATTGGATACAACGATACTGTAGCAGGTAGGAGGGTTTGAGATTGCGTTTGTTGTTGGAAGAGGCTCCAAACATATCCCAACACCAATCACCGAAGTGGATCAGCATCTTGGCGGCGATTGCTTCTCCTTCGTGTTCTGCAAGATAGAGTATGGCATCCCCCTTGCCGGCGAACTGGCGTAAAATCTCCTGGTGATAATCTTTGTTGTGGATGAAGAATGCGTCACGCTCACTTGTGACCTTGAGCAGCTCATAATAGGTATCGAAATCGGCATCGTTTTCTGCCTGGCGAATGATAACGCCCTTGCGTTCGGCGATGCGCACGTTCTGCCGCCAGGTCATTTTAAAATTGGCCAGTAGTTGTTCGGCGCTTGGTCGAATATCGAGTACCCAACTGCGCCGTCCGTGTACTGCATGAGGATTCGTCTGAAACCCCAGGTCATGGTAGGCCGCGATCCACCTATCGATTTGCGGGTCATCATCGGCGATATTCGGTTCCAGGCGTAGAACGACCGCGTGCTCTGCTCGTGCAATCTTCTGAACGCTTTCAATCAGGGCAGCAAGAGCAGGGGAGTCTGGGCCTTCCACGGTCGGCCCGCGGGAAGAGTAAAGCCAGTTGAGGCGCACTCCTGGTAAAGGTATGGGAAAGGGGACAGGTGATACAGTGAGCATCATGGAGCCGATCATACGCCCGTTTTCCAGGGCAGCCAGGCGGTAAATGCGCCCCCCCAGGTATTGATTCAGCTCGCCCCACTCGTACGATTGCAGCAGATGTCCTCGTGGCTGGCTGGTTAAAAACCCGTTCCATTGAGCGCGGTCAGTAATTTCCTTGATGGTGATGGTCATACTTCAATCAAAGACTCTCTAAAAATTCGCTTCGAAGTATGCTGTAAAGACGCTCATCGTGGTACTTACCGAAGCGCAAAATCGACTGGCGTAATCTGCCCTCAAATTTCATGCCTGCCTTCTCGTCCGCACGCCAGCCTCCAATATTCTCTTCAAAATCCTTTGTCTGAATACGATTGAGGTTGAGTTCCATAAAGCCATAGCGGAACATCAGTTTTGTAGCCTCTGTGCCATACCCTTTTCCTTGCAGTATGCGATCACCGATTATGACATAGAACTCGGCGCTCTGATTGACATAATTGATGTCTTTAAGGCCGACAAGGCCGATCAGTCGATTATCGCTATTGAGGGCCACACCGAAAATAATATGCTTACCGTCTTTATAAAGTAGCTCCAGTCGCTCTTTGCCACGTGTATCGCTGGTGGGATAAATTGAAAAATAGCGGCGGATCTCTTCATCGTTCATCCAGGTTGCATACAGGTGATTATCCTGGGCAGGTTCTAACGGTCGCAGATAAATTCGCTCTCCCACGATAAATGGGTTCTGCATCTGCGAGGTATCTTGTGTCATATATATGAAAACAACTCCCTTCTCCTGTTCGAAGGCAAGTATAGCATAGGTAGTGTGAAGAGGCAATCGAGAAGGAGGGCGTGGGTATGGTGATTGAGGCTCCCACCCAAGTCGGCTCGGGGTAGAAACCCAAATCACCATGCACACTAACAACACTACATGGTTGGCGCTGCGTATTTTTCGGCGTAATCTCCAATGATAGGGAGTTTAATGTACTTACCCTGGAAACCGTAAATCATTAGTATGATAGCGACAGCAAGTAAGCCTAGCGGCAATAAGCCATAGGTAACGCAGGATAAAACTAATCCCACCGGAATCAGGATAACGGTAGCATAAAGAACAGACTGAATGATAAAGAGAGCCACAAACAGCACGATCCAGGCGGCATTGAAGAGGATTGATTGCATGGCATGGAAGCGCACGAAGCGATTTTGTTTCTCTCCAAAGTAGAAAATGAGCCCACCGATGAGAGATAACAGGTAGCTGAGCCCGGCAGCAACATTGGCTTCCAAACCCATCGAAGTGGGGCCATTGGGATTGGTACTAGCCGTATTGGGTGTACCGTAGGGCTGCTGGTAACCACCTTGCTGGTAGGGACCTTGTTGTTGGTAGCCACCTGATTGATAGCCGCTAGGTGGATAGCCGTAAGAACCTGGTTGTTGGTATCCGCCTTGCTGCTGGTAACCACCCTGCTGTTGGTAGCCACCTTCCTGCCCAGGCTGATTTGGGTTCTGTTGCTGGTTCGGATTCCACGACATGGAATACACCTCATTTCTTTACTAATGAAGATAGATGAGTCCGCTATGACAAACGAACAAACTGGTTGTTCTGCCAAGTCGTAAGCACTCAGTTACGCTATTTACAACGTAGTATACATTGAGTGGTTGTAATTGTATAGTTGCCGAGCTAAAAATCCTAATGATCCTGCGCCTAGGTATGTGGGTAGGAATCTCCCGACAGGCGCTCTGCGGGGGGGAAGATTAATGTAGAGTGCTCGTGTTCGATTTCTTCATCCTTGCTCTGTTCATCGCCAGGGGTAATGGGTCGGTGCATGTCGTCTTCGGGAGGAATAGAACGCCGCTCATCTAAGTGCAGAGGTCGCAGGGGGGGGGAATGCAGCTCGTCTTGCTCCTGGGTTTCCGCGTTGAGAGGCGTTTCTAAGAGTGCCGCCTCAATCACTTCATCCATAGAATCTACGATAGTAAAGTTAATACGCTGACGGATTTTAGCCGGAATATCAGCAAGGTCCTTCTTATTCTCCTGAGGGATAAGCAGGTTATAGATGTTGGCATGATGTGCCGCCAAAACCTTCTCTTTCAGACCGCCAATACCCAGTACTCGCCCTCGTAGAGTTATTTCACCCGTCATAGCGATAGCAGGGCGGATAGGACGACCGGTCAGAGCTGAAATGAGGGCTGTGGCTATTGTGATGCCTGCGGATGGACCATCCTTGGGAAGAGCATTCTCCGGCATGTGGATATGTAAATCGGTGCTGTCCTGGAAATTAGGATCAATCTGCAGCTCTTCGGCGCGTGAGCGGATATAGGAAAGCGCAGCAAATGCAGATTCGCGCATCACATCTCCCAACTGACCTGTGATAAGTAATTCCCCTTTCCCAGCCATCGTAGCTACTTCTACGGGCAACAGAATGCCTCCCATCTCGGTCACAGCCAGGCCCATTGCCACGCCAACTTGCGTCTTTTGTACGATTGGAGTTTCGGTATAGCGAAGCGTACCAAGATACTGTTCCAGGCTATGGCTTGTAAGCCGCAGGTGTGAATCTGGTTTCTCGATGATTCGGCGGGCCGCTTTACGACAAATTGTTGCCAGTTGCCGTTCAAGATTGCGCACACCAGCCTCACGAGTATAACCTGTGACGATTTGTTGCATGACAGACTGCGGAATCTTCAACTGCTCAGGGGCCAGACCATGCTCAGCCATTACAGCAGGCAAGAGGTGGCGCAGACCAATATTTACTTTCTCCTCAAGCATATAGCCCGGGATATCAATGATGTCCATGCGATCAGCTAACGCACGAGGAATTTGGTATTTCACATTGCCGGTACAGATAAAAAACACCTCTGACAAGTCGTAAGGAACTTCCAGGTAATGGTCGGTGAAAGCACTGTTCTGCTCCGGATCGAGTACTTCTAAGAGCGCTGCGGCGGGGTCTCCCCGGTACTCCGCAGAAAGCTTATCAACCTCGTCGAGCAAGAACACTGGATTGCGTACTCCCACAGTCTTCATTGCCTGAATGATACGTCCAGGGAGAGCGCCAACATAGGTGCGCCGGTGCCCGCGAATCTCCGCCTCGTCATGCACGCCACCCAGTGAAATATGCGCGAATTTGCGACCGAGGGCGCGGGCTATCGAACGGCCCAAAGATGTTTTACCAACACCGGGAGGGCCAATGAAGCAGAGAATCTGTCCCTGGCTTTCGCTCTTAGTGTGTCCGTCCAGGAATGCGCGTTTTTGGCGCAGCTGGCGTACCGCCAGGAACTCCATGATGCGCTCCTTGATACCCTCCAGCCCGTAGTGATCTTCATCCAGCACTCGCCGCGTATATTCAATGTTGAAGCTGTCGTCGCTGCGCTCAGTCCACGGAAGTGCCAGTATCCATTCTATATAAGAGTGCATGACCGCGATCTCGGCTGATTGAGGAGGTGTCCGCTCAAGGCGGTCAATCTCTTTACGCACTTTAGTTGCAATCTCAGGTGGTAACGACTTTTCGTTTAACCTGATGCGCAGTTCGTTCACCTCGCCGGAAGTTTCCATCCCCAACTCTTCCTGGATCGCGCGCAATTGCTCACGCAGGTAAAACTCCTTCTGAGTACGGTCTACCTGAGAGCGTACACGGCTGCGAATCGTCGATTCCAGTTCGAGGATTTCGATTTCATTGCCCATAATCACACAGATCTTCTCGAGGCGTGCCAGTGGGTCCAGTGTTTCCAACAACTCTTGTTGCTGTTCAGGATCGGTAACGAGGTGTGCTGCGAGCATGTCTGAAAGTCGAGCGGGAGTCTTGAGAGCGATAATCGAGTTAATATCTTCTACGGAAAAGCGGCGGTTAAGTTGAGCGTAGCGCTCGAAAAGGTTAGTGGCATGGCGTACCAACGCATCGGCTTGTGGGCCGAGGGAGTGGATTTCCTGTGGAGTGGTCACGCTGACTCTTAGAAAGGGTTCCAGTTCTTCGAACTCTTCGATCTGCACGCGATGTACGCCGCTTAATAGCATTTGGAAGCTACCATCCTGTTGCTGGTGCATGGTCGTAATTTCTACCAGCGTGCCTGTAGGATAGATATCCTTTGGCTGGGGATCATCGATATCTGGATCGCGTTGTGACGCGGCGATCAGCAAATGTTGGAGCTGCATCATCGCTTCTTCAACTGCACGCACCGACTTTTCGCGAGCAACAGCCAATGTCATACGTGTGCGAGGAAACACGACCATGTTTTTTAACGCCACGAGAGGATATGTCTCATGGTTATCCGTATTTGTATCCCGGCGTTCTTCTTCGCTCACGTATTCCCGCCTTGCTAGGGTTCGATTAATACTGCCTGGATAAAAAAGTGAGTAAAAGCGAATAAGCCTGCATTATGCAGACTCATCTTCAGAATATGCTGGTGCACGCTCGGTGCGTGTAATCAGCAATGGTTTGCTACGTTGCGAAATCACATCGGCGTTGATGATAACTTTCTTCACATCCGCGCGCGACGGGATTTCGTACATTATTTCAAGCAGTATATCCTCAATGATACTTCGTAACCCTCGTGCTCCTGTACGTTGTTTCAGAGCTCCCTCGGCTGCTGCGTTAAGGGCATCCTGAGTAAACACAAGTTCAACCCGGTCAAGCTGTAAAAACTTTTGATACTGCTTGACAATCGCGTTTTTCGGCTCAGTCAAGATACGGATGAGCGCATCTTTATCCAGGCTGTCTAACGAAACGGCAACCGGCAAGCGCCCCACGAACTCAGGAATCAAGCCATATTTGAGCAGGTCATCGGGAATAAGTTTCGTTAAGACTGACTCTTCTGCTTGTTCAGGCACAGTGGTTGACCTGAAGCCCATCGTCTTATTACTGCCCAGGCGTTGCTCAACGATTTTGTCAAGCCCTTCAAAAGCGCCGCCACAAATGAACAGTATATTGGCGGTGTTGATCTGGATAAAGTCCTGGTGCGGGTGCTTCCGTCCACCCTGCGGTGGTACATTGGCGATCGTGCCCTCAATAATCTTGAGAAGAGCCTGTTGTACTCCTTCCCCTGAAACATCACGGGTGATGGACGGATTATCAGACTTGCGCGCGATTTTGTCGATTTCATCGATATAGACGATGCCACGCTCTGCTCGAGCCACGTCAAAGTCAGCCGTCTGAATCAATCGCAGGAGTATATTTTCAACATCCTCACCGACATATCCTGCTTCTGTCAGCGCCGTCGCATCTGCGATGCAGAAAGGCACATCCAAGATCTTTGCGAGTGTCTGTGCCAGTAGGGTTTTACCGCATCCTGTAGGACCGATGAGGAGAATGTTACTCTTACCCAGCTCTACATCATCGATTTGCATGCCTACGCCGATGCGCTTGTAATGGTTGTATACTGCCACCGCCAGAGTCTTCTTGGCTCGCTCCTGCCCGATCACATAGTGGCTGAGCTGCTCATAAATCTTCTTGGGCGCTGGTATCTTGCCTGTTTGCAGACGTGGCTTCGTGACGGTAGCTTGCTCCTCTTCGATGATCTCTCGACAGAGGTCGATGCACTCATCACAAATGTAGACACCTCCAGGACCAGCGATGAGTCGTTGTACCTGGTCCTGACTCTTGCCACAGAAAGAGCAACGGTAAGTAGTTCGCATATTTTTCGAATTTGCCACGTGTGTCACCTTTCCCTGTAGGAGCTTCAGCAGTAGCTCTGCGAGCGTGTATCCAATCCTTCGCGATCGTAGAACTAATCTATTGCACCTCTATTCCTGTATCAGTTGTCGATTCGGTTGTTTCATCTGTTGGGGTCGTTCCAGCCTCCTCAGTCTCACTATCAGAGGCGGAGAGCTGGGTGACATCTTCTCCCTTTTGAGCAACCGTAGTCTCTGCAGCCTCTGCAGTCCCTTCTTCACCTGCAAGAGCGGCAGCCTCAGCATTAGCCACGCTGGATTCTTCGCTTTCTGGCTCTGGTCCAGCCGCCAGTTCTACCAGGCGTGTGACAGCCTTTTCACGGAGAAGACTTTGTGCCAGCGCTCGAATCTGCCCTTCTGTTTGAGGCAGATTTTGCCCAACCTGAGCATAAGCGCTGAAGAGCGCGTTTACCTCTTCAGGTGCAACACTGATCTCTTCTTTCTTGATTACTTCATCAAGCACGAGTTGACGTTTCACACGGTTTTCGGCGTCGGGCTCGAGTTCTTTCAAGTATTCTGCGCGAGACTTCTTGAGCAACATCAAGTATTGATCAAGGGACATGTGTTGTCGCTCCAGTAAATGTGAGAATTGGTGCAACATCTCCTCTGTTTCTTCCTGGATCAGTACAGGATGAAGAGTAAAGTTTGACTGCTCGATGACTGCATTGACTACCTTTTCTCGCAGTTCATCGCGTATACGTCGCTGCTTGCTTTCTAGTAGATTGTCGCTGATGGCCTTGCGCAGATCTTCCAGCGTCTGATACTCATCATTGCTTGCCTGAACAGCAAACGCATCATCGAGTTCGGGAAGTTCTTTGAACTCTACTTTGTGTAGTGTAACTGCGTACTGCGCTTCTTTCCCTGCAAGCTTCTCATTGCTGTAGTCAGCTGGTATAGTGGTAGTAAACGTCTTGCTTTCACCGGCCTGCATACCTGCAATATGCGCATCCATACCAGCAAAGAGGCCAGGCCGTTCCTCTGTCAGTTCAAAGGGATTATCTTTCAGGTCAGACATGCTCTCATCATCTACAGTCAGCTTCAGATCCATCGTCACCCGGTCGCCTATCTGAGCAGGACGCTCGACAACTTCCCAGGTAGCCTGGCGATTGCGCCGCGATTCAAGCTCTTGCTCAACCTCTTCGGAAGTGACAATAGCCTCTTCGCGCTCAAAATGCAGTGAGTGATAATCGCTCAGCTCAACTGGCGTCAGGATAGGTACCTTGAGGCTGAAGTGGTAGGGCTGACCCATTTCAAATTCTGGGGCATCCAGTTCAGGCTGTGTAAGAGGCGTGATATCGTGTTCTTTTAGGATATTGCGGTAGGCCTCGCTCATCAAGTCGTCGAGCCCTTCCTGGTAAATATACTCCTTACCGAGTCTGCGTTCTAACAATGAACGTGGGGCTTTCCCCCGGCGGAAGCCAGGCACATCAACCTTTTGTACCAGCTTGCGGTATGCTTTGTCTGAAGCTTTTTCCACTTCATCCCAGGAAAAATCTATTTCGACAAGTGCCTCACTGCTTGGCAATTTTTCAACCGAGACCTTCACATTTCCTCCAACACATGTATCTTACTGAGTATCTACCTTGCTCGACAATCACAAAGGCAACCCCTACATTATTCAGATAGTATACTTTCATTATACTCAAGGCAAGCTCCAATTGGGAAGTATAGAGAGGGTGAGCGATCCCAATTGACTATCAGAGCGAACGAGAGACATGTCTTGTCCCTGTGTCCAATCTATACCAGGGACACAAAGGACCAATGGTTGTCTCGACATACCTGATGGCCTTTACTCAGGCAAACCTGGAGCGGGAGATGGGGATCGAACCCACGACTTTCTCCTTGGCAAGGAGATGCTCTACCACTGAGCCACTCCCGCAACGTTGCGAAACTTCCAAACAAAAGGTGCAATACCTGTCACTGTTATTGAGGTGGGCGGTGAGAGACTCGAACTCTCATGGCTTGCGCCAACGGATCCTAAGTCCGCCCTGTCTACCAATTTCAGCAACCGCCCGCAATACTCCCCTGGAATAGAAAAAATCTCACTTCAGGATGATACATCAGTGGACAAGCTACTGTCAAGTTGAATATCGGGCAGCACTCCGTTTGGGCTATTTCCAGTGTCAGCTCTCAATCTTATCTTCATAGCTGAGATTCCCTCAATAATTCATAATGAGCCTTATCAATTTGCGTCATGAGCGAGTGGATGATAGAATGATGCCATATTCTTATGTGATATCAAATCCGTTTGAACAGGGAGTGTGTGGCCAGCAGCGACTGCGGGCTGCGGACAAGGGCCTCCGGGCGAGGGCAAGCCTCGCCCCTACATTTCTATAAGGAAGCAATAGGATTTGGTATGAATAGTCCATAGGTCAGAAGAGTCACAAATTATAACGCTCAGGTATATCTACAGGATAGTCTAAGACATGCATTATAAGCCAACATCGGCGACTACCTCTACAGACCTGCGTCGACCCGATCTTTACATCAATCGTGAATTGAGTTGGATCGAGTTCAACCGGCGTGTCTTTGAAGAGGCACAGGATAGTCGTCATCCTTTGCTAGAGCGTGTGAAGTTTCTCTCCATCTTCGAAACCAACCTCGATGAGTTCATCATGATTCGCCTGGCTGGACTAAAAGATCAGATAGTAGCTCACGTTACCTCTGTAAGTCCCGATGGACTCACTGCAGAACAGCAGCTGCGAGCTGTTCGTCGATGCCTAGTCCCACAGGTGCAACAGGTGCGGCAATACTGGCGTGATGAGCTCATGCCTTTACTGGCGTCGCGCTATATCTATATTTTAGATTATGAGCAACTGGACGCGCAGCAGCGAGCTGCAATGGAGTCCTACTTTGAGCACGAGATTTTTCCAGTCTTGACGCCCTTAGCGGTTGATGCGGGTCATCGTTTCCCGCATATCTCTAACCGCAGCCTGAACCTGGCTGTTGTGATTACTGATACCACCTATGGCGAGCGATTCGCGCGTGTCAAAGTTCCACCTGCTTTGCCACGTCTTGTCCCTGTACCAATTGCAGAAAATTCACAGGGAGCAGTAGCTTTTGTATGGATCGAGCAGGTCATCGCCGCTCACCTGAATATGCTCTTTCCAGGCTTTGATGTGTGGGAATCCTACCCATTTCGTGTGCTGCGCGATGCTGATATTGAGCTGCGGGAAGACGATTCTGCCGATCTGCTCGAAAGTATCGAGCAGGGCCTGCGGGAGCGGCGTTTTGGTTCGGTAGTTGATTTGGCGGTTAATCCATCCATGCCTCTGCGTATTCGTAGCCTGTTGCTTGACAACCTGGAAATCACTTCAGAAGATCTGACAGTTATCGATGGACCGCTTGGTATGGGCGATGTCATGGAATTACACCACCTGGATCGGCCGGACTTAAAGGATCCTTCGTTTACGCCGCGCACGCCGCCTGAACTACGTAAAGATCATGACCTCTTTGCTGCTATCCGGCAGCATGATTTATTGATGCACCATCCTTATGATACTTTTGACTCTGTTGTGGAGTTCATTCGTGCAGCCGCACAAGACCCACATGTACTTGCGATTAAACAGACGCTGTACCGCGTAGGGACGAATTCGCCTGTTGTCAGTACACTGCTGGAGGCGGTTGAAAACGGCAAACAGGTGGCTGTGCTGGTCGAACTTAAGGCACGTTTCGATGAGGAGAATAATATCGAATGGGCAAGGGCATTAGAGCGTGCTGGCGTGCATGTAGTGTATGGCCTGGTGGAATTAAAGGGGTTGGTAGGTTTAAAGACACATGCTAAGATAGCGCTGGTAGTGCGTAAGGAGGCGGATGGTCTGCACCGCTATGTGCACCTGGGAACTGGAAACTATAATGCTACTACTGCGCGTATATATGAGGACCTTTGCTTGCTGACATGCCGCCAGGATATAGGAGCGGATGCTACGGCGCTCTTTAATCTGTTGACCGGGTATTCGAGACAAAGCACGTATAGCAAGCTGCTGGTTGCCCCTTTGGGGCTGCGGAATGGCATGCTGGAGCGCATCGAGCGCGAAATTTCCCTGCATCGTGAGCATGACAATGGACACCTGATCTTTAAGATGAATGCGCTGGTGGACCCAGAAATCATCGATGCGCTCTACCACGCATCACAGGCAGGTGTGAGCATCGACCTGATCGTACGGGGTATTTGTTGCCTGCGCCCAGGGATCGAGGGGATAAGTGAGACTATTCGCGTGAGAAGTATTGTTGGCCGTTTTCTGGAGCATAGCCGCATATTTTATTTCAGAAATGGCGGCGATGAGGAGATACTCCTGGGCAGCGCTGATATGATGCAACGCAACCTGGATGGTCGCGTCGAGACGCTTTTTCCCATAGAAGACCCCGTTTTGCGCGTGGCAATCCGCGATCGCTTGCTGAAGCCTGAGCTCGCTGATACAGGGAATGCGCATGAGTTGTTGTCCGATGGGCACTATCGACGCGTACAGCCTGAGCCAGGTGAGCCGCCATTTGATAGCCAGGAATGGTTCATTACGCACCCGCTACTCGGGTCTGATAGGGACCTCCATGACCATATGATCAGTGCTTTGCCATCTGGGGCTTGAGAAGCGATCTCTATGAAAGATCTCCTCGTGATAAGTAGGAGATGGACGTTACTCCCTGGCCAGGAACAAACTCTGCATCTTGATAGTTAGAAGAAAAAGGCTACAATGGCTACAATAAAGGTATTGACGGATGATGGGAGGGATGCTATAGTGTGGCGCATAGAAATTGTATCTATGCCAAGGTAGCTCAGTTGGTAGAGCACAGCACTGAAAATGCTGGTGTCGTCGGTTCGATTCCGTCCCTTGGCACCAAGCCTTGCAAAACGAGACCCTTAAGCTAGATGAGAAGCGGCTTGAGGCTCTTTCGTTTGACCAACTTTTTCTCAATTGACAGCAAAGCTGCCAGCAAAGTCAATTATCATAAAAGGTTAGTGAGCTTTTTTATCATGTTAAATATGATTCCTCTCTATTAACCCCTACGTATTCCTCGCACCCTTGTCCAAGAATTGCTCCTTACCACCTGGCAGGGTATCACTCCACTTGCCATCCCTGGATCTCTTAAACGAGTCATGTGAGACTATGGATGTCCCATAAAAGGGTAGGGTTGTCTGTAAATAAGACGATGATTTGTGAGATGAGAAAATAAGACACTTGCACATAGCTTTTTGCGTTGATGTCGAGTGTAGGGAATAGTGTCTCAAGTAATGGCCGTTTTGGAAGACAACTGAAACCCACAGTTCAAAAGGCAATTAGACCAGCATGTCGTTGTCGCCTCCTCTAGCAAATAAACGGTAATGATAGTATCATCCCTGGTTATGTCGCCAGAGCCTCACTCCAGTCACTTTATTGCACCTGTGAAGTAAGACGATGGACCTGGCATATCTCATTTGAGAGACGCAGGATGTCAAGTGGAGTGACCCTCTGTAGGGGATTCACGACGTATGAACGATCCCCGCTAGCTAGTGATCCATACCTGATACCCGCGAACCACTTTTCCAGAGGTGGCACACGCTCCGGCTGGCTTTCCACGACCTTCATCGCCGCCTTGTTTGACTCCGGTCTGCAAGGGTCCCTTTTTCTACTGTTACTTGAATAAGTATTTCTACGGTTGTGTTTCTCAAGTTGGTAGTCTAAACTATTCTCGGGTAAGTATGGTTACCTCTTCTGTGTCTTGTCATTTTCATGCTCGCCCATCTTGTCTCTTGCCTCTCGTGCGGCATCTGTAGTGCAGCTACCTCGGACAAACCGACGCACTGTGTAGAAGAACGGGCGAGGAGGGCCGCTGTGCTACCAAGCGATGCCTGCCTGGGACCACTCCTGCTCACAGGCAGGCATCGCTTGCCCGCTCCATCAGCTCAGGCATACGCAGGCGACTGAGCTCATAAATGATGCTGTCAGTTTGCCGACCATTCGCAAGCGGCTGGGGTACAAGCACTTGCAAACGACCTCGCACTCTGCCGAGCAGTTGGATGGAACGGCTGATGCAGAGAGACGGGCGTGGCGACGGCAGCATCCCTCCTCCTGGTGAGGAGGGACCGACAGAGGCAACCAGCGCTTTGCCTGCTGGGAGCAGAAAGAACAGGGCGAACGTGACGTGCGCCTGCGCAGAGGAGGTGTGAAGATGACCGACCGCGTCGGCCAGCACTTGGGCAACTATCAGCTCATCCAGGTGCTGGAACAGGGGCACTGGGCTTCCGTCTATCTCGGTGAGCATCGGCATTTGCACACCCAGGCAGCCATCAAAGTGCTTCATGAACCGTTGGCACCTAATGACGTGGAAGGCTTTCTGGGCGAGGCCCGCACGCTGGCCCGCCTCCAGCATCCGCATATCGTGCGGGTGTTGGACTTTGGCGTGCAGGAGGGCACGCCGTTTTTGGTCATGGAGTATGCTCCCGGCGGCACCCCGCGCAAGCTCCACCCTAAGGGGAGGCGACTGCCCCTCCAGACCGTCGTCTGCTATGTCAAGCAGGTGGCTTCCGCCCTCCAGTATGCCCATGAGCAGCGACTGATTCACCGCGACCTCAAGCCGGAGAATCTGCTGCTCGGACCTGATCAGGAGATCTGGCTCTCGGATTTTGGCCTGACCATCGTTGCGCAGAGTGCGCGCTCGCAGCCTTTCCAGCAGACGGCTGGCACGCTGGCCTATATGGCCCCAGAGCAGCTACAGGGCCATCCCACCTCTGCCAG
>WNFX01004288.1_pt1 | contig 17670 bp, 15 predicted proteins | sample 5400111 | NCBI WGS metagenome assembly WNFX01 (sample SAMN13153363, study PRJNA577476) | soil metagenome | isolation source: 40 cm soil or saprolite under grassland replicate 1 | place: USA:California | collected 2016-06-15 | reverse complement strand
CTGGTGCTCGACCGCGTCCAGACGAAGGACGTGCCGCATCACCCGCGCTTCGGGGGCGTGATCCTGGGGCTCTATTACCACGGCAACACGGCGGTGCACACGCCGCTCGTGCCGACGATCAACAGCGCGGTGGCGCTGTGGGCCTTCGGGCACCTCTACAAGAACGGCGCGCTGGTCACCGACAACGCCATGGTGCACGTCATGCTCTTGTCCCGCACCCGGCGGGAGGGCGATTTCGCGCTCGCTTGCTGGGACTGCTCCAAGAACAAGATCGAAGAGCTACAGCTCCAGATCCTCCCCGGACAAGGCGAGCCCAAGCTCGACGCGCCCGGCGGGTTCCTGTTTGTCAACTGGGAAAAGTCCAAGGCGGAAGACTAGGCAGTTGCCATGCTAGCGGGAATCCACTGTCCGTCGATAATCTTCTTCCCATGATCCCATCCATGCGCAGACCACTCGTCGTCGTGCTCGCCGCCCTCGGCATTCCGACCGTCGCGCCGGCCCAGGCCGACTCCACCCCGGCCCCGGATCCCATCAAGCAGCTCGTCGCGCGGCTCGACCTCGAGCAGTACAAGGCGACGATCAAGGGCCTCACCCAATTCGGTGATCGGCGCCAGGGCACCGACCGCAACCGCGCCGCGGTGGACTGGATCGAAGCTCAGCTCCGGAGCTACGGCTGCGCCGACGTCGCACGTCTGAAGTACGACTACCAGCCTTCGGGTTCCCCCTCTCCCGAAGGGAGAGGGGGACAGGGGGTGAGGCCGGCTCGAGACACCAGCCGCGCTTCAGGCGGTGGTCGCTACCGCGGCCTGCGCGCCCACACCGGCGTCAACACCGATTCCCTGGCGCAGCCGGACCGCCGGGTGCGCGCGATCGACATGCAACCCACGACGCCGGGCGCCCGCGAAGAGGTGTACTGCACCAAGATCGGCAGCGTCCATCCCGGCGAGATGTACATCGTGGGCGCCCATATGGACGGGCACGGGTGGGGGGAGGCGGCGAACGACGACGGCTCGGGCACGGCGCTCGTCATGCAGCTCGCCCGCATCTTCTCGGGGCCCGATGTCCGGACCGATCGCTCGATCCGTTTCATTCTCTGGAATAATGAAGAAACGGGGCTCAACGGCTCGCGCGCGTACGTCGAGCAGCGCCAGGCGCTGCAAGGCTCGGCGGAGGAGCCCAGATGGCTCGGCATGATCCAGCACGACATGATGCTGTTCGACCACGGCATGCCGCGCAGCGACGGCACGTTGAGCCCGCAGCAGCGCCCCGAAGCGGATGTGAACATCGAGTTCCAGGGGAGCGCCAAATTCGCGGCGCAGGCCCAGCAGCTCGCGTGGGCCTTCGAGGCGGCAAACGAGAAGTATGCGACTGATTATCCGGCATCCGTCGGCTCACACATGACCAACACCGACTCGGCGCCGTTCCAGGACGTCGTGGCGGCGATCAGTCTGCGCGAAAACGAGCGCGGGACGCAGATCGGGGCGGGGTGGGACCCGAACTGGCACCAGCCGACCGACCTGTACTCCACCTACAGCGACCAGGACTTCCGGCTCGGCCTGAACGCGGCGCAAACGACGCTCGCGGCGGTCGCCGGCCTGGTCGGGGCGATGCTCAAGTAGAGTTCCCCCTCTCCCGAAGGCGCCGCCCTGAGCGCGGCGAAGGGGGAGAGGGGGTCAAGGGGGTGAGCCCTACCGGTTGATCCAATACGACAGCTTCATCAAGAAGCCGTTGTCCGGCCGCAGGTTGAACAGATCGCCGAGGTCGCCGCCGAAACCGCGGGTCCCCTCGACTCCGTTGGAACGGCGACGACCCTGGCTCCAGACGAGGAATAACGTCGAGCCCGGCCGGTACTCCCACCGGTACACGATGTTCGAGCGGAACTGCTTGAAGTTGAACCCACCGATGTTGTTCGTGAAGGCGGTGTCGCCGTACGCCTGATAGCGGCTCGCGTAGTCCGCGGCGCGCGGCGTGGCCGACAGCTCGCGCACGTTTGTGTACGTTCCCTTCGAGATGAAGGGCTGCGCGTACACTTGGAGCGTCATGTTCGCGGCGAACGGATATGTGAAGCGCATCGTCAACGCGAGCTGTCTCTGCTCGAGGTGCGCAAACAGGTAATGCGTGACGCTGCTGGTATCGGTCCTCGGGCCGAGGGGCTGGATGTCGTTCCGCGACCGCGAGTAGCTCGGCGAGATCGCCCCGGTCACGCGCGACGCCAGCTTGAAATCGAGCTCGGGCGAGAGGCTGATGCTGTGGGAGCGCCCGCCGTCCGTCCGCCAGTAGTTCAGCCAGAAGTACGGCACGATCGCCTTGCGGTCGTCACCGTTCACGCCCAACCACGGGGCGACGTAAGGATCCTGGCGCACCGCGGGCCCGCCGCGCGCGCAGTCGTAGCAATACGTGGTGCCGAGCTGGCCGAGGTTCCCGCCAAAGTGCAGCGACCACGTGTTGCGGAACGTGGTGTGCGTGTTGGTATTGAACGCCCGCTCCTCCGGCAGTCCCGCAGTGGTCCAATACTGCCACCAATTGAAATTCCACCGGAACTGGTTGTAGAGCCGGCGCGCGTGACGGTCGTTGTATGCGGCCCACGTACTCCATGCCAGCTGATCGGCACGCCGCAAATAGCCGAGGTCGTTGACGTCGAACCCGGGAGAGCGACGCTCGACGTTCGTCTGGAACTGCAGGTGGGTGCCGCTCACCTTGGCGAATTGGAGTGCCTCGGCGTCGCCGGAGAGCGACGTGCGCGTCGAATCAAAGCGCCGGACATCGGGGCGCTGGTAGTAGTGCGTCGAGCTCTGCTGTGTGTTGGCGATCGCCTGTGCGCTCCCGGCGACCCGGCTGAAATCGACTGAACCCGAGAGCTCGTAGCCGCCGCCCGGAAAGCGATGGCGGAAGTCCGCAGCGCCCACGTACGCGCTGCCGTGCAGGTACGGAGAGCTCCAGGAGTCGTTGTCGCGGTTGACGCTCGTCACGATGCCACCGATGCTCGACTCGCCGCCGCGGAAGTCCTGGCGCAACCGCAGCACGCCGTAGTTGGTCGTCGGCTCGATGGTCACGCCGCCCGCGCCGGTCTCATGCGATGTCACGGCATCGAGCGCACCAATCGTAAGGCCTCCCGGCAGACGGCCGGTGAGCTTGCCGGCGCCGAGGATCGTCGTAAACGCCGGGGACGTGGTGTCGGAGTAGACGCCCGCCAATTCGGGCGCCCGTCCGATGCGCCGCGAGTAGACGAGCCCCTCACCGGTCCCGCAGTCGTTGACCGCCGTGCAGTTGACATTCCACTGGAACTGCCCCGCGCCCTGCACGAAGAACGGCCGCTGCTCACGGAAGAACGTCTCGAACGCCGAGAGATTGAGGACCCCTGGGTCCGCTTCGACCTGGCCGAAGTCCGGATTGATCGTTGCATCGAGCTTCAGGTTCGATGCGACGCGGTACTTGAAGTCGCCGCCGACGGTGAGGTCTTGGCTGCGCTCGAGAGTGTTGTTGCTGATTTGGGACACGTTCTTGGTCACGAAATAGGGCGCGGCCTCCAGCCGGCGCGGCGCCTCGAGCCCATCCAGGCCGTCGAGCTCGCCGAACTGCGACACGAACCCCGCCACCGACTGGCGAAACAACGGCCAGCTCACCCGCTGGGCCTCCGCCCCCGGCCGTAGGGCAGCTGCGACAGCGGGATCCGGAACTCCGCCGTCCAGCCGAGCGAATCCACCCGCGCCGCGACGTCCCACACCGCGTCCCAGGCAAAGTCCTCGTTGCCGTCGTTGTAAATCTGCGCGTCGAGCTTCACCCCTGAGGGGTTGACCCCGAACTCGAAGCCGGTGCGACGGTCGTGATACGAGTCGACGAACAGCCAGATCATGTCGGAGGGGGTGAAGTAATCGCGGCGGGCGAGGACCGTGATGATACTGTCGGGGTGCGGATCGAAGGCGCGAACGAAGACGTACAGATTGGCCGCGTCGTAGGCGATCTTCGCTTCGGTCGGGAGCTTGGGCGGTCCGCCCTCGGTGGGCCGCCACTCCTGGAATTCGGTGATGGGGCGCGCGTCGCGCCACACCGGGTCGTCATCCCGCCCGTCGATCAGCGGCGGCTGCGCCGCACGGGTCGCGGTGATGTTCGACCGGGAAGGCGTGGGGGGCGTAGCGCGCGCGGGCCGGGAGTCGGCCGCTTGGGTGACGAGCGTGACGGCGGCGGCGGCGAGGACCGGCAATCCGATGACCATGAAACGCCTGGGTGTGGGTTACCCGTTGGACGACGGGAACCCGCAAAAGGTTGTTTCAGGGCACGCCGACCTGCTACCGCGCCAGCTCCCGCACCACGCCCGTGAGGGCGCGCACCTTGGCGCCGTCGGCCGCGCTGGCGGCATCACGCTCGAGCTGTGTGGCGAGCGTGCCCAACGCCGTGCGGCGCCCCCCCCCCGCGCCCGCGGTGCGTTCCGCGTTCGCCAGGGCCGTCCGCACCGCACTGATACGATCCGCCGCCAGGCCGCGCGAGCGCTCGAGCTGATCGAGGTAGGCGCGCGCCAAGACGAAGCTCGCGGGCCACGTCACGCGCTGCTGATCCTGGACGTTCTGATATGCAACCCGCACCAGCTTCGCGGCGTCGATCTCGTTCTGCGTGAGGAGGGGATTCGCCTGCAGCTCGAGCACGTCGAGCCCGCGCGCGATCTCGGTGCTGTAGATGTAGCCGTCGTACCAGTAGGCGGACCAGCTCCCCGCCATCTCCATCTTGGTCGAGTCCATCGGGCCACGGTCGAAATAGGCGATCTCGGTCGGGTGGGCGGGATCGGTCCAGTCGAACACCGAGATGCCGCCCTGATACCAGCCCTGCACCATGATGTCTCGGCCCGGCACGGGAATCCCGTTGCCGTTGTGCGCCACGCAATTCTCCGCCGACGTTTGGACGGCCGGCAACTTGTAATAGCTCTGGAACGTGAGGACGCGGTTCGCGAGCGTGAAGATCGCGTCCGCTCCCCACTGCGGCTTGTCGGTCGCGCGGCAACGTGGCGCCACGCCACCGCCCCACTCGTCGGTGAACAGGACCTTGGTGGCGTCGTTGTTGAACGTCGCGGAATGCCAGTAGGCAAAGTTCGAATCGGACACGGCCCCGACGCGGACGGGGTGCACCGGGTCGCGGATGTCGAGCAACAGGCCGTAGCCGGCGCACGCGCCACCGGCCAGTCCGACCGCGGGGTACACGGTGATGTCGTGGCATTGATCGGGACCGTGGCGCACACCGCCCGGACCCATCGGTGGCAGGAACTCCGCGTCGATGATGCCCTGAATGGCTCCGCGCAGCGCGGCGCTGTCGGCCTTCGTGGCCGCGCCGCTCCCGCCGCGGCCCCGCACGATACTGTCGAGCATCGGCGTGGTGAATTGCGGCGGCAGGACGACGGGCAGTCCCTGGAATCTCACCACGTACGCGCCTCGGGCCTGTGCGGAATCGGCCTCGCGCGCGGCGGCCGCGAGGTCCGCGGGCGAGGCGCCGTGCTGCGGCGGATCGACCAGGGCTTCGAAGAGCCGTGGCCGGTTGACGATGCTGGCCTGCTCCGGATGGGCGAGCGGTACGCGGATGACCTCGATCCGGAAGCGCGCCGAGGCCGTGTCCTGCTCAGGCAGGGCCGACGAGCACCCCGCCAGCTCCTCGGCGGGACGCACGGGAGCCTGGCCCGAGACATAGATGTAGACGACGCTTGTGTCCTTGGGATCGGTCACGAGCGTATGCGTGTGCGAGCCGCGGCACGTCTGCACGTTCGCCAGAATCCGCGGGTGTGTCGGGTCACTGATGTCGAGGACGCGCACGCCGCGAAAGCGCTGCGGGCTGACGGGCTCCTGCACGCCCTGCGTCCCGCAATCGACGCGCCCGTTCTGCGACTCACCAGAGAGAAAGAGCAGGTTCTTGTACACGGACACGTCGTTCTGCTGCTCCGGACAGAGCTCCGCGTGCACGAGACGGGGGCGCGCCGGATCGGCCACGTCCCACACCTGGAAGCCGTGGAAGTTGCCCTGGATGACGTAGTGGCCAGTGAACGCCACGTCCGAGTTCATGTAGTCGAAGTCGCCGGGCTCGGCCGGGATGAAATCCTTCGTCGGGGCGCTCGTCGAGATCAGCCGCAGGTTCCACGCGGCCTGGCCGGCGTTCCACCAGCCGGCGCGCAGTCCCACGCGGGGGTCCGGTGACGGGGGATTCTGCGCGGACAGGGCAGGGGTGACGAGGACGATCGATCCAAGCACGGCGAGCACGGCTCGCCACAGGCGCTGCGTGGTCACGAGTTCAATCTCCGGTCGAGCGGAAAGTCAGAATACCACCGTCTGGATGGAATGCGGCGGCGAGTTGAGCGCAATTGCGACGGACCCGACGGCGAGGTTGTACGGTCCGCCCTTGGCCGTGGGGTTCATGACGACCACGACCACTTTCCCATCCGGATTGACGAACGCCGTCGTGAGCAGCATGCTGCGGCTCGCGGCCGCCAGAATCCGTTTCGCGCCGGGACGGATGAATTTCGAGAAGTGGCCGATGTAGTAGTACGAATTCGTATAGATGAGGGCGCCGGTCCGCGTGTCGGCGTGGATCGGGGCAAAGCAGAAGTTGCCGACATGGTTGGGACCGCCCCGTTCATCGAGCAGAATATTCCAGTCCGTCCACCCCTCGGCGCCCGAGTTGAAATCGTTGATCATCGATCGCCCGTAGGCTTCACCAAGCGTCCACCGATCGTACCCGGTGGAGTCGAAGTTCGCCGGGGTGCCTTCGGTGAAGACGAGGTGCTTGTCGGGGTAGAGCCGGCTCACGAGCGCGACGTTGCCGTACATCTGTGTCCCACCCGACCAGTCCTCATACCAGTGGAAGCCCATTCCCCACGCATACTTCGCGGCGGCGGAGTCGCCGAAGATCGTCAGCGCTCGCTCGATGATGAGATCGCGGTTGTGATCCCACACCATGATGTGGACGTCGCGCAGCCCCGCCCGCGTCATCGCCGGACCGAGGTGGTTCTTGAGAAAATCGCGCTCGTCCGACGCCTGATAGATGCACGATTCCCACCGCTGCGTCGCCATCGGCTCGTTTTGAATCGTGATGCCCCACACCGGCACGCCCGCCCTGCGGTAGTGCTCGATGAACTTGGTGTAGTAGCGCGCCCAGGCGTGCGCGTACTCCGGGCGCAGATGTCCGCCGTGCAGCATGTCGTTGTTGTCCTTCATGAACGCCGGCGGGCTCCACGGACTGGCGAAGAGCTTGAGCCGGTTGCCGCTCGCGGCCATCGCCCGCTTGATCAGGGGAATCTTGTAGCGCAAGTCGGGCGCGACGGAGAAGGAGGTCAGGGCCGAATCGCCCTCGGTCACGTAGGTATAGCTCTCGCTCGAGAAGTCGCAGCTGTTGATGTTGGTCCGGCCTAAGGTGTATCCGATCCCGCGGTCGGTGCTGTAATACGCCGCGAGCAATTCGTCCTGCCGGCCCGCGGGCAGCTTCGCGAAGGTCTCGGCCGCGGCATCGGTCAGCGCCCCGCCGATGCCGATCAACGGCTGGAACGTTTTCCGCGGATCGACGAAGACGTACACCTTGCCCTCCGACGTCGGCTCCGACGGCTTGAACACGAGGGTGTCCGTGGGAGTCAGCCGGAAGCTGGTGCTTTCGGCCGTGGTATAGACAATGGCGCGTCTGTCCGGGTGCTGAGCCAGCACCAATAGGGTGAGAAGCAGCACGTCAGGCCTCGATTTTGGAGAACCGCCACGCCCCGAACACCACGAACAGAACCCCAACCGCCAGCAGCACGGAAACGTCCAACGCGACGCCGAAATGCGTCCTCCCGATCAGCACGCCGCGCACGCCGTCGACGCCATACGTGAGCGGATCCACGCGCGTGAGCGCCGCGAGGACCCGGGGAAGTCCCTCGAGCGGGTAGATCGCGCCGGAGAGAAAGAAGAGGGGCATCACGAGGAAGTTCATCACCATCTGGAACCCCTGCATCTCCTTGATGCTCGACCCGATCGCGGTGGCGAGCGCTGAGAAGATCACGGCGATCAATGCGATCACCAGAAACGCGAGCGGCACGGCGAGGAGACTCGCCGGGCGGAAGCCCGCGATGAGCGTCACGACAAAGATCAGAGCGCCCTGCAGCACGGCCACCGTGGCGCCGCCGAGCGTGCGGCCGATCATGATTGCGAGGCGCGGCACCGGCGCGACCAGGGTCTCTTTGAGGAATCCGAACTGGCGGTCCCACAGCATGGCGATCCCCGAGAACATCGCGGTGAACAGCACCGTCATGCCGATCACGCCGGGCGCCATGAACTGGAGGTATTTGCCCTCGCCGGCCCGTTGAAACACGGGGCCGAGGCCGAACCCCAGCACGCCCAGATACATGAGCGGCGACCCGAGCGAGGCGACGATCTGCACGCGCGAGCGCAGGTACTTCTTCAGTTCCCGCAGCCAGAGGACGTAGATGACGCTCATGTGCCTATCGCCTCCACACACGGGACACCTGGCGCATCTGGTCCGCGGCCGTGGCGCTTTCGTCGCGAATCGTGGTGCCGGTGAGCTTGAGGAAGGCCGCTTCGAGGGAATCGGTGCCGGTTTGCTGCTTGAGCTCCGCCGCCGAACCGGTGGCGACGATGCGCCCGTGGTCGATCACCGCGATGCGATCCGCCGCGCGGTCGGCTTCGTCCATGTAGTGCGTCGTGAGGAACACCGTGACCCCTTCGGCCTTGTTGAGATTTCGTACCAGCGTCCACATCTGATTACGGCTTTGCGGATCGAGCCCGAGCGTCGGCTCGTCGAGAAACAGCACCTTGGGCGTGTGCAACAGCCCGCGGGCGATCTCGAGGCGCCGTTTCATCCCGCCCGAGAATGTTTTCACGAGATCCCCGCGCCGCTCCCACAGCTCGAACATCTTGAGCAACGCCTCGGCCCGCTCCCGCCGGATCTGGCGCGGTACGTGGTACAGCACGCCGTGGATATCCATGTTCTCCCACGCCGTCAGCTCGCTGTCGAGACTCGGATCCTGGAACACGACGCCAAACCGCCGCCGCACTTCCGTGGCATGCGTGGTGGGATCGAGGCCGTCGAGCTCGAGCGAGCCGCTGGTGGGATGCAGCAGCGTCGTGAGCATCTTGATGGTGGTCGTCTTGCCGGCGCCGTTCGGACCGAGAAAGGCGAAGATCTCCCCGCCGCGCACGTCGAACGACACATCGTTGACGGCGGTGACTTTCCCGAACGTCTTGACGACGTGCTCGACGCGAATGATCGATTGGCCGCTCATAGGTCTCGGAATCTCACGCACGCGCGAGCTTCGCGACAGTCTCCCAGGTGCGAGTCGTGACGTCCTTGCCGAACGCCTTGTCGAGCAGGGTCATGAAGACCGGACCCTTGGGGGTCGGCAGATAGGCGCTGAACACCTCGCGTCCCTTGAGGAGGAGGATGCGCGCGTTGTCCTGCTCGATCGGCAGCTTGGGCTTCGACTTGGGTATGTCGCGCAGGAACGTCACGATGCGTTTCGCGTCGGGACTCACGCGAAACGATCGATAGGGGTCCGACTCGAGGAGCTTCAGCAACGCATCGATCGGACGGATGACGGTGAAGAACGCGTGCCCGAGGCGTTCCAGCATCGCGGCTTCCGCCTTGCGCTCGAGGGACGACTCTCGGGCGGCGCGCGCGTTGAACGCCACATTGCCGCTGCCCAGGACCGTCTTCACCTCGGTGAATCCCGCGGCCTCGAACGCCTGTTTCAGGTGCGACATCTTCGCGTTCGTCGGCATCACGCCGCGAAGCAACGCTGCGTACCGTGGCACGGCGCTACGACCTGGGCGCCGCCGGCTTGGCCGCGTAGATGAACTCGTAGTAGTCCCGCATCGTCAGACCCGCGGCGGCCGCATCATCGACGATCACGGTCGCTTCGCGGTGCATCTGGAGGGCGCTCGCCGACACCATGCTCGTGACCGGCCCCTCGACGGCCTGCGCGATCGCCTTGGCTTTGGCCTTGCCGCTCGCCACCAGCACCAGCCGCCGCGCGTCGAGAATCGTCCCCACGCCCATCGTGATGGCGTACACGGGCACGTCCTCTCGGCGCTCGAAGAACCGGGCGTTATCGTCGATCGTCATCTTCGACAGCGTCTTGAGCCGCGTGCGCGAGCTGAGCGAGCTCCCCGGCTCATTGAAGGCGATGTGCCCGTCCGAGCCGATCCCCAGGATTTGCAGGTCGATCCCGCCGCACTCCGCGATGCGTCCCTCGTACCATTGGCAGAACGCGGGATAGTTGCTGGTCGTCCCCGACGGGATGTTGATGTTGTGGCGCGGGATGTTCACGTGCTGGAAAAAATGCTCGTGCATGAAGTAGTGATAACTCTGCGGATGATTCGGAGGCAGCCCGACGTATTCGTCGAGATTGAACGTCGTCACGCGCGAGAAATCCACCTCGCCGGCCTTGTGGAGCCGCACCAGCTCTTGATAGAGCCCGAGGGGCGTCGAGCCCGTCGCCATGCCGAGCACGGCATTCGGTTTGGTGTTGAGCACGTCGACGACGATTTGCGCGGCCGTCTTGCTCATCTCCTGATAGTCTCGCTTGATGACGACTTCCATCTCACCTCCTCAGGGTGCGACTTCCCACCGCCGGGCACGCTCGAGTGCCTTCTTCCACCCGGCCTCGAGCCGCTTCCGCTCGGCCGCCTTCATGGCCGGCACGAAGCGCCGATCCATCTGCCACTGCGCCGCGATCTGCTGCTGGTCCTTCCAGTAGCCGACCGCCAAGCCCGCCAGATACGCGGCGCCCAAGGCCGTCGTTTCGGTGACTTTGGGTCGCACCACCGGCACGCCCAGGAGGTGCGATTGGAACTGCATCAACAGGTTGTTCGCCGAGGCACCGCCATCGACGCGCAGCTCTTTCAACTTGATCTTGGCGTCGGCTTCCATCGCGCGCAGCACGTCGGCCACCTGAAACGCGATCCCCTCGAGCGCCGCGCGCGCGATGTGCGCCGCGGTCGTGCCGCGCGTCATCCCCGCGAGGATGCCGCGGGCGTATTGATCCCAGTGCGGGGCACCGAGGCCGGCGAAGGCGGGGACCAGGTAGACCCCCGCTGGATCGGTCACCTGCGAGGCTAGCGCCTCGACCTCGGACGACGATTTGATGATCCCCAGCCCGTCGCGCAGCCATTGCACCACCGCGCCGGCGATGAAGATGCTGCCCTCGAGCGCGTACTCGGTGCGCTTCCCGATGCGCCAGGCCACGGTCGTCAGGAGATTGTTCTTGGAGGCGATCGGCTTCGGGCCGGTGTGCATCAGCATGAAGCAGCCGGTGCCGTAGGTGTTCTTCACCATCCCGGGCTCGGTGCACGCCTGCCCGAAGAGCGCCGCCTGCTGGTCGCCCGCGATCCCCGCGATGCGAATCGATCCGCCCAGCAGCGTCGTCTCGCCGTAGACCTCGCTGGACGACCGCACCTCGGGCAATACCGAGCGCGGCACGTTGAGGAGCTTCAGTAACTGATCGTCCCAATCGCCCTTGAGGTTGAACAGCATGGTGCGCGATGCGTTGCTCGGGTCGGTCACGTGCACTCGACCGCCCGTCAGGTGCCACACGAGCCAGGTGTCGATCGTGCCGAATGCGAGTTTGCCCGCCTTGGCCTTGGCGCGTGCGCCGGGCACGTTCTTGAGCAGCCACTCGAGCTTGGTGCCGGAGAAATAAGCGTCCACGACGAGGCCGGTCTTGCGCTTGATCAGCGACGCGAGCCCGCGCGCCTTGAGCTGATCGCAGCGGGCGGCGGTGCGGCGGTCCTGCCAGACGATCGCGTTGTGCAGGGGCTCGCCCGTTTCGCGGTCCCAGAGGACGGTCGTCTCGCGCTGATTGGTGATGCCGATGGCGGCGATGTCGCTCGCCATCAGGCCGGCCTTGGCGATCGCGTCCTTGGCGGTGTGCAGCTGCGTGGCCCAGATCTCGGCGGGGTCGTGCTCGACCCATCCCGGTTTTGGAAAGACCTGGCGGAACTCCTTCTGCGACGACGCCACGACGTTGCCGCTGTGATCGAACACGATCGCGCGCGAGCTGGTGGTGCCTTGGTCCAAGGCGAGGATGTGCTTCATGCCGGCCACAGCGCCTTATAGAGGAGGGCTGCGATCACGCCGCCGATGACGGGTCCGGCGACGGGGATCCACGCATAGCCCCAGTCCGACGCTCCCTTTCCGGAGATCGGCAGGACCGCATGCGCGATGCGCGGGCCCAGGTCGCGGGCCGGATTGATCGCGTAACCGGTCGGGCCACCGAGCGACAGGCCGATCGCCCACACGATGACGCCGACGAGGGCGGGACCGAAGCCCACGTTCCAGCCGTGCTCGGGATTGAGGTTCTTGGGCGTGAGAATAGTCAGGACGCCCAGCACCAGGACGGCCGTGCCGATGATCTCCGTGAGCAGATTCGAGTAGCTGTTGCGGATCGCGGGGCCGGTGCAGAAGACGGCGAGCTTCGCGTCCTGGGCGCTCGTCACGGCCCAGTGCGGCAGGTAGGCGAGCCACACGATCGTGGCGCCGAGGAACGCGCCCAGCATCTGGCCCGCGATGTAGGCCGGCACCGAGGCCCACGCGAACTTGCCGATCGCGGCGAGTCCGATCGTCACGGCGGGGTTCAGATGCGCCCCGCTGAACGTGCCGACCGCATAGACTGCGACCGTCACGGCGAACGCCCAGCCAGCGGTGATGACGATCCAGCCGGCGTTCTGGCCCTTGGTCTTGTTGAGGACGACGTTCGCGACCACGCCATCGCCCAGGATGATGAGCAGCATGGTGCCGAGCAGTTCAGCGCGGAACGGTGACATGGAGCGGCGAAGCTATCAGCGGGGCGGGGCCTTGTCTATCCGTTCAAGGTGCTGATCGCATCGTCAACCTCGCCCACGAGTTGCACGAAGTGTGGTTCGCGCTTCGTGGACCGGTCGCGGTGCAGCGGCAAATCAACGTGGATGCTCCTGGCGATCTCTGAGGGCGTGCCCTTGCCCGATTTCATGATGTGGATGTCGTCGCCCAGGAACACCGCCTCTTGAATGTCGTGCGTCACAAACACGATCGTCGATTCGAGTTTTTCCCAAATGCCGTACAGCATCGACTGCATCCGGAAGCGGGTCAGCGTATCAAGCGCGCCGAAGGGTTCGTCCATCAGAATGATCTGCGGATTGGAGATGAGACTTCTCGCAATCGCCACGCGCTGGAGCTGGCCGCCTGAGAGAATCGGCGACTGGGCATACTTGTGCTCGTGCCCGTCCAATCCGACCGCCTTGATCATCGCCATCGCCTGTTCCTTGCCTTCGCTCCGCGGGACGTCTCTGAACGTCAGCGGCAGCAGGACGTTGTCGAGTACGGACAACCACGGAAAAGACGAGTACTGCTGGAACACCATGCTGATCACCATGCGGTCGGTCTTCGGTTTGCCGTCGATCAGCACCTCCCCCGACGTCGGCGTCTGGAGCCCGGAGATGTAGCGGAGCAGGGTCGACTTTCCGCATCCGGAAACGCCAAGAATCACGACAAACTGTCCCTGACCGGGTTTGTCTTCCAGCACCAGATTCAGGTTGCTGAACAAGAAAGTCTTGCCCCCGTCATATGTCTGCGTGATGCCGCGAAGCTCGATGACCCGGGGCAGAACGGTCTTAGACGGAGCTTCGGCCACTGCTGCCTCCTTCCACGTACTTGAACGGGAACAAGAGTTTGCCCAACGCTAAGAACGCCTTGTCCTGCAAGAATCCAATCAAAATGATCGTGAGTAGGACTGCATAGACCTTGTCGGGCCGGCTCTGTCGGGCCGCAATGTACGCCAGCGCGCCGATCCCACCGTCGGACGCGTTGATGACTTCCGTGAACACGATGTAGGTCCATGACAGGGCGATCAAGACGCGGATGTCGTCGAACACCCTGGAGACGACGTCCGGAATGAACACGCTCTTCACCGTCTGCCACGGCGTCGCGCCGAGCGTCTTGGCGGTCTGGACGTACACCTCCTGCACTTCGTCCACCCTCTCCACCACGACGGGCAGCAGGTACACGAAGATCCCGAAGGCCAAGAACTCGACCTTCATCCGTGTCTCAATGCCGAACAGCGCGATGAAGATCCCGATCGTGGCCGTCAACGGCAGATACCGTGCGGCACCGATGAGCCGCTCCGAGAGCGCCCGGAAGATCGGCAACAGGCCGATCGCCATGCCCAGCGGCAGCGCGATGGCGACCGCCTCCAAGTATCCCAGGAAATTGATCTTGATCGAATACAGCGCATTGACGATGAGGCCATCGTCGTAGTGCAGTTCCTTCAGAGACGTCAGTACCTTCCACGGCATCGGCAATATCGTGGCCGGGACGAGTTTCCACGCGACGAGGGCTGTCCAGACGGCGAGTGTGGCGATGACGCCTGATATCTCAATGCCGACCCTTGTCTTCTGATCGAGCGCGCCTCGAAGTTTGAAGAGCTCGGTCATCTCGGGCTTCCTTGTTTGGGACTCAAGAAGATGGGGGTAGACGGTCGCCTACCCCCACGCGCGAAGCGCGATCTCCCAAGCAGGCCGCTAGTTGTTCAACAGCTCGAAATCGGTACGGCGATTCCTGGCCCGCCCGCTGTCGCTGTCGTTCGAGGCGACCGGCTTACGGGCACCGTTGCCCACCACGATGAACCGATGGCTGTCGAAGCCGTACTTGGACACCAGGTAATCGGCCACTGCTTGCGCTCGACGCTCAGACAGGGACTGATTCATGTCGGGCGAGCCGACGTTGTCGGTGTTGCCCTCGATCCGGATCCGCGCGTTGCCCGCCGTCTTCGCCGTGGGCGCAAACTGCGTATCGATGATGTACTTCACGTTGTCATCTAGCGCGGCCGAACCGGTCGGAAACGTGATCGTGATGTGCATCACAGAAAGCGCAGCAGCGCCCACGTCGCTTGCAGTCGCCTGCGCGAACGTCGCTACAGGTTCAGCCGCTTGCTCCGGCCCGCTTAGATGGATCGACCGGATGATACCCAGATCGGCGACCGTGCTCCACGGAGGCAGTACGGCGGGAGCGAGCGACGCGTCCGACCGATGGTACAGCCGGCCGGTCGACTCGTAGAGCTCCTGGCCCGTCACGCCACTGTAGTCCCCGTTGAGGTTGAAGAAATTCACGTTGTCCCCGTAGGTGACGAGCCGGGCATTGTCGATCACCGCGCGGATGAATTCCAGAGGCTGATTCAAGCCGTTGGCGAGGATCTGGACGGCTTGCGCCTTGGCCGCCGGATCTGTGTTGATCTCGGCAGCGCCGCGGAGCCAGCCCTCAACGAGGGCGCGAAGCTCATCGCGATGCGCCTCGAGATAGCTCTGTTTCACGAAGAAGACGTCGGCGATCATGTTGGACATGACCTTCGAGCTGGTGAGCACGTGAGACCCAGGCACACTCTTCAGAACGTCCTGATCGTCCGGCGACCACACGACCGCGGCATCGACCGAACTGGCCTTGAACATCTGAGCCGAAGCCGGAGCGTCCTCCGTGGGCTTGTAGTGGATCTCCTGGATCGTCATTCCCGCCGCCTCGAGCATTCGAAGCAGCAGGGTATGCGAAGGAGTCCCGAGTGCGGCCGACACGGTCTTCCCGCGCAGGTCGTTCACGGAGTTGATGCCGTGGCGGGCAATGACCACATCGCCGCCGCGGGACCAGTCCGCCTGGAAAATGATCTTCGGTTGGTAGTCCTTCAAACCCACGACCTCCGTGGGGAACGCGTCGGCCGTCTGCCAGATGGCCTGACATTTGTCGGCCTTCCACGCCTCGCGGGACGGGACGAACTGCTCGATCACCTTGAAAGCGACCTTGATGCCGTAGTCCCGGTAGTAACGGGAATCGGTCGACGCCGCGAAACCGCCGTTGAAGTACTCACCGCCAGCATAACCAGGCCACGTCACCACGCAGACCGTAATGGGCTCGCTGGAGGCGTTCGAGACCTTCCCGGTACGAACCTGACTCGGGCGGAGACTGCCGCCCGGCTTGCCCTGTGGGATCATACCGTGGCTCGAAGCGTAGCGGAGAGCGTAATAACCACCTATGACCACCACTAGAAGGAGGACAAGCCGCTTGAAGCGGGAAGAAAGCTGAACGGCCATTTCGATATCCTCCGACTCGGTTGTAGGTCGAACCTGATACGCCTACGATTACTGATTCTTGAAGAGCTTTTCGTAATCCTCGCTGCCGGGCAGGTGAAGCACGTTCGCCGGATCGTTCGCAGCCGCGATAAGCGCCGGCTTCTCTGCGCCCAAGACCATCGAGTCGGCTTTCTGTTCCCATTCGGACAGCTGCTTCAGGCCATCCTCCTCGAGCACGCCCTGTTCCAAATCGAAAGAACTGACGACGTCCTTCGAGATGGCGAGGAAGTTCTCCATCTCCCCGACCGTGTTGTCCCATTCCTCGGCGATGTGTTCCTTCGCCAGGTCGTACATCTCCTTGTCCTCACCGGTCGACATGATGGACCAGAAGCCCTTCATGGCAGCGCCGACGGCCCGTGCGGCGCTGTGGCGCATCGTGCTCTCCTGAAGCTCGACCGTCATCACTTCGATGTTGGACTTCGCGATGTCGTGATATTTGTTCAGCACTCGGTACATCACTTCGAGCTTGGTAAGCAGTTCCTGGTAAGTCATCGTCGACTTACCATAGATACTCGCCGTCTTGCTCTTCACGCGGACCTGCAGGGGATTGTTCTCCTTGCCGGCCTGATCGGCAAGCCTCAGGGCATTCGTCCGGTTGCGTTCCGAATTGGCAATTGCAGTACGGAGCTGAACCATCACGCCGCGTACGGTACCCATCTGACCCTCTGTCTGAGAAAGGATCTTCCCCATCTTCTCCAGGGCCGTCTTCATCACTCCGATTGGATCGTTCGAGGTGATCCAATTGAACACCCATCTCATGAAGCTCTTGTAGATGTAGCTCGCGGCTCGGAGAAGCCGGCCGTCCCAAATCATGTACACGACGGCGGCGAGAATTGCACCACCGATTACGATGTTTACCGTCGTCCAGATGACGTTGTTGAAAAACGTGAGAACGGAGAGGCCGTACTTGAATACGAGGACACCTCCGACGACCACGCCGACAACCTTAGCGAACGTTCCTTCGGGACGCTGCCAGAATGTCTTCCCCTGCGACGGCATAGGGGTCATGTCTGTCATGTGCGCCTCACGCCCCCTTGAGTTGGGTCCTGAGTTTGGCTTCGTTCGAGGCTAGCACCGTGATCGCGGCATTGTAGGCCGCGACGAAGTTGGCCTTTGCGGTCTCGATCTGACTCTGACCGGAACTGATCTCCGCCCTGAGCTTGGCGTCCGCCTGCTCGAGCGATGTGACTTCCGCCTGAAGCTGAGACAGTTGCTGCCTCTTCGAATCGATCGTCCTTCGGTTCTCGTCGGCTTGCTTCTGTTTGGAAGTGACGAGCGCGTCAACCTTCTGCGATAGAACGCTTTCGAATTCACCTCGCTTGGCGTCCAGTACGCGTTTGCTGCTGGCGAGCCCCGCAAGGATCTTTTCGAGAGTGAGACCGTGCGGCTTCGACGCAACGAAGGCCGCTCTCATGCGAGTTGCCTCGTCAGGAATGACTCCCACCATGGCGTCGGCGGAGAGCATGAACTCGGTGTAATCGTTCGTCTCCTTGCTGGCTGCGGCGAGCAGCTGTTTCAGCAGATCCCGATCAACGCCTGCTGCAGCCGGTGCGGCGCCAGTCGA
>WNFX01007017.1_pt1 | contig 17674 bp, 16 predicted proteins | sample 5400111 | NCBI WGS metagenome assembly WNFX01 (sample SAMN13153363, study PRJNA577476) | soil metagenome | isolation source: 40 cm soil or saprolite under grassland replicate 1 | place: USA:California | collected 2016-06-15 | reverse complement strand
CCGGTTTTGCCTTTTTGGCATCGGTGAAGGCGCCTTTTTCATAACCGAACAGTTCAGATTCAAGTAGATTCTCCGGGATCGCTGCGCAGTTGATCGCCACCAGCGGCCCCCCCCGTCGCCCGCTGGCATAGTGAATCGCACGGGCCAGCAATTCCTTGCCGGTTCCGCTCTCGCCGCTTATCAACACCGTTGATTCTGTCGCAGCGATATCGCGGGCCAGGGCTTTGATCTTCTGCAGCTCGGGCGATTGCCCTACGATATTTTCAAACCCGAACTGCTCACGCAGTTCCCGGCTTAAGCCTCGGTTCTCCTCTTGGAGGCGTCGCATGGCCAGCGCCCGCTTCACGACGATTTTTAATTCGTCGTTGTCCACCGGCTTACTGATGTAATCGAACGCGCCCTTCTTCATGGATTCGACGGCCGACCTGACCGTGCCGAAACCCGTAATGATGATGACCGGAATCTCAGGGCCTACCTTGGCCACATGGTCCAGCACCTCAAAGCCGCCGGTTCTGCCCATTTGGAGATCCGTCAATACCAGATCAATTCCCCCGTCATCGATATACTTGATGCCCGTTTCTGCGGAATCGGCCAATATTAAGCGATAGCCCTCGGCTCTCAGAACGAGATCCAAAATCCGGCGCATCCGTTCCTCGTCCTCAATGATCAGGATCGTTGATTCAGGCATGCCTCCTCCTTCTCCGTGCCCGCCCGAACCGCCGTGAGGAATCTCAGAACCACTTCTGTCCCTTGCCCTTCGGTACTCTGAATCATCATCTGGCCACCGTTGTTCTCAACCAACCGCTTGGCGTTGGTCAAACCCAAACCGGTTCCGTACTCCTTGGTTGTAAAGAAGGGGTCGTACACGTGCTTCAGGTGCTCCACGTTCATGCCGATCCCGCTGTCCGCCACGCGCAATTCAACCATCGCCGGTCCGCGGACATGTTCAGCGAGCTGTGCGGAGAGACGGAGGGTCCCCCCATCCGGCATCGCTTCCCGGGCATTGACCAGCAGGTTCACGAAGGCTTCCTTCACCTGGTCGGGATCAACCAAGAGTGCCGGTACGTCGGGGCATACTTCGATCACCACGCGAATCGGTTCACCCTTGCCAAGCGCACGCCATTCCTGCAGAGACGCGTCAAGCAGCACTTTCGCCCACACCGCCCGCAGTTCCGGAGGCTTCTGTCTCGCAAATCGCAAGAAGTGGTTAATCCGATTCGTGAGTCGATCCACTTCGTCGATCACATACTGCGCCACCTCTCGCTTGACTGAGTCGGGCTGGTGCTCGTCCATGATCAGTTGCGCTGAACTCCGAACGACGCCGAGAGGGTTCTTGATATCATGCGCGAGAGCCGCCAGGAGCTGCCCGACGGAGGCCAGTTTTTCCTTTCGTAATAATTCTCCCTCTTGATCATGGATCTTCTTAAAGCTCTCCTCCAAGGTCTCTGCCATCTGATTAAAGGCCGATGCCAAGGACTCCAGTTCGTCCCCTGTACGAATTGCGACCCGGCGATCGGTGGTGCCGCGCAAACCGCGGTCGAACCGCCCCGCTGAGGCCAAATCGCTCACGTCTCTGCGGATCGCGTCAGCCTGCTCGTGCAAAAGCACGATGGGCTTTACAATCAAGCGCCCCACATAGAACCCCAGAGACGCGAGGACGGTGACCATCCCGAATCCGATCATCCCGACCTCGCGCAGCAGCGTGTACACAGGAGCGTAGGTCTCCGAGGGATCCTGCCGGACGAAGGCGTACCATTGGGTGCCGCCCAGACTGGATCTGGAGAGGCGGTGCGTAAAGCGAATCGGCGCGTAACCGACAATCGAGTTGTGTCCGCCATGGGCATCGTCTTCGGCAATGACCCATCCGGGTTTCGGCTGCATCAATTGCTGCATCAGCGCATCGTTGATCAAATGGGCCTTGGGCGGTAGCACGGGACATATCAGCGGCGTCCCCTCCGTGTTAAGCAACATCCCATGGCCATGCTCTCCCACGCGAATCTCCATAATGGCTTTCATGAGATTGTCCCGGCGCAAGACCAGCTTCACGACACCAATCGCTTGGGTCCCTTCATCATTCAGCACGGGCACTGCAACGTCCAGGAGATAGATGCCAGGAGCCTGCTCGTAGAGATCGCTTACATAGGTGTGGCCTAAACCCTGGCCGAACGCTTCGTTCCACCACACGGCGCTTCCATGGAGAAATTCGACGGTGGGATACAAGCTTGCAACAAGTGTCCCGCGCTCATCTGTCACGAGGATGTTTTCGTACGTCTCGCGGCGGATGTTCGCCCACCCCTGAACGTAAGCGAGCGCGTCCAGATTGATGAACGCCGGCATGGTGGAGGAACGTCCCTTCCGAAACTCTTCCCACTGTCGGTTTTGGTCCTGCAACAGACGCTCCCGCGCCCGGGAATCACCCCCATGGTAAGCCATATTGGCGGCCTCCACCGACCCGCGCACCACGAGCGGGGCAGCCCCCAAATGGCGCGCTCCATCGATTTCGTCATCAATCATCACCTCGATGCGACGCGCGGTCGCCGACGCGATCTGCTGGAAGCTATCGCCGATCGCGTTCTTGAGAGTTTGTGTGCTGTACAGGTATGTGGCAAACAGCGCCACGATCCCGGGCGCGAACCCGACGATCAGGAGGGAGGCAACAAATTTTTTCTGAAGACCGCGTCGAGCCCGACCGATTTCCACCGGCGACTCCTGCTTGAATACCGTGGCCGGCATAACCACGGCGTCTGGCGCCACTATAGAGCAGCGGCGAGAAGCATGGCAAGGGAGACGACGGCGCTGTCGCGCGGTCAGAGGGAATCTTCGCGGTTACGGGCGCTCCGGAGGACCATCGGGATTATCGGAAGAAGCGGGATAGAGTAGCTGCACGCGTTCGACTAAGGGAAGCGCCTCCAAAGTACTCTTTTGGGAAGGCGGGCTGGGAGGATGGTCCCAGCGCAGCACCGTAATACCCCGTTCATTGAGCGTGCTTCGAATCACGTCGACCATCGCCTGCAGCGCCAGTTCATGGCCCTCGCGTAGATCGAGTACCCGTTCCTCCTTTTGGGTCGGCGCCGGCTCATCGTGCAGCATTGCCCAGCAACGGTCGAAGAGGCTCACACGCAAAGACTCGGGTATATTGAGACTTTCCAGCTCAGAGCTGCATAAGGCCAAGACCATCAGGACAAATTGCAGATCGGGGAGGCCGGGATGATTGACGTCGAGGGTCTGCATGGACGTACTAGGCGAGAATCGGTTCCAAGGCCCCTTTCTTGATAGGTCCCAAAGCCGTCACGGTGAGATAGCGATCGTCAAAGAGATTGTCGCTTAGGCGCCAGAGTTGTTCCGGCGAGACGCGGTCGATATCCGCCATGATCTCCTCACAGGAGATATGCCGACCGAAGTACAGCTCGTCCTTAGCCGCCTTGCACATCCGGCTGCCGGAGGTCTCAAGGCTCAGCATGAGATTCCCCTTGAGTTGGGACTTGGCCCGTTCAAGTTCAGCACGACCCACCCGAGCCGTCTTCAATCGTCGGAGTTCCGCGAGCACGACGGCCAAGACCTTGGGAGCGGCCTCGGGCCGCGTGCCGGCATAGACCGTGAACAGGCCGCTATCCACAAAGCATCCCAGGGAGGAATGAATCGAGTACGCCAGTCCTCGCTTCTCCCGCACTTCCTGAAACAAACGCGAGCTGACGCCGCCACCCAAGATCGCATTGAGCAGGTAGGCCGCATACCGGTCCTTGTCCGATTGGGACACTCCCTTGAGTCCCACACAGAGATGCGCCTGTTCCAACGGCTTGGACCGCACGTGGACGCCCCCGCCGATCCTCGGCGGAATCCGACTGGCAGAAGAAAGCTCTGCGCGTCGCGCGCCGCCGAAGGCAGCCGCGATCTGCTTGAGCACAGGACCCCGGCGAAAATTCCCCGCAACCGCGATCACGATCTGAGACGGCCGATAAAAGCGGGACCGATAGGACAGGACCTTCTTTCGACGAAGGCCCTCGATCGTCGCGACTTCTCCGAGAATGGGCCGGCCGAGCGGATGCTTTCCAAAGACATTCTTGGTATGGAGATCGTGCAGGTATTCTTCGGGGTCGTCCTCGACCATGCGAATCTCCTCCAACACGACCCGTTTTTCCTTGCTTAATTCCTGTGAATCGAATCGGGAGTGATGAAAAATGTCCGCCAACAGATCGATCCCCTCCGTGATGTATTCATCCAGCACGGTCGAATAGAAAGTCGTGCATTCCCGGGACGTGAAGGCATTGAGTTCTCCTCCAAGCGCATCGATCTCGCGGGAAATGGCTTCTGCACTGCGCCGGCGCGTTCCTTTAAAAACCATGTGCTCGATAAAATGTGACACGCCTTCTTCGCCCGGCCGTTCGTCCCGGGAACCGACGTCCACCCAGACACCAATCGAGACCGACCGGACAGAGCTGATCTGTTCGGTCACGACTCGCACGCCGTTATCCAACACGTCCTTCCTGACCATTCTACTGTCCTCGCTTGTCGGCAGCCTATGATTCTGAGGAACCTTGGGGAGCGGGCATAGCCTCTTTGCGGCTTAACCGGATCTTTCCCTGGCGATCCACCTCCAGCACTTTCACGAGAATCTCATCGCCCTCTTTGACTTCGTCGGTCACCGCCTTGACCCGGTGATGGGCCAGTTGGGAGATGTGCACGAGACCGTCCACGCCGGGCAGGACCTCCACAAACGCTCCAAAGTCCATGATCTTTCGTACCTTCCCGAGGTACAGTTTCCCGATTTCCACCTCTTCGGTGATCTGGTTCACCCGTTCAATGGCCTTCTTTGCGGAGGCCTCATCGCTGGAAGCAATCGTCACCGTGCCGTCATCCTGCACATCCATCTTGACGCCGCATGTGGCGACGATATCCCTGATGACTTTTCCCCCTGGTCCAATGATCTCGCGGATCTTGTCCGGTTTGATCTTCAAGGTATAGATACGCGGGGCGAACGGCGACATTTGCTCGCGGGGTGCCGCCAGGGCAGCCCGCATGCGACCGAGAATGTGCAGGCGCCCCTCGCGCGCCTGCGCCAGAGCCTGGCGCATGAGCTGCGCGGTAATGCCGGCAATCTTGATGTCCATCTGCAGTGCGGTGACACCCTGCTCCGTTCCGCACACTTTGAAGTCCATGTCACCCAGATGATCCTCAAGCCCCAGAATGTCCGAAAGCACCATGACCTTATCGCCTTCCTTGATGAGTCCCATGGCGATCCCGGCTACCGGCTCCTTGATCGGCACGCCGGCGTCCATCAAGGCAAGACTCCCCCCGCAGACGGTGGCCATGGACGACGACCCATTGGATTCAAGGATATCCGACACGAGGCGCAGGGTATAGGGAAAGTCCTTCTTTGTCGGCAGGACCGTTTTCAGCGCCCGCTCCGCCAACGCTCCATGTCCAATTTCCCGTCGCCCCGGAGAGCGCAAGGGACGCGCCTCTCCCACGCTGAAAGGCGGGAAATTATAATGGAGCATGAAGGTTCGATAGTATTCTCCCTCGAGCGCGTCGATGCGCTGTTCATCGTCGGACGTCCCCAGCGTCACGACGGCCAGAGCTTGCGTCTCCCCTCTGGTGAAGAGCGCCGAGCCGTGGGTCCGGGGCAGGAGAGACACCTCGCAAGTGATCGGTCGAATATCGGAGGGACCACGTCCATCGGCCCGCTTCCCATTCTCCAAAATCGTTTTTCGAACCTCGGTGTACTCCAACTCATGGAACACCAGCTTGACATGCCGCTCGCGATCCTGATCATCCTCTTTCTTCAGGGCCTTCACGGCCTCGGCCAGGATTTCGTCAAGCCGCTCCTGGCGAGCCGTCTTGTTGGGAATAAGGATGGCCTGGCAGATCGGCGTCGCGGTCAAGTCCCGTACCGTGTTTCGCAGCGCCGGATCGATCTGTTCAGTGATAACCGCGCGTTTCGATTTTCCATTTGCAGAGCCCAGCCGGCGGATCACCTCAACGACCCGCTTGATCTCCTGATGGGCATGCTCAATGGCGGCGATCATGACATCTTCCGGAAGACCCTCGGCGCCGCCTTCCACCATCATGACGGCATCGGCGGTGCCGGCCACCACGAGATTCAAGTCGCAGGCCTCCAAGCTGGTCAGGTCAGGATTAATCAGGAACTGGCCATCGCGGCGGCCGACCCGCACCGCTCCGACCGGCCCGTTGAAAGGAATGTTGGAGACGGCAAGCGCCGCGGAGGCCGCGATAATGCCGAGAATATCTGAGCTTCCCGATTGATCGGCGGAGATCACCATGGCGATCACTTGAGTCTCGGAATACCATCCCTTAGGAAACAGCGGCCGCAGCGGACGATCGATCAGCCGGCTGGACAGCTTTTCCTTCTCCGACGGCTGCCCTTCGCGCCTGAAGTAGCCTCCGGGAATCTTCCCTGCCGCATACGCCTTCTCCTGATAATCGACCGTTAGGGGTAGGAAATCGATGTCTTTCTTGACCGAGAGGGAGGCCACCGCGGTGGCCAGGACATACGTATCGCCGTAGGTCGCCAAGACTGCGCCGTCGGCTTGTTTCGCCAGTCGTCCGGTTTCCAGCCTCAGCGTCCGGCCGGCCAAGTCGAGTTCAACTGTGTTCGCCATGTCTAATCACTTCTCCTTCGTTGCGCGCCCACAGATGTCCACGGATCAGGCCTCCTTCGTCGATGAAAGAGGCCACATCGGTGTCCACCTGTGACGCATCGTGAACTACACCTGTCTATAAGCCAGAAACCATTACACCCGCCCAACCCTGCAGCCGCCAGGACGGCTGCTTTTCCCCTGGCTATCTCCGAATGCCGAGCCGCGTAATCACAGATTTGTATCGCTCCTCGTCGTGTCGCCGCAAATAATCAAGCAGACGCCGGCGGCGGCTCACCATGGTCAACAACCCACGGCGGGAGTGATGGTCCTTCTTGTGCCCTTGAAAATGCTCGGTCAGATAAGTAATGCGGTTCGTCAAAACGGCGATCTGCACTTCGGGAGAGCCCGTGTCGCCTTCATGCGTCCGGTATTCCTGAACGAGATTCGTCTCGGCCAAGACCGACCCTTTTCCCGGGCGCCGCCAAGACGGCCGCTTTTCCCCTGTTACACCCGTTCGCCCGAGCCTGACGACAGACTTTTTTCCCGCGGGACGGCCGCGTTGGATTATACCAGTACTGTGATTATACTAATACTTTTTCAATCTTGACGGTGTCCGTGGAAGCCTGCCACGCCGGGTCCTTCGATGCCCACGGTGCTTTGCCGATAGCTAACAGGCGGCCATCGGGCCCATGCAGACGGACGGGCATGCCGCTGGTCCATGTGCCCTCGGTATCGAGTATCCGCGCGGGGGAGAATCCAGTTCCATGGCAGGCCGCTGCGGAAGAGACCGGATCTAATCTGAAGGCCGGCAATTCCGCCAGGGCATCAGGCAGGGAATGAAGACAACCTTGCACGTCCCCGCGGGTGACCGCATCGGTCAGGTCCGCGAGCGTGAGCGCCTGCTCAAATGTAAAGCGGGCCACTCGTCGACGCTCGAGGCAGGCGAGATGGCCGCCGACCCCCAATGTTTCCCCGATGTCGGCACATAACGTCCGTACATAGGTCCCCTTGCTGCAAACCACATCGAACACGACATCGACGGTTGGACTACGCTGGATCGAGACAATCTTCAGATCGTGTATCAGGCATTCGCGGCTGACTCGGGGGACGGTCAGGCCCGCGCGGGCAGCTTTGTAGAGCGGCACGCCTTTTACCTTTACCGCGGAATACATGGGCGGCACCTGATGATTGATTCCGACACAGGCCTGCATCACGGAGCGGATGTTCTGCTCCTCCGGGAAAGACCCCTGATGTCGCATGATCACGACACCGTCGGCATCTTGCGTGTCGGTCGCCACACCGAGTCGAAGCATCGCGCGATACGCTTTGTCCGCAAGCACCAGGTACTCGGCGATTCGCGTGGCCCTGCCCAGACATAGGACTAGAACGCCTGTCGCAGAAGGGTCGAGGGTGCCGGTATGTCCCACCTTTCGGACCCCCAGCATCTTTCGCACCTTTGCGACCACATCATGAGATGTCCAGCCGCCCGGCTTATTAATGATCAGCACGCCCTCCAGGTCCGTGCCGACCGTTTGTTCTGTGAGACTCAATCCCATGCTAGCGTCCTTCTCCGCTCGAAGCCGGATCCGGATCGATGTTGCACCCGCTACTGCACCCACCCTCCCTCGGCCCGCCAAGATGGGCCGTTTTTTCCCCTGGCCCGGACGCATCTGAACGCGTCCCTTCCTCGTTGCACCCGCCCGCCCCGGACGCGTCTGAACGCGTCCCTTGCCCGGTCACCTCGTCCAATAAGGTCATGACCTTCCTGACCTGATCGACCGAGGTATCACGAACGAATTTCAGCTCAGGCACATATCGAAGCTTTAGGCGCCGTCCCAGTTCGCCCCTGATAAAGCCTGTCGCTCGCCCGAGCGTCGCGATCGCTTCGTTGGCTTGCGCCCCCTCTTGAAGCACCGTGACATACACCCATGCCTGTTTCAGATCGGCGGTGACATCCACGGTCGTAAGCGTGACAAATCCGACTCGGGGATCCTTCATCCTACGACTCAAGATGTCGGCGATCTCCAGCCGAATCTGATCGCCGACCCGGTCCGAGCGTTTATACCCCAGCATTGGCCTAGAGAAACTCCATGTGTTGACGCACGAGCTCTACGGACGGATTTGCCCGCACGAGATTGAGGACCGAATCGAGTACCTGGTTGGTATGACGCTGCTCGTTGGCCACACACGCAACTCCCAGCACCGCCCGCTGCCATAGGTCCTGCCCGTCGACTTCCGCAATGGAGACATTGAATTTTCTCTGAATCCGCTCCTTCAGACTCAGGAGAATCTGGCGCTTGCCCTTGAGTGAATCAACTCCAGGGAGGTGCAGATCTAGCGTGCAGACGCCGACAACCATGGAAGAGGCATCAGAGTTTCCCTAGGACCTTGTCCAAGGCATACACTTCGAAGCGGTCGCCGGCTTTCACGTCATTAAAGTTCTCCACGCTGATGCCGCACTCGTAACCGGCCTGCACTTCCTTCACATCATCCTTAAACCGGCGCAGCGAGCCGATCTTTCCTTCGTAAACCACCACGCCATCGCGCACGACGCGGATGCCCGCGCTCGCGCGAGTGATCGCGCCGTCGGTGACGTAGCAACCCGCCACCGCTCCTGCTTTCGGGATCATGAAGACTTTGCGCACCTCGGCGCGTCCGACGACTCGCTCTTTGAAGGTCGGGTCGAGCAGACCTTCCATCGCCGATCGGATGTCATTCAATGCTTCATAAATAATACTGTAGGATCGGATGTCGATGCCTTCGCGTTCGGCGAGGGCGGCGGCCTTCGCCTCGGCTCGCACATTGAATCCGATGATGACGGCGTTCGAGGCGGACGCAAGCTGGACGTCATTTTCGGTGATCCCGCCGACACCCTTCAGGACGATGTTCGGTTTGACGGCTTCGGCGCTCAGGCGCTCGATCGCGTCCGCAAGCGCCTCCGCGGATCCTTGGACATCGGCCCGGATGATGATCCCCAGTTCTTTGACGGTGCCTTCCTTGACCTGCGAGAACAGATCGTCCAAGGTGACCTTGCGCACGGGCGCCATTTCGGCCGTACGCAGCTTGTGCAAACGGGACTCCGCGATTTCGCGCGCGATCCGTTCGTCCTTGGTGACCACAAACTCCTGCCCCGCCATCGGGACGCCCAGCATGCCGACGACCTCAACCGGAATCGATGGACCGGCGTCTTTGATAGGGCGCCCGGCGTGGCTGAAGAGAGCGCGCACGCGTCCGCTGTAGGTTCCCACCACAAATGGGTCGCCCGAACGCAATGTTCCATTCTGAACCAGCACGGTGGCGACCGGACCGCGCCCGCGGTCGATTTTGGCCTCGAGGACGATCCCCCGGGCTAACCGTTCGGGCGACGCTCGTAGTTCCAGCACTTCGGCCTGCAGCAGGATCATTTCCAAAAGCGTGTCCAAGCCTGTTTTCTTTTTCGCCGAGACCTCGACAAAGATCGTTTCGCCGCCCCAAGCCTCAGACACCAACCCACGTTCGGAGAGTTGATTTTTGATCCGGTCGGGATTGGCGTCCGGCTTGTCGATCTTATTGATAGCGACAATGATGGGCACCTCCGCCGCGCGGGCGTGATCGACAGCCTCAATCGTTTGCGGCATCACGCCATCGTCGGCGGCGACCACCAGCACGACAATGTCCGTGACTTTCGCCCCACGCGCTCGCATCGCAGTAAAGGCCTCGTGGCCGGGCGTATCCAGAAACGTGATCAATTGTCCTCGCGTCGCCACGACATAGGCGCCGATGTGTTGGGTGATCCCGCCCGCTTCTCCTTCCGTGACCTTCGTCTCGCGAATGGCGTCGAGCAGGGACGTCTTCCCATGATCGACATGTCCCATGATGGTCACCACGGGGGGCCTGGCGACAGGCGGCGCCTCGACCTCCCCGGCTTCCTCTACCAAAAGTTCCTCGGTCGGCCGCTCCGCGGTCATCTCGATCCTCACGCCGAATGATTCCGCCAGCAAACTAGCGGCCTCGGAGGCGATGGGCTGATTGAGGGCCACGAGCATGTCCATCTCCATGAGCTTCTTGATCACGTCGGCCGGCTTTTGTCCCACCGCCTCGGCGAAATCCTTTACCGTCAGGCCTTCCGCCAGCTTCACGGCCTTCAGCCTGGGTTTGGTGACTTCTGTCGTAGCACCCGGTGTCGCATGCCGGGATTTTTCTTCGCGCCGATGCATCGGCATCGCGCGCAGATCGCGCCAGCGGGCGGCGTCGTCCCGGAGCGGCAGAGGTTCGTCTTCGCGGTCCCGCACCGCTCGGCGCGTTTTTTTGCCCTTGTCTTTCAGGCTTTGATCCGGAAGGGGCTGGACCGCTTCGGGCCCTCCCTTCTTCGCCCACGCCGGGCGTTCCGATGGGTGAACCGGGGGAAGCTGGCCTGGGGGTAAGAAAGGCGCCGGGGTCGGCCCGGGAGCCTGAGGACTAGCCGGCGGAATCAGGTCGGGCGCCGAAGGGGCGGCCGTGCGCTCCGTCAGTTCCTCGACCGGCAACAACTCCTCCTCCGGCTTGAGCGGGAGCAAATCCGGCCCCAGAAGAGGCTCGCTGTGACGCCGCTTCACCAGAATCAGTTTTTTTTCAACTTTCGGCGGTTCGGCGGGAACAGAAGGCACCTTCACCCCGACCGGCGGTCGAGATGCGAGGACTTTCTTTTTCACGGCCGACACCGGAGGACTTTTCGGGGCATCCTTCTTTTCCAACTTCTTTACGATCTCCGTCACGGTCTTCCTTTCAAGAGCGGCCATGTGATTGGAAACGGTCACACCAATCGTCTTCAGGTCGTGGATCAGGTCCTTGCTGGGCACATTCAGTTGCTTGGCTAATTCAAACACCCGCATGTCTCGTCTTTTCCCTATCCATTCGCGGCTGCGTGGTCGCCGCTCTGCTCGTCTGCTTCGTCCTTCTGCGTCTTCGCTTCCCCGTCCCTTTCCTCCGCCTTCTGAGCTGCCGCCGATTCCGCCTCTATCAATTTGGCGTGCTGGTCCTGTAGCTGCTGCGCGATCGCCGCTCGCGTCTCCTGGTCGCGCACCGCCTTTTCCTTTTCGTATTCGCTGGCGCCGATGATATCGATTTTCCAACCGGTCAATTTTGCGGCGAGCCGAACGTTCTGCCCATTTCTGCCGATCGCGAGCGAGAGCTGGTTGTCGGCGACCACGACCAGCGCCGATTTTTTCTCCTCATCGACGCCGACTTTTTCAATGACCGCCGGGTTCAGCGCTTCCGCGATAAAGACGCGCGGATCGGGCGTCCATCCGATAATATCGATCTTCTCCCCCCGCAATTCCCGAACCACGGCCTGAACCCGCGAGCCTTTCATCCCGACGCACGCGCCGACCGGGTCGACCGCGCGGTCACGCGACACGACGGCGATTTTGGTGCGATCACCCGGTTCTCGAACCACGGCCTTGATCTCCAGAATCTTTTCGGCGATTTCCGGTACCTCAGCCTCGAAGAGCTTGACGATAAAGCTGGGGTGGGTTCGGGAAAGGATCACCTGTACGTCACGCATTGTACGTTTGACCTCAAGCAGGTAGGCCTTAATCCGATCGCCTCGGCGGTATATCTCTCTCGGGATCTGCTCATGCGCGGGCAGGATCGCTTCGGTCCTTCCCAGATCAACGATATAATTGCGCCGCTCCTGTCCGAGAATAATGCCGTTGACGAGATCGCCTTGTCGCGTCGAGTATTCCCGCTGCACGGCCTCCCACTCTGCTTCGCGCACCTTCTGGAAGATTACCTGCTTGGCAGTCTGCGCGGCAATGCGCCCAAACTCTTCGATCTCGATCAATGATCCGATTTCATCGCCGAGTTCCGCCTCGCTGTCCACCTTTCGCGCCGCTTCCAACGAGACTTCGGATTTCGGACTGGTCACCTCATTGACGATCTTCTTCAGCGAGATCGCCTCGATTTCGCCGCTCTTCCGATCTATCTTTATCTGGATATTCTCCGCCGCCCCATAGCGCTTTTTTGCGGCGGTCTGTAAGGCGGCTTCGACGGCTTCCAAAATACGCCCGGTGTCGATGCCCTTTTCGCGCCCCATTTGCTCGATTACCGTCAATAGCTCACGACCCATAGTCAGTTCCTGCGTTGATGCTCATGCGCCTCTCTCGTTAAAACTCAACTTCCAACCTGGCTTCCTGGATGTCGTCCATGGGAAGCGCGATTGCCATCGCTTCTCGCTCTCTCGATCGTTGCCGGCGGCTTTTCGCCGCCGTCTCGATCCACAACTGACGACCTTCCAGCTTCCCAATACGGCCGACCAGGATCGCTTGACCACCGATCGGCTTGGCCAATTTGAATCGGGCCAGGCGGCCCTGGAACCGCTCATAGTCCGTGGCCGAGCGGATGGGGCGGTCTAATCCCGGGGATGACACTTCCAGCACGTACGCATGAGGAATAGGGTCCTCGACATCGAGGGCATGGCCGATCAGCACATGGGCACGCTCGCAGTCCTTAATGGTGACGTTTTCAGCGGCTTGCCCGTCAGCCGGCGGCCCTTCAATCACCACCCGGAGCAGGGAGTTGCCACCGCGACCCCGGAGTTCGATGTCCACGAGCACCAATCCGAGTGAACTCAGGATGGGTTCAGCGATCCGCCGGACTGTAATCTCTCGCTCAGACTCCCGGACCGTTTCCCTTGGAACGCCTTCGGCTTGCCGATGGAAATAGTTTTGACCTGACATGAAACGAAAAAGTGGGTTTTTCACCCACTTCACTTTGCAAACGCTAGCATAGGCTGTTCTGCCAAATCAAGCGGAAACTAGGCGTGAAGCTTTCGAAAACGGGCCATCAACTCTTTGGTTATTGGTCCGGGAAAACCTTCTCCGATGCATCGCCCATTGATTCTTCCCACCGGGAGTATTTCGATAGTTGTACCCGTCAATAACACCTCCGCGGCCGTGTACAGATCCGCCTCTGTCAGCGACCGCTCTGCTACCGAAATACCCGCCTCGCGGGCGAGTTGCAAAGTCAGGTGACGAGTCACCCCCGACAACAATAACGGCCCTTCCGGAGGCGTGACAAGACTGCCCCGGTGGACGGTCATGACGTTGCTCGTTGCGCCTTCGAGTACGAACCCGTCCCGGACAAATACGGCCTCGAAGGCTCCAGCATTTCGCGCCTGCTGCTTCGCCAATACATTGGCCAAGAGATTAAGAGACTTGATGTCACATCGGCTCCACCGGAGATCCGGAACTGTGACGATGTCCGTGCCGTCCGTATAGAGTGACTCCGCCGGCGGCGTCATGGCCCGCACCGTGATGACGACCGCGGGCACTAACGTCGCACTGTACGTATGATCGCGAGGGGCCACGCCGCGAGTCACCTGAATGTAGACCTTCGCTTCGGGATAGTTGCTTCGATCCACCGCTTCCGTAATCACGCTCGTCCACCGGGCGGTATCAAACGGCAGGGCAATGCCGAGGGCGCGGGCACTGCGTTCGAGGCGAGCCAAATGGTCCAGAGGGCGCAAGGGCAGACCTCCATAGACACGGAGTAATTCATACACGCCATCGCCGAATTGATACCCCCGGTCCTCCACCGACACGGTGGCCTCGGCCAGGGGCAAAAACACCCCGTTCGCGAAGGCAATATCAGGCATGATCGTCGTTCGTAGACGCTTTGTCGTCCGTGACCATAAGGACGTACACTCGGCGATCCTCTGCGGTGAACCGCCAGCCCATACGTTTCTCAAAGACGATGCGGTGCTCTCCGGGCTTCAGCGCGCGAAACTCAAAGATATGTTTGCCCGAATCAACGATGTTCCAGTTTTCGCCGATGGACCTCTCGTAATCATCATTTACCAACGCGACTGCGTCGCTGTCATAGAGCGGCATATAGATCTCGCCGCGAGTCCGATCCTCCCAGAGCCGGATGGTGACGATGCCATCGGGCCGCGTCTTCAGAGTCTTTTCCTGTTGCCATCTTTCACCGGCGCCAATCACAATCGGGTCTCCTTAGGTGTCTGGAATCTTAAAGTCTCGTGAGCGAGTCAGAGCTGCAACGTGAACCGCAGGTCGGCACCAAGGGCCACATGTTCCCTCTGGGCGAATCCGGCTGGGGTGGCAATGACGTACCGGTCCCTCTCAGGAGCCGGCCCATAGCTGGGACACTCCTCAGCCGGACACGCCGGAACCTGTTCGGCGATGAGAATGACACGCTTGGCTTCATCCAACCAGAGCAGGTCTACCGGAAAACGATATTGGCGAGTCGTGACCCGATGAAAGTCCGGCCGGTCGTAAATGAACACCATACCCCAATCAGAGGGAAGGGAGTCTCGAAATGCCAGGCCAGCATGCAGCATCAGAGGAGTGTCCGCAACTTCGACCTGCAGCCGGGTTCCAGAAGGAAAGGTTACCATTAACGACTCTGGCCCTTGGCTCGTCGACATAAAATAGCTCCCGGCCATCAGCAAACTGAAGGCCAGGATCACCAATAGGCCCAAACGTGTTGCCTGTGACTTCTCCATATAAAATCAGTGTTTTTCTCGATTCATCGCATACTTTAAGCAAGAAAAGCAATCGCATCCTCAGGAGCGATTAGGGCTTTTGCTCTCGTGCAAACGGGCCTTCAGGCCTATCCCATTGGCCAGAAACACATTGACAAGAAGTTCTTCGGGTTCTTACAATGTACAAGTAACCTTTGTATTTTTTTGAACTCTACGACTGTATTTTTTTGAACTCTACGACGTCGCGGTAGTCATGGTTTTGCAGTCGCAAGAAGGAGGCGAGTAATATGGCGCTTTTGATTACGGACGAATGCATCTCCTGCGGGGCCTGCCTTCCAGAGTGTCCCAATGAGGCGATTTTCGAGACCCGCGGTGATGCCGAGGCTAAAGGCAATCATGTCGGCGACGGCCAGGGCATGGGTGATAACATCTATGTCATTACGCACGAACGGTGCACCGAATGCGTAGGTCATTTCGACGAGCCACAATGCGCAGCGGTCTGCCCCGTCGATAATTGTTGCATCGCGGACCCCTTGTATCCGGAGTCCACGGAGGTCCTCCTGGAACGCGCTCGGAAACTCAATCCGGACAAGGAAATCGACCCGAACAAGGTGTGGAGCGGCGTCCGTAACTAATTCCCTAACTAGTTCGTTGCATTGATCAGCGAAGAAGGCCCTCTTCTCGAAGCTCCGAGAAGAGGGCCTTCGTGTTTCCAGAGTGTTCCGACGGTCGACGCGCCCTTCTCTACGGTTATTCTTCCGTTCCTACAATCTTCCCCAGTTTTTGAAATACCGGAGCAGGTCGCGTACCGACAGTATGCCCACGATGCGGCCGTCTTCGGTGACGGCGAGATGTCGGATCGCACGCTCCGCCATCAAATCGCTGGCCTCATGCGCCGATCGATCGATCTCGATCGTGATGATCGGAGCCATCATGACTTCGGATACCATTACTTGGCTGACCTCGCGCTCTGCCGCCAGCACTTTGCGGACGAGATCAGTCTCACTGACGATCCCGACGTAGCGGCCGTCCTCTTCTAATACGAGGAGCGCCCCGATCTTGGCGTCGCACATCGTGCGGGCCGCCTGCACGACCGGCGTGGATGGAGACGCAGTGAGAATGCGCCGGCTCATCATCACTGCGAGAGGTCTTTGGATAGCCGAGCCGCTCATCATGAAAGCAATCTCGGTCGCGATGATTAAATTGTAGGGACGATTTGCGGGGCAGTCAATACATCACACCCGCCAAACCGAGCTAGCTCGACCCGGAGCGCTTTAAATATGCGCGACGGGATAGACCCATCTTACTACCAGACATTACTCCCCCGGTAGGTCGCCGAGACAGACTCTTTGCCCGCGAGACGCACACCTTTCCCCGGCCTTCGTTCGGACGCGTGCCTGCCGAATTTGCTTCCTCCTTAGCAGCTAGTCCCCGAAGACCCCCCTATTCGTGGGGCACTGGTGCCTTTGGGTGAACCAAGTAGTGTTGAATCTTGCCCAAACGCTTGCTATAGTGAGCCGCCTTTCAGCCCATCCGCAATTCGATAGGGAGATCCATGAACATCACCATCATCGGCACAGGGTATGTGGGCCTCGTCACAGGCGCTTGTTTCGCGGAATTCGGGCTGCAGGTGACCTGCATGGACAATGATGAGCACCGCATCGCGGCCTTGGAAAAAGGAAAGATTCCGATCTATGAACCGGGCCTCTCGGAACTGGTTCATAAGGGTTTGTCTGAAGGACGCCTGAGCTTTACCACGGATCTCGGGCGGGCGGTAGAGTCAGCACTCGTGATCTTCATTGCGGTCGGCACTCCGTCCCAACATGACGGATCGGCGGATCTCTCCTTTGTCGAAAACGTGGGCCGCGGCATCGCGTCGCATTTGAACGGCTATAAACTGATCGTCACGAAATCGACCGTCCCGGTCGGCACCGGCGAACGGCTTCGCAAGCTGATCGGATCCCTGGTCGGGAAAGATGGGGCCTTTGATATTGTGTCCAATCCGGAGTTTTTGCGGGAAGGTTCCGCCATCGAGGATTTCATGCGGCCGAATCGTGTGGTCATTGGCGCACAGAGTCCTCAGGCGATCGCGGTCATGCGCGATCTATACCGGCCGCTCTACCTGCTCGAAACGCCCTTCGTCCTTACGGATGTCGCGTCGGCCGAAATGATCAAGTATGCCTCCAATTCGTTTCTCGCCACGAAAGTGTCTTTTATCAACGAGGTCGCGACCTTGTGCGAGCGGGTGGGCGCCGACGTACAGGTTGTCGCAAAGGGCATGGGCCTCGACCATCGCATCGGCGCCAAGTTTCTTCATCCGGGACCGGGCTTCGGCGGATCCTGCTTTCCGAAGGACGTGGCCGCCCTGGTTCAGACCGGTCAACGAGCAGACTGCCCGATGGAGATCGCCGAGGCCACGGTGCGCGCGAACAGTACGCAGCGAGCCCGGATGGTCAGCAAGGTCCGCCAGGCGGCCGGCGGTCAGGTTCAGGGGAAACGGATCGGCGTGCTGGGACTGTCGTTCAAGCCAAACACCAACGACTTGCGGGATGCCCCCTCGCTGGAGATTCTTCGTTGCTTACAGGAAGAAGGCGCCGTGGTTCAGGCTTACGATCCA
>WNFX01002756.1_pt1 | contig 17674 bp, 13 predicted proteins | sample 5400111 | NCBI WGS metagenome assembly WNFX01 (sample SAMN13153363, study PRJNA577476) | soil metagenome | isolation source: 40 cm soil or saprolite under grassland replicate 1 | place: USA:California | collected 2016-06-15 | reverse complement strand
TAGCGTTCGTATTCACGGTGACCGTCGCCGCGTCGGAAATGCCAGGCCCGGTTGGAGACGTTCCCAGGTCTCCGTCCACCCACTCGGTCACGCGCCGGGCGGCCGGCACGTTCACCGAGACCGTCTTGGTGCCGCCAGCACCGCTATCAGGTTGTGTCAGGTAGGTGATGGTCACCTGGCAGGCGGTATTCGTGGGATTGCCCAGCGTGAGAAATTCTTTGAACCCGGCTCCCGCGCGCCCCTCGGCAAAGTACCACACCTTACTGACCGGTCCTGTCACGGAAGGAGGCGTCGGTATTGGTGATGGGCTGGTAGTTGGCGTGGGTGATGGAGGAGCGCCTAACCCGTAGGCAGAGAATTTCCCATTCTTGTTGGCTACATATACAACACCATTGGCAATCGTTGGTCCCGCGTAATACTTTGAACCATTCGAAGAATCCCAGGTTTTGAAAAGAGAATGTCCATCAACTGTAGACATCAACCAGAGAGCGGTACCCTCGGCAACTGCCACGACTCCTGGAACGACGGTGACAGAACCCATAACCGGTCCATCGGTCATGCACTGTGCCCATCGAGAAGCACCCGTGGCGGGATCGAGCGCACGTAGGCCACCCTGGCAATTCTGACCGTTAATAGTCGTCCTGCCGCCACCAACATAGAGATTGGTTCCGTCCCAGGCACTGGGCGAGATACTACCATCACCGTTCTCTGGCCCGGGCCCACCAGCAGCTATCTGGGCTGTCCATACGGGACCTTTGGCAATATTGGCCTCGTCCAGGGCATAATAGATCCCATTCTTGTTGGCAGCGCCCACCAGGTGATGGACTGTCCCTCCAATGGTTGCAGGGAAAAGCGTCGGCGTAGCGCCAAAATCGCTATCCGGCCCTAATTGGGCAGCTGGCACTTGCCAAGAACTCATCAACGATAGATTAGAAGCATTCAGTTGTACGATGGCATATGCCAGCGTCTCAGGTTGTGGACATCCGGAGATAGTACCCGAAGCAATATACAGGGTCCCGTTACTTGCATCAATCGTTTCTGAACCCCAAACTCCCCCGCCTCCACAGCCATTAGCCACGACATTGAAAATGTTCTGAATGGCTCCAGTGGCGGCATCTATGCGAAAGATCTGCCCTTGTGTCAATGGATTATCACAGAGCGATGCCGTGGAGATATATAGACTCCCGTTATAGAAGAGCGGTGAACTCCAGATCACGTTGTTAGGTACTGCACCCACTGGAGTATGCCAGATTACCGCTCCGGTATTGGCATTCAAGGCGTAGAACTGGGTATTGCCGCCGCCGACGAAAACGACCGGAGTTGATGTCCCATTGATAGTGACAGTTGCCACGGTTGCCGAACTCGCGATCCCAAGGCCTGCTCCACCACAACTAGAAGACGTTACCGTACCCAGGTTAGCAGTCCAGGCCTGGGTGCCATTCAGGTTGGTCGCGTGCTCAATGCCGTCCCATGACCCCCAATAGATCTTACCATTGGCTACTGCTGGTTGTGTAGAAATAATAGTCCCCTCATTGTATGCCCATAGTTGTTTCAGGCTGCCAGCCGAACTCGTGTTAATGGCAGTCTCAGTGCTATTAAATCCACTCCGCGCAACGTCATGCAAATACGTCGACCAGTCACTTGGCCCAGCGGCGTTTGCGGGTTCGCGTGTTTTCAAAATGCCGAGGACGAGTGTAGAGCCAAATATGATAAAGACTATTAACAAGAGAGTCAGACCAATGGCGAGACGCTTCTTGTACATTACTGTTTCTACCTTTCTATCATCGCACGCTCTTTATTTGCCGGATCAGCACGGCGCCAAGCGAGGCCAGCAGCGCTGCAAGGGCAAAGAGGATCGTATAACTGTGAAACGTAGTAATCACAAGTGCGGCTGTTGCAGAGCCTACCACCTGCGGTAAAGCGTTGGCGATATTAATGACCCCGAGATCCTTTCCGCGTGCGTTGGCGGAGGGTAGCACCTGCGTAATCAGCGCGATATCGACGCCAAGGTAAGCCCCGAAGCCGATACCGAGTACGGCAGCAGCCAACTGAACGCCTGTCCATGTTTGAAAGAAAGCCAGAATCAAGAACGCAAGGGTGATGACAAGGCTCGCTCCTGTGACAAAAACCTTACGGCGCCCGAATTTGTCGGAGAGCATGCCAGCTATGACGGAGGAGATGAGCAGCGTGCCTGTGAGAATGATTTGAAAGGTCGTCACGCCCTGGGCTGCCTTCTGGTAATGCACTGCGTCTTGTAGGAAGTATAAGAGATAACCGAGCGCAGTAAAGTAACTCAGGTACACCAGAAAGCGCGTGAGCCATGCCCAGCCAAAATCTGGGTACTTCACCGGATTCACCCAGAAAGCGGCGAGAAAGGTTCCCAGGTGGAAGCGCGGCGTAGCTCCCTTTGGTAGTGGCTTATCACGCAGCACCAGTACAAATAAGAGCATCACGATCACCAGGACGCTTCCGAAGGTGTAATAGGAGAATTCTGTCGATTTGATGACCTTTGTAACGAGCAGTGCGCCGACCACCGCGCCTAACGGTAATGAGAGGCTGACGAATGCCGAAACTGTAGCGCGCTGGCGCACTGGCACCTGGTCGGGGATAACCGCAGAAAGCGCTGCCAGGAGAGCATTGGCGGCGACATGGAACATGGCCCACCAGATCACCAGTGTGATAAAACTGGTGGCGTTTGCCATCAGCACCAGAGTTGCCGCCGAGAGCACTGTTCCTACGATCAGCCAGGGACGGCGTCGCCCGAAGCGGGATGTTGTACGATCGCTTAAAGCTCCAGCAATTGGATTGGTGAGGAGGGCTGCGAGTACCCCCACAGAAGTTGCAATAGCGAGGTTGCTGAACTTAGTTGCCGCATTGAATACAGCGATCTGCGTCGGCAGTAGGATTTGTCCAATGGGCAAAATGCTGAGCCAGATAGCAGTGTTCGCCAGTGCCAGTAACGCTTGAAAGGCGGGTCTCACTGCGTTGGTTGGTACCTGCAGTGCCTCGGGTATATCGTTCACACGTTGCTCGAGAGCTGGGCGAGCATCATCGGTAATGGAAGAATTAGCCATGGTTAGAGTCTCCTTCATGAGAGAACTAAGGAACAAGAACCGGGCGCAACGTGATACGGTATCACGTTACTGTTTAGTAGCGAGACGAAAGACTTAACCGAGCTGGCGGTGAAGTTCAGCTACATTGTAGTAGAGCGCCTCTCGGACGATTTTGTCATCATGACGGACTACCACTGTGACCCCACGAAGCGTGAATGGGCGACCAGAAGCTGGCAAGTCAGGCAGATCGCCCGTATGGATGCCTGTCGCTACCCACTCGGCAGTCACCTGGTTGCCATGTACCACGCGGTTCGTCACTGTGATCTGAGCCTCAGAAGCAGCAGCGGTGATCATGTTTTTCCGCCCCATAATAGCGGCGCGGCCAACGAAGGGATGCGGGTGCATACTATCCTCGACGATAGCATGCTCGGCGTAATCGTTGTGCAATGCAGGTATGTTGCCTCGCGATTGATGGGCGAGGTGCTCGTCATGACGCTGCAGATGCTGTGTTGGATGATCACTGACATAGGAGGCTGCTGTCGTAATGGCCGGAGATGAGCTAGAAATAGCGGCAATAATAGTTCCGATGCCGACAGTGGAAATGCCCATCGTCGTGAGCTTCTTCATAAAATGGCGGCGAGGCATTTTCCCTGTCCGAACGTCCTCAACCATCTCGGGAATACTGTGTTCCTCTTCTTGCATGATATCCTCCTAAATGGCAATATGCCATATTCAAAACATCAGCATGGATACCTTGGCCGAGACTGGCAGATTCAAACATGCCTTTTCACAAGGTCCTTGCTTTTTCATCAATACTCTCAAACTCTAGCATAGTAATATGGGGAATTGGTTACGCTTTGATTATAAAGAGGTTTGAAATCATGGTATATGGTGAAAATTTCTTAACCGGAGCCGATCGATATGAATTGAGAAGTGGAGGAAAGGAAAGGAAAACGTAATGACGTAGAAACATAGAGAACAGCGTGCTATAATGACATTATTACGGCCTCTCAAAGAGAAGATTTCATCCCCTTGAGCAGGTGCTTTGCCAATTATAATGTTGTATGACGCCTTTAGCAGGTTCCATTTTGAACTATAGCATAGATACATCTGGAAAGGATCACTCTGATGAGTTCTATAAATCCCATTGTACAAGTAGCGCAGCAAGTGTTGCTTGGAGGTGCTGTCAAGCAAAATCATGCTCTTGAGCATGCTACGATTGTCTTGTTAAGTAGGAAATATCCTGATGTGCGCTTTGCAGGTATTTCTTTTGCGGCTGGTTTTTTCGTGTTTGGCGATGTACCGACAGAAGCTGTTTTGCCAGCAGCCCAGGAAGCGTTAACGTTGCTGCGTACAACTTCGCCCGAGTTGGCGATCCATGAACGCTGCGGCACAAACCTGGCTGTGACAGCCATGCTAACGGGTCTATCAGCTATGACGGTGGCTAGAATGCGCCGGCCGTTCGGTACTGCCAATAACGTGATCCTGGCAACCATGGCAGCCATGATTGTATCACGCCCGCTGGGATTAACGGTGCAACGTTATGTCACTACGCAAACTCCTGATCCCTCCATGACGATTACCGGAGTAAGGCCTCTTACAGTTTTTGGAACACCAGCTCACTTTGTCAGCACCGATAATCCTGAGGCTTCGGGTTTGTTCTCGTAAGGAAATCAAAAGAAGTAGTATGGAGCGTACACGTTTTTTAGTTGAAACGACCTGGCTGGTCGCACACCTGCAAGATCCAGATCTGCGCATAGTGGATATGCGCGGCTACGTGCGCACGGTGGAGCAAAACGGTGTTCAGGAGGCGCACTACGTTGGGGCGCGTGACGAATATGAACAGGCGCATATACCGGGTGCAGTATATGTCGATTGGACGAGCGACATCGTTGATACTAACGCTTCCGTAAAAGCTCAGATTGCTCCCGCAGGACAATTTGCCCAGGTGATGGGGAGCCTTGGTATCGGTGATCAGCACCTGATTGTCATTTATGATGCGCACCCTGCCTCGCAATTTGCTACACGCTTGTGGTGGGCGCTTAAGTATTATGGGCATGAGCAAGTTGTGGTGCTAAACGGTGGACTGGCCAAATGGAAGCGTGAACATTTGCCATTGACGGATATCATTCCTGACTATCCTCCAACCACTTTTACACCAATCGTTCAACCGGAACTCCACGCAACAGCCGAAGAAGTTTTGCAATTACTCGATCAGCCAGATGTCACGCTGATCGATGCTCGTGATCGCGGACAGTATACTGGTGCGCTTGTGCGCAAACCTGGTCGTCCAGGTCATATTCCAGGCGCTCTCAATATCCCTCGCGAAGAAGTAATAGATTCCGTGACAGGTACATTTCGCAGCAATGAAGAATTAGCACAGGTTTTCTCGACCTCACATGTCTTACCAGATCAGCATATCGTTGCATATTGCAACGGAGGGGTTGCTGCCACTACTATACTCTTCAGCCTGGCAATGCTTGGCTATCCATCATTAACAAATTATGATGGGTCCTGGAATGAATGGGGCGATCGTCAGGATTTACCCGTCGAGCTCTAATGCAGATAATGCCTGAGCTTATTCTATTTTCAACGCATCTATCATCTCTAAAATTGAATAGATTTTAATCCAACTCTCACTTGTTTTTATTGTACACTTCTGTTATACTGAGCGGCAGATTAGAAACTCTCCTCACGATTTACTTATAAGTAGAGTGAAAGCTGTGGATCAAGGGAGGTGCGATAATGATATTTTGTCGTTTCTGTGGGAATAGGCTTCCAGATGATGCTGCTTTTTGTAACAAATGTGGAGGGAAGGTTGCGCTTACCTCTCCATACTCTCCTTCAAGTGAGATGACAACGAGCTTAGATCGACTATCTGCTTCGCCTAACCAATTCCAATCAACAATCCCAGCATGGCAGTCGTCTCAGCCTTCTTTCTCATCTCCTCAACCAGGGGGGTCACAGTCCTCGTTGATACTTCCTCCACCGCCATTATCTCAACCATCAATACCACCAACCTGGCCGATTCAACCTGGCACACTTCAATCTACACCTATGCCTCAATCATCGATGTCAGCATGGCTACCCCGGCAAATGCCAGTTGCTCCTCCCCAACCAGCATCAGCGCTGAACGCTATACAGCGACTATTAGTACGTATTTTTAAACCTGCCCTGGCTGGTAATGCACTCTTTGGCATTATCATAGGCAGCGTGATCTCTATTGTCTTAGGAACTATTATTGCAAGCTTGGTTATAGCTATTACCCATGCTATTGCGCCGTCCTTGACTAGATTCGGCTCCAATGGTCAGGACATTATGAATTACTTAGTAGGGATTGTACCATTGCATTCACTATTGCGGGATAGCTTGCAATTATTATTCATTATGCATGGAGCTGTTGTACGTGTCCAGTATATGTCAGGGTCTAATATTTCTTCTTATACATATAACGCGACTCTCAATGGTTTATTGTTCATCCCCGCGTTGGCTTTAACTTTAGGTGGCTACATTGCCGCAAGTACCGATCTGCAGAACCATGCAAGCCGCAGTCTCTGGCGAGGTGCAGCTCTTGCTGTTCCCTATGCAGTCCTGCTTATCATCATGGTACCTCAAGTCAATGGGAGCATTTCGTTATTCACTGGAGAGTCTTCAACGGATGTAAATACGCTAACCATCGATATCCCTTCGCTCTTCTTCTTTGGACTACTATGGGGAGCCTTATTTGGACTGTTCGGGGCCTCTCTCAAACTCAGCCAGGGCCATTGGCGTAGCATGGTCTCAAATTTTTTGCGTACCAGACCTCATCCGCAAATAGGTGCTATGATTACTGGTGGACTTGCAGCTTCGGGCTTAGGTTTCGCGCTCACTTTCCTCGTACTCCTGGTTGTTTTAGCCTATAGCACTTACTCCGTACCACTATTTAAGAATAACCTTTGCTATTACACCTTGGGCTACGGAGATTGGCAATTTATGGCTACCTGGGGAATTGCTCAGGGACCGCTTCATGCTATGAATCTTTTCTTCTATTCCTTTGGTGCACCCATAACTATCAATAATCCGTCACAATTTGGTCAATCCTGCCTTTTCTACACGCATAGTACACAGGTGAAACTCTCAATGTTTGGTGGAAGTTCACATTTGCCTGATTGGACTTATGCTTTGCTGGCACTTCCGGTCATCAGCCTTTTCCTTGGAGGCAGGATGAGTGCTGCTCTTGCCAGGTCACCGGGGGTTGGTCCTGGCGCTATACAGGGGGCGCTCATCGCATTACCTTTCACCATATTAATGATTTTGCTGAGTGTCATCACTTCAATTACCATCCAGACCGCTAACCCCTCTGGCACTTCTTCCTTGCCCAGTAACATTGTACAATCGCTGGGTGTAGGCGCATTCGATCTGGCGTTGTGGGCATTGTTGGGTGGGGCTGTACTTGGGGCATTAGGAGGGATATATCAGACTAGCGCTTTAAAAACAAATATTGGAAAGGGAATTTATATTCTTAACGCGCCCCTCCGATTATTGGCTAAACCAGGTTTCTTTTTTATAGATCGACTCCGAGGACGTCCTCGTGCTGCTCCCCGTACTTCCGCACTTAGCTTGCTATATGCCTCGGTTATGAGCGCAATCTTGCTGGCAATAGTTGTGGGAGTTGCTGCGGCTGTCTTAATTGGGCTTAATCAGACAATTACACCTGATCTTAACTATCGTATTAGAGATATTCTAGGAGCAATGCTCATTGCTCTACCTGGATTACTCTTGCTGAGCGCATGCGTATCTGCGCTATCTGAAGACCCCTCTCTAGAGACTCAAAACACCGGACCTCTATTTACTGGTGCCACTCTGTTGCCAGGTACCTATTAGTAGGGAGGAGTAAACCTATGCAAGATTCAACGGTCTATGCAGGGATGCCGGTTGGGAAGCAGCAACGTGCATCCAGTGCTTTGCGGAGTCAATTGGTGCTTATCTTGCTGCCGATTTTTGTTATAGCAATCAGCGTAGGTAGTCTTTACGGCTTACAATTGGCCTCCCAGCGTGGTATTGCGTTGGGATATCCAACCCCACAGGTACAAATAACGACTACGTTTTCAGGTCCGGTCAGGCTTAATCAGGCTGTACAGTTTTCAGCCAATGCTGTAGGGAGGGATCTGACATACCAGTGGGATTTTGGTGACCAGACAGGCGCAACTGGCCTGAGCGTTAGTCACACCTTCCAAAGTAATGGGAACTTTACGGTGACTGTCATTGTTTCCGATCCGATAAATCAGTCAAGCAGAGCTTCAACCCTGGTAACGGTAATGCCTCCACCACCGACAGCCAGTTTTACGTATACCACAAGCTATTATTATTATGTATCATTTGACGCTACAGGTTCCTCTGCGGATCAAAGCACGTCGATATCCAACTATCATTGGGACTTCGGCGATGGGTCAATCTATGATACTACATATTCGTCAGTCTATCATTACTATTCTTCCTCAGGGCCTTATACCGTCGTATTGATTGTGACTGACGCTACCGGTCAGCAGAGTCAACCTTATAGCTTGCAGGTCACTCCTCAGTAATGAGTACTCAAGAGTAAGTTATAAATTGGTAGCAATTATCCCTCAACTGTTGCGCGATTACCCGCCCAACAAGGCTCGCTGGAACTCGGCAGCCATCTCACCAGCAGACCGGTAACGTTGTTCTGGCTGCTTTGCTAATGCCTTTTCGACCACAGATTCGAGTGCCGGATGAACCTGCACGCCAAAAGTTTGCATGGGGGGTACAGGTGAATAAACATGTTCATATGCCTGCTTGAAAGGTCTCTCACCGCACAGCAATTCATAGATAATAATAGCCAGGCTATAGATATCGCTGCGGTAATCAATTCTTTGACCCTGGTGTTGCTCAGGGGAGGCGTATGCAGGTGTATAGGGACTGCTTTGCTTCTCGGTAGTTAGTACGGTCAGATTATCGTCCTCAAATTGCACGATGCCAAAATCAGAGAGCAAAATACGTCCATCTCTATGGCGCAGCAAATTGTCAGGTTTGACATCTCGATGCACCAGTTGTTGTTGGTGGGCATGGTCAAGAGCAGAGGCTACCTGCCGAAGAATAATTGCCACACCTTTCGCAGGTAACGGTCGATGCCCACTGGACTTTAACTCCTCAGCGAGAGATCCACCAACCAAATACGGCATCACTAGATAAGGGATTGGCTCTGCCTGATATTCGTATAAAGCCAATATGTGCGGATGGTCTAACCTGGCTATTGCCTGGGCTTCACGATCAAAACGCAGGATCATTTTACGGCTCTTTTGATGATCAAGCTTTGAGATTGACGCCAGTACAACCTTGACTGCAACCTGTCGATCAAGGTGTGATTGCCTGGCACAGTAAACTGCGCCAAATCCACCTTGTCCGATCAATGCTTCAATCTGGCATGTACCTAGAGTTTTGCCTACTAAATCTTCAGATTTTTGTATTTTGTCAACCTCAGTTGGTAGCAACCTCGATGGCCTTGTTGAAGTAGAAGTGCTGAATAAAGGAGAGGTTATTGCGAATGTGGGAGTTGAACTGGGGTTGGTATTTGTGACTATTGCTGACTTAGAGAGTGTTCGTTCTCTCGAACGAACAGGGATACCTGGGATGTCACCTTCATGGGCTACGGGCAGGCGAAAAGCCATGCTCGCCCTTATATCGTCCACAAGGTAGCGCAACCGCGCAGTGCCCGGAAAATCCATACCACGGTTATAGCCCCACGGTATCCATTCCAGGTTTAATAGACTATGGCATGCCTTCTGCCACTCTTCCTGGGTATGTGGATACTCCAAGACAGGTCCCATACCAGACACTCGAGATGCGCCGATCTCATCTAACATTGCCCGCTCAACAGGGTCCAAGACCTGCGCTGTGTTTAACTCATCTTGAAATATACGTCCAATATGCTCTACTGCTTGTGGTGTTGACGCAGCAAGTCCGATACGTAACAAGTATGGCTGGCGCAAGCTCCGCGCATAGTCCATATAGGTGTTGTAGACTGTCTGTCCTTGGGGGCTGCCGCTCGATAGGAGCAAATTCCTGATTTGCAAGGACGTTGCATGGTTCAGGTGATTCTGTTCCTGGAGGCTGAGTTGTGTTGGCTCCAGATAGACGCTTACCAGGCAGTTACTTTGACGGAACAAAAGCGCTTCGAGCAGGCGCAGACGATTCTGGACAGCCCAATGCCAGGGATATGTCACGTAGACTTCATATTCATTATAAGCGCTTACCAGAGCAAGCAGTTCTTCGTATCGACGCAACTCTGCCATCCCCTCAAAATGAAAAGGCGCCTGGTAACGTGTGAAGGATGACTCATCTTCTAATGGCACCAATTCGTAGCCAAAGTTCGCGAACGCTTGTTGTATGTACATCGCACGATCCAGGCAAAAGTCGAGAAACTGCTGGAAGGGTACTTGTGGGAGGCGGTGTAGTCGACAGAGTAATCCAATTGCCACGCCTGGGAGTTCATCTATCCCTATAAAGCGCAAATCCCATGCAGTTACTCCACTGCTCCAAAACGTGTTGATCAGGCGTATCTGTAAGCGTAATGCCTCGCACAAGCGATCCTGTTCATTTGAGCCTGTGAGCCAGCGCGAGGTGAGCATATCTGGCAAGTAGGGCAAAGAGAAACCTAGTAGTGCGTCTGGTTCTGCACTGCCAGGTTGTGAATTGAGGTGAATGAACGGAAGATTGCTTGCCATAGTCTAATGGCTCTCCCTTTTAGATGGCGCGATACTTGCGTTTTTGTTGATAGCCTTGCGTAGGAGGGACAATTTTACTGGCATCCAAACCGAGTTGAGCTACAGCATCTCTCACAACGTAATCAGTGCTGTGCTCCAACAAGGCGATGTCGTCCAGTTGAAAGTCGTTCAATGTATTTGGGCGCAGGTAAATCCAGAAATCCTTCTCGATTAGCCAGTTGATAAACGAACGAACGATGACTATAGCAAAGAATATCAAAATCAGGTAAGCGAAGAACCCAAGCGCAATTGAAAGAGGGGAGATGGGTGCAAAAGCATACGGTGATATGTTACTCGAAGATTGAGAAGATGAAATAAATCCAATAATCATGAGAAGTAACAGCAGAGCCAGAATTACCGCGCGTGCGTAACTAATAATGGGTAGGACAGTAGTTGCGCGTGAAATATAGAGATCATTGCCTGCTGGCGCCGCATAGATAAAGACTGTAGAAACCCCGCGACGAACTGTCAGGTAGTCACGCTCTTCCATCAAGATACCTCTCTCCGTCAGTCTTTCTGGAAAGATACTCATCCCTGTATATTTGCGCAGTTGAAGCATTTCCATGATAGCTGTACGTACAGAAGCTGCCTCTACCTGCTTACCATCCAATAGCCAGGACTGATGCATAATCAACGATCCTCTTCCAGCAAATGCCCGCCGTATAGAGGCCATGCCCTGTCCTGTTCCCATCTGTGCAGGAGTTGGAGTTGGATATACGGCAGGTGGCGGGACATTTGGCGCCCAACTTTGTTGAGCGTAAGGCATTTGAGAGCTAGGGGGTGGTGTATATGGTGGAGCTGGTGGTGAATATACTGCACCCGTTGAAGGGCTAGCAGCCGTAGATGGTGTAAAAGCTGGCTTAGGTAGACTAGCGGATAGATCACCCTGCTGTATTCTGCTTCCGCAGCGTACACAAAAGCCAGATTGATCGGGGTTCTCGTAAGAACATTGAGGGCACCTGACGGACATGTGTAACCTCCAATTCTACATTAAAATAAACTATGTTACATCGTTTCAAATCCTCTCTATTCTAAGCATTTACTCAGCAAAAGTCAAGAATGAAATTTATAGAATATATGCACTTACTGCTTGTTTTATTGAGATTGCAGTGTAAGCGAAATCTCCTTTTTACTTCACATAATAATCAAATGCCTGTTCCAATAAGGGACATTGCACATGGTGCTTTCTTGCACGGCTCAAAAGAGGACCGAAAAGTGCCTCCGCTTCATGTGGCCTATTTGCCCAAACATCGCGCGCGAAAGAGGAGTCAGCCTGGGGATCAAAACGTTCTGCAACTGCTAGACTTGTAGCAGCGGGATCGGCAGGTATAGGAGTGCCACAGGCTTGAGCTATGTGGGCAATCTCGATAGCTATTGCACTCCACCGTTTGCGAGCATACTCATCTTCACGAATTTTGCCGATAGGCTGACGCATCTCTGCATTGATAATGGCAAAGGGCACCAGGAAGAGTTGCTTCAGCCACATGCGACGCTCAATGTCATCTACCGGAGCAGCTTCAACACCAGCGGCTTCTAATGCATCCACAAGGAGATTAAGCGCTGCTTGGAAAGTTATGGGAAGAAATAATTGCGTTACACCTGGCTTAACATCTATTACACCAGGTGAGACGATGTGTGCGCCAACATATAGTACACCCATAACGGCTCGCTCTGCTCCAATCGCGCTACATACAGTATCGTACGCGGCAAATCCGTTTTGCACGGTAATGACAAGTGTTTCCATAGTAATACGTGAGGCTATCTCCTCCATTAATGCGGGTATATCGTAAGATTTGGTGGTAAGCAGCAGGATTGGAGAGAAATGCTGCACATCATCAAGCGCTGAACAGTTCATTGGGAAATAGATAGTTCGTTTCTCGTCTGAGATAATTGTCAGACCAACTTCGCGTAGCTGTCGCAGCGCTGCACCGCGCGAAATAATACGGGGGCGTAAACCTCCCCTGTAGAGAGAGGATACCAGGAAACCTCCTGCTCCTCCAACACCTATCACATCAACTTCTGAATCCATTACTACCTCCTCATCGTTCGGACATTTGTAGGGAATCATACCATGCTACGCTGTCGTACTATAGTAATAAGGTCGCTGAGTACTCCATAGGCCGTTTGTGTTATGCCCGGTTCATGTTCAACAAGAGTAATTGTACCCATTGCTTCGGTTTCGAGTGAGATCACGCTCGTCGTTCCCTTGTCGACATGCAAAATGTCATCTGAACTGATACGACGCGGTCGCACTTCGGCAAAGAGCACACCATATTTGCGGTGCGCCTGGCTGACCAGGCGTATAGGTGATCCTGCCATTGCTGCTGCGCAAATTTCATCCGAGGTGAGATTGCGAATACCCTCGCGTTCGACCATCTGAGGAGTGAGTTGGCCTTCGAGAAGCGAATTCGCCAGGATAGTTGTCTTCATAACGGCATCCCAGCCATCTAGATCGTACCACGGATCAACTTCCGTTATGCCGATTTGCTGGGCTTTGTGGATCGCCTCATCACGCAAGTATCCTTGCTCAATCATATGCAAGACCAGGGTGCTGGTTGAGTTCAGTATAGCCTGGAATGATTGAATACCAACCGCGGGAAGAGTAAATTCTGCCAGGTTAATCAATGGGAGACCATCCATGACAGCCGATTCGAAACGAAACTGTACATCATGACGACGTGCCAGAGACTGAAGCTCTACTTGCGCATAAGCTACCGGCCCTTTGTTGGTCGTAATCACATCCATACCTGTTTCAAGAGCTTTGCGAATATGCATGAGTGCCGGTTGACCGTCCTGAGTATTGAGTGTGGTAAGCTCAATAAATAGCGATGCGCCAGCGCTTTTTCCGGCTTGAATAAACGCTTCGAAGTTTACCACACGGGTTCCTTCACTACTAAACCAGCGTAGTGGATCCTGTTCGCGAGCAAGCAAGTCGGCATTTATCCCTTTGGGATAAATAAAGAGGCCACGGCTACGTGAGCCAATCCCCGTAATCACCGGGCGAATGCCTGATTCGCGGCCCAACCATTCGCTCCGAGATGCTAACAGTGGCAGGAACGCCTGAGCGACGTGTCCATAACCCAGTATGAGTAGTCGGAGCGGCGGAAGTAATGCAGAGAGAGATGTTTCGCTCATAAGTACACACCTGTCTCACAACGGCGTAGTGTTGATCGCTACCGGACGAGTGATCCCTGGCGTTGGCTTTCATTAGAAAAATAATAGCAACGATCAGCAGAACTACAATCAAAACGATAACTACGAAATAAAGTATCTTACGTGTCTCGTTGGAAGCAACGATATTCGCAGGTGGCATATTTGACGCTGCAGATGACGCTTGTTTGCTCTGTGGCATTCCCATGGGAGCAGAAATCGAAGACTGTGTAAACGGTTTTGGAGGAACCATCTGAGGAGCAGGTGAAAAAATCCTATCAGGCGCAGGAGGTTTCGATTGAGATTGTACCTTATTTTGCGCTGTGGCTGGAGGTAGCAAAGTTGGTGAAACTGGGGGCGCCTGCTGTGCTATACCTGTCGGAATAGGAGTCGATGGCGGAAAATTTGGTCTGACAACCAATGTAGGTTCTGCTGAAGCGCCGGGCATGGCTTTGTTGTTTTCCTGTGTAGGATTGAGTGTATTTGGGACAGTGAACGGGGGTGCTGTTGTAGCCGATGGCGGAGTTGATGTCGTATTCTTCTCGGATATATTTGCGATCGGGCTACCACATTGAGGACAAAATGAGGCCTGCTGGCGTATTTCAGCATTACATTGGGGACAACGAATGGTTGATGTTGGTGCTGCTGAAAGCTGCGATGGTGGTGTAGTCGATGTCGCAGATGTATCTCGCGATGCCTGATCAGCAGTTGATTGCGCATGTTGTAACGACTCAAAGAGCAATGGCAAATCAGGCTGTGTGCTGTGGGGGTCTACAGGGCGTGGAGACCCAGTTGTCGATGGTTGTGTCAATGAAGGCAATGCCGCCATAACCAATTTGAGGTCGTTGCTCATATCTGCAACAGATTGGTATCGATCCTTTGGCTTCATCGCCATTGCTTGTGTAATGATGGCGTTGAGATGCTCGAGGAGTTCAGGCGGGAGGGTGCCCAACTGTGCCAGGTGCTTTGAGTGGCGAGGTGCGGGTTTCGCTGGCTTGGTAACACCAAGTCGAAATTGCCGGGCAGCGCCATGCTCTGGGCCCGTTTCGGGCGGGTTATTCGCGAGCTGTTCCTGTAATGAAGGCAGGTCTGGAAGACCCTGTTGAATTGACTGGTTGCGGGTTGATACACTTGGAGGCTCCTGAGTCGTAAGTGCAAAATAGAGCGTTCCGCCCAGAGCATAAACATCTGAACGCTTGTCAGTACCGCTTCCTCCTGGATATTGCTCCAGGGGGGCATAACCAGGTGTCCCTTGATGTCTGATGAAAAATAGCGTTCGCGATCCGTCGGCTGCCGCTTTTGCATTGCCAAGGTCGACTAATATTGCTGTTCCATCGAGTGTGATACGGATGTTATCCGGTTTAATGTCGCGATGAATCCAAGGTGTGCTCTGACCATGTAGAAAGGTAACGGCATCGCAAATCGAAATAATCCAGGTCATGATACGTACCAGCGGCACATCTTCATTGCGCTGGCGCACTCTACGGATAAAGTCCGTTAGATCGCTACCTTCGATATAGCTCAATACAATATAGTAGCGTCCTCGCTCGTCAAATGCATCCTGGAAAGCGGGCAAGTTTGGATGGTGTAACTGACTGAGGACACGCGCTTCATGCTCGAGTTGAACTTTTCCGCTCGCTCCTGCCACCAGATATTCTTTAATCGCGTACTGCTGATTCGTCCGAAGGTCAACAGCTAAATATACATGCCCAAAGCCACCGCTGCCAAGTACACGCTCAATACGGTAACGCCCGGACAGTACCGTACCCGGCGGAAGCGTTTCCATTACCATAAAAAGGGTCTCCTTTTTTGTTCTCACGAACATTGTACCGGCAACGGGGTGACTTAGAAAATAAGCTGCATCACAATTTGGCAGTGAATATATGCCCTCGCAGGCATTATACACCAGATGAAGTGAAGCTGTCATGTGGTAAGTTGGTAAGTAGGAGTAAGTCTATTCGCGCTTTAAATGAGGCTGAACTTGTGGGTTAGCTGGTGAAACTCGAGCCTGTGAGAGGAACGCCCAATTGTTCTGCTTGGATACCTGTACACCTATACATATAACGTTCTCACTTGCAAACTCCGGCACACAGCAATCCCAGAATTTGAAAGTGAATATCCATGCATTCAGCTTGACTTCATAAGAAATACGAACCAAATGTTTCCAAGTTGAACTTGCGGAATTCAACATCTTGGAGCACGCTCGTCCTCAAGTCGCTAGTTGTAGAAAGAAATACTCAGTCGTATATATTCGCCGGAAGAATTTAAAGGTCTAAAGAATCAACATCTTGGGCACAAATATTAAAAACAAAATTGAAATGATCCTCGAGTAGTTGGTATGTATGTATTGGAGTTCTTCCTTCGTAAAGGTCTGATACTTCTTTAGCATATTCGAAGCGGGCTATATCGTTACCCAGTTTACCATCATCCACATTAATGTCTATATTGCCATAGTGATACTGCTCAATAAGCACCGAGTCATCTGCCATGAGCATGAAGCAGTAAGGAGCAGTATCATAGGATTTGGCATGAAAGATCTTTTTCTTATCTAGCTTCTTTAGCTGCCGTATCGAGGAAAGGCTCTCTTTTGTCTCTCTATAGAGCTTAGCATTCGTATATTCTTTTTTGCCCATGAAGTCTTGAAAGCTCAAATCGTTCTGTGGATCTAAGTACAGGCTACCGTAAATGGATTCCGAGTTTGTCTTCAAGTTGCTCAACTGTGTAGGTCCATTTGATCGGCTTGGCCTGCTGGTTGTAATACATGAGAAAGTCAGCAATGGCTTGTTCCAAGTCCTGGACATTGACAAAGTGATTGGGCTGGAGCAGCTTGCGCTGCAAGATACTGAACCAGATCTCCAGCTGATCGAGCCAGGAGGCATTAGGAGGCAACCAACAGACGTGAAACGTGAGCTGACCCTGCACCACTGCTGGCTGTTCTTGCAACCAGCGTTCCAATTGCTTAGGAGCGTGGGTGGTTCCATTGTCCAGGATCAGGCAGACCGTCCGTGTACCGCGCTCAAGCGCTTGCGGGATGATGACCTGTTGCACAAAGGCTTGAAAATCGGCAAAGGTTTTGCGCGCGCGGCAGCTGCCAGAGACCTGCCCATCGGCGACACTGAGTCCCGCAAACAAGTGCCGGGCGCCACGACGCTGAGCGATCACTGGTTCCGACGGTCTGGGCAATGCGTTGGTTCTCCCAGTCCGGATGCTCATGGGTGGTTAACACGATCCGCGCTCGCACCACGAGTGCCTGGCCCGTCGAATGTGCTCGGACGAGGTGACGCAAGTCTTTCTCTTCCAAGCTGCTCAACTCGATCGGATAGCTTGGTTTGGGTCCTCTCCTCATGTGTTCCTCCCAACCCTACCGGTAGTTTGTGGACAAAGGAATTTGACTCACTTTAAACCCATCAAATAGTGACGATCTGAGCTCAAATCGCTCAGGATATACACCAGAAATCAGGCGCAATTACCCGAGCCCACAAAGTACCGCTACAGCAGTACTCAAAAGATTTGAGCTATCACCCTCCTACAATGGTAACGCGCTCTCCTACGCCTCGTGTAACGCCTCGGTAATGGCTTGCTCCTCCGTCATCGCCTGCCCAGCCTCCCATCCCGCCTCAAAGGTCGCTGCATCGAGATGCGCACGCGCCGCAGCGCTGCGGCGGTGCACCTCCTCGCGGGAGGAGCTGGTAGCTGGGAGTAGACGAG
>WNFX01004234.1_pt1 | contig 17678 bp, 17 predicted proteins | sample 5400111 | NCBI WGS metagenome assembly WNFX01 (sample SAMN13153363, study PRJNA577476) | soil metagenome | isolation source: 40 cm soil or saprolite under grassland replicate 1 | place: USA:California | collected 2016-06-15 | reverse complement strand
GCACCCGATCGGGCAGGAAGCGAAAACACGCTGCCGCTAAATCCGCGCGCCCCTCCCGAATGAGGATGGCGTCGAGTTTCTCCTTGAGAGCATGCAGGTGCAGCACGTCCGACGCCGCATAGGCGAGTTGCGCGTCAGTGAGCGTCTCAGCGCCCCAATCGGAGAGCTGTTGCTGTTTTGAGAGGTCGATGCCGAGCACCTCGCGCACCAAGTCCTTAAGGCCGTGCTTGTCGGAATAGGTGCGGGCGATCCGCGAGGCGATCTTGGTGCAATAGACCGGCGAGGGCATGACGCCCAAGCGCTTGTACAGCACAGCGAGATCGAAGCGGGCGAAATGAAAGATCTTGAAAATCGTCCCGTCGGCGAGAAGCTTGGTCAGATTGGGCGCCTCGTTTGTACCGGTTGGGATCTGAATTACGTCGGCGGATCCATCGCCCGGCGAGATTTGCACCACGCACAGCCGATCGCGGTGCAGATCAAGGCCCATGGCTTCGGTGTCGATGGCGACCGCACCGCCGCGGTAGCGCGAGAGATCAGGCAGGTCGCCGCGGTGCAAGCGGATGGTCATGACGGCGCATGGACCGGCAATGACACAAATCTGGTGCCCAGGAGAGGACTCGAACCTCCACGCCTCGCGGCGCTAGTACCTGAAACTAGTGCGTCTACCAATTCCGCCACCTGGGCTTTGCGCGATTAGGTACGGAGCGGGCCTCTCGTTGTCAAATGGGCGCGCCCTGTACAGCATCAACGCGATCCTGTATTCGGCGAGTGAGGGATTTGAGCGAGCATGACCGCGATTCCGCTCGAAACGCTCGTCACCGTATTCGGCGGCTCGGGCTTCCTCGGCCGTCACGTCGTGCGCGCGCTGGCGAAACTCGGCTACCGCATTCGCGTCGCCGTCCGCCGCCCCGAGCTTGCCGGCTTCCTGCAGCCGCTCGGCCAGGTCGGCCAGATCCATGCCATGCAGGCCAATGTGCGTCATGCCGCCTCGGTCGAGGCGGCGGCGCGCGAGGCCGATGTGGTGATCAATCTCGTCGGCATTCTGTTCGAGCGCGGGCGGCAAAGATTCGATGCGGTGCAGTCCTTCGGTGCCGAAGCCGTGGCGCGCGCCGCCGCGGCGGTCGGCGCGCGCTTGATCCACGTCTCGGCGATCGGCGCCGACGAAGGAGCCCCCTCATGCTATGCCCGCTCGAAGGCAGTCGGCGAGAGGCTGGTGCTCGCCGCCGTGCCGTCGGCGGTGATCATGCGCCCCTCCGTCCTGTTCGGGCCGGAAGACGACTTCTTCAACAAGTTTGCGGCGATTGCCCGTTTTTCCCCGGCCCTTCCACTGGTCGGGGGCGGTCAGACCCGGTTCCAGCCTGTCTTCGCCGGCGACGTCGCGAGCGCGATCGTTGCCGCAATCGAAGACCGCGCTAAAGACGGCGAAGTCTACGAGCTCGGCGGCCCCGAAGTGCTCAGCTTCAAAGAGCTGATGCAGTTCCTGCTCGCGACGATCGAACGGCGGCGCTTGCTAGTTCCGATCCCTTTCGCACTCGCCAAGTTCCAGGCCGGCTTTCTTCAGTTTCTGCCGAAGCCGCTGTTAACGCCCGACCAAGTCGAGCTGCTGCGGGGCGATGCCATTGTCTCTGAGACGGCCAAGCGTGAAGGCCGCACGCTCGAAGCGCTCGGCATCGAGCCCCTCGCCATGGCGGCCGTGGTGCCCTTGTATCTGTGGCGGTTCCGCAAGAGCGGCCAATTCAAGGGACAAGGGCCGGTGATCGGCAGTTCGCCCTAATCGGCACTTCCCGGTCTCCGCCATGTCCATCGTCACCAATATCGAAGATCTGCGGCGGATCGCCCGGCGAAAAATTCCGCGCGCGATCTTTGACTATGTGGAGCGAGGCTCGTACGACGAAATCACGTTCAACGCCAATCGCAACGATCTCGACGCCATCCGCCTGCGCCAGCGGGTGCTGATCGACGTTTCCAAGGTATCGCTCGCCGCCTCGATGCTGGGCGAGACCGTGTCGATGCCGCTCGCCATCGCGCCGACCGGACTCGCCGGCCTTGTCCACGGCGACGGCGAGATGCTGGCCGCGCGCGCCGCGGAGGCTGCCGGCATCAAGTTCTGTCTGTCCACCATGTCGATCTGCTCGATCGAGGACGTGCAGAGCGCGGTGAAACAGCCGTTCTGGTTTCAGCTCTATATGTTTCGCGACCGCGGTTTCAGCCGATCGGTGATCGAGCGAGCGAGCGCGGCCAACTGTTCCGCCCTGTTCCTGACAGTTGACCTTCCCATGCGGGGCCAACGCCACGCCGATATCAAGAACGGATTGACCGTTCCGCCGCGGCTCACCCCGCGCAATGCGTGGGACATTGCCACCAAGCCAGCTTGGCTGATCAAAGTGCTCCTTGGGCGGCGCAAGACCTTCGGTAACGTCGAGGCTTATCTCAAAGGCCGCGTCGGCATGGAGCGGGCCGGCGCTTGGTCGAACCAAAATTTCGACCGCTCGCTCAATTGGCGCGACGTGGATTGGGTGCGCAGCCTGTGGCCGGGCAAGCTGGTGCTCAAAGGCGTGCTCGACGTCGAGGACGCCAAGACGGCGGCGTCGGCGGGTGTCGACGGCATCGTCGTGTCCAATCACGGCGGCCGGCAGCTCGACGGCGCGCACTCCAGCATCATCGTCTTGCCCGAGATCGCGAGCGCGGTCGGTGACCGCATCGAGGTGCTGTTCGACGGCGGCATCCGCTCCGGGCAGGACGTGCTCAAAGCATTGGGGCGCGGCGCGCGCGGATGCCTGACCGGGCGAGCCCATCTTTATGGTCTTGCGGCCTATGGCGAAGCCGGCGTTCGCCAAGCGCTCGACATCATCCGCGCCGAGCTCGAAGTGGCGATGACGCTCACCGGCGTTCGCGACGTGCGTGAGGTCTCGCGCGCCGTGACCGCCTGACGCCAGGACCGCACGAAAAAGGCGAGGACGGCGGTTAGTGCCCCAGGGCCAGCGCGATCAAGCCGAGCCCTCCAACGACGACGCGCCACCAGGCGAACAAGCCGAAACCGTGGCGCTGCACATAGTCCAGAAACGTCTTCACCACGATCCAGGCGCACACGAACGACACAGCAAATCCGAACGCTACGAGGATGCTGTTGTCCATGCTCATCTGCCCACGGCTCTTGAATAGGTCGTAGGCGAACGCACCGGCCATGGTGGGCATTGCGAGCCAGAACGAGAACTCCGCGGCTGAGCGTCGATCAGCCCCCAGCAGCATGGCGGCTACGATGGTCGCCCCGGAGCGCGAGACGCCGGGTATCATGGACACGCACTGCGCCAGGCCGATGCCAAAATACATCGGCAAAGAAAACCGCGTGGCATCGTGGTAGCGGGTGTCGAGATCCATCCCATCAACCCACAACAGAATCGCACCGCCCACGATCAGGGTGAAACAGACGATCCAGACGTTGAACAGCACCGATTTGATGACATCGTGCGCGAGCGCGCCAACGACGGCCGCCGGCAGGAATGCGATCAGCACACCGATGACGAAACGCCGAGCTGCCGGATCGCTGAACATACCGGTGGCAATGCGCCAGATACGAAAAAAATAGATCGACAGCAGCGCGAGGATCGCGCCGAATTGGATGAGCACCGCGAAGGTCTTGCCGAAATCGTCATCGTCGAATCCGAAAAAGCGCTGCACCAAGAGGAGGTGGCCGGTCGAGGACACCGGCAGGAACTCGGTCAGCCCCTCAATCACACCGAGGACGAAGGCCTTGAACAGGTCGAGCAACATAACGGCTCCGCGGCCAGAGGGAGAGAGGTGCCGCGCAGAAGCAGGCGCGGAAGGTCCGGAAGATGCGCTTTTCCCGCATCATTAACCTTGGGGCAACGGGAAAGGGCCAACATTGCACAGGTTGCTCTTGGCCGGCCCTACCCAAAGGATCGAGGGCGACCTAACGTGACCGCCGTCGCGCAGCCGCCGCGCCCAACCTCGCCGCAGTCATTAAACCGCATGCTGACGTTGTTTCATCACCCGTTCTGCCCGCATTCCCGCTTCGTGCGTTTGGCGCTCGGCGAATACGGCATCACCGCGCGGACGGTCGAGGAGCGCGTATGGGAGCGCCGCGAGGAGTTCCTCATCCTCAATCCTGCCTGCACGACTCCGGTCGCGGTGGAGGAGGGTCGTCCGGCGGTTCCCGGCGCGTCGATCATCGCCGAATATCTGGACGAGACGCGGGGAGCCGACCTTGGCGAACTGCGCCTGCTGCCGCGCGAACCGGGGCCGCGGATCGAGGTTCGCCGGCTGATGAGCTGGTTCAACGACAAATTTTTTGCCGAGGTCAGCGGCCCGCTTACCATGGAACGCCTATATAAGCGCCAGATGCCGGCAAGCGCAGGCGGCGGCTCCCCGGATACCGAGGTGATCCGAGCGGCGCGCCACAACATGCGGTATCATTTGGCGTATATCGGCTGGCTGGTGCGCACACGCGATTGGCTCGCAGGCGCACGGATGAGTTACGCCGATCTCGCTGCAGCCGCGCACCTCTCGGCAGCCGACTATCTGGGCGATGTGCCATGGAACGAAGACGAGGCCGCGAAGACGTGGTACGCGCAGGTCAAGTCGCGTCCGTCGTTCCGTCCCATTCTAGCCGAGACGCTGGCGGGCATCCCGCCGTCGGAGACCTACGCCGATCTCGACTTCTAAACGATCCCTCGGCGCTCAAAGCGGCGCTCGCGAGCGCCGCTCATCAATACGGTTTCGACACCGTCGGCATCACGCGGCCGGACTCGATCCCGCAGGCGTTGGAGCGGCTGCGGCAGTTCCTGGCCGAAGGCGCCCACGGCGACATGGATTGGATGGAAACAACGGCGGCACGGCGCGGCAACCCGCGCGCGCTGTGGCCAGAGGTAGGCTCCGTCATCATGCTTGGCCTTAATTACGGCCAAGAGCCCGGCAGCGATCCGCTGGCGATCTTGCGCAGGCGCGACCGCGGCGCGATTTCGGTTTACGCGCGGGCCGACGACTATCACGACATCATCAAGCCGAGACTCAAGGCGCTGGCGCGGTGGCTGACCGCGCAAGCCGGCGGCGACGCGAAGGTCTTCGTCGATACCGCCGCGGTCATGGAGAAGCCGCTCGCCGCCGCCGCCGGCGTCGGCTGGCAGGGCAAGCATACCAATCTGGTTTCGCGCCAATTCGGGTCGTGGCTGTTTCTCGGTGCGATCTTCACGACGCTCGAGCTGCCGCCGGACGCACCGGACGTCGACCATTGCGGCAGCTGCCACGCCTGTCTCGATATCTGCCCGACCGCCGCGTTCCCCGCGCCTTACCAACTCGATGCGCGGCGGTGCATCTCTTACCTCACCATCGAGCACAAGGGTCCGATTCCGCGCGAACTGCGCGCGCCGATCGGCAATCGCATCTTCGGCTGCGATGATTGTCTGGCGGTATGCCCGTGGAACAAGTTCGCGCAAGCCGGGCGCGAGAACAAGCTCGCCGCGCGCCCTGAACTGACGGCCCCACGCCTTGCCGATCTCGCCCGGCTTGACGATGCCGCGTTCCGACAAATGTTTTCGAAGTCGCCGCTCAAGCGCACGGGGCGCAATCGGTTCGTGCGCAACGTGCTGATCGCGATCGGCAATTCCGGTGATGCGGCGCTTGCAACCGAGGCCATCCGGCTGTTGGACGATTCCTCGGCGCTGGTGCGCGGCGCAGCAGTGTGGGCGCTGAGCCGGCTGCTACCCGCCGAACGCTTCGCTGCGCTGGCGATGGATCGTCGCGCTCGCGAGAGCGAGCCTCTAGTCGCAGAGGAATGGGCGGTAGCGCTCGACGCGGCGGCCGCTTGATGAGCACGCTCGTTTGTCTTGGGCTTGGTTACTGCGCCCAGCATTATGTTAGCGAATTCGGTTCGCGCTTTGACCGCGTCGTGGGAACGACGCGCAACGCGGACCGTGCGGCCGCGCTCGGGCGAGAACGCCTCGGCGGCAAATCGGTCGAGATGTTGGTATTTGATGGTGCGTCGCCATCAAACGAGCTCAAGGCCGCGATTTCAGAGGCCGATGCGCTGCTCGTTTCGGCAGCGCCGGTGGAAGGCCGCGATCCCGTGCTCGCGCTGCTCGAAGAGGACATGCTACGGGCGCCGCGGCTTAAGTCCGCGGTCTATCTGTCGAGCCTCGGCGTGTACGGGGATAGCGGCGGTGCGTGGATCGACGAGACTGCGCCGACCATTCCGGCGCTCGCGCGCCGCGGTGGCACCCGCATCGAGGCCGAACTCGATTGGCAGGCGCTCGGGGCGCGACGCAACCTTCCAGTCGCGATCCTGCGGCTCGGCGGCATCTATGGTCCGGGACGCAACGGAATGGTGCGCCTCCTGCGCGGTACCGTGCATCGTATCGCCAAGCCCGGCCACGTCTCGAATCGCGTCCACGTCTACGACATTGCGCAGGCGATCGATGCGGCTTTCGCGCGCAGCGCCGTGGGTGTGTTCAACGTTGTCGATGACGAGCCAGCATCGCCGAGCGATCAGATCGCATTTGCGGCGCGCCTGATCGGCATCGAGCCCCCGCCGGAGATCCCATACGAGGACGCCGGCAAATTGGCCTCGCCCATGGCGCTGAGCTTCTACGACGGTTGCATCCGCGCACGCAACGACAAGCTCAAGAAGGCGCTCGGGGTGAAGCTGCGCTATCCGACCTACCGCGACGGCCTGCATGCGCTCTACGAAGCCGGCGATCATCTTTTGGCCGCCGAGCCGACGGCGTCCGCCTAGAACTTGGCCGAAAATGCGAGTGGGGGCTGCAGCAAGCGCGGCGGCGATGGCCCACCACTTGCATAGTTCGGTCCTACCCGAAGCATGCTCTCTGAAAACGCAATAAAATGCAGCTCGCGGTCGCCGGAGGCTGCCATGACCATCACGGTCTTCATCCGTTACCAACTCGATCCGTTTCAATGTGATGCCTTCGAAGAATACGCGCGGCATTGGCTTACTGTCATTCCGAAGTGCGGTGGAAATCTCCTCGGCTATTGGATGCCGCATGAAGGCACCAACAACATTGCCTACGGGCTGATCTCGTTCGATAGTCTCGCCGCCTACGAGGCCTACCGCGCACGGCTCAAGGCCGATTCTGAAGGCGCCGCCAATTTCCGTTTTGCGCAGGAGCGACATTTCATCTTGAGTGAGGAGCGGACGTTCCTCAGGTCAGTGACCTGAGCCGCCGCTTCTGTTGAAATGGTGGGCGCTGGCGGTGCCTCGGCGAGCGGTTTTCAGCGAAGCGGAGACGGTTTTGCATTGAAGGCACGCCGAACGCAGCCCTCCTCGAGGTGTTCAATGATTGCCGTGATCTTCGAAGTCTGGCCAAAGCCTGGCCACAAGCAACGATATCTCGACCTCGCTGCCGAGCTGCGGCCGCTGCTCGATCAGATCGATGGTTTCATCTCGATCGAGCGGTTCGAGAGTATCTACGAGCCCGGTAAGATGCTCTCGCTTTCATTCTTCCGCGATGAAGCAGCGGTGAGCGCATGGAGAAATCTCGAAGCCCATCGTCGCGCGCAGGCCGTCGGCCGCGGCGAGTTATTCGCGGACTATCGATTGCGGATTGCCGGCGTGATCCGGGACTACGGCATGTCCGATCGCACGCAGGTCCCCGGCGACAGCCGTTCCAAGCACGGTTAGCGGCCTTCTACGACTCGGCCACGGCGGCAATCAGCCGCTCGATGTCCTCCGGGCGCGACAGACGATGGTCGCCATCCTTTATCAGCGTCAGCACGACGTCGTCGCGGGCAAAGCGAGAGGTCAGCTCGACCGTGTGCTGCCATGGAACGTCGGGATCCTGCACGCCCTGAAGAATCCGCACCGGGCAACCGGTCTCGATCATGCCGTCGAGCAGGAGGTGCTTGCGCCCCTCCTCGATAAGACCGCGGGTGATCGGATAGGGTTCTTCGGAATACTGCGAAGGCCGCGCCCAAACGCCGGTCTGCTCGATCTTGAGCTTGACCTCCGGCGGGAACCGTTTCCACATCAACTCTTCAGTGAAGTCGACTGCGGGTGCGATCAGCACGAGCCGCGCGACGCTGGGATCGGCTTGCCTGCGGCGCGCCAGTTCGCGGATCAGCAGCAGCGCCAGCCACCCTCCCATCGACGAGCCGATCACGACCTGGAGGCCCCTGCAAAAGGTGTCGAGCACGGCAAGGCTCTCTTCGAGCCATCGGCCGATGCTGCCGTCGGTGAAATTGCCGCCGGACTCACCGTGGCCGGAATAGTCGAAGCGCGTCATCGCCCGGCCATTCTCCTGCGCCCAGCGATCGAGCGCCTCCGCCTTGGTACCCCGCATATCGGACTTGAAGCCGCCCAGCCAGAACAGGCCGGGTGAGCCTCCCTCGCGCCGCCGCACGGCAATTTGGCGGGCCGCCATATCCGTTCCAACAGTCAGGAATTTCAGGCAAAGATCGCTCATTTGCGGAGCCTGGCCTTAGAGGCACACTTGCATGGGGGCGCTGGGCATGTTCCGCCGCATCCTGCCATTGAATACAAGCACGCCCGAGCCGCCAACAACCCAGAGCCGGCCGAGGAACTGAATCCGTGAGCAACACCGATCGGCAGGTTCACCCGCGGACCTTGGCCGGCGCCACCGTCCTGCAGATCGTGCCGGCTTTGCGCGAGGAGCCGGTCGCCCGCACTGCCCTCATTGTGGCCGCCGCCCTGCGTCAAGCCGGCGCGCGCGCGCTTGTTGCAAGCGAGGATGGCCCGCTGGTTGCGGAGCTCACGGCATCCGGTGGCGAATGGATTCCGCTCGTCAATGCGACCGTCGATCCGTTCCAGCTCAGGAGAAACGCCCGCGCTTTGGAGCGCCTGATTGCCTCCGAGCGGATCGATATCGTGCACGCGCAAAGCGCCGGCGGAGCCTGGATCGCCAACATGGCGGCGGCGCGGATCGCCGTATGGATTGTCGCCACACTGCCCGACGTGCCGCCGGTCTCTAGACTGCGTGCTTATTGGGCCGCCGCTCTCACGCGCGGCGATTGGGTGATCACGCCTTCAAACTTCGCTGCCGGTCCGGTCCTAGCGCGCCACAATGTTCCACGCGAGCACCTCACCATCATTCCGCGCAGCATCGACATCGCCGCATTCGATCCTGCGGCCGTGGATCCCGCGCGAGTCGAAGCCTTGCACGTGGCGTGGCGAATTCCGCCGGCGGCGCGCATTTTGCTCGTTCCCGGCCGCGTCGCCCCTTGGAACGGCCAACTTATTGTGCCCGATGTCGCTCGCATCATGCTCGACAGCGGTATGCGCGGCTTTGTGTTCGTGCTGGTTGGCGAACATCGCAGCCATCGCAAATATGCGCGCGCCATCGTGGAAGAGACGAAGGTCAAAGGCGTGCAGGCGCTGGTGCGGCTGACCGGACACTACCGTGACATGCCGGCGGCGCTTGCCGCCGCCGATACCGTGGTGGTGCCCGCAACCGAGCCGCCGGTCCTCGGCCGCGTGGTTGCGCAAGCGCAAGCCATGGGGCGGCCGGTCGTCACGTCGGATGTCGGCATCCTGCCGGAACACGTGGTCGCGCCGCCGGAAATGCCGGAGGACGTGCGCACGGGATGGGTGGTCAAGGCCGGCGACGCAAAAGAATTTGCCAGCGCAGTGATCGAGGCGTGGGCCCTTGATGATGACGCCTACCGTACGATGGCCGCGCGCGCACGCCACTTCGCCGAATACATGTTTTCTCCGCACAGCGCTGCGGCCGCGACCCATGCCGTCTATACCGCGCTGCTGGAACGCGACCGCTAGAAGTCGCAGCGGCGCGCGCGGCGGCCGCGAACCGATGGAAAGCCGTTGACTTATGCGCGGTTTGTCCTGATCCTTCCTGGGCCTGCGGCAGCAGGACCGTTGTAACAACATGAGGAGAGCACAGCCATTCGTCGCCCAATGAGACCTGCGCAGCCCGCCCCGAAGGACGGCCCGCGCATCAACGAGGAGATCCGTGTTCGCGAAGTCCAACTGATCGACCACGACGGCCATAATCACGGGCCGGTTGATATCCAGATCGCTTTGGACAAGGCCCAGGAGGCCGGGCTAGATCTTGTCGAGATCGCCCCCAATTCGTCCCCGCCGGTCTGCAAAATTCTCGATTACGGCAAATACAAATACCAGGCGCAGAAGAAAGCGGCGGAAGCCCGCAAGAAGCAGAAGGTCGTCGAGGTCAAGGAGATCAAGCTTCGGCCGATGATCGACGACCACGACTACGACGTGAAGATGCGCTCGATGCAGCGCTTTTTCGAAGAAGGCGACAAGGTGAAAGTCACGCTGCGCTTCCGCGGGCGCGAGATGGCGCACCAGGAACTCGGCTACCAGCTCCTCAACCGCGTGAAGGACGACACCTCCAAAGTCGCCAAGGTCGAGCAGGAACCCCGCTTCGAAGGCCGCCAGGTGGTGATGGTGCTGGCTCCGAGGTGAGAGCTCGGCGGTGCGCTGCGAGGACGGTGCCGTGCGCCTGCACACCCCCTGATCGCTCCGCGGGCTAACACCCGGATCCCACGCCTCGATCCGCGCGGCCGCCGTATCCGAGTTTGGTTGTATTTCGCGGCGGGCTCTGCCATAACGCGGCCCTTCCGCCGCCCGGCCGAAAGGGCTGCCGTGGCGACGGTGTATCAGCACGCTCGAACGAGCAGAAGCTGGCCGGCCGGGGCGTTTTCCACGCCTGCCGCCGCAAAGGAGAGCCAAATGCCCAAGCTCAAGACCAAATCCGGCGCAAAAAAGCGCTTCAAAGTGACCGCGGGCGGGAAGGTGCTCTACCAGCAATCTCGCAAGCGTCACGGCATGATCAAGCGCACTAACAAGCAGATCCGCCAACTGCGCGGCACCGCCGTGCTGTTCAAGACCGACGGCGAGAAGATCAAAAAATTCTTTTTGCCCAACGGGTGACACCTGTGGGCCGCCGCAGCGGCCAGCCGCAACCAATCGTCGCACGCAACTCAGGAGGTCAGCCATGGCACGCGTCAAGCGCGGCGTCATCGGGCACGCCAAGCACAAGAAAGTCTTGAAGGCCGCCAAGGGCTATTATGGCCGACGCAAGAACACCATTCGCATCGCAAAGCAGGCGGTCGAGAAGGCGAACCAATATGCGTACCGTGACCGCAAGCGCCGCAAACGCACTTTCCGGGCACTCTGGATCCAGCGCCTCAATGCGGCAGTGCGTCCCTTTGGGCTCACTTACAGCCGGTTCATCGGCGGCCTCGGCAAAGCCGGGCTGGTGGTTGACCGCAAGGTGCTGTCGGATCTTGCGATCCGCGAACCCGCAGCCTTTGCGGCGATCGTCGAGAAGGCCAAATCCGCGATCGCAGTGTGAGAATCAGAGGACGCAGGACGCACACGGCAGACAAAATGTCCGTCCTTCGAACGCGACGATGATCGATCTGGGCTATGTGCAATGCATGGCGCGCTACAACCGCTGGCAGAACGACAACGTCTATGGCGTCGCCGATACGCTCCCCGACACCGAGCGGCGACGCGATCGCGGGGCGTTTTTCGGTTCCATCCATGCAACGCTGAGCCATCTGCTCTGGGCTGATCGTATCTGGATGAACCGGCTTGCCGGCACGCCACGTCCCGAGGGCGGTATCCCTCAATCTGTATCGCTTTATGACGACTGGGACGAGTTGAAGCGCGAGCGCAAAACCTTCGATGCGGTCGTGATCGACTGGGCGGCCCGGCTCGACGCGGCATCACTTGCCGGCGACCTCGCCTATTACTCCGGCGCGATGAAGGCGCACTTGCGCAAGCCGAAATGGGTCTTGGTCGCGCATATGTTCAATCACCAAACGCATCATCGCGGCCAGGTGCATTGCATGCTGACGCAGGCGGGCGGCAAGCCCGGCGATACCGACCTACCGTTCATGCCGATGTAACAACCGGGCGGGCTCCCGGGGACGAGACCATGCACGATCTGAAAGCCCAACTTCTGCGCGGCTTGTGGTACGTCGCGCTCGTGGGCGCGGACGTGCGACCGGGCCGGCTCGTGCACAAGACGCTGCTCGGCGAGCCGCTGCTCATCGGTCGCGGCCGCGACGGGCGGGTGTTTGCGCTGCGCGACATCTGCCCGCACCGCGGCATCCCCCTGCATTACGGCCGCTTCGACGGCGAGACGATCAGGTGCTGCTATCACGGCTGGCGCTTCGACATGAGCGGCACCTGCGTCGAGATCCCCTCGCTGCGGGAAGGCCAGGAGATGGATCTGGGCAAGATCCGCTGCGGTGCCTATGCCTGCATCGAGCGGCAGGGCCTGGTGTGGGTCTATTTCCCGGCGGCGAACGAAGCGATGCCGCCGGCAGAGCCACCGCGCATGCCAATCTTTTCCGACGACAGGACGCCTGCGGCCGCGATCATGCTGCCATTCCCCTGCTCGACCGACCACGCCGCATTCGGTCTCATGGATCCGACGCATGCCGGATTCGTGCACACGTCGTGGTGGTTCAAGCATCAGCCGACGAAGCTGCGCCCCAAGGAAAAGCGCTTCGAGCCGATCGAGCTCGGCTGGCGGATGGTGCGCCATCCGCTGCCGCCGCAGAACCTGGTTTACAAGCTGCTCGGGCGTCATGTCGAAACCGAGATCTCCTACAAGCTTCCCGGGCTGCGCGTCGAGGAGGTGCACGGCGACCGCCACGCCGTCGTCGGGTTGACCGCGATTACGCCGATCACCGACGAGGCGACCGAAGTGCACCAGATATTCTGGGCTTCGCCCGGCTGGGTGGCGCCGCTCGCGCTGTTGCTCAAACCGTTCATGCACACCTTTCTCGATCAGGATCGCCAAGTGGTGGTCAAGCAACGCGAGGGCCTCTTGCACCGACCCAGGCTGATGCTCATCAACGATGCCGATACCCAAGCGCGCTGGTGGATGCGCGTGAAGGATGAATGGATCGCGGCGCAGGGAGAAGGGCGCGCCTTCGTCAATCCGCTCGAACCCAAGACATTGCGCTGGCGCAGTTGAGGAGACCGATGACCGACCTTCGCGCGCTCGAGAGCGAACTGCTCGCCGCCGTCGCAAGTGCAAGCGATGAGGCGACGTTGGAAGCGGTGCGGGTTGCGGCGCTGGGCCGCAACGGCTCGATCACCGCGCTATTGAGGGCACTCGGCACGATGGCGGCGGAAGAGCGCAAGCAGCAGGGGCCGCTCATCAACGGCCTCAAGGACCGCATTGTTGCCGCGATCGCCGCGCGCAGGGACGCACTGAGGGAACTCGCGCTCGATCAGCGGCTCAATACCGAGACGGTGGACGTCACACTGCCGGTGCGCGAACCGCCGGCTGAGGTCGGGCGCATCCATCCCATCAGCCAGGTCGTGGACGAGCTGACCGCGATCTTTGCCGACATGGGCTTCGCCATCGCGGAAGGACCCGACATCGAGACCGACGATTACAACTTCACCAAGCTCAACTTCCCGGAAGGCCACCCGGCGCGGGAGATGCAAGACACGTTCTTTTTCAATCCGAAGCCGGACGGCTCCCAGCTCCTGCTGCGCACGCACACCTCGCCGGTGCAGATCAGGACGATGCTGGCACAGAAGCCGCCGATCCGCGTCATTATCCCCGGCCGCACCTACCGCAGCGACAGCGATCAGACCCACACACCCATGTTCCACCAGGTCGAGGGGCTCGTCATCGACAAGAGCTCACACCTCGGCCATTTGAAATGGATACTGCAGGAGTTCTGCAAGGCGTTCTTCGAGGTGGATCAGGTCAAGATGCGCTTCCGCCCGTCGTTCTTTCCGTTCACCGAGCCCTCGCTCGAGGTGGACATCCAATGCCGACGCGACAAGGGCGAGATCAGGTTCGGCGAGGGCGATGACTGGATGGAGATTCTCGGCTGCGGCATGGTGCATCCGAATGTGCTGCGCAATTGCGGACTCAATCCCGACGAGTATCAGGGTTTCGCCTGGGGACTGGGCCGCTCGACTTTCCCACGCTGGCCGGAGGATTGAGCGGCTGATCGCGCCCGCTGCAGATGATCGTTATACGTCAATCGCTCTCGATTGCCGTTCGAAACAACAGTTCCTCATTCATGCTTGCTAGGCTTCCCCGGCGAACGGGGGAAGAGATAGGTCCCGGGTCCGCACAATGATGAAATTGACCCTCGCTTGGCTGAAGGAACACCTCGACACCGAGGCGCCGCTGCCAGCCATTGTGGACCGGCTCACCATGATCGGACTTGAAGTCGAGAGCGTCGTCGAGCGGGGCAAGATGCTCGCGCCGTTCACCATCGCCCGCGTGATCTCGGCCGAACAGCATCCGAACGCCGACCGCCTGCGCGTGTGCATGGTCGATACCGGATCGGGCGACCCGGTGCAGGTCGTCTGCGGCGCGCCCAACGCGCGCGCCGGCATGAAAGGAGTGTTCGTGCCGCCCGGGGCCTTCATACCGGGCAAGAACATGACACTGGGCATCGGCAAGATCCGCGGCGTCGAGAGCCGCGGCATGCTGGTGTCGGAGTTCGAGCTTCAGATCTCCGACGACCACGAAGGCATCATCGAGCTTCCCGCCGATGCGCCGGTCGGAGCGGCTTATGCCGAGTGGGCCGGACTCGACGATCCCGTGATCGAGATCAATCTCACCCCCAACCGCGGCGACTGCGCCGGCGTCAATGGCATCGCGCGCGATCTCGCCGCCGCCGACATGGGCAAGCTGCGGGACAAAAGCGTTCGGCCGGTGAGAGGGGATTTCCCATGCCCGGTGAAGGTGACGCTCGACTTTGGCTCGACGCCATCGCTGTGTCCGGCTTTTGCCCTGCGGCTCGTGCGCGGGGTGAAGAACGGCCCGTCCCCGCCATGGCTGCAGCGCCGGCTGGCCGCGATCGGTCTGCGCCCCATCAATGCGCTGGTCGATATCACCAATTTCATCACTTACGATCGCGGCCGGCCGCTGCACGTCTTCGACGCCGCGAAAGTACACGGCAATCTGACGGTTCGGCGCGCGCGCGAGGGCGAGAGCCTGCTCGCGCTCGACGGCAAGCGCTACGACCTCGATCTGAGCATGTGCGTCATCGCCGACGATCGCGGCGTCGAATCGCTGGCGGGCATCATGGGGGGCGAGAGCACCGGCTGTTCGGAAGCCACGGCCGACGTGCTGATCGAGTCCGCGCTGTGGGATCCCAGGAACGTCGCGCAGACCGGCCGCAAGCTCGGTGTCCAATCGGATGCACGCTACCGTTTCGAGCGCGGAGTTGATCCCGCCTTCATGCTGCCGGGGCTCGAGATTGCGACCGGGATGGTGCTCGACCTGTGCGGCGGCAAACCGTCGGAAGTCACGGTCGCGGGGACGCCGGACGTACCGGAGCGCGTCATCGATTTTCCGCCTAGCGAACTGCCGCGACTCACCGGCCTCCACGTTGAGACGCGCGAGATCGAGCGCGTGCTCGGCCGTCTCGGATTCGCGGTCGCCGGCAGCGGCAAGAGCCTGAAAGTCACCGTCCCGTCGTGGCGGGGCGATGTCGAGGGCAAGGCCGATCTGGTCGAGGAGGTCGTGCGCATTCTCGGCGTCGACCGCATCCCGGCGACGCCATTCGGCCGCGGCGAGGTTCCGCGCAAGCCGGTGCTTACGCCGATCCAGCTGCGCACCCGCAAAGCCAAGCGCGCGCTCGCTGCGCGCGGCATGCTCGAAGCCGTCATCTGGTCCTTCGTGGCAAAGCGACAGGCCGAGTTGTTCGGCGGCGGAAAGCCCGAGCTGGCGCTCGCCAATCCCATCGCCTCGGACCTCTCCGACATGCGGCCGAGCCTGATTCCGGGGCTCGTTGCTGCCGCACAGAACAACGCCGACCGCGGTTTCCCCAACGCGGCGCTGTTCGAGGTCGGACAGGTCTTCCGTGGCGATTGCCCGCAGGATCAACTCACCGCCGCCAGCGGCGTGCGCCGCTCATCCGGGACGCTCCGGGACGATCCAGATCGGCCCGCAGAACGTGCTCGGGCACTTCGGCGAGCTGCACCCACGCGCACTCGAAGCGCTCGACGCCGAAGGCCCACTGGTCGCCTTCGAGGTGATCCTGGACAAAATCCCGGAGCTGAGGGCGAAGGCAACCCGCGCGCGGCCGGTCTTGGAGCTTTCCCCGTTCCAACCGGTGGAGCGCGATTTCGCCTTCGTGGTCGACCGCTCGGTCAACGCGGCCGACGTCTTACGCGCCGCGCAGAGCGCAGATCGCAAGCTCATCACCAATGTCGCGGTGTTCGACGTTTATGAGGGGGCGGGCATAGAGCCAGGCAAGAAGTCGATTGCCATTGCGGTGACGTTGCAGCCGCGGGAAAAGACCATGACCGACGCCGAGATCGACGCCGTCGCCGCGAAGATCGTCGTCGAAGTCGCCAAGCGAACGGGCGGCGTGTTGCGGGCGTAAGCGCACTCAGCCGCGCTTGCTCGGGCCGCCGAGTAGCTTCACCACGGTGTCCGCGGCTCGCTCACCCGATTCCCAGGCGCCATTGACCGTTCCCCAGAGCGTCTCGTGCGTGGCTTCGCCGGCCAGGAAGATGCGGCCGCTGAGCGGCTCGGCGAGTATCTTGCGCGAGGATTGGGCGCCCGGCGCCGCGGCAGAGACCGCGCCGAGCACCCACGGTTCACTATTCCAGCGCGTGGCGTGGCGGCGCTTGACGGCGCCCTTCATGTCCGTGCCGTAAAGCCCGCCCAGCCAGTTGATCGCAAAATCGATCATCGCCGCCTCGCCCTTGGCGGAGAGGTCGCGCCCGAAATTGCCTCCGATGTCGATCACGCAAATCGTCGAACCCGACATGTTGCCGAAGATTGCCGCGGTCTGCCTGCCGCCGGCTTTCTCCAATACCAACTCATCGGAACGCAACCCGAGCGGATTGCCCGTCAACTCCAGTGCTACGTGATCGCGGCTGCCGAGCTTGAGCTTTGTGGCGGCCTCGAGATGCCGTTTCGGGAGGTCGGGCGCAAGTTTGAGCTTTCCGCTGGTGAGCACATTGGTCGAGACGGTGAGAATGACCAAGCCCGTCTTGAATTGGCCCTTCGTCGTTTCGACCTCGATACGCGCTCGGCTCCACCATTCGATCGTTTTGACCGGGGTCGACAGAAGAAGGGGAAGGGGAGCTGCGAGCCTCGCGAGCAGCGTACCGTAGCCCTGACGGCAGAACGCGTTGTTGTCGCGCTCGCCCGAGCGCGCCAGATCGGCGGTCGATACTTCCGAGAGGTCCTTGCTGCAGCCATAAGGGCCCAGCACGAATTCGATCGTCGGCCGCCATTCGCCAAGTTCCTTGGGCAGCGCCTGGACGCAGGAGACATCGCTCTTGCGGGCGGCATCGGCAATGGCGCTGTTGGCGCGCACGAGACTGGAGAGAAAATCCTCCATCTCGCCTTCGCGGGCGTAGCGCCGTCCGATGCGCATGCGCTGGCCGGGCGGCGCCGGATAGACGTCGAGCCCGACCTGCATGGCCAGCTTCGCCAATGGATTGATATCGGCAGCAAAGATCCAGTGGGCGCCGCGATCGTAGGGCATCCCGAATGTCTTGCTATCGGTGATGCAGCGCCCTCCGACCTCGTCCGCGGCCTCGAGCACGACAAATCGTTTGCCCGCCGCGGCAAGTCGCCGCCCGGCCGCAATGCCGGCCGCCCCGGCGCCGACGACGACGGCATCGACCCAGCCGGAGCGCGGCACCTCCGGGACGGGCACCGGGCGCGGCGCCCCAAACGCGGGCCCGGCCGCCACCGCCA
>WNFX01002862.1_pt1 | contig 17679 bp, 17 predicted proteins | sample 5400111 | NCBI WGS metagenome assembly WNFX01 (sample SAMN13153363, study PRJNA577476) | soil metagenome | isolation source: 40 cm soil or saprolite under grassland replicate 1 | place: USA:California | collected 2016-06-15 | reverse complement strand
AGCGGCTGCAATCTGTGTTGTCGTCCGTATTTCCTGTAGTTGTTGTGTCATGTATTTCTAAAATAAACGCTTTTCTACTTGCCAAGAGTGTAACATATCGGACATAACCTGTCGAGGAAGAGCCCTGGTATTTTAAGCTCTCGAGGTTGACAACTTATCTTTTCTGTGCTATATTTCCAGTACGTACTAGCTTTACTAAACATTTTAACAATGCAAATCATACTGATTTATTTTTATTAGATAAAGGAGAAGCCGATGAAAGCCTTGCAAAGCAAAGATGAACTTGATACTATACCAATTCTGCCCGAGGATGTTCCAGTGACCATGCCTGATCTGCCAGCAAGGCTCGTAATCATTTACACGTCCTTGAGGCGGCAGGGTTGGCACAGGTAGTCGCCCGTCGCTTGATACGTGGCATCATTGCGAATTACTACACGCGTTCGGCTCGAATCTTTGATTATGAACTACCACGTGAGGTGACAGGCGGTACATCGATAAGCCTCGATATCATGACCAAGGCTCGCGACGAACTGGCCGAAGCACAGGAGTACATTGAGGAAGATACTTATCGAAGCGAGGCATTTCCGCATGTTCGCCTCTCACCAGAGCGAGCCAGGTACTATTCTGAGCGCCTTAAGGCTCTCATTGAAGATATTCTGCATGAGAAGCCTGATCCCGATGGTAAGGTGTATGGCGTCTTAGTTTCAATGTTCATGGCACCTGCGTACTTGCAAGGTCCCAGTACATCTACACCAACGGATTCTGCCGTGGCAGACGAAAGGGAATCCTGACATTTGATGTCAAGAGTAGCAACGTATACTTTTGGCTAAAGCTGAATACAAACAGTCACAAAGCTGCTTAATTTGCTTAAGGAGTTCTCGATGAGAACCAACAACGCTACTAAACGTAAGCCGACCAGCAAGTTCAATAGCGACTTTTGGAAATACTGGACGGGTCAAACCATCTCGAATCTTGGCAGCTCGATTACGCTGTTCGCACTGCCGCTGCTGGTCTATAAACTCACTGGGTCGGCGCTCAACCTGGGTATTACTACCGCCGCCACGTTTTTGCCATACCTGCTGTTCGGGTTATTACTTGGAGCGTGGACGGACCGGGTAGACCGCAAGCGCATGATGATTGGCACTGATATCGCCCGCGCACTGATCATTGCATCGATTCCGCTCCTGGCTGCACTGGGCATACTCTCCGTCTGGTGGATTTACGTGGTCGCCTTCGTTCATGCCACGTTGACGATCTGCTTTGAAGCTGGAGAGTTCGCCGCTATCCCCGGCCTGGTTAATCAAGATGACCTTGTTACGGCGAACGGGCGTATCCAGGCAAGTTACTCAGGTGCCAGCATCCTTGGCCCATTACTTGCAGGTGTGCTGGTAACGTTGATACCTCTATCGGCGCTCATGCTGATCGATGCTCTTTCATTTCTGGTCTCGTCATTTTCTTTGGTGCTCATCAGAATCAGTTTTAACGCTAGCGAGAAGCGGGCGCCAACAAGCATTCGCAGCGATGTGGTCGAAGGGCTGCGTTACGTGTTAAGCCATCCGGTGCTGCGTAACATTTCGCTGATGATGGCACTGGTGAACTTTGTGGGCTCTACGACCTATGCCCAGCTCATTCTCTTTGCCAAGGTGCGCCTACAAGCCACTGACATTCAGGCGAGCCTGCTGTACTCCGCGGGAAGCGTTGGTGTTGTGATACTATCGCTGGCTGCGGGTCAATTGCGTAAGCGTTGGTCTTTCAGTACCGTCGCGCTGGGAGCGCTGATGCTGGAGGGGCTGCTGACGGTTGTTTTCTCGCTTATGCACTGGTATTGGGTGGCTATCGCGCTCTGGACACTGATTGGGGGGTTAGGTATCCTGTTTAATATCAACACGAGCAGCTTACGGCAAGCAATCGTTCCTAACCATATGCTAGGGAGAGTGATAAGCATTGCCAGCGTGCTGGCATGGTCGGCAATACCCCTGGGTAGCCTGCTCGGTGGTTTTGCGATCTCGTGGACAAAGAATGTAGCGCTGGTTTATGGAGTGATCGGGGTGTTGATTTTCCTGATACCCTTTGCCTTCTCGTTTACTGCACTTGGACATGCCGATAGGTATATACCTAAAGAGAAAGCCCCTGAAAAGGAAAAGGTAATCAATGATCCGGAGGAAGTATCCTCCTGTTCTGACGTACAGGAGCAGAACTGACCATTGGTGCATCGTTTGCTTGCTAATTACGCTGCCTACTACTGGCAAGATTACTCCATGTGTTGTACCAAATCCGCTAGATCTTCAAACACATGGTCGGGTTTAAGAGAAGATTTTTCCAGGTCCTCACGTGAACTGCTACCAGATAATAGCAATAGCGTGTACGTCCCGGCGTTATGACCCGCTAGGATATCTACTTGCAGTCCATCGCCGATCATGACTGTTTCGTCTGGTCGACTGCCCAGCTTGTGCATAGCTTCCTGGAGCAACATTGGTTCGGGTTTGCCAACGACCTCGGGTGTCATGCCACTGGCAGCTTCGATGGCTGCCGCCAGGGAGCCACAACCAGGAATGAAACCACCAGCGATTGGTAGTACAGGGTCACGGTTAATGGTAATAAAATACGCTCCAGCGCGTACAGCGTTCATAGCAGAGGTCAAGATTGTATAATCGAAGTTGCGATCGAGGCCAACCAGCACTGCATCCGCTTTTTGTGCGTCAATACTTGCTGCTATCAGATCATAGGATTCGACCAGGTCTAACAGAGGCTGTTCGCCAACAACGTAGACAACCCCTTTGGGGAAGCGACGGGCAATATTCTGAACTGCTGCCTGTCCAGCAGTGAGTAGGTGCGCATTATCGGCATGGATACCGAGGCGTTCAAGTTTTGCCAGTATTTGTGTTGCGGTCGCGAAGGAGTTATTTGTCAGGAAAAGGTATTTCTTTTTATTCGTCTCAAGCCATGAGACGAATTCTTTTGCTCCAGGCAGCAGTTCATTGCTCCGGTAAACTACGCCATCCAGGTCGATCAGATAAGTGGTATATGGTAACATATCATTTATCATTCGCGTAATAATTGCTCACGGATGGCGACGATCTCGCGGCGTAATGCGGGATTAATATTCACCGCTCGATCGATCTTTTCGCATGCATGAAGCACAGTACTGTGATCGCGTCCCCCAAACAGTTGTCCAATTTCCAGCAGGGAGGATTGTGTCTCCTGGCGCATCAGGTACATAGCAATCTGGCGGGGCATGACGATGTGTTTATCACGTTGTTTGCCGCACATATCCTCGAGAGAGATGTGATAGTACTCTGCTACCGCCTGCGCTATTTGCTTAATGCTCAGGTTCGACTCTTTGCTATCGTTACCCAGAGAGGACATAGCGGCACGGGCAACCTCCATGGTCAGGTCGGTATGATGCAACTGCTGGTAGGCCATCAAGCGATTCAGGCAGCCTTCCAGCTCGCGAATATTCGTCTGTACGCGTCCAGCTATATACGCGATGATGTCATCAGGAACACGATGGCGTAACAGATCAGCCTTTACACGTAGAATGGCCATGCGCGTTTCCAGGTCAGGCGGTTGAATATCAGCGATCAATCCCCATTCAAAGCGCGAACGTAGGCGTTCCTCCAGGCTGACGATGGCTTTGGGAGGTCGATCACTACAGATCACAATCTGTTTGCTCATCTCATATAAACTGTTAAAGGTATGGAAGAATTCTTCTTCAGTCGATTCTTTGCCCGCAATGAATTGAATATCGTCTACCAGCAAGATATCGACAGAACGATACTTTGCCCGGAACTCCTCGGTAGTGCGGTAACGGATGGCGTTGATAATTTCATTGGTAAATTGTTCAGATGATACATAGAGTACCGCGAGTCCCGTTTGTACGGCCTGATGTCCAATGGCATGCAGTAGGTGCGTCTTGCCTAAACCAACACCTCCATAGAGAAACAGAGGATTATAGGATTCGCCCGGTGCTTCTGCTACGGCAAGGGAAGCTGCATGCGCCAGCCGGTTACTATTACCGACGATAAATGCCTCAAAGGTATAGCGAGGATTTAGACGATTATGCAAAAGAATGTTGGCACGCTGCTCGTTATCCCATTCCTCCGTAGAGTGCTCGGCGGAATATATGCCGCCATACTGGAGGTCTTGCATATCATGATGGCTGGTTGATTTCGTAGGAAAATCATAGTATGCAAAATCGCTAGTTTGATGATTTCGTGTTGGCGGGAAGCGCTTGTTCATCTCTCTAGAAGAAAAAGTGGGTTCCTCAAGCACGTTTGTGACGGCGATGGTGACTGGTTGCCCGGTGACATCAGCCAAAATATCTTCAATCGAGCGCCGCCAGCGAGTATTAATTACATCGCGGGCCAGGGTACTGGGAACCTGAAGCGTGAAATAGAGCGATTCGTCTTCGGTTAGAGAATCAGCATCAATATCATCCAGCTCCATATATGAAGCATCGATCAAATTGGCAGAGAGAAGCCACGCTTTGCATACTGCATCAATTGGGGTCATTTCGAGTCGGTCGAGCGTAGCACGCCAGATAGTTGCAACGTTCACTGCATTATTCCCCGCATTTAGCTTTCAACGAGAGCAACGCACTCAATTTCAACCAGGGCATTACGGGGCAGTTCGGCCACAGCGACCGTTGTACGGGCAGGCATAAGGCCATTGGGTCCCTCGAAATATGTTGCGTACACGGCATTCATAGCTTGAAAATCGCTCATGCGACGGAGAAATACTGTGGTTTTTATGGCACTGGCAAGTGATGTTCCTGCGCTGTTAAGCACGGCCTGCAAGTTTTGCAGAACGCGATGTGTCTGTGCCTGGACATCATCGCCCACAAGTTCGCTACTTGCCGGGTCAAGGGCAATCTGACCGGAGGTGTAAACGAACTGACCGCAGAGAATGGCTTGATTATATGCGCCTTGGGCGGCCGGAGCATTAGCAGTAGAAATCCTTGTACGTTGCATAACTATTATCCTCAAGAGATCAGAAGCATATACGAGTAGTCAGAGAATGCATTGTAACAGTTACGTTCAATGCTGTCCATACCCTGGCGAATGGAATTGCCCCTGCTCACCCGCGCCAGGCGGCAAATTACGGGAAACGAGTTGGGGTGATGGCACCGTCTGATGCGGGCGCGCTTGTAGCTGCAGATCTTTCGCGCATTGTCGCAACGCCTGCTGCATTTCCGCTGCTGAGAGAAAGCGGTCCTCTGGCTCTTTTTCCAGCGCCTTCGTCACAATCTGCTCAAGAGCAGGTGGCACATTTGCATTGAATTGGTGCAAGGGCGGTGGATAGGTCGAAGCATGCTGCATTGCAATCGAGACCGCGGTGGGACCGATAAAAGGAGGCCGACCGGCCAGCATTTCAAACATCACGACGCCAAGCGAGTAGAGATCGGAAGATGCAGTCAAATTCTCACCTCGCGCCTGCTCAGGTGAAAGATAGTCGGCGGTACCCAGCACAATACCACTATTGGTTAAACCTGCAGTTTCTGCCACTCGTACGATGCCAAAATCCGTAAGTTTGACCAATAGACTTCCTACACCTGGGGTCCTTATACCACTGGAAGTCAGCATGATATTCTGCGGCTTGATATCGCGATGAATAAAGCCTCGTGTATGTGCCACCTGTAACACGGCACATACCTGGGCTGAAATCTCCAAGGTCTCGAGCGCATGCAAGTGCCGGCGGTCTATAATCTCTTTTTTCAAGGTCGGGCCATGAATATACTCCATGACAAGAAAATACTGACCGAACTCCTCGACAAAGTCATAGATTGTAACAGCATTAGGGTGGGCAAGTGCGGCAGCAGCACGCGCCTCACGGCGGAAGCGTTCGACAGCTCGCAAGTCATTCTTGTCTAGTGACCGTAGCACCTTCATCGCCACCAGGCGCTCGACACGGTGATCCCAGGTTTTAAATACACTGGCCATCCCGCCAGTAGCAATATGTTCACGGACCTCGTAACGTCCGGCTATTAGAGTACCTTCAAACTGAGTCAATCTCTTACCTCAACGGGTGTCCACGAAAGATACCCTTCTTAATCTAAAGTGACAAAGGCAAGTATACCATTAACGATGTCATGGCGTCCAGAATGCGCGTGAATCCCCATCAATACCGCCCGTAGTCAGTTGAACAGGGGTACCCTGCAGGCTGAAGGCGCCAGTTTTTGTATTATAATTGACATTTGCCAGCCAGAGATCAAAGGTGCTGTTGTTATAAGATAGATATGCGATCTGCTTCCCATCAGGCGACCAGGCGGGCTGGCTCACATACAGTCCGCTGAGAATGTGAGAAGATTTCTTATAAGCCACAAGCGCTTGCTGTTCAACCTTTGGATTGTTGGGCTCAGCAGTTACACCTTCAGGCACGGGCATCACGTAGAGACCCATCGATGTAGGTGACTCACGCCTCACATAGGCAATAGAATTGCCATTTGGTGAAAAGGCTGGTTGCAGGTCTTGATCTTTCGCATCTGTTATAGCTATACCGGGGTCGTATCCTGGCAGCCCTGGGTGGTACACACCAGGATGATTGGCAATAGCGTTGGCATCCTCCAGAAATATCTGGATGACTTGCTGAGTGCGTGTCGCGGCATCATAGGCGTAGTGTGTATACATAATCTCAGTGGGATGGCCAGGGCGATAGCTGGGGTCTCGATCACCACCATCGCCATAGCTAGCATATGCTACTGCCTGCGGTTTCGAGCTTGGATTATTGAAAGGGATTGAAAATACTTGTAGATCCAACAGAGGAGCATCTATGCCTGTAGCGGCATACCAATTCTCTTTTTGAAGGTCGCTCAGGAAGAGCAAATGAGAGCTATCAAGCGACCATGCGGGCTGAGTAAACCAGTGATACGTGTTTTTGATGAAACCACTATCGTTGTAGAAATGCCCGCTGCCGGAAAGTAGGTTGCGCCGCGTACCACCATTGACTGGTATAAAGGCTATGTCGGAAGAATTCTTGTAGCGCAGAGAAAATGCTATCCATTTGCCATTGGGAGAGACTGCAGGGTCGTAGATGTTTCCTCCTGGTGTTATTTCACGTGCAGCATTACTCCCGTCGGTAACCCATAGGTTGTGATCGATAGTGAAATAAATCTTGCCTTTGAAGAGGTTTTGAGCGATGTTAACCTTGTTGCCATGCGAGTTGGTTGTGATTGTATTGCTTTTCTGAGTATTATCATCAATGCCCAAACAACCTTGCAGGCAAAATGCCAGCAAGAGTAGCAACAAAAAAGGGCCCCAAGTTGTAGATCGCTTCATTAGTTTTTCCTGTTAGTTTATTAATCTCGTGTTGGGCTGATAAGTTCAAAGGCTACACTGCACACGGAAACATATAACACTATTATGCCTGTATCGCCTGTGGCGATTCAAACACAACCATAAATACGAGGTCCAGCAGACTGTGAAAACCAAGCAGGTTATCTTCGCCTCCGAACAGGCTCATTGCACTGGTGCTGGCCACCTGGCTCGCAGTCTGCAAGGTACTGTCGTTAGTCATGCTATCAGGTGTAGATGGTTGCTGTGATGCGGAGGCAATCGAACTACTATTACTATTTGCCCCAATGTTGCAGGTGGCTTTGTTACCTAAAGCAAACATCTGCGTAATCACAGGAACGATCTTGTTACAATCTGGGAAAACCACAGATACTCCGCTTGGTGTGTTGCCTGAGTGCGAGTATGGTGGGCCTAGGATCACGCGCTGAATAGAGTTTGGGTCAAGGCTACGAGCAAAATTCATCAGTTTGAATACGTCGGTTAATTGCATATCTGTTTTGACGTATCCGTCCAGGTCATGAGCTATATCCGGTAACTTGCTTACGATATCGGGATTGTTCAGTTTCGTTTTGAGCGCGCTCAGCACCTGCTGTTGACGTGCAGAGCGCCCAAAATCGCCCACCAGGTCAGCATGTCGAGAACGTACGTATTCAAGTGCGTTTGGCCCAGCGAGGTGCTGTGGCCCTGGTGGGATATATACACGCTTGTAGGCAAAGATATCACCTGTATGATTATTGACATCATCTGGATAATTGTCGTCAGTAATGGGATGCAGCACATCTATATCGACGCCACCGACCGTATCTATCACTTTGATGAAGCCATCTAGTCCAACCCATGCGTAGTAGTTGATCGGAATGCCGAAATCCTGGAAAATCGTGAGGCGGCTCAATGCGACGCCTCCAAGACCATAAGCTTCATCCAGCTTATGCATCCCACTTCCCGGCACATTGATATAAAAATCACGCGGTATTGACAGCATGCCAACCTTTTTGGAAGCGGGATCAATCGTGACCACGATATCCGACTGTGCCAGGTAACTACCGTTATTAAACTTTTCGTCCGTATCACTACCGAGCAAGAGTATATTAACACGGGAGCCACTCAAAATGTCATTCCCATTGCGATTCACATTGGGATCCTCGTCTCCTTTTAGGCGAGTCACTTTCTGGTTCACAATATTACTGACGGGTGCAGACAGGAAATAAGAGTAATATCCAGCGAGGCCTCCAACGACAATGAGCAGCAAAAGGACTATAGGTGCTAGGATACGTGCCCAGATGGGGAAGTGCCTCTTTTTGCGCTTTCTACCGTGCTTGCCATTACCTAGTGGTTGTGATGCTTGACCAAATGGTGGAGGGCCTCCTGCGCTCGAATAGCCCATTGGCATGGGTGATGGGGGTGCCGCTGAAAGACTAGACATGGACGCCATCATTGGCTGAGATGATGGATTAGGCCCGATTACAGGTTGGAACGGTTGCATGCCAGGATTCTGCATTGGCGGGTTATGTGTGGGTTGGTGCGTTTGAAGGTTGGCACGCAATGCCGCAAAGCGTGTAATGTCCGACTGATATGGTGATGGCGGCATTTGACCATAGGCAGGCATTTGTGCCTGCGCGGTGTTAGCATTGCCTGCGGGACCAGTTACTGGCCAGTTCATCGCCTGTTGTTTCAAGGTATCCTGTTCGGCCACAGGCCGTGGGCCTGGATTTCTCTCAAGGTGAGGCGGCTGCAAACTACCGGCATTCCAATTCGCTAGAGGTACATCAGCAGAGCGTTGCGGCGTTTGGCCGGATGAGGTTTGCCCTTCCTGGGTCTGATCAAATAGGGCGGCTGAGTGATTATCGGCTGATGACCATCCATTGGTTGAGGCTGATTGTTCTGGCTGATGGCCTTTACTCCGTGGAGTATTGATTTTTACAAATTGGGATTTCAATCCAGTTTACCTGCTTCCTCATAGTATCCTCATCAGTAACAAAGACAGAGACAAGTTTTGTTATGTTGCGAGCTATTCTTAAGTATAACGGGTGGCAGGGTAAAAACTTCACTTTCTGTAAACGAATGTGCCAAATTATAGCTAACTTGTACCATACTTATTGGTTTTTGGATTCCTCCCGGCGCGCTTGTAAGAAGGACAGGATCAGCGAACCGATCAATACTGCCAGCAGGATAATTTCCATTGTGCTAAAAGTCTGTTTTTTCTCCATCTCAATCCTCATTTCTTTCAAGAGAGCCCATTCTATCCTATTTTATCTCAACGCGCCCATAGCTCTCTACCTCCGCCATAGTCATGCAGAAGATGAAAGTTTTGGGCAACCCATGCATGAAAGGCGGCTACGTTTGGCAGGTGGAAGCGCCCGGTAAAAAAGAGTACAGCATGCACCTGCGATCGCGATGTGGAGCTTTCGAGTTGAGAAAGCGTCAGGTATCCAGAATTAATGCGCACTGCCGACGTATCTACTAGCGCTGGAGGAGTACTGCGATCAGCCAGGCCTGCGATAAATTGTGCATCTGTCACAACCAATTGGTCGGGAGTTATGGCCTTTCGTAGATCGGCCGCCACGTGAGCTTCAAGTTGGGTCAAACCGCTAACACTGTTGGCCTCGGCAGTACGGTAATACAACCTGTCTTGCCTCACATCAAGCACTGCTGTGACCAGCATAAGTGCTATGGCAACCCAGGTAAAGTACGTTGTCGCCCGGGGGATAGATCTGCTAAGAGTGGACTTATTTTTCGCAGATGGGTTGCCAATACCCATTATTGATAGTGCAACGAGAGGAGGAGTGAGGGCCACAAGATGATGCTGGAAAAGGGGAACCTGGTGCCAGAGCAAATAGAGCGTTGCAAGTAGCCAGCCAATTAAGGGGATAACTCTCCAATCCTGCCGAACAAGCGCTACCATCAAACCATAGGCCGCGCTAAGCGCCAGGAAGGTGAAGAGGGCATGCTCGATAATGAAAAGATTGCCCTGCTGATTACTATCTAACACACTAGCAGCATCGTTATGAAAGGTAATGACACTTTGCACTAGCGATGTATATGAACCGGTGAAAGGCAGCAGCAAGACCGCCATTGTCAGTATGCACGCTCCAACACCGGCAATGATCGGAAGCAAGCCTGCAAAGTGCGCTCCGGTTCGTTTGTGCCAGCTTTGCCAGACTCGAGCCAGCATCAAGAGGACAATAGGCACGAGAATGGAAACACTGAGTAGCTTGCATAGAATGCTTAAAGTTAGCGTGACGCCAGTGAGGGTAGCATAGCAAATGCCTCGAACTCCCTCTGGATGTTCCCACCAGAGGTAAGCCAGGCCCACTGCTAATAGTGAGAAAGCAGCAGATGATACCTCTGCCTGGATGGTTTGAGATTGCGCGAGGTACAACGGGTTGACGATGAGCAAAAGGAGAGCCGCTAGTGCACCCAGGTAGCCGCTCAGCGCCTTGCCGAGCAAAAATGCCCCCAGGAGGCCGAACAAGGAGACGAGGGCTATAGCAAGCCGTGCCGACCAGAGCGAACTCCCGAAGAGTACGTAACCAGGAAAGGTAGACAGCACAAAGAAAGGTGGCTGCGCGTAGAAAATATCCTGGTAGAGCGCATGCCCGGCGCTCATAGAGCGCAGAGTTTGCCAGTAGACTCCCTCGTCGTAACCATCACGGTCAAAAGGCAGGCCGAGTTGATAGAGGCGCATACCGATAGCAATGACGACCAGGGCCACCATAGCTCCCCATAAAAGGATGGTTTTCCAATCAGGATAGTGTACTTCTTGCTTTGTCTTACCTGTCGAGATATCATTCTTCGTTGTGCTAACGGACATGAGATGTGTCTCTTAAAAATAATGTCAAGGATAGCTCACAGGCCCTGTCCCCAGGGCCTGTGAAAATCCCGAAAAATCATGTATTAAACTTGGGCGACCACCAGGGCTGGGCTCTTGTTGCAAGAGCCCCTAAGTCTGCCTATCCTCCCATGAAGAAAAATGGCCCTTCATCTTTGGTGAATATTTCACCAGTAATGGTAGTTCCTGTTTCGTCGCCTGCAGAGAATTTCTCCGTTGAGTCGGTTTTAGGGGCATCGATCACAAGATCGGTGCCATTGCCTGTTTCGCCAATCAATGCATACCCGTTCCCGCCGTTGGTACGGCCGTTACCATTACTCGCAACAATCTCAAAATCCGCGAGGACTGTTTTAGTAACGCGCCTGGCATCGGCTTCATCGATGAGTCGCTTGATTTCCTCTCCTACCAGTTCATCACGTTCAATCAAGCTCTCGGCGACAGCAATAAGAGCCTCGCTATGATCTTGAAGCAAACGTTTGACAGCCTTGAGCTGCGACTGTAATACAGCTTCGGTGCGATCAGACATGCCAGGTACGACATTTGGACTTGCGTTGGGAGAGAGGTTAGCATAACCCATGTATGAAGTGATAGTGCCATCCATACCATACATACCGACATAGGCGAGCGCTGTCGTTGTTGCGCCAGCAAAATCACCTGCAACTCCGTTCAAATTCACATCCAGGAACAGCTCTTCAGCAGCACGAGAAGCCAGGGCTATCTGTATGCGAGCAAGAATTTCCTCTTTAGAACGAGTTTTAATGGTCTCCTTTGGACGCCAGGCAGCAAACGCCTCTGCACCTTCCACATCGCCGCGACGATGTACAGTAACGAAAGCGGGAAACTCACGTTCCAAAAGGTAATAACAGGCCACAGTATGTCCCGCCTCATGATACGCAAGACGTCGCCGCTCAAGAGCTGTCAATTCACTTGGCTGGCGAAGACCGAACTCGTGCACATCTTGCGCCTCAATCAGGTCTTTATAGGTTACCATATCGCGGCCATCGAAGTGGGCGATGATAACAGCTTCGTTGATGACATGTTTAATGGCCACAGGAGTATAGTCAACCATACGTGCCACCAGGGCAGCTAAAGAGATCGTGGGTTCGTGTTTGACCTTGTCCAGATAATACTCAATTACCTCACCGCGATATTTGTCGGTTGGTGGAGCGACATGTATCTTGCGATCGAAACGGCCCGGGCGCAGAAGCGCTGGATCAAGCGATTCAGGGATATTCGTTGCGCCAATGGTCAAGACTGGCTCGGCCTGAACACGGCTATGATACAGGCCAAGAAGGCGAAGAACTTTTTTGAACCAACCGGTCTCCACGTTAGGAGGATCCATCTGCATCAGCAATTCGTTGAGGCCACCTGTACCACCCATAGCACCAAAAATGCCGCCGCCCATCGCCATTGTCCCACCACCACGGGCTGAGCGGGACATACCTATGGCATCGAACTCGTCCATGAAAACCACGCAACCGCCGTATTCACGTGCAAGGCGGCGTGCCTTCTTGTAGAGCCTCTTGATCATCAGTACGTCCATACCAATGAACATGGCTCGGAAGCTGGCAGCACTGGCATACGCAAAAGGTACTCCTGCCTCGGTACTCATACACTGTGCCAGGTAACTTTTACCAGTTCCTGGAGGGCCCGTGAGCAGCAGGCCGCGTACAGGGGCACCACCCATTTCTTTGAATTCTTTGGTACCTTTCAGCAGTGTCACGATGCGCTTGGCGGATTCCAGGACTTCAGGATTACCTTTATAGTCATCAAACCCTACGCCTGTCTCGCCTGGCATGACCCAGTAGAGTCGCGGGCGACCTAGAAACCAGAAGAGGGCAGCGAACTGGATAACAATAAAGATAATGGCAAAGGAAATCTGGAATAGGTAAAGGAATATGGTTCCTGGCGAGGGAGGGCTCAACTGTGGAATCATGTTGACAACGAAGTACCACAGCAGAAAACCCACGAGTAAGACCCAGATCCAGCGACGCTTCATAAAACGTCCGAACTGATCCATACCTATATCAATCGACCTGTCCAGGTCATTGTGTTTTCCGTTTGTATTTTCTGGCACAGCGGTCTATCCCTTCTGCTCATTGGATACCTTCAAGGGGTACCTCTATAGCTACTTTTATTACCGTAAAGCCGGGCGAAAATCTACGAGAGTGACATTGAGCAGAACCTCCCCTTGCTGTCCTGCGGCCGTTACGAAATGCCAGAGTGCGTAACCGCTGGTATTGCCACCAGGCCCAGTAGCGGAGAGATCCACTTCTACAAAGCTGTCTACAGAGGTATCGCCTTCCTGAAAGGCGCTTATAACATTGATTGCTTTCCAGCTCACGTGCCCTTGCGATTGGCTGAACTGGCTGACAAGCTGTTGTGGATTGGGTGGCTGCGACATATCTTTATCAAGCAAAGATAGAGCAACAACATTGCCATCGCGTAGTGCATAGAGCCAGTTTTTCACTTGATCGCCACCGCCATTGCTGCCACGTATGTGGAAGTTGAAAGGATCATTACCAAGACCGAAAGGCCATCTTCCTGTCACCGCGTAGTTTGCTGCTATGGCGCTACCAAGGATTAGCAGAATCATGACCAGGGTAACTACTTTGTGATTCCTTATCGCACGGAAGAGGTAGTAAAAACCCTTGAAAATAGGGCGGAAGATACCTTTGACGAACTGGGCAGTTGGACTTTGACCTGCCCTTTGCTTAGCAGATGTGGAGACTACTTTTTTCGGTTCTGGCGTCGCTTGTTCTGGTGGTTGTTGAGTAGGTGATGGGCTTAGCATGCGTCTCGCATCTCAACTTTCTTAGGCTGCACATGGAGTGTTACTTATTAAATATGTAGCACGTTTATACGGCGTTTTAATTACTGGTCAAGGGTAAGGGTGGTGAAGCCCTGCTTTCTACATGTTACATTGGCATTCCAATGATTTGTAGCGTTCATGATGCTACCATTCTTATAATGTACCATACACTAGAATGGACCGTTTGGCAAGATGCTGGGACTGGCAGCCACTCATAAATGGGGACGTCCCCCACTCTTCTCTTCTTTCTCGCTGGCCGCAGGCCCTCCAAGAGAGTTATGAGTCGATGTCAGGTTGGGAGAAAGCCCTGAGAACATCCATAGAAAAAGTACGAACGTATACCACGTTTGATATAATAGTGTGTACGTACATTTGTTACAAGTATGATCATATTGTGCTCCTAACAGGAAGGCAGGTGGAGTAGTTTATGGATACTGGCAGGGATAAGCCAACAGGAACAGACGGCAATCCTTATATCTGGCTGCGCTACACGACACAGTTTAGCGCTGGAGGGCGCACGCATACGATCGAGATGGGAATTCCTGTACCTTTAGGGGCAAGTGCGGAAATGCGCGAACAGTTGATTCGCGAAGCCGAAATAGGAATGGATCAGCTTTCAAGGCGTGTTGAGAACCGTGTCTCGCAGATACTGCAACGCAACTCTCGCCCATCTGAAACAGCACGCGCACAAGAATCCTCTGCCGCGAAATCAGCCCAGGCCCCTCTTCAAGATTCAAGCCGGGGTACAACCACAACCGGCTCAGCACCAGCTCGCGAGGGGCCACAGCCTCTTCCATTGCAGGAGAAGCAGGCAGCAACGACACCAATACGTCAAAGTGTGGGAGCAAGTATGCCCCTGACCCCTGGCATGCTAAGTGACGCGAGTGGCAATATGAATCTTGGGCAATTTATACGGGTCATCAAAGATGCATGGGGGTTGAGCCCTAAGCAGGCCATGGATTTGTTGAATGTGAAGACGTTGAACGGTATGAACTACCGCGAGCTTCTAAGGCAATTACAACCGCTGGTTGAGGGGGATGCCAGGAACACATCGATGCCTGGTCCCGCTAAAAATTCGCCTGTGATCAGTCAACCGAAGCCTGCAGAGGAGCGCGGGCGGCCGCAAGGTTCTCCTCCCAACCCGGCTCCTCCCACGCCCATACGGGCTAACACAGGCTCTACAGGCTCCACAGGCTCCACAGGCTCACAAGGGTCACAATTGAATACTCCCGATCAGAAGACAGTCAAGGCACATTCGACCCAGTCAACACCCCCTCCAGCCCGACCTGCGCCTGGACCTTTACCCGGTCCCTCGAATATACCGGTTATTCCTTTTAGAGATGAGATGGTACGCGATACTCCAAAGGTATACAAATTTGATGAAGAAGATGAAGATGAAGAGCTGGAGGAAGAGAAAGAGGAGGGGGGTGAGGAGCAGCGCGTGATCGCGAGGATCAAACTGGATGAACTGAGAGAGGTGCGTGGGTCATCAACTGCCAACCCAGGACGTTTGACAGTATTGCAGAACGTGCTAAATTCGCAAATCAGCGAAGAGCAATTGCAGCACCTGATACAGAGCGCGTGGGGCGAATCGAACGTCAAAAAATTGAAGGTCGACCAGGTAGAGGCGCTGATTTCCTGGGCAAAGGAAGATTTTTTCGTGGAAGAGGTGGAAGCTGTACTGGCACTCATTGACGAGGAGGGGTCTTATGCGCGTAGTGACTGGTGAGGCCAAGGGGCGCAAACTCAAAGGCCCCAAGACATCTGGCACTCGTCCCATTATTGATCGTGTAAAGACTGCCCTCTTCGATATCCTCTCAGTGCGCATAGAAGATGCTCGCTTCCTTGACCTTTTTGCAGGCACAGGCAGTGTCGGCATAGAAGCGCTGAGCAGGGGAGCTGCCAGCGCGACATTCATTGAAATGAATTATGGTGTGATGAAATTAGTGCGCGAAAACCTGAAAATTACCGGCCTGGCGGATCGTGCCGAAACAGTACATACTGATGCGTTCAAGTTTTTGCAATCGTACTCTTCCCAGAACGATTCTTCAGCAGGAAGTCAAAAACGCGAGTATGATATCATCTATGTGGCTCCTCCCCAGTACCAGGGGATGGCAGCACGCGTTTTACAACTGCTAGATAACTCGTCGCTTGTGCCAGGTACCGGGATAATAATCGTCCAGATTCACCCCAAAGAGCGATCAGTAGTGGCAGCAGTGCCACTCACGCGCCTGGCACTGATCGACGAACGACGTTATGGCAGTACATTACTGATGTTTTATGAAGTGAATACGGAGAAACCTGCGGATGTCGATACAGTTTCAGAAACCTGATTACATTATCGTCTATGTGAGTGATATGCAGCGCTCCACGGCCTTTTACCGTGATGTGTTGGGCCTGCCACTGAAATTTACTTCTCCTGGTTGGACGGAGTTCAACACAGGTTCAACCATCTTGGCCTTGCATACAACAGGTGGGGATAAAGTCCCACCGCACCAGGGAAGGCCACCTGCTGGACAGGCACATATCGGCTTTATGGTGGATGATATCCAGACTGCCTATGAAGCACTGGAGGCTCAGGATGTATTTTTCTCGCTGCCGCCACAGAAGCAGACTTCTGGTGTAACGCTGGCAGTACTGCATGATCCCGATGGACTGGGCATTACGCTGCAACAACGTTAAGAGATAGCATGTTGAGCATAGGAGCTGAGGCCATGGTAAGTAAACCGGGAGGGGGACGTTTCGCTTTTATAGATGCTGGCGAAGCGGCACGAATATTGGGGATTGACCGCGTAACGCTCGATCAATGGGTACGCGATGGTCGTATTAAACCACACCGGGGCGTAGGACGCGAAGCATTCTTTCGCACCTCAGAAGTCGAGGCGCTGTATAACGAACTGCATCCATCGGTGGAACTCGCGGAGGCGGTTGCAGCGGACGAAAGTGACAGCGCAGGTGAGGAGGTAAAAGGTCCTGTACGCAAGAAGCAGGACCCGCAGATGCGCGTCTACTTGAGATTACAAGCTGATGCAAAGTGGTATGATATCGCGGAAGAGGATATTCGCGCCTGGTTTCAACAGCTTGCGCCCGATGGGTACGAGCGCAATAAACGCAACGCGGAACACACCATTGAAAAGCTGCAATACCTGGTGAGCCTCATTGAGGAAGCAGAAAGTCGTGGACAGCAATAGAGATACTAACTTACACCCTGGCTTATTAGTGATTATCGTCTTCCCTCTCTTGTGCTATACATGGTTGCGGTCTGTGACGAACGAATTCAGGAAATACATCTTCTTGAAGAACGCCAGTCAGCGTGAATAGTGCTTGTTGGCAAGATAAGCAGCATCTGGTAAGCAGCCAAACACGTCCACCACCGACCCTACAATAAAATCCGCGCCACGTTCCTGGTAAGTTGCCATCTCGTACGCATGAACGACCATAACCGCAAGCATGTCTGGTTCACTCTCATTTTTGATGGCCTGGTAGTTTAGCACGAGGTCGAGGTCATCACCAGTATCGCCTATATACATGCCACCACCTACTTTTCCCTTGATACCCGCGATAGCCAGCTGCAGGGCACGTGGATCAGGCTTGGCGCATGCATCGGCAGAGATGACTACGTCCCACCAACTTATACCTGTGTGCGCCTCCATCATTTCCAGGGCAATATCCACCTCTGGCCCGACTCGCCCGGTGATCATTCCCATGTAACATATGCCGGCTTCGCGAAGTTTGTCAAAGAAATCTGG
>WNFX01008733.1_pt1 | contig 17692 bp, 13 predicted proteins | sample 5400111 | NCBI WGS metagenome assembly WNFX01 (sample SAMN13153363, study PRJNA577476) | soil metagenome | isolation source: 40 cm soil or saprolite under grassland replicate 1 | place: USA:California | collected 2016-06-15 | reverse complement strand
ATCGGCTGACCCCGGCGCGGTGCCCCGGGGTGGCCGGGAATCAATTCCCATTCCGAAGCCTCCGAAGGAGAAGGATCGGAAGTCCAAGCCCACCCCGCCCGCGAAACCGGCCCCGCCTCGTCCCGCCGGCGTACTACTCCCCCCCATCGACCTGCTCACGGAGCCGCCGGGGGCGGTCGGCGACGCGGACGCGGTCGCGATTGAAGAAATGGGGCACCGCCTGGTCGCGACGCTCGAGACGTTCCGCGTCGGCGCGCGGATCATTCACAAGACGGTCGGCCCGGTCGTCACGCGCTACGAGCTCGAGCCGGGCAGGGGCGTCAAGGTCGGCCGCGTCTCCGCGCTCGCCGACGATCTCGCGCTGGCGATGCGGGCCCAGTCGCTCCGCATCGTGGCGCCGATCCCCGGAAAGGCCGCCATCGGCATCGAGGTGCCGAACCCGACGCCACGCATGGTGCATATCCGCGAGCTGATCGACACGGCGGAATTCCGGCGCCCGACGCGCACGCTGCCGGTCGTCCTGGGCCGGAACCTGGAAGGCGACGAGGTCGTGGACGATCTCGCCAAGATGCCGCACCTCCTGATCGCCGGCGCGACCGGCTCGGGAAAGTCGGTCTGCATCAACGCCATGATTACGAGCCTGGTGTACTCGCATCCGCCCGAGAAACTGCAGCTCCTGATGATCGACCCGAAGATGGTGGAGCTGTCGATGTACGCCGCGTTACCGCACCTCGGCCTCCCGGTGGTGACGAGTCATCACAAGGCCGCGAACGTGCTCAAGTGGGCGGTGTGGGAGATGGAGCGCCGCTACAAACTGCTGCACGCGAATCACGCGCGGAACATCGGCGACTTCAATCGGAAGGTCGAAGAGAAGAGACCCCTGAAGGGGCCACGCGAAACTCTCGCGACCCAGGCCGGGATCCAGAAAGAGCTGCCCTTCGACGCCGAGTACAAGGATGGCATCCTCCCCTACATCGTGCTGGTCGTGGACGAGCTGGCGGACCTGATGCTCACCGTCCAGGGGGAGATCGAGACGCCGCTCGCGGTGCTGGCCCAAAAGGCGCGGGCCATCGGCGTCCACCTGATCCTCGCGACGCAGCGCCCGTCGGTGAACGTGATCACCGGGCTCATCAAGGCGAACTTTCCCTGCCGCATCGCGTTCCGGGTGTCGGCCAAGGTGGACAGCCGCACGATCCTCGACCAGAACGGCGCGGAGACGTTGCTCGGCAACGGCGACATGCTGTTCCTGCCACCCGGCAAGAGCGAGTCGATGCGGGTGCAGGGGGCCTTCATCTCGACGGACGAGACCGAGAAACTGATGGAGTGGTACAAGGCGCATGCCCGCGCGACGGCCCCAGTGGCCGGGAAGCCTTCGATCGACGAGCAGGTCGCGGCGCTCGAGGAGGCGGCGAAGGCGGGGGAAGAAGGCGTTGGGAGTCAGGAGTCAGGGGAGCGCGACCCCTTGTTCCGTCAGGCCGCGGAAGTCTGTATCCAGAACCAGCTCGGCTCGACGTCGCTGTTGCAGCGTCGCATGAGCATCGGGTACGGCCGCGCGGCGCGCATCATCGATCAGTTGGAGCTGGCCGGGATCTTGGGACCCGCGAATGGCTCGAAGCCGCGGGACGTGCTGGTCGGCCTTGAGGATCTCGACGAGATCTGTCAGACGTGAGCAGTCCGCGTACATTGGCTCATGGCCGCGTGAATCCGGTTACCGCGTAGACTGGTGGTGGGCTAGCTTGCCGCCGTGGACAGCGGGATTCGCAGCGACCCAGAGCAGTGGACCGACGAACGCCACAAGCGCGGCCTCGCCGGCGAAGAACGAGCGATGCGCTACCTCCAGAGCCGCGGCTGGGACATCGTGGCGCACCGGTTCCGGGTGGGACGCGTGGAGGTCGATGTGGTGGCGCGCCGTGGGAATCTGGTCGCGTTCGTCGAGGTGAAGGTCCGCCAGGGAGACGCGTTCGGGAGCCCGTTCGAAGCCGTCACGGGTGCCAAGCGCCGCGAGATCGTGAAAGCCGCTCGCGTTTGGGTGGACCGGTGCGGGAGGCCGTCGGACATCTACCGCTTTGATTGTATCGCGTTGGTGGGACACAAGTTAGAACACTTGGAAGACGCGTTCCGCCCCGGCTGGCGGTGATAGCAGCTTCGGTATATATTCGGGCCTCAAACCCAAACTGTGATCGAGGCCGAGAACCCATGTCGAGGACACCCATGGCAGCCCCCTCCGAGAACCGCGAAACGACCAAGCTCTCCGAAGACCGTCGGAAAGCGCTCACGCTGGCGATCACGCAGATCGAGAAGACATGCGGCAAGGGCTCCATCATGCGGATGGGGGCCGACACGCCGCAGGTGCGGCTCGAGGGGATCTCCACTGGAGCGATCAACCTCGACGCCGCGATCGGGATCGGAGGCATCCCCCGGGGCCGGGTGACGGAGATCTTCGGCCCCGAGTCAAGCGGCAAGACGACGCTGGCGCTGCACGTCGTGGCGCATGCGCAGCGCGCCGGCGGCGCCGCGGCCTACATCGACGCGGAGCACGCGCTCGACGTGGAGTACGCGAAGAAGCTCGGTGTGGACATCGAGAACCTGCTCGTGTCTCAGCCTGACACGGGCGAGCAGGGCCTCGAGATCTGCGAGATTCTGGTGCGGTCGGGCGCGGTGGATGTGGTCGTGGTCGACTCGGTGGCGGCGCTCGTTCCCAAGGCCGAGATCGAGGGCGACATGGGCGACTCGCTGCCCGGGCTCCAGGCGCGGCTGATGAGTCAGGCGCTGCGCAAGCTCGCGGGCGCGATCAACCGCTCGCGCACCTCGGTCATCTTCATCAATCAGCTGCGTGAGAAGATCGGTGTCATGTTCGGCAACCCCGAGACGACGAGCGGCGGGCGCGCGCTCAAGTTCTACGCCTCGGTGCGGCTCGACATGCGGCGCATCGCGCCGGTGAAGGACCGGGAGGTGGTGATCGGCAACCACGTCCGGGTGAAGGTCGTGAAGAACAAGGTGGCGCCGCCGTTCCGGCAGGCCGAGTTCGACATCATGTTCGACGAGGGCATCAGCCACGAGTCCCTGCTCGTCGACATCGCCGCCGAAGCCGGGATCATCGAGAAGTCGGGTGCCTGGTACTCGTACGGCAAGGAGCGGATCGGCCAGGGCCGCGAGAACGCGAAACTGTACTTGAAGGACCACCCAGACATGTCGGCCGAGGTTGAGGCCCGCGTGAAGGAGCACCTCGGCGTCAAAGCCGCTCCCAGTCCGGCGGCGGGCGAGGACGAAGAGGGCGCCCCCCCCGAGGAGTAAATGCTGCTTACCGGACTCGCCCCCGATCCGCGCCGGCCGGACTACCGACTGGTCGAAGTGGATCGGGGGCGTTTTGCGTCCCTCCCCGCCGAGGCGCTCGCGGGGCTCGGCCTCGTCGTTGGAGCAGAGATCGCTGCGCCGGTCTTCGCACGCCTGCAGGAGCTCGCCGATCTCGAGGGTGCGTACCGGGCCGCGTTGCGGGCCCTGGCGCGCCGCGCCCACGCGCGCTTCGACTTGCGCCGCCGCCTGCTCCAGAAGCAGCATCCACCGGCCGCGGTGGACGGCGCGCTCGCGCGCCTCGCCGCGCTGGGCCTGCTCGACGACGCGCGCTTCGCGCGCGACTACGCCGGCGCCAAGGCCACTCGAGGCGGAGGGCGCGGCCCAGCGCGCCTCGTGCGGGACCTGCTTTCACAGGGGGTGGAGCGCCGCGTGGCGGAAGAAGCCGTGCGCGCCGCGCTCGCCGACGATGAAGTGGATCCCGACGCGACGGTGCGGGCGGTGGCGGAGAAGCGGGCCAAACAGCTTGCGGGGTTGCCCGCAGCGGTCCGGAAACGGCGGCTCGTCGCGTTCCTGGCGCGAAGAGGGTTTCAAGGGCCGACGCTGAGACAGGTGGTGGAGGACCTCTGCGCCTAAGGACACCCGTTTCGTTTACCCCGGGGCGCCGCCCCGGGGTCAGCCGAGCGCAGGATGGCACATCGAGCATTCGGGATCTACGCACACATCACGTGGCACACTCGCCGGATCGGGCCCTCGCCCCGTTCGTTCGGCACGCCAAGTCTCAGTCATCGCGTCGCATCAATCGTGACCGGGGCCAGATGTTTCAGTGGGCGCGCGGCTACTTCTTGGAGTCGCTGTCGCGGAATCACGTGTCAGCCGCGTGTGTCTATGTCGCTGGCCAGCACAAGCGACACCCCGATCGCATACCACAGTGAGGTCGGCTGACCCCGGGCCGGCGGCCCGGGGTGGACTCATCTAAGTCTCATTCGCACTTCAGGTTGGCATCGGTGCGTGCTATATTCCGGCCCATGAAGTCCGCTGACATCCGCCGCAAGTTCGTCGACTACTTCAAGGCGTCCCCCCGGTCCCACCGCGAGGTGCCGAGCTCGCCGCTCGTCCCGGGGGACGACCCGACGTTGCTGTTCACGAACGCGGGGATGGTGCAGTTCAAGCGGGTGTTTCAGGGATTGGAACGCCGCGATTACACCCGCGCGGTGACGTGCCAGAAGTGCGTCCGCGCCGGCGGCAAGCACAACGACTTAGAGCAAGTCGGCCACACCGCACGGCACCACACCTTCTTCGAGATGCTCGGCAACTTCTCCTTCGGCGACTACTTCAAGAAGGAAGCGATCGAGTACGCCTGGGAGTGGGTCACGGGCGAGCAGTGGCTCGGCATCGTCCCCGAGCGGCTCTACGTCACCGTCCATCACTCCGACGACGAAGCCCGCCAGTTGTGGCGCAAGATCACCGGCATCGCCGACGAGCGCATCTTTGGCCTCTCCGACAAGGACAACTTCTGGCAGATGGGGGACACGGGTCCGTGCGGGCCGTGCTCTGAGATCCTGGTCGACATCAGGGAGAAGGGAGAAGGAAGAGGGACGCCCGGTCTCGACGACTTCGTGCGGCTTTCCGAGGAAGGGAAGTTCCTCGAGATCTGGAACCTCGTGTTCATGCAGTTCGACCAGCAGCCGGACGGGAAGCGCAACCCGCTCCCGAAGCCTTCGGTCGACACCGGCGCCGGTCTCGAGCGCATCACGTCCGTGATGCAGGGCGTCCCCACTGACTACGATACGGACGTCTTCCAGCCGATCATCGCTGAGGCCGCCCTCGTAGTGGGGAAGCCGTACGACCGCGGTCCCGCCGGGGTCCCGTTTCGCGTTCTCGCCGACCACGCGCGCGCCGTGGCGTTCCTGCTCGCCGACGGTGTCTATCCGTCAAACGAAGGGCGCGGGTACGTGCTGCGCCGCATCCTGCGCCGTGCCGTGCGCCACGCCTGGCTGCTCGGCCGGCGCGAGCCGACGCTCGCGCCCCTGATCCGTACCGTCAGCACCTTGATGGGCCCCGTGTATCCGGACCTCGTGCAGAAGGAGTCGCATATCGAGCGCATCACGCGCGCCGAAGAGGAGCGCTTCCTCGAGACGATCGAGGGCGGGCTCGGCCGGCTCGACGAGCTGAAGGGCGCGGCGGTGATCTCCGGGGACGACGCCTTCAAACTGTACGACACCTACGGCTTCCCGCTCGACCTCACGCAGCTCATCGCCGGCGAGCGCCGGCAGACGGTGGACGTGGCGGGTTTCGAGCGCGCACTCGGCGCGCAGCGCAGCCGCTCGCGCGCCTCGCGCAAGGCGGGGATGGCGGCGACTCGTATCTCCAAGGGTGGCGCATGGGTCGCGGTGAAGCCCAAAGGCAAGCAACACTGGATCGGGTACGAGGCCACGCGCGCCGATACCGAGCCGATCGCGTTTCGTCAGCAAGGTGATCAATTGGCGTTGGTGCTCGCGGAGAACCCGTTCTACGCCGAGTCGGGTGGCCAGGTGAGCGACACCGGCGTCGTGAAAGGCGACGGCTGGGAGTTGACCGTCGAGGACGTGGAGAAGGTGGACGGCAAGAGCGCGGTCGTGGGCACGTTCGCCGAGAGGTTCGAGCCGACGCCCGCGCTGGCGCAGGTGAACGAGTCGCGGCGCCGCAACATCGAACGCAATCACACGGCGACGCACCTCGTGCACGCCGCGCTGCGCAAGATCCTGGGTACGCACGTGCGTCAGGCGGGGTCGGTCGTGGCGCCGGAGCGGCTGCGCTTCGACTTCAGCCACCATGGGCCGATCGCGGACGACGAATTGGGTGCGATCGAAGCCGAGGTCAACGGGCACATCTGGGCGAACGTCCCCGTCGAGACCCGGGAGATGAAGTACAAAGACGCGATTGACGCGGGCGCGATGGCGTTCTTCACCGAGAAGTATGGCGACGTCGTCCGCGTCGTCGACGTCCCCGGCATCTCGCTCGAGCTGTGCGGCGGCACGCACGTCGGCTCGACCGGACAGATCGCGCTGTTCCGTTTCACGCACGAGACCGGTGCCGCGGCCGGCGTACGGCGCATCGAAGCGCTGACGGGCCCGGCCGCGTACCGCTACGGGCTCGAGTTGGAGCGGCGCCTCGACGACGCGGCGGGGCTGCTCAAGGCACAGCCCGAGCACCTCGTGCGGCGCATCGAGACGATCCTCGAGGAGAACAAGAAGCTCGAGAAACGGGTCGGCGAGCTGCTCAAAGGGGGAGGGGGGACGGGGGAAGGAGGAAGCGTGGAGCGCATCGGCGACGTCGATCTGCACGTCGCCGAAAGCGACCTGGAGGATCGTACCCAGATCGGGGTTCTGATGGACGGCTTCCGGTCCAAGCACAAGCGTGCTATCTCGGTGCTGTTTACCAAGGGTGGGCGGCCGGGGATTCACGTCGCCGTCACGGACGATCTCATTGCGCAGGGCCTCAAGGCCGGGGACATCGTGAACGCCATCGCCGCGACGGCCGGAGGCAGAGGGGGCGGGCGCCCACACTTCGCGTCGGCCGGCGTTGGGGACCCGGACCGATTGGGCGATGCGAAGTCTCAGACACCAGCGATTGTAAGGAAACTGACCTCGTGACGCGCGACGACGTCCTCGCCTGGCTTGACACTCGGCGCCCCGCGCCGCCGGCGGCGCTGCGCGCCCAGATCGACCGGGCCGTGACCGGCGCCGCGGCACCACTCCCCGCCCATCTCGCCGATCTCGGCCGCGCCCTGCTCGGCCGGGTCGCGTCGCGACCCCAAGGGGGGCGCGAGCTGGCCCTCGATCTGCTCGCCGCCGACGCGTTCATCACCTATGCTTTCGAGGCGCAGGCGGAGGAGGACGTCGGCGGTGTCGCGCGCCTGGCCGAAGGGGTGATCCCATGACCGCGCTGGGCTCGGGCGGCCTGCTCGTGCTCGTGGATCCCGCGCGTACCGACAGCGCGCTGGCGGCGCGGCTGGCGCGCGAGGCGCAGGCGGCCGGCGGCGCGGGGATGCTGATCGGGTCGTCGTTCGACGGTGCTGCGCAGACGCACGTCGTGGCCCGCGCGATCCGCGCCGCGCCGCCCGGGTTTCCCCTGGCGCTCTTCCCCGGCTCGGCGATGCAGCTGACCGACGAAGTGGACCTGGTGCTGTTCCTGTCGCTCGTCTCCGGCCGCAACGCGCAGTACCTGATCGAAGAGCACGTGCGCGCCGTCCCGTTCCTCGAGCGCCACCCCGTCGCCACGCTGTCCACGGCGTACATCCTGATCGACGGCGGGCGCGTGACGAGCGTCGAGGCGGTCAGCCAGACGCGCCCGCTGCCGGCGGACAAGCCGGAGCTGGCCGCGGCGCACGCGACGGCCGCGCAGTTGATCGGCATGCAGGCCGTGTATCTCGACGCGGGCAGCGGCGCGGAGCGGCCGGTGCCATTGGACGTGATCCGCGCCTGCCGCGCGGCGGTGCCGGGCCGGCCGCTGTTCGTAGGCGGCGGGATCAAGAGCCCGGCGCAGGCCAAGGCTGCGCGCGCGGGCGGCGCCGACTTCGTCGTGATCGGCACGGTGATCGAAGAGAATGGCGCCGCCGGCGGGCTGCGGGGCTTCGTGGAGGCGACCCGATGAACGCGCCGCTCGAGCACATCCGGTCGTCGCTCGACGCGTTGGCGGGTCTCGCCGCGCGCGTCTCCGCCGACCAGGCCGAGGAGATCGCCGCGATCGCCGACCGCTACGAGGTCGCGCTACGCGGCGGGGGCACGCTCTTCTTTGCGGGGAACGGCGGCAGCGCCGCCGATGCCCAGCACCTCGCGACCGAGTACGTGGTGCGCTACCAGACCACCCGGCCCGCGATGCGGGCCGTGGCGCTCACGACCGACACCTCGCTCCTCACGGCGTGCGCCAACGATCTGGGGTTCGACGAGGTGTTCGCGCGCCAGGTCGAGGCGCTGGCGGAGCGCGGGGACCTGCTGGTGCTGCATTCGACGAGTGGGGAGAGCCCTAACGTGATCCGGGCCGCGCAGGCCGCGAAAGCCCGCGGCGTCACGGTCGTCGCCTTCCTCGGGAAGAGCGGCGGCCACCTGAAGGACCTGGCCGACGTGGCACTGGTGATTCCCGCCGACGACACCGCCCGCATTCAGGAGCTGCACCTTGCGATCGAGCACGTGATCTGCGATCTCGTGGAGGACCGGCTCCGGGGATGATCGACCTCGCCGGGCAGCGCGCGTTCGTCACCGGTGGAGGAAGGGGTATTGGGCGCGCGACGGCGCTGCTGCTGGAGCGCGCCGGGGCCCGGGTGGTCGTCGGCTACCGCGAGCGCAATCCAGGTCCGAATTCCGTCGGTGGTGACCTGGGCGATCCAGACGTCGCGAAACGGGTCGTGGCGGACGTCGTGGGCAGCCTGGGCGGGCTCGATATCCTCGTCGTGAATCACGGCGTCTGGCCTCCCGACGATGTGCCGCTCGCCCGGATGACCGACGCGCAATGGGAAGCCACCCGCCGCGCGAACCTGGACGGCGCGGTGTACGTGAGCCGCGCCGCCATCCCGCATCTCGCCACCGGGGGCACCATCGTCCTCGTCTCCTCGACCGCCGGCCAGCGCGGCGAAGCCTTTCACGCGGACTACGCCGCGACGAAGGGCGCCGTCATCGCGCTGACGAAGGCGCTCGCGGTGGAGCTGGCGCCCGAAATCCGAGTGAACTGTGTAGCACCCGGGTGGGTCGATACGGAAATGGCGGCGGGGGCATTGCAGCGAGACCGTACCATTCCCAAGACGATCCCGCTCGGCCGCGTAGCGAGTGCCGAGGACGTCGCGGGGCCGATCGTGTTCCTGTGCTCCTCCCTGGCGCGACACATCACGGGGGAGATCCTCAATGTGAACGGCGGCTCGCAACGACTTCGATCTCACCACCGCCGCGCCGCCGCCCGAAGTGCAGAAGCTTTTCAAGCGCACGGTGCCCGTGGGGATCGAGCACGGCACCGTGGCCGTGCTCGACACGCACAACCAGCCGCACGAGGTCACGACCTTCCGCAAGGACATCAAGACGGACGGCCGGCATGCCGTCGTCGAGTTTGGCGTGTCGTTGATGGACGATCTGGCGCGGCGCGATTTCACGATCAATGCGATCGCCTACCATCCCCTGAAACACGAGTGGCGCGATCCGTTCGCGGGCTCGGCCGATCTGGAAAAAAAGGTGATCCGCTCGGTCGGGGATCCGAACTGGCGCTTCCAGGAGGACTACCTGCGGATCCTGCGCGCGCTGCGGTTCAGCGCCCGATTCGAGTTCCGCATCCACGCCCGCACCCTCGAGGCCGCCAAAGCGAACGCACAGGGTCTGGGTCAGCTCTCGGCGGAGCGGGTGCGGGACGAGTGGTTCAAGGGGATTCAGACGGCGGTGCGGGTGTCGAAGCTGCTCGACCTCTGGATGGACGTCGGCGCGGCCCGGATCTGGCTCCCCGAGATTCCACGAGATTGGGAAGCGGCCAAGCGACAACTCGACCGTTTGCCGCGCGACACCGTGTTGATCACGGCGTTCCTCGCGAAGGACCCCGCGTCCCTACTCACGCGGCTCAAGTGCTCCAACAAGGACATCGAGCGCGGCCGAGCGATCGGGCAGTGGCGGGACAACTATCCAGACGTGAAGAGTCCCGCCGTGATTCGTTACTGGTTGTCGCAGGTGGGGGAGTACGTTGACGACCTGTTGACGCTGGCCCCCGACGGCGTGGCGAAGGCCATCGCGGCCATCCGCGCGACGCACCCGCCCCTCGCGCTCAAGGACCTCGCCGTGAAAGGCGAGGATCTCATCGCGGCGGGCGTGCGCCCCGGGCCGGACCTGGGTGAGGTGCTGCAGCGGCTGCTGGGCGAGGTGCTCGACGACCCGGCCAAGAACACCAAGGAATACCTCCTCTCCCGTGTCTAATTCCCTGGTCTATGCGCTGGTCGCCGCGCTCGGCAACGTGCTCGGCGCCCTCGCCGTCACGCGCCGCGCCACCGGCGAGCTCAAGCTGATCGAGCACTTCGTCGCATTCGGCGCGGGATTCATGCTCGCCGTCGCCATCGTCGAGATTCTCCCCGAGGCGCTCGTGAAGAGTGGCTCCGTCGCGCCTGCGCTCGTGCTCGCCGGCTACCTCGCGGTACACCTCACCCAGCATACCGTGACGCCGCACTTTCATTTCGGGGAGGAGACGCACTCCGTGACGCGCGTCGCCGGCACGTCGGCGCTCGTCGGCCTGTTACTGCACACGTTCTTCGACGGCGTGGCGATCGCCAGTGCCTTCCTGGTGCGCCCCGAGCTCGGCGTGATGGTCTTCATCGCGATCTTCCTGCACAAGCTGCCCGAGGGGGTGATGATCTCGAGCCTCATGCTCGCCGGCGGGCGGACGCCCGCGCGCGCGCTCGGCGCGGCCGCCCTGCTCGGGCTGGCGACGATCGCGGGCGTGCTGCTGACGGATCATCTCGGGTTCCTCATCCGGCACGGGCTGGCGCTGTCGGCGGGGGTGACGATCTACGTGGCCGCCTCGAATCTCGTCCCGGAATTCCAGCACAAGCGCGGCTGGAAGCTTCCCGCCTCATTCTTCGCGGGAGCCGTCGCGTTTTTCCTGACGAAGATGCTGGTGGCGGCCCTCTAGGGCCGCGCGCTCGTCACGACGAACACGCCGAAGTCGGGTCCGGTCTGCGGGGGCGGGGACGGGGAGACCCCGACGGGAAGGACGGGGGCCACGCCCGTCATGGGAACATCCACCGGGCCGCCGCCGAAAGTGCCGCTCGCCACCGGCGTGCCGAATAGGTCGTGTACGTTGTGAATCTCGTAGTGGTCTCCCACCCGCACGACCCCGCTCAGATCCACCGGCACCGCGGCCTGCCGGCTCCAGTTATAGACGATCAGGTTCGCCCGACCCGGCTCGTAGCGGTTGGGTCGCAGGAACACCTTCGGCTCCGCCGGGTCACTGGTCACCGTTCGGTCGGTCGCGCCCACCCCGGCGATCTGCTGCCACTGCGTGAAGCCGTAGTCCGTGTTGATGTAGCCCCACGCTTCGGCACTCGGGTCGCGGTAGTAGCGGTTATTCGCGAGCTGGAACCCCGACAGCGTGGAGTCCCGCAACCAGATCATGTCGCTCACCCCGCCGAACAGCGAGTTGTCGGTCATGGTGAACGACTGCCACTGGCCCACCTCGGCCAGGAGCATGCCGCCCACGGCGTAATTGTTCCGCACCATGATGTCCTGGTTGAGCATCGCGCCGAAGCCGATCAGCAGGTTGTGCACGCCGACGTTGGGCGAGAAGTACGTCATGTTGTCGACCAGCGTGCCGTTGCGCACCGGCTCGCTGCCGCCGAACAGGATGTTCGCGTTCGGCGAATTCACCGGGTCGGTGTCCACCGACCCGTTGTTGAACGCCACATTCCCCTCGACGTGGATGTTGTTGAGCCCGTCGGGGCCGGCGATGGTGTAGATGTGGATGCCGTAGCCGAACTGGTCGAACAGAATGTTGTCCCGCAGGTACACCGGGCCGGATGTGCTCTTTGCGTAGATGCCGTGGCCGTTGCCGAAGACGGACTCCTGCCAGCCATTGTTGTAGGCGACGCAACCGTAGATCTCGATATCCGCCGGCGCCGAGAAGGTGTAGAACCCGATCCCGCCGTCGTGCACGATCAGGTTGATGAGCTTCACATGCGACGCGTTCACGACGATCATGTTGGGACGCGTGTCCGTGAACCGATCCGGGTCCGAGTCCATTACCTCAAAGCCCCAGAAGGTCGAGTAGTCGCCGCGTACCGTGAGGAAGTCGCCCCGATTCGTGGAAGAGGTCGCGCCCCTCGCGTCCAGAATCGCCCGCTCCCCGGGGTATTGCCGCACCACGACGGGAGCTGCCGCCGTGCCGGCCAGTGTACTGCTGACGGGGGCGGCGCTGCTGTAGTTGCCACCCCGCAGCCACACCGTGTCGCCGGGCTGCACCTTGCCATTGCCGCCGTGCAACGCCGTTTGGAGATCCCAGGGGCGGCTCGAGCCGTCTCCGCTGCTTGACCCGGCCGGCGCCGCGAACCATCCTAGCACCGCCACGTTGGCGGGGCCGGCGGTGCCGCCGAAGGTCGCCACGACTGTGGTTCGCCCGGGCCGGATCGCCGTGAGGCGCCCGGCCTGGGGCCCGGTGCTCACCACGCTCGCCACCTGAGGACCGAGGACGCCCCACACGACCGGCCCCGCCACCGGTGCGCCGTTGGCGTCGAGAATCGTGGCCGTCAAGTGGAGCGTGTCTCCGATCGCCAAGGAGGCGGTCGCCGGCGTGACGATTACCGCGAACATTCCCAACGTCACCTGGATCGGCGCGTCGCCCGACAGCGGCGTCAGGACGATCGCGATCGTGGGGTTGGCGCCGGAATGCACGCTCACGGTGAGGGAGCCGCTATGCGTTTGGATGCCGCCCGCGTCGTAGGCGCGAATGGCGACGGTGCGATCGGAGCCGGCCGGCACGGTGATCGTGCCGAGGGCGGCACCGGCGACGATGGGGATGTTGAATAACAGGGGCGGCGCGATGTCCGGCGCGGTGACCTCGACGACCAGCGTGGCGACCGCCGTGCCGGACAGGTCGGCCCTGAGCAGGAGCTTGGCCTCCGACGGCGGGCGCGTGCTGTCCGTGGGCTCGCTCAAACAGGACCCGAGCCCCACGGCTGATAGCAACGCGGCCGCCAGGCACAGACGTCTGGCGCCGAGCACGAAGCGATCCCTCAGCTGTGCGCGATCGCGCACGTGACTACGGACCGACGCTGACGGTCGCGGTGCCGGTCGCCCCATGGAAGGTGGCGGCGATCTTGGTGGTGCCTACGCCTACGCCCGTGACGAGCCCAGTCGTGTCTACGCTGGCGATCCCGGGATCTCGCGTGGCCCAACTCACCGTTCCGGTCGCCGGCGCCCCATTCCAGTCGGTGATCGCAACCGCGAGCGGCACCTTGCCGCCCACGCCGACGCTGGGCGAAGCCGGCGTGACCGTGATGGTGAAGCTGCCCAACGTCACCACGATCGCCTGATCGCCCGTGAGGGGCGTCAGCGTAATCGCGACCGTCGCGTTGGTTCCGGGTTGAATCGCGAGTTGTACCGAGCCGCTGTGCGTCAGAATCCCCCCGGCGTCGTAGGCCCGCAGGGTCACACTGCGACTGGAGCCCGCCGGGATCGTGATCGCGCCCGAGGCGACACCGGCAGTAATGGGGATGTTGAACAGCAGCGGAGTTGGAATGTCCGGCGCGGTGACTTCCGCCACCAGCGTCGCGACCGCTGTGGCGGAGACGTCGGCGCGCACGATGAGCGTGCCATCGGCTTGACCGGGGTCGATCGCGCTGTCGCCGCAGGCGACCAGCAACAAGACCGACGCGAGCGAGCAGAACAGTGTCCTGAACGACTTGCGAACCACGATGAAATGCCTCCTCAAGGGCGTCATTAGCGATGTCATGTTCTGTGCCCCTGGGGGGGGTGGTTTGCCGGCCCCGGCGCTCGTTCGCACCTCCTTTAGACACAAGCAGTTAGCTTGTCAGCCTCTGGCCGCGGTCTAGCGCGGCGGGGGTGCTACGGCGGGCGTGACAGCCTTTCGCTACACATTCTGCCGCACTTGCCGGCGGCGCGAAAAACGCCCCGCAGGGGTACTAGGACGCCCACGCCACCAAGGACTGATCGCATGGCCGCTTCGCTCCGGTTGACCGTCGCCGTGTTGCTGCTGGCGGGGTGCGCCACACTTCGGTCCGCTCTGAGTTTCCAAGAGCCGCAGATGCAGCTGAAGGAGATCAACGTCACGGGAATGGGGTTGACGGGGGGGACGCTGGATCTCGTGTTCGACGTGTACAATCCGAACGACTACCGGCTCCGCAGCACGCGGCTCGAAGTGGCGCTCGATCTCGAGGGAACGCACTTCGGCGATGCGCTGATCGACCGGCCGCTCGACCTCTCGCCGACGAACCACAGCCAGGTGGTGATGCCGGTGCGGTTCGAGTGGGCGGGTGTGGGTGCCGCCGCGCGGGGGCTCCTGACGCGCCAGGCGCTGCGCTACGGCGTGACCGGCGCGGTGCTGCTCGACACGCCCCTGGGCGACAAGCGCGTGCAGCTGCGCGGTACCGGCAACGTACCGTTGAAAAAGCTGCTTCGGTGATATGTCTTGCTTATTGCGAGTACTCGTGCATAACGCGGTACGAATTCCGCATGATGCATCATGGGACGCGCCGGCTAAGTGCGCAATTTTCAGCAGGCTAGGCGCGGGCTCGGGGATGGTGGAACGGCTCTTGCCTGTTGCCGAAGCGCGACAATCGTCGGATTGCTGCGACAGGTCCGACTCGTTTCAGAATGTAAAACGCTGCTCAGAGCAAAGCCGTCGAAAGACGGTGACGCAGAGCTAGGGGACTTCGGCGACCATGGGTCGCCATGTCAGCCCGGCCGCCAGCGACTCGAGAAGTCTTCGAGGTTGTTGGCGGCCTTTTTCATTTCCGGCAGGATCGCATCCCCCTCGCGGGGAGCGCGACAACGGCAAACCCGGCGAAAGCCGGGGACGCAAAGCCCCGAGGCTACCGCACGCCCTTCGCGTGCCACGCCAGTCGAGCCGCCGAAAGCTCTCAGGAGGGGTTTTTTATGCGTGCTGGTACGATTTGGCGTTGCGCACTGACGTTGGCCGTCACCGCCGTCGTGGCGTGTGAACTGCCCACCAGACCTCCCGCCAATACCGACACGCTCGCCGATCTCGCCGTCTCTCCCAAAGTCGCCTTAGTGCAGCAATACCAAACGGCGGACTTCGTTGCGGTCGGCTTCACGAGCGCCGGTGACACCGCGAACGCGGTGATCAACTGGGCCGCCACGGCAGGCACGATCACCGATACGAGCACGACCAGCGGCAAGCACCACGGGCGCTACAAAGCCGGCTCGGACACCGGGCATGTCAAAATCGTCGCCAAGGGTAACCCGGGCGGACCGGCGGACACGGCGTTCGTGACCGTGATCCCTGGAACTGTCGCGACGGTGGCGGTGAGTCCCTCGACAGCGAGCCTCGTCGTGGGTCAGACGGTGCAGCTGGTCGCGACGCCGCAAGACGCGAGCGGCAATCCGTTGGCGGGGCGTGTGGTGACCTGGTCGTCGACCAACCCGGCCGTCGCCACGGTGAACGCCAGCGGGCTCGTGAGCGGCGTCGCCGCCGGCGCGGCGACAGTGATGGTGGCATGCGAAGGGCAGACCACGCCCGTGGCGATCACCGTGACGGTGGTGCCGGTGGCGTCGGTCGCCGTGAGCCCGGCAGCCGCGAACCTTACCGTAGGCCAGACCACGCAGCTCACGGCGACCCCGAAGGATGCGAGTGGCAATCCGCTCACGGGGCGGACGGTCACCTGGTCGACGAGCAACGCGGCGGTGGCCGCGGTCAGCGGCAGCGGGCTGGTGACGGGTGGGGCGGCCGGGACGGCCACGATCACCGCGAGCAGCGAGGGTCAGAACGGCAGCGCGGCGATCACCGTGACGGTGGTGCCGGTGGCGTCGGTGACGGTGAGCCCCGCCGCGGCGACGGTGCTGGTGGGACAGACGGTCCAGCTGACGGCGACCCCCAAGGATGCCAACGGCAGCCCGCTGACGGGGCGCGTCGTGACCTGGGCGAGCAGTGCGCCCGCGGTCGCGACCGTGTCGGCGAACGGCCTGGTCACGAGCGTGGCGGCAGGTAGCGCGACGCTCACGGCCACGAGCGAGGGGAAGAGCGGGACCGCGACGATTACGGTCACCGTCGTACCCGTGGCTTCGGTTTCGATCAGCCCGGCTGCGCCGAGCCTCCAGGTTGGCGGCACGGTGCAGCTCATTGCGACCGCGAAGGATTCGGCGGGCAACGTGCTGACCGGCCGCGTCGTGACCTGGGCGAGTAGCGCACCAGCGATCGCCACGATATCGGCGAGCGGCGTGGTGACGGGTGTCGCGGCAGGGACGGCGACGCTGACGGCCACCAGCGAAGGGAAGAACGGGACCGCGACGGTCACGGTGACCATCGTGCCCGTGGCCTCGGTTTCCGTCAGTCCAGCCGCGCCCAGCATCCGGATTGGCGGCACGGTGCAGCTCAGCGCCACGACAAAGGATTCGGCGGGGAACGTGCTGACCGGCCGCGTCGTAACGTGGGCGAGCAGCGCTCCGGCCGTGGCGAGCGTCTCGGCGAGCGGTCTGGTGACGGGCGTTGCCGCCGGCAGCGTGACCGTCACGGCGACGAGCGAAGGGAAGAACGGGACGGCGACGGTCGCGGTGACCGCCATCGTCGTCCCGGTCGCCACGGTTACCGTGACCCCGTCTCCGGCCAGCGTGGCGGCGGGGCAGAACGTGCAGCTCACGGCGACGCCCAAGGACGCGAGTGGCAATCCGCTGACGGGGCGCGTGGTGACGTGGGCGACGAGCAGCGCGGCGGTGGCGACCGTGTCGGCGAGCGGGTTGGTCACGGGCGTCGTGGCCGGGTCGGCCACGATCACGGCGACGAGCGAGGGCAAGAGCGGTAGCTCCGCCCTCACCGTTACCGCGGCTGCGCCGGGCTGCAGCACCGCGTGCCGCTACGTGGACGTGAACGGCAATGACGCCAACTCCGGCACGAGCGCCGCGCCGTGGCGGACGATCCAGCACGCGGCCGACGTCTTGAACCCCGGCGACACCGCGATCGTGAATGACGGCGTGTACACCGGTGGTGCCAACGTCGTGACGATCACCCGCAGCGGTACCGCGGCCGCCTGGCTCGTATTCCGGGCCGCCAATCGCTGGGGCGCGATCGTCGACGGGCAAAACAACAGCTCGACCACCGGGTTCGAGATCAACGGCAACTACATCCGCGTGGAGGGCTTCGAGGTCCGCTACACCAGCCGCTACGCAATGGAGACGTACGGCGGCCGGGAGGACATCGCCGGCAACCACGACGTCATCCTGGTGCAGAACCATCTGCACGACGTCGGGCACATCTGCACCGGGAGCACGGGCGGAATCGTCGGCGTGTCCGCCTACTCGGACAACCTGACCATCGAGCGCAACGTGATCCACGATATCGGCCGGCTCGGGCCGGGCGAGCAGGGCTGCGTGGAGCCGAACGCCAACTGGCAGAACCACGATCACGGCATTTACAATGGCGTGGGCAACAACGTCGTGGTCCGCAACAACGTGTTCTACAACTTCACGCACGGCTGGGCGATCCAGCGCTACAATGGCGCCGGCTCCGTCACGACCGGGCTGACCATCGTGAACAACACGTTCGGCTTCCCGAATCCGTGGCGCGACGCGCAGATCATCATCGCGACCACGACGAACAACATCGTCATCGCGAACAACATCTTCTACCAGCCCCTGACGGCCGGGGTGTGGTTCGATGGGGCCGGGAACGGGGCGACGCTGGTGGGCAATGTCTCCACGGACGCGGTGCA
>WNFX01004879.1_pt1 | contig 17692 bp, 17 predicted proteins | sample 5400111 | NCBI WGS metagenome assembly WNFX01 (sample SAMN13153363, study PRJNA577476) | soil metagenome | isolation source: 40 cm soil or saprolite under grassland replicate 1 | place: USA:California | collected 2016-06-15 | reverse complement strand
AATCGCGGAGATTGCCGCCGATGGTCAAGGACGCATGGACATTTGGTAGCTCAGCGCGGCACTCGCCAAGTCCGCCGGGCCTACGATCGTCTGTGCGCAGCTCGGGGAGGTGAACACCGGCTCCTTCGACGCGGCGAGAGAGATCGCCGACGTCCTCGAGGGCACCGGTGCGTGGCTCCATGTCGACGGTGCATTCGGGCTCTGGGCTGCAGCCAGCGATGCGCATGCCCACCTCGTGAACGGGCATGACCGCGCCGACTCGTGGACGACCGATGCGCACAAATGGCTGAACGTGCCGTACGACTGCGGCATCGCCTTCGTCGCCCATCCGGAACGGCACCGGGCGGCGATGACGGTTCGTGCCGACTACCTCGTCCAGGCCCCGGATGCCGTCCGCGACGAGGTCGACTGGACGCCCGAGTTCTCGCGCCGCGCCCGCGGCTTCGCCGTGTACGCGGCACTCCGGTCGCTCGGGCGGAGCGGCGTCGCGGACCTCGTCGACCGCTGCTGCCGGCACGCCGAGCGCTTCGGCGAGGGACTTGCGGAGCTCCCGGGCTGCGAGATCCTGAACGAGATCGTCTTGAACCAGGTGCTCTTCCGCTTCAAAGACGACGCGACGACGAGCGCCGTGCTGAGGAAGGTGCAGGAAAGCGGAGAGGCGTGGATGAGTGGTACGAGCTGGGAGGGGCGAAGCGCGATCCGCATCTCCGTCTCGAACTGGCGCACGAACGAAGACGACGTCGTTCGCACTGTTGCGGCCTTCGCTCGCGCCGTCGAGGAGATCGACGCTTAGGCGACGTCGAGGTCGTACGGGAAGTCCGTCAGCACCTCGTGGCCGTCTTCGGTCACGAGCACGAGATCCTCGAGCCTCACGCCGCCGAATCCGTGTCGGTAGAGGCCGGGCTCGATGGTGATCACGTCGCCCGTCACGAGCTCGTCTCCCAGGCGGCCGAGCCCGGGAGCCTCGTGGACCGCGAGGCCGACCCCGTGGCCGGTCCCGTGGTAGAAGCCGTCCTCCAGAACCTCTCCCTCGGCCTTGTGCAGCTGCGTCGGAAATCCATGGTCGTGGAAGAAGTCGCAGACGAGCCGATGCACGTCCTTGCCGTTCACCCCTGGACGGATCTCTGCGACCGCGAGGTCGAGCGCCTCCTTCACGAGCTCCTGGTACGTCCGGATCTCGTCGGAGGCCTCGCCCACGACGAAGACTCGGGTCATGTCCGCATAGCAGGCGGACTGACGGTCGACCGGGAACAGGTCGAGCAGCACGACCTCGTCGACAGCGATCTCGCCCGAACCCATGTCGTGCCCCACCGCGGTCTGCGGGCCGTGAGAGACGATCGACTCTTCAGCCGAGGCCCCGTGTGCGACGAAGGCCGCGTCGGCGCGGCGCTTGAGAAGCTCGCAGGTGAGCCTGTCGCCGTCTACGGCGAGCCCGCCGTTGCGATGCTCGGCGCGCGCGAGGACGTCTCGCACCGAGGACATGGCCGCCTCGGCTGCCTGTTGTGCCCGGCGAATTCCCGCCAGCTCTGCGTCCGTCTTCACGCGCCGTCGAGCCCGGAAGTGCTCGGGATCAGGCATCAGCTCGATCCCGGCCGCGCGCAGGTAGTCCGCGACCCCCGCCGGGAAGTGCTCGGGCACGAGCGCGCTCCCGAGACCGAGCGCGCGGCAGGCACGGAGCGAGATCTCACGCGAGATCTCGTGGGGCCTGAGGCCCCGGTCGAGGAGCTCGTCGACGCCGAGCTCTTCCAACGCCGTCACCTCGATCCCGAGATTCAGCTCCTCGATCCGTCCCTTCTCGAATGAGACCGTCGCGGCGTGCGGATTGCCGTCGACCTCCGCGTAGAGGAACGGGTCGGGGATGACGAGCGGCACCTCGTGCCGCATCTCCGGCGAGCTACGCGTGTCGGCGACGATCAGGACATCCGCCACGCGGCCGATCCTACCCACCGCCTGTGGGGACGACCCGTATGTAGAGTCAACGGACGTGGAGAGCGACCTGCGAAGGCTCCGCGAGCGACTCGCCGAGATCTTCGACCTCCAGCGCACGGGTGCCGTGCTCGCGTGGGACCAGCGCGTCAGCATGCCGTCCGGCGGCGGGCCTGCGCGGGCGGAGGCGCTCGCGACCATCGGCCGGCTCGCTCACGAGAAGTTCGTCCACGAGGAGCTCGGTGCGCTCCTCGAGCGGCTTCGCCCGTACGAGGAGTCCCTCGAGTACGACTCGGACGACGCGAGCCTGATTCGCGTCACGCGGCGCGACTGGGAGAAGGCGTGTCGCGTCCCGGCCGAGCTGCGTGCGGACATGCTCCGCGCCGGCGCCATCGGACACCAGATCTGGGTCGAAGCGCGGGCGACGAACGATTTCGCCACGTTCCTGCCGGCGCTCGAGACGAATCTCGAGCTCAAGAAGCGTTACATCGACTGCTTCGAGTGGGACGACTCGCCCTACACTCCGCTCCTCGACGACTTCGAGCCGTTCATGACGACGACCGAGGTCGCAGAGATCTTCGACACCGTTCGCCCCGTCCTGTCGGAGCTCGTACGAGACGCTCCCGAGATCGACGCCTCCTTCTTCGACGTCCACTTCGACGCCGATCGACAGCGCGAGTTCGCGGAGCGGCTGATCGAGACACTCGGCTTCGAGCGCGGCTCCTGGCGGCTCGACCCGACCGTGCACCCGTTCTGCACGTCCTTCTCCAATCGCGACGTCCGCCTGACGACGCGCTACCTCGACCAGGGGCTCGACTCCGTATGGTCGACGATGCACGAGTCCGGACACGGCCTGTACGCCCACGGCATCGCGGCTTCACTCGAGCGAACGCCGCTCGCCTTCTCCCCCTCGCTCGGCCTGAACGAGTCTCAGAGCCGCACGTGGGAGAACCTCGTCGGACGGAGCCGACCTTTCTGGGAGCACTGGTACGAGTCTCTGCAGGAGACGTTCCCGGAGCAGCTCGGATACGTCAGCCTAGAGTCCTTCCTCGCGGCAGTGAACCGCGCAGAGCCTGGCCTCATCCGCGTCGAGGCGGACGAGACGACGTACAGCCTCCACGTCATCCTCCGCTTCGATCTCGAGCGCCGGCTCTTCGAGGGGAAGCTCGAGGCGAAGGATCTCCCCGAGGCATGGCGCGAGGCGATGCACGAGTACCTCGGGGTCGAGGTCCCGGACGACACGAGAGGCGTGCTGCAAGACACGCATTGGTCGGGAGGCGCCTTCGGCTACTTCCCGACGTACGCGCTCGGCAACGTCATCTCGCTGCAGATCTGGGCAACCGTTCGGGAGGCGATCCCGGACGTCGACGGGGAGATGCGCGCGGGCGAGCTCAACGGGCTCTCCACCTGGCTGACGGAAAACCTCTACTCGCTCGGACGCAAGTTCACTCCGAAGGAGACGATCGAGCGCCTGACGGGCTCGCCGACCATCGACCCGCAGCCGGGCGAGCCACGCACACTCGACGTCGAAGCGAGGACGCTCCTCGTCCACGCACTCCGGGACGGGCTCGGGCTGACGGGAGCCCATATCGGTTGCGACACGAGCCAGTGCGGCGCGTGCACGATCCTTCTCGACGGACGCGCGGTCAAGAGCTGCACGCTGCTTGCTGTGCAGGCGGAGGGCGCGGAGGTCACGACGATCGAAGGACTCGCCCGGGACGGCGAGCTCCATCCCGTGCAGCGGGCATTCATCGAGCACCACGGGCTCCAGTGCGGCTTCTGTACGCCGGGAATGATCCTGACCGCGGTCGATCTACTCGAGCGGCACTCCGACCCCGACGACGAGACCATCCGGCGGTCGCTTCGCGGAAACCTCTGCCGCTGCACCGGGTACCACGGGATCGTCGAGGCAATCCGCGCCGCGGCCGGAGAGAGGAACGGCACGTCGTGATCCCGGCCGAGGTCGAGTACGTTCGTGCGGGCTCGCTCGAGGACGCGCTCGATGCGCTCGCGGACCCCGAGGCCAAGGTGCTCGCAGGGGGCCAGTCGCTCGTCTCGGTCCTGAAGCTCAGGCTCGTCCGTCCACGACTACTCGTCGACATCGGCGGGCTCGAGCTGCGCGGCGTGGAGCTCCGCGACGGTGAGCTCCGTATCGGGGCGCTTACCGTATGGGACGAGCTCGTCGAGGCGTCCGAGCTGCGAAGACCCGCGCTTGCAGCCATCCCCGAGTGCGCCGCAGGAGTCGGAGATCTCCAGGTACGAAATCGAGGGACGATCGGCGGAAGCCTCGCGCACGCGGACCCCGCGTCGGATCTGCCCGCGTTGACGATTGCCCTCGGGGCCTCCTTCGTGCTTCGGTCCCCCGAAGGCGAGCGTGCCGTTCCAGCCGAGGACTTTTTCCAAGGACCGTTCCTCACTGCGCTCCTTCCACAAGAGCTGCTGACCGAGATCGTCGTGCCGCCGCCGCCCGCCGGGTCGGGCTCGGCCTACGAGTCGATCGAGCACCCCGCATCCGGCTTTGCGCTCGCGGGCGCCGGGGCGCTCGTGCTTCCGGATGGCACGCGCTCGGTGGGCGTCACGGGCGTCTCGGGACATCCGTTTCGTCTCGACTCGCCGGACGAGGCGGAAGCGATACTTGCTGGCGTCGATGTCTTCGGCGACCACTTCGCGTCCGCTGAGTACCGCCGCCGGCTCGCAGAGGGACAGATTCGCCGGAGAAGGTGTCCGGGGCGACGCGCTATGCCGGAGACGACGTACTGCCGGGCCTGCTGCACGGGTGGCTCGTCCTCAGCACGGAGGCGCACGCCACGATCGTGAGCATCGAGAAGGAAGCTGCGCTCGCGGTTCCCGGAGTCGTCGCCGTCCTCACCGCGGACGACCTTCCCGTCGTCGCGGAAGGCTCCGGCCGGTCGAACGAGCCCCTCGCCCGCAGCGAGGTCGTGTTCTCCGGCCAGCCGATTGCCCTCGTGGTCGCGGAGAGCGAGGCCGCTGCAGAAGACGGAGCAGAGGTCGTAATGGTCGAGTACGAGTCGCTCGAGCCGGTGCTCGATCTGGAAGGCGCGATGAGGCCCGGGGCTCCCTTAGGCCGCCATCCTGGGGAAGAGGACGCGTCGGGGATGGAATCGGTGCACGCAGCCGTCGGCGCGGGCGAGCAAGAGCTGCCCGAGGAGGAGCTTTCCGGAAACGTGCTGAAGCGCTCGTTCCGCGAAGAGGGCGACCTCGAGGCCGCGTTCGAGACGAGCGACGCAGTCGTCTCGGGCAGGTTCGAGACGTCGTGGATCTACCAGTCCTACCTCGAGCCGCAGACAGCGACCGCGTGGATCGAGCCCGGGGGCGTGCTCGTCGTCTCGGCAAGCACGCAAGGTGCGTTCATGAGCCGCAACGAGCTCGCCGATCTCTTCGGTCTCCCGCTCGGCAAGGTTCGCGTCCGCGCGGCCCCGCTCGGCGGTGCGTTCGGCGGGAAGCTCATGTTGGTCGAGCCTCTGGCCGCAGGCGCGGCGCTGGTGCTAGGACGTCCCGTCCGGCTCCTCCTCACCCGGAGCGAGGACTTCCAGGCCTCCAATCCCGCACCGGCGGCGATCTTCGAGCTGCGTGTCGGCGCCCGGCGGAGCGGGGAGCTCACCGGCCTCGACGCGCGCATCGTCTGCGACCGCGGCTCGACGATCGAATGGGGCCTCGAGGACATCTCCTCCACGCTCGTCGGCGGGCCCTATCGCTGGCGAGCCTTCGCTGTCCGCAGCTACGGCGTCCAGACAAACCGCGTCACCTTCGGCGCCTACCGCGGCCCGGGCGCCCCTCCGGCCGCCTTCGCCCTGGAGTCGCTGTTGGACGAGCTGGCCGCGCAACTCGAGCTCGATCCGATCGAGTTCCGGCTGCAGAACGCGGTGGTCGAGGGAGACGTGGGCGTGAGCGGCCGGGCGTTCCCGGTCATCGGGGCGCGCGAGTGCCTGGAACGCGTTCGCGAGCATCCGATCTGGCTGGAGCGCAACTCCTTGCCGGAGGATGAGGGGGTCGGCGTCGCCGTCGGGTACTGGCCGGGAGGAAACGAGCCCGCGTCCGCCGCGTGCCGGCTCGACCGAGACGGCCGCCTCACCGTCGTGACGGCCGTCGCGGACATGACGGGGACCGAGACGACCTTCGCGGCGATCGCGGCAGAGGTTCTGGGAACGACCCCCGAGAACGTACGAGTCGTCGCAGCGGACACCGCATCGGCACCGTTCGCCGGGGTGAGCGGAGGCAGCAAGATCACGTACACGGTCGGCCGCGCCGTCGAGCGCGCGGCCGAGCAAGCGCGCGAGCGCATCCTGTACGTCGCCTCCGAGGAGCTCGAGATCGCGCCCAGCGACCTCGAGATCGTCGACGGCGTCGTCCGAGCGGTCGGCTCGCCGGATCGCTCGCTGTCGCTCGAGGAGATCGCCCAGAAGGCGCTCGCCTGGGGCGGACGATACGAGCCGATCGCCGGCCAGGGCGGCGTCGCACAGCCGAGCTCCGCCCCCGCGGCGGCGGCGCATCTCGCACACGTCCGGGTCGACCACGAGACCGGCGAGGTCGAGATCCTCCGCTACGCGGTCGCGCAGGACGTGGGTCGGGCGCTCAACCCCGCGCTCGTCGAGGGCCAGATGCGAGGCGGCGCCACGCAGGCGATCGGGTGGGCGCTCTACGAGGAGCTCCGGTACGACGAGCACGGGCAGCTCGTGACGGGATCGTTCCTCGACTACGCGATCCCGACGGCAGAGCGAGTCCCGCAGATCGACACGCTGATCGTCGAGGTGCCGGCGCCGTCGGGGCCGTTCGGGGCCAAGGGTGTCGGCGAAGCGCCGGTCGTCGCCGGACCCGCGGCGATCGCCAACGCTGTTGCCGCGGCGACCGGGATCCGCCCGCGGCAGCTACCGATGACGGCTCCGCGCGTCTGGGCGCTGCTGCAAGAGGCCTCCACGAGGACGGAGACGCCACCGGCGTAAGGTGCCTCCGTGACACACCTCGAGCGCGCACGGTCGATCGTCGATGCGTACGACGCGTTCCTCCGTGCCGAGCTTCCCCCCGGCGCGCTTCTGTTCGACGCGCACACGCATCTCGGGGACGACATCGACGGTATGCAGGGCCGCCCCGAGCAGCTGACAGCCATCCTCGACCGCTACGGGTTCGCGCGTGCGAACGTCTTCTGCCTCGACGAGCCCGATCGCGAGCCTGCCTTCACGGCCGCGAACGACCGCACGCTCGCCTGCGCGGAGCGCTCGGAAGGGCGGTTCGTCCCGTACGTCCGCCTCGACCTCGCGGAGAGGCCGCTCGAGGAAGCGCGGCGCGCCCTCGATCGGGGCGCACGAGGGATCAAGCTCCACCCGCGCGCGCAGAGCTTCTCGCTCGACGACGCGCGACTGGCTCCGATCTTCGAGCTGGCAGTCGAGCGGGAGGTGCCCATCCTGATCCACGGCGGCCGCGGTTTACCGCCGATCGCGGAACAGCTGGAGAAGCTCGTGCGACGGTGCGACGGCGTGCGGCTGATCATCGCGCACGCCGGGATCGCTGACATGTCCGGGCTGGCAGGACGGCTCGGAGGCGTGCCTGGCGTGTACTTCGACACGTCGGTGTGGAGCGCGCTCGACCTGCTCGACCTGTACCGGCGGGTATCCCCGGAGCAGATCGTCTACGCCTCCGACTATCCGTACGGACGACAGCCGAACTCGCTCCTGGCGTCCGTGAGAACTGCACGACTGGCGGGGTTCGACGATCGCCAGCTGCGGCTCATGCTCGGAGAGAACGCCCACCGCATCGCAGAGCGAGAGACACCGGAGCCCCTCTCGATCCCTCGGGGCGTGGCCTCGCTCGTCCAGCCGCTCACGTTCGCTCGCATCCACCACTACCTCGCGATGGCAGTGCCGATGCTGTGGCTGCGCCAACGGGACGGACTCGGCGCGCTCGGGCTCGCCCTCAATGCGTCGCTGGAGCGTGACGGGCACGAGGAGGAATCGTGGCGCGTGCAGGAGCTCCTCTCCACCGCCAGCGACCTGTGGCGGGAGGGCGGCGAGGCCGCTTCGGAGGACGATCGAGACGCCACCTACCGGTCGGCGATCCAGCTCGTGAACCTCGCAGACCTCATCACGGTCACGACGAGGGCATAGCAGCCGCGAGCTTCGCGAAGCGGAAACAGTCGACAGTGTGGTCGTTCACCAGGCCTGCGGCCTGCATCAGCGCGTAGCAGATCGTCGGGCCGACGAAGCGGAACCCGCGTCGCTTCAAGTCCTTCGAGAGCGCGCGTGACTCCGCCGTCTCGGCAGGGATCTCGGCGAGGCTCCGCCAGCTCCCGACGATCGGCGCTCCGTCCACGTGGCTCCAGAGATACGCGGCGAAGCCCCCGACCACCTCCTCCTTGATACGGAGCACCGCGTGCGCGTTCGAGACCACCGACTCGATCTTGAGCCGATTTCGGACGATGCCTTCGTCGGCGACGAGTCGGGCGAGATCCCGTGCTCCGAAGCGGGCGACGATCTCGGGCTCGAAGCCCGAGAAGGCCCGGCGATACCCCTCACGCTTCCGCAGGATCGTCGACCACGAGAGCCCCGCCTGCGCGCCCTCGAGCGTGAGCAGCTCGAAGAGATGCACGTCGTCGTGCGAGGGGACACCCCACTCCTCGTCGTGGTAGGCGACCATGAGCGGATCGCTCCCCGCGCTCCATGCACAGCGTCGAACGCTCATGAGCCGCCGCTAGCATCGCACGCAATGCGCGGCGCGATCGTCGCTCTCGTGCTCCTCGCGGCGGTCGCAGCGTCCGGCTGCGGTGGCCACACGAGCGCGTCCGGCGCCGCTGGATGCGAATCGGTCGACAAGCCGGCGCCGCGAAAGGCGCAAACGATCGCCCCACCGCACACGCGGCTCGACGCCACGACGATCTATTCGCTGAACATCCTGACGAGCTGTGGCCGGTTCGTGGTCAGGCTGGACACGAAGCTCGCCCCGAACACCACCGCCTCGCTCGTGAAGCTGGCTCGGTCCGGGTATTTCGACAACACGATCTTCCACCGGATCGTGCCCGGGTTCGTCGTCCAGGGCGGCGACCCGACACAGACGGGCACCGGCGGCCCGGGGTACTGGTTCCTCGACCGGCCTCCGGCCGGGGCTCGCTACACGAGCGGGACGGTCGCGATGGCGAAGACGTCCGACGAGCCCGCGGGGTTCGCCGGGAGCCAGTTCTTCGTCGTGACCGCAGGTGACGCGGGCCTGCCGCCCGAGTACGCGATCGTCGGCAAGGTCAGTTACGGAATGAACGTCGTCGACCGGATCGGAAAGCTCGGGGACGCGTCGGGGCAACCGACGCAGACCGTGGTCATACGCAAAGTGAGCGTCGTCGTCTCGTGACAACGCTCGCCTCCGGCCCGCGTTTGCGGGGAAAACCATGTTTCCCCCGCGCGACCCCCTTCTTCTCGAGTGCGTGGGGAACCTCCCGGTTCCCCACGCCCCTCCCCGCTCACAGACCACCAGAGGTTGGTCTGTGAGTGTCGCCGCGGTCGTCCTGGCGGCCGGAGAAGCGTCGCGCTTCGGCGCACCGAAGCAGCAGATCCTGCTCCCCGAGGTCCTGACGCGCCTCCGCGTGGGCCCGGCCGACGACATCGTCGACGAGATCGTCGTTGTCGAGGGCGCGTACCCCCTCCCGCCTTGTGCTGAGACGTCACAAGGCGGTTCGTCGTGTCGCGTCGTTCACTGCCCCGAGTGGCGCTCCGGGCCGGGAGCCTCGCTCCGCTGCGGTATCGCCGCACTGAACAGCTCGGTCGAGGCCGCCGTGGTCGTGCTCGCCGACGCTCCCGACCTGTCCCCCCAATCGGTCGCCCGGGTCCTCGACGTCTGGCGGACCGAGGGTGGCGTCGTCGCGGCTTCCTATGGAGGGCACCGCGGGCATCCGCTCGTTCTCGGGCGAGATCTCTGGGCCGAGGTTCCGGACGAGGGGCTACACGACCGGCCGGCCCGGCTCGTCCCCTGCGACGACCTCGGAGAGCCGGGCGATGTCGACGAGCCCGACGACCTCCCCGAGCGCTTTCGCTAGGCCCCAGGCTTCTAAGCCGTTAGGCCGCTAGGCCATCGCGTCGAGCCCGCGGAGCTCCTCGAGCTTCGACATGAGTCCGGGAGGCATCCGCTCGACCGCGCTCAGCTTCACGTACCGGCGAAGCGTCTCCTCGAAGCGGTAGCGGCGACGGCAGTAGTCGCAGCCTGCGAGGTGGCTCTCCGCCTCGCGCCACTCGGCGTCCGTGAGCGTCCGGTCGAGGAACTCCTGCAAGAGCTCCTCGCACCGCTCGCAGGGATCGAGCGTCATGCGAGCGTCTCCTCGGCGAGCCGTTGCTTGAGGGCCCTCCGGCCCCGATGCAGGCGCGACATGACCGTTCCCATCGGGATGTCCAGGATCTCGGCCGCGTCCGCGTAGCTGAAGTCGCCGATGTCGACAAGGACGACGACGTCGCGGAACTGCGGCTGGATCTCGGCGAGCGCGTGCACGATCGAGTCCTGCGAGAGCCGTTCGACGACCTGTTCCTGCTCGAGCGCCTCCTCGCCGGCGGACGACGCGAGCTTGTTCGCCAGGTAGTAGTCGCTTTCCTCGAGAGGCTGCATCGGCGGCGTGCGCTGAACCCTGCGGCCGCGGTCGACGTTCAGGTTGGTCAGGATCCGGAAGAGCCACGCGCGCATGTTCGTGCCGGGGGTGTAGGACCGCCAGCTGCGAAAGGCTCTCGCGTATGTCTCCTGTACCAAGTCTTCGGCCTCCTCACGCGACCCGACGAGCCGCCGTGCTACCCGGTAGACCTGATCTGCGAACTCGAGAGCCTCCTCCTCGAACCGGACGCGGTTCCGCGCTTCCGCGGCAATGCGCCTCGCGTCGACGGCGGGCTCCGGCTCGCTCACCGAGCTACCGTACCGCTGCTTTACAAGAGCCTGCAAACGCCCTCCCGGAAATTGCTATTCCCAGGCGGGCTCCACCTCGCGGAACCCAGCCTTGCGAAGAGCCGCGACGAGCACCTCGCGTGACGTCCGCTCCTCGTCCCACGCGAGCGTGACGTCCCCCATCAGATTTGCGTTCGCGAACTCGAGCCCGTCGTGGTTCTCGAGCGCAACGGCGAGCCTGCCGACGCAGCGCTCGCACCGTATACCCGACACCCGGATGGTTTCTTGCTGCACGTTCCCATGCTAGCCCCGAGGGTTACCTCCGCCGTACGCCGTGCACCGGCCTGCCGGCAGCCTCCCACGCGTAGTAGGAAGCACTGGGGCCGAAAGAGAGCTCGTAGCCTACGATCCGCGGGTTGCGTCCGACCTCCTTCGCGCGCTGCGCATGCCAGAGGAGGTTCGGGTCGTCGCGCTCCTCCCAGACCAGCACGAGATGAGCCGCGGTCATGAAGTCGGCGACGAAGCCGCAGCTCGGCGCCGGGCACGGGAACGGATCGGTCCGCACGCAGAACCAGCCACTGTGATCGTTGCCATCGTCCTCGTGCCAGAGCTCTTCCTCGGTCTGCTCGTCGAGCCCGGGAGCGACGGCCAGGCCCCGCCGAAGCTCTGATTCCACCCGGGCAGAATAGCCCCGTGACACGCGGCCGAGCCGACGTCGGGGTCGTCCCTTCCGGAGGAGGCATCTACGCCGTCCTACTTGAGCTCGGCTTCCTCGAGCGGATCCGAGAAGGCGCGCTCTGGGAACGGGGTGGGCTGGATCTACGGAACGTCCGCCGGAGCGCTAGCCGGGACTATGGACGCTCATCGAGCACGGCTATCGCCTGACGGACGAGGAGCTTGGACGTAGCTCGGCGTTCGCGGGCTGGAGGGATGAATCGGCACGGAGTCCGGGCAGGCAGTCGGACCCCGTGCCGAACGTGCGGCTAACCCTGGGGGGAAGTGGGCTGCCGCCCGAGCGTGACGCGCACGCTCGTTCTTTTCGCATCGCGGAAGATCACGAGCTTGACCTTGTCGCCCGACTGGTGCGCGGCGACCGCGTCGCGGAGCTGATCGATCGTGGAAACCCGGGTGCGGTTGACGGCGACGATGATGTCACCGCCCAGGACGTAGGTCTCGCCGGCGACGACCACTTGCGTGTGGCCCGCCTTGAGCCCTGCTCTCGCCGCGCCGCTCCCCCTGGTCACCTTGGCGACGAGCACTCCGCTGCCCACCGGGAGCTTGTAGGTCTGGGCGAGATCGGGTGTGATCGCCTGACCGAGGATCCCGAGGTATGCGTGGTCGACCTTGCCGGTGCGCAGGAGCTGGGCGGCGACGTTCTTGACTGTGTTGGACGGCACGGCGAAACCGATCCCCACGTTCCCGGTACCGCCGGTCGAGTCCCCGGTCTCGATCTGGGTGTTGACGCCGATCACCTGTCCACCGGAGTCGAGGAGCGGCCCGCCCGAGTTGCCGTGATTGATCGGAGCGTCGGTCTGGAGGACGTGGTCGATCGTGAACTCGTTGGGAGACGTGATGTTGCGCTGGACCGCGCTGATGATTCCCGCCGTCGCGGTGCGCGCCAGCCCGAAGGGATTCCCGATCGCGACGACCTCGTCCCCGACCTCCACGCGATCGGAGTTGCCGAGCGGGAGGGGGGTGAGGGCGTTCGCAGGCGTCTGCACCCGGAGGACGGAGAGATCGGTCGAGGGGTCGTTGCCGACCACCTTGGCAGTGACGGTGTCCTGGTTCGAGAAGCTGACCTTGATTGCGTCGGCGCCTTGAACCACGTGGTAGTTCGTCACGATGTGACCGGCTTTGTCGAGGACGAAGCCTGAGCCGAGCGCCTGCTGTGGAGGCGACCGGAACTGACCGGAGAAGCTCGAAGGCGCGCCCCTGATCGTGGACGTGATCTGGACCACCCCCGGAGCTGCCCGCCGGTAGATGTCCCCGATAGTCATGTTCCCGCCGGCAGCGACCGGCTGCTGGCTCGAGGACGCTGCAGTCTGGGTAACGACTGTGGTGTCAGATGAGAATCCGCCCAGCAGCGCCGCCGCGCCCACCGCGACGGCGCCGCCAAGGACAGCTGCCGCAACGAGCGCGGCGAAGGCATGGAGGGGAGAGAGTCCGGGCACGCGCCCTGCGGTTATAGATGGCTGCGCGTGAATCGGGCGTTAGAGGCCGTTAAGTCCGAGTTCAGCGCGCGGCGCATGCCGATCGCGACGCGTCGAGGGAGAGCCGCGCCAAGGTCGTGGAGGGGCCGTCTTCAGGATTTCCGCGCGACCGGCCTCTGCGCGAGCAGATTCCCGTCTCTAGGGATTTTCCGCGCAGCCGGAATCTGCGCTAGCAGATTCCGGTCTTGCGCACTAATTAGCCGAGCTCGAGCGCGACGACCTTGACCTCCCGCGGGCGGTCGCTCCCGAGAGCTCCGTCGAGCTTCTGCACGAGCTCGCCCGAGTCGAGCAGCTCCTCGACGATGTCCGCACCCCCGATCAGCTCGCCTTTGACGAAGACCTGGGGGATGGTCGGCCAGCCCGAGAGCGCTGAGAGCTCCTGACGGATTCGCGGGTCGGGAAGGATGTCGACCGTGGTGATTGGAGCCTCCGCTGCATGCAGCGCGTTCAGGGCCCGCGATGAGTTCCCGCACATGACCATTTGCGGCGTCCCCTTCATGAAGAGCGCGACGGGCTCCTCCTTGATGACACTTTCGATCTGCTCTCGCAAAGCCTTCATGGCGTTCCTTTCGTCTTGATGCGCAGCTCGTGGATGGACCCGTCTGCAAGCGAAGCAGCAAGCGCGGCGTTCACGCGCCGGTGCTGGTCGACGAGCGGCAGCCCGTCGAAGGTCGCGCTCGTGACGGCTACCTGGAAGTGATCGCCCGTCCCCGTGCGATCCTCGACGGCGAGCTCGACCGCGTCGGGAAACGCCCGCGCGAGAAGGTCGCGAATCGCCTCTGCCTCCATCGGCGCCCATGGTAACCACGGCTGGGTCGAGCACCGAAGCGGCCGGGAAGGCGCGACCTGCTTGAATCGAGAGAGATGGCGCACCCGAACAGCTTCGGAGCCCGCTCTCGCCTCACGGTCGACGGGCGAGAGTTCGAGATCTTCAGGCTCCACGCGCTGCAGCAGCGGTTCGACATCCTGAGGCTCCCTTACACGCTGCGCATCCTGCTCGAGAACGTGCTGCGCCACGAGGACGGCGTCGCCGTAACGGAGGAGGACGTCGAAGCGGTTGCGGGCTGGGTGGCCTCGGCCGAGCCTTCGCAGGCGATCTCGTTCATTCCGGGCAGGGTGATCCACCAGGACTTCACGGGCGTGCCGGCGATCGTCGATCTCGCGGCGATGCGGGACGCGATGAAGGAGCTCGGGGGCGATCCGGGCAAGATCAATCCCCAGCTTCCGTCGGAGCTCGTGATCGACCACTCCGTCCAGGTCGACGAGTTCGCGACCCCGTTCGCGATCTTCCGGAACTCCGAGCTCGAGTTCCAGCGCAATCGGGAGCGTTACGCATTCCTGCGCTGGGGGCAGGAGGCATTCGCGAACCTGAAAGTCGTCCCGCCCGCAACCGGGATCGTGCACCAGGTGAACCTCGAGTTCCTGGGGCGCGTGGTCGAAGAGCGCGACGGCACGGCGTTTCCGGACACGCTGCTCGGGACCGACTCGCACACGACGATGATCAACGGCCTCGGCGTCCTCGGCTGGGGAGTCGGCGGGATCGAGGCCGAGGCGGCGATGCTCGGCGAGGCGGTGTCGATGCTCGTCCCGCAGGTCGTGGGCTTCAAGCTCATGGGCGAACTGCCGGAAGGAGCGACCGCGACGGACCTCGTCCTCACGGTCACCCAGATCCTGCGCGAGACCGGCGTCGTCGGGAAGTTCGTCGAGTATTTCGGCCACGGGCTGGAGAGGCTTCCCGTCGCCGACCGCGCGACGATCGGGAACATGTCGCCCGAATACGGCGCGACGTGCGGGTTCTTCCCCGTCGACGCCGAGACGCTCCGCTATCTGCGCTTGACCGGCCGCCCCGACGAACGAATCGCGCTGGTCGAGGCGTACTGCAAGGAGAACGCGCTCTGGCACGACCCGGAAGACCCTCCGACCTACTCGCAGATCGTGGACCTCGACCTGTCGACGGTTGAGCCTTCGCTCGCCGGGCCGAGAAGGCCGCAGGACCGGGTTCCGCTGCGCGAGGCGAAGGAGGCGTTCCTCGACACGCTTCCGACCTTCGGCGTCGACTATGGCAACTCGCACGACGAAGCCGTCGCTGAGTCGTTTCCTGCGAGCGACCCGGTTGCGTCGGCGGCGCCCGGCCACGAGCCGGCGACCGCGGAAGCAGCCGCAACGGTCTCGTCCGCTGCGCTGCTCGACGCGCAGGCGGGCGTGGAGGTCACGCTCGACGAAGGCACGTTCGAGCTCGAGCACGGCTCGGTCGTCATCGCCGCGATCACGTCCTGTACGAACACGTCCAACCCGGCGGTCATGGTCGCCGCGGGCCTGCTGGCCAAGAATGCCGTCGAGCGCGGCCTCGAGCGCAAGCCGTGGGTCAAGTCGAGCCTCGCACCAGGCTCCAAGGTCGTCACCCAGTACTACGACAAGGCGGGCTTGACCAGGTACCTCGAGAAGCTCGGCTTCTACACGGTCGGCTACGGGTGCACGACCTGCATCGGGAACTCCGGTCCGCTTTCGGACGCGATCTCGAGCGCGGTGTCCGAAGGCGATCTGGTCGTATGCGCCGTCCTGTCCGGAAACCGCAACTTCGAGGCGCGCATCCATCCGGAGGTGAAGGCGAACTACCTCGCCTCACCGCCGCTCGTCGTCGCGTACGCCCTCACGGGGCGCATGGATGTAGACCTGGTGACCGAGCCCATCGGGACCGGATCGAACGGGAAAGACGTGTATCTCGCGGACATCTGGCCGTCACCCGAGGAAGTCCAGCACACGATCGAGGAGTCGATAGGGGAGGAGATGTTCCGGACGACGTACGCGGACGTCTTCACGGGGGACGAAACTTGGCGAGAGCTGCCGGTGCCGGCAGGCGACCTCTTCGCCTGGGACGACGGATCGACGTACGTTCGGCGGGCTCCCTACTTCGACGGCATGCCGATCGAACCGACTAGGGTCGAGGACATCGTCGGGGCGCGCTGTCTCGTCTCGGTCGGCGACTCGGTCACCACCGACCACATCTCGCCGGCCGGGGCGATCAAGCCCGACTCTCCCGCCGGGCGCTACCTCACCGAGCGCGGCGTCGAGCGGCGCGACTTCAACTCGTACGGGTCGCGGCGCGGGAATCACGAGGTGATGGTGCGCGGAACCTTCGCCAACGTCCGACTGCGCAACCTCCTCGTGCCCGGGTCCGAAGGGACCTGGACGGTGCATCTGCCCTCGGGCGAGGAGACGACGATCTTCGAGGCCGCGGAGCGCTATCGAGACGAATCGGTCCCGCTCATCGTGCTCGCGGGGAAGGAGTACGGCTCAGGCTCCTCGCGCGACTGGGCGGCCAAGGGCCCGAAGCTCCTCGGCGTGCGGGCCGTGATCGCCGAGAGCTACGAGCGAATCCATCGCTCGAACCTGCTCATGATGGGCATCCTTCCGCTCCAGTACGTATCCGGCGAGTCGCGCGAGTCGCTCGGCCTGACCGGTCGAGAGGAGTTCTCGATCACGGGCATCGAGAACGCGGACACGGAGGACGTCACGGTTCGAGCGGACAACACGGAGTTCCGCGCTCGGGTGCGCCTGGACACCGAGCGCGAGCGCGAGTACCTCCGTCAAGGCGGGATCCTGCGCTACGTGCTGCGACGCCTGCTGGCCGACTAGATCGGCCGCTTCCAGCCGACGAAGATCGCCCACCCCATGTAGTCGCGCCCGAAGCGGAGGTAACTCCGCTTGTGCCGCTCCGAGCGCGAGCGGATCTCCTCTGCTTCCGGATCGTCCGGGTTCGCGGCCAGCCAGCCCGCGACCGACCGCCAGTGGAGCGTCTCGTACCGGTCCCAGTCGTCCTCCGAGGACGCGATCACCGAAACGACCGGGAGCCCCTCCGTCTCGAACACCGTCACCGTGCCGTCGAGCGTCGTGAAGAGCTCGTTCCGCTCGTCGTAGTCAGCGGGGAGTGGAAGCCGGCGCCAGTAGGGCTCCCCGACGGCGACATAACCGCCGGGCTTCACCGAGGTCGCGAGCGCCGCGACGGTCTCCGCGAGACCGCCGTACACGAAGGTCGCGCCCAGGCAGAGAGCGGCGTCGTACGCGCTCGGCGCCAGGTCGATGCCCGACGCGTCGCCGAGACGAAACGAGACGAGCTCGGAGAGCTCTCGCTCGTGCGCATGCTCATGCGCGACTGCCTGGAAGGCAGGCTCGATCTCGATCCCGTCCACACTGCAGCCGTAGGTGCCCGCGAGCAGGAGAGCAGGACCGCCGCGACCGGAGGCGACGTCGAGGACTCGCGAGCTTCGATCGAGCGCGAGTGTCTTCCCGAGCACGAGGAGCTTCTCCTCCGAGATGGGGTTCTGGAGCTCGTGCTCGCTCTCCGCGACGACGTAGTAGCGGGGGATCACCGGGCGTATTCTCGTCGCCGGGCGATCGGTACGCTCGTCCGCGGATGCACGACAAGGTCGAGGGCAGCTGGGGTATCGACCCTGTTCCGGAGCGACTGCGCGTGCTCGGAGCGCTCGACACCGGGCTGCTCTGGGGCAACCTCGGAGTCTCGCTGCTCGTCATCGTCGCCGGAGCGGCGCTCGTGCCGGCGCTTTCCCTTCCGGACGCGCTCGCCGCAATCGTCCTCGGGTGCGTGATCGGAAACCTGATGCTCGCGGTCGCCGCTGCGATCGGCGCCGACGCCCGCGTTCCCGGGATGGTTCTGCTCCGGGCACCGCTCGGAC
>WNFX01003811.1_pt1 | contig 17692 bp, 18 predicted proteins | sample 5400111 | NCBI WGS metagenome assembly WNFX01 (sample SAMN13153363, study PRJNA577476) | soil metagenome | isolation source: 40 cm soil or saprolite under grassland replicate 1 | place: USA:California | collected 2016-06-15 | reverse complement strand
TGTTGCAGTTCATCATAAATGGCCTTGACCATCGCTGGCGTGAATTCTTTGGAGGAGAGTCCATAGCGTCCGCCGATGATCCTGGGCGAGATGTTCAAGCCCCTGGCGCACCCTTCGTTGATTGCTGCAACCACATCCAGGTAGAGTGGCTCTCCGATGCTACCGGGTTCCTTGGTACGGTCCAGTACCGCAATCGATTTTACAGTGGGTGGGAGCGCGTTGAGGAAGTGCTCGACCGAGAAAGGACGGAACAGGCGTACTTTCAGCACACCGACCTTCTCGCCCTGATTTGCCAGGTACTCGGCTGTAGCCTGTGTCGTCTCTGCGCCTGATCCCATTAGAATGATCACGCGTTCGGCGTCGGGCGCACCTGCATAGTCAAACAGGTGGTACTGGCGTCCGACTACGCTGGCGAATTTATCCATTGCCTCCTGCACGATAGCCGGGCAGGCAAGGTAGTAGGAGTTGACGCTTTCGCGGGCCTGAAAATAGACATCAGGATTCTGGGCCGTACCGCGAAGAACTGGGTGATCAGGTGAGAGAGCACGACCGCGGAGAGCCTCGACCAGGGAATTATCGATCAATGCCTGTATATCTGAACGATCCAGTTGCTCAACTTTATCTATTTCATGAGAGGTACGAAAACCATCGAAAAAGTGTAAGAAAGGAACACGTGCCTTCAATGTCGAAGCATGTGCGATCAGCGCCAGATCATGTGCCTCTTGCACAGAATTGGAGGACAGCAGAGCAAAGCCAGTTGCACGTGTGGCCATCACATCCGAATGATCCCCGAAAATGGAAAGTCCTTGCGCGGCCAGCGAGCGTGCGGCCACGTGAAATACCACCGGCGTCAACTCGCCAGCGATTTTATACATATTCGGGATCATCAGGAGAAGACCTTGAGAGGCAGTGAATGTGGTTGCCAGTGCACCTGTTTGCAGTGCACCGTGAATAGCTCCAGCGGCCCCACCTTCCGACTGCATCTCTATTACGAGCGGCACCGTCCCCCACAAATTCGGTCGTCCCGCCGCTGACCAGGCATCTGACAACTCGCCCATAGGCGTTGATGGTGTGATGGGATAGATGGCAATAACCTCGCTAAGGGCGTGCGCAACCTGTGCTGCAGCCTCATTGCCGTCTATCATCGCCAATATGCGTTCCATTAAATTTCCTCCTGAAAGTTCAGGTCGCGGGTCGAAGGAGGCAGGCGGAGGGGGACGGGCTTATAAATCGCGCCCCTACAACGGTACCGCACCCCTACAACAGTATTGCGCCCTTACAGCAACAACGTAGTTCGAGAAAAGTGCTGAGCAGACCACAAACGGGCTGATTTTGTGCAGGTGGTCCTATTGCTGCAAGGATACCGTAGCGAGATCACAATATGGTCACAGTAAGTAACGTTTATATCACTACTGAGACACGGCGTATACAAGAGCATATAGACGGGTAGGTAGGAGGGAAAAAAGGGTGATTATGTAGGTTATACTGTAAGCGCGAAATGAAATAGGCCTGGAGGGTCTCCAGTCTCCTGTGCCTCTTGTTTGGTCTGCTGGTGCATGCATGCTCACGATGCCTCGGGAACCTGGACGAGGATGGAGGTTCCTTGCCCTGGCGCGCTCTCGATCTGGAGCGTGCCACTCAGGCTGCTGAGGCGCTCCTGCATCGAATGCAGACCGAGATGGCCTGGAAACGAACCTAGAGGATCAAACCCCACCCCATCGTCACGCACTTCCAGGATGACCGCGTTAGCAGTCTGACTCAGTCGCAGCTCCACATTCCTTGCACGCGCATGCTTCACTGTGTTATGCATCGCCTCTTGCGCGATCCGGTAGAGTGCTTGTTTGACCTCAAGCGGCAGGTTCGGCTCCTCGCACAGCTCGATCTGGACGATCATGCCATAACGTGCCTGGAGTGCTGCTCCCTGCTTAGAGAGGGCGCTGACCAGTCCCTCGCGTTCCAGTGCTTCGGGACGCAGTTCGAAGATCAAGGCGCGCATCTCGTCTAGCGCTGCCTCAGCCAGCGAGAGCAAGTAGTTCAGCGACTCAGGCAGCTCGCCGGGATCGCGGTCGAGTTGGATACGAGCGGTGTGGAGACCGAGCGCGATGCCGTAGAGCGCCTGGGAGACCGAATCGTGCAATTCGCGTGCCAGTCGCTGGCGTTCCTCAACGGCTGCCAGTTGCTGGGCCTGCTCATAGAGCTGTGCGTTCTCAATCGCAATCGCTGCCTGAGTGGCAATCGCCAGGGCGAGTGTGGAGTGATGTTGCGTGAAGGCATCCTCTTCGCTTGCCGTCAGGACCAGCATGCCGATCACCCGGTCTCTGAGCACCAACGGAACGATCATGCAGGCACGGACGGAGTGAAAGCTCGTTTTCCTGGGATCACCCACTGCCAGGCGAAAGGCCTGGGCAAGAGGCGAATCCTCGCGCACGTCCCGTATGATGATGGGCGACTCGCGGGACGTCATGGTCTGCCAAAGTGGTCCCAGGTGCGTGAGTGGAAAGTGCAACTGCATCAGTTGTTCTTCCGAAGCATGGCCCCGGTCGTCAAGGAAAACGAGATCCTCCCCTTCCACCGCTAAAATCGAGGAGCCTGAGTAATCTACAACGGTCTTGAGCTGATCGAGGATCAGACCCAACAACGGCTTCAGATGGAGGGTCGAGGCGACCGTATGGGAGATCTCGAGCAAGGAAGACAACTCGCGGGTTCGTTCCTCTACCCGCTGCTGAGGCTCTCCCACGAGCTGGCCATACCTTGCCGCCAGAGCAAAGGTGTCCTCCTGCTGTAATAGAATGGCCACATACGGCAACTTGAGGGCCTTGGCGACGGTTTCCACAATGGTTGACAACATCACATCGGGTGCCAGTGTCACCTCCAGGCGCTGGCTCAAGCGGGTGATGACGGTATAGGGTTCGTCACGTTGACCGTAGAGCAGATGGTTCACCCCTCGCTGCAAGAGGGCTCGCAGAGGATGGAAGAGGACCGCGATCAGGCCCGCTGCCACCAGCGAGATCAACAGATTGTCACGGCTCCGAAAGAGTGTGCCCAGATACCCCACGACCAGCACATACAGACCAACCACACTGACCGTCAGAATGCCGTAGACCAACGTGCGATTGATGATGCTATCAATGTCAAAGAGACGCGAACGGAGAATGGCAACGCCGATCGAGAGCGGAACGAAGAGCAGACAAAGGAACTGGGCAGTGCTGGTGATCAGATCGGTCAGTGGCCCCGGTGGAAAGAGCGAGGGAAAGAACGTCGAACAGAGGCCTAATGCCAGGAAACCGCCAAGCCCGATGGAGAGACCGAAGACGACCCACCTGGTCTGCTGTCGTTGTCCTGCGTCTGATACACGCCGGTAGCGATAGAGTTGTGCGACCAGCAGACTCCCGACAAAGCCAAGAAACAGCACATTCCCGAGGAAGGAGTGCCTGAAAGGGAGGGAAGGGAAAAAGCCAGTCACCGCCCAGAATATGGTTGCTCCCACCCAGAGCCAGCGCGTGAAGCGTGGGACAAATCGTCCCGTCGGAAACAGGTAGAAGAAGAGGAAGAGCGAGCTATTGCCCAGCAAGATCACGACCTGGCCTGGCCACCACCAGGCTGAAGGAAGTGTCGCCAACGCAGCGTAATTGAACGCGGCTGGAAAGGTTACGAGGGTAAGTGAAGCAAAGAGTGCCATACGGTCATCGGACTTGCGCCAGAAGAGCACTGCGCCGATGGCTGTGTAAACAACGGCAAATACAATGAGGAGTGCGACCTGGTATGTCGCAAAAATGTCGAGGGAGAGACCCAACCCCTGAAGTGCTCGTATGTAGTCTGGGGTGATGTGCCCGTTGTTATTACATGCAGCAGGAGTATCTGTACAGAGCACGTGAAGGGATGCTAAGGAGCTTGGAATGCTGGCTGCGCAGAGGCCCAAAGCGAGCAAAGCAATACCTGCCCATACCACGCGTGTAAGCACGAGCCAGCGACCACATAGGCGCGTATCCGTTTCGCCTGGCGGCTGAGCATTCATCGTGGACTGCGTTGGGGGAGACAGAAGATTCATCACCGACACCCCTTTACGGTTCGCCTTTCTCTCGCCCTCATGACTCGCCCTTCATCGGGCCGTATCGGGTGAACGGGTAGAGACCAGACCAACGCGGATCGCATAGAGCGTCGCCTGGGTGCGGCTCTGCACGCCCAGCTTCGAGAGGATCCTGCTTACGTGCGTCTTAATGGTCTTCTCCGTATTGTGCAGGCTGTGGGCGATTTGCTTGTTGGATTGCCCCTGGGCCAGCAGCCGCAGCACGTCGGTCTCGCGTTCGGTGAGTGCTTCGGGGCTCTCTGGGGCGCTGATCGCTTGTATCAGGCGTGCCGCCGCTTTAGGCGTCAACTGGACCTGTCCGGCGGAGGCGGCTTTGATCGCCTGGCATAACGCTTCGGCCTGCGTATCTTTCAGTAAGTAGCCGATGGCCCCCGCCCGCACCGCCCCCACTACCGAGGCATCTTCCAGGAAGCTAGTCAGGGCCAGCACCTCGATCTCGGGCAATTCGCGCCGGATAGCAGCGGTGGCAGCAATGCCATCCATCACAGGCATCACTAGATCCATCAGCACCACATCTGGCGTGAGCTCTCTCGCCAGGCTCAACGCCTCGGCACCGTCTGCTGCCTCACCGACCACTTCCAATTCAGCGTCATACTTCAAGAACGTCCGGAGCCCTTTGCGCACAACGGTATGGTCATCAACGAGCAAGATGCGAATCGTCATATACGCCTCCCTATGAAAGCGATTTTTCCGCTTACTAAAGTCGTAGATAAAATCCATCGTTTGCGAGATGCGTTTGGCGTCGTCAGACCCTATACTTACTCTATCAACAGGAAGGCAATATGAGGAGCGTCCATCAGAGCTGACCTGGGTGAGGAGCAGTGCCACATCACGGAAGTCGAAGGCTTCGCTTCCTAGTATACCATATCTGTTCTGCCAAAGCCCGTGGAGAGAGGCAGGGAGGAACAGAGAGACGAGGAGAGCATGATTCGAGTATTGCTCGTCGATGACCAGCCAGTCGTGCGGCGCGGCTTACGTGTGCGCTTCCAGTTGGAGCCAGACATACAGGTCGTTGGGGAAGCCAGCACCGGCAGCGAGGCGCTTACCCTGGCGCAGGCGCTCACGCCCGACGTGGTGCTGATGGATATTGAGATGCCTGTGATGGATGGCATCGAGACCACAGCAGCACTGAAGACGCTTGTCTCGCAGAGCGCCGTCGTGATCCTGAGTATCCATACCGATAGGCAAACACGTATGAGGGCGCAGGCGGCTGGCGCAGTCGCGTTTGTGGAGAAACGAGGAACCACTGATATACTGCTGTCTGCCATTCGCCAGGCAGTTGGACAGACAAGAATCTCATCTGACAAGAAAGGAAACCTCTCATGACGACCATTGCAACGACGTCGCAACCTGCGACCTCCTCATCGCTTAAGCGGCTTATCAGTAGGCATCCCCTGCTGGCCTACTTCGTCATCGCGTTCGTAGGAAGCTGGGCTTCCCTGCTACCCATCGCACTTTCCAGAGGGGTGAATGGGCTGGGCCTCCTTCCCTACAGGCTTCCAGATATCGCGTTTTATATCGCAGGTATCCTCTTTACCTTCGCTGGGCCGGCCCTGGCATCCCTCGTGGTGACTGCCATCATCTCGGGCCGTGCGGGTGTGGGACAGTTGCTACGTCGCTGTGTGCGGTGGCGGGTGGGCATCGGGTGGTACCTGATCGCCATTTTCGGCTTTCTCCTGGTCTACCTGGTGAGCTATAGCGTCTTTCTTGGGGTAAATTTGCCTCTGGCGCTCCTGGCACAGTTACCGCTCCTGTTGACCGTGTTCTTGCCACAAGGCGTGCTCATCATTCTCACGGCGTCCTTTGCCGAAGAACTGGGCTGGCGTGGATTTGCGCTGCCGAGACTTCAACAGCGCTACGGCCCCGTCCTGGGGACCGTCATCCTGGGTACGCTGCATGGCCTGTGGCATTTGCCCGCATTCTTTACGCAGATACTCGGACCTTTTAGCCTCCCCGGCTACGCGGGTTTCCTCTTCGTCGCGATTGCCGCGACGTTTCTCTACACCTGGATCTTCAATCACACACGGGGAAGTGTGCTGCTCGCCACGCTCACCCATGGGTTTAGCGATGCAGGCCTTAGTCTGGTTGCCCTGCTCATCCCCGCGCAACTCGTCGTCAGTGGATGGGCTGCGCCTATTGTCAACGGGAGCTGGCAGGGGGTCAATGTTATCTCCTTCGGCGTTTGTGCCCTGCTGCTCATCCTCTTCACCAGGGGTCGGCTTGGCTACCAACCGGAGCGGAACACACAACTCATCGAGGCACCTCGATCAGCAGAGGGACACGGTGATCCTATCTGATGAAGCAGTCATGATCCGGTTGTAAATTTCATCTGAAAACTGCCAGCGGGAAAGATACATTGCCCTCCTAGAGCTAGCGCAAGCTAGCTGAAAGAAGAGATGTTCAGTTGCTTGTGGCTCTCGCGAGACAGCAGGAGGGGTCACCCAGGTCGGCCTAGAGCATCGGTCGAGAAATAAAGAAAGGCTCGCTTAGTGGTCATGAAGGCGAAGAGTGAGTACTGGTACGAATGTCCCCTTGATCAGCGCTCTCCATCTGGTCTGTTCCCTCGGAATTTGTCAATGGCGTTCGCGCATCCAGGAGACATGCCGTTTCTTTTTCTGCAGTTGCGGACCTCAAGAACGCTCAGGCTCTCTCAGCGCACGATACCGTGTAGGCGTGATCCCAAAGGTGGCTTTAAACATCCGGCTGAAATGCGCTTGATCAGCAAAACCAGCCTCTATAGCGACCTCGACCAGTGATCGGCTTTGGGCGAGCTGTTGGCGGGCAAAGTCGAGACGCCGCATGAGCAAATAGCGGTAGGGACTGGTCCCACACATGGCCCGAAACTGCCGGGCCAGCTCGTAGCGGGAGAGTCCAGTTACCGCCTCCAACTCCGATGAGTGGACGACCCGCGTTTTCTGCGTGTCAAGGTACTGGCGTGCTCGTTTGAGGGCAGGCACATCGAGGTGACGAGGAAAGAGAACCTGCTTGCAACTGGGATCTGCCTCCAGCAACCCCTCTGCCACTTGCACGATGAGGCTATCGATCGCCAACGGTTCGCGGGTGCCTTGAAAAGCACTGATGATCGCGGCTGACAATTTCCGATTCCTTACAACAGGGGTGCGGACAAATGGCAGCGAGCAGGCATGAGAACACATGCTCTGGATCGCTTCAAAAATCAAAGCTGGTTCCACATAGAGCTGCTGATATCCGAAGCCCTCTTGCGCGCCTGCATACCCATCATGAACCTCATCGGGATGCAGCACCACCACCTGGCCTGGGATACTGATCTCCGAGTTGCCTCGGTAGTCGAAGGCGAGGACGCCAGTGGTCGTCAGGCAGATCGCATAGGTATCGTGACGGTGCTTCTGATAGCCATTCCTTTGAAACCATGCCTCGAAGAATTCTACCCCATATTCTGTCGCAGTACTCTGTATCCAATCCTGTGTGCACAATCGTTCAAGACGAACACCGCTGTCTTTGCTATACTTCTCAATCATACCGACTGACCTTTTGAGTTCTGGAATCAGGATCGAAGCCTCGACAACCGCTCAAGCTCTCACCTTTTTGCTCTTCGCGGTCGTGACCGATTCGCGCGCCTGATGATCTGGCCTGAGCATGCTGCCATTATACCATAGGGAGGAGTCCGATGGTTTTGCGCCTCCTCCCCTCGGCGAGAAGACCATCCAGAAGGTGATCTTTGTGCCAGGGAAACTGGTCACTATCGTCGTTCACAGAGAGCTCGTTCAACGAGAACCATCTCTCAAGAAGTCAACACAAACAGACAGGAAGGAGAAAGCGATGACCCCACCCGACCCAGACTATGTGGTGCGCGTGCGGACCAGCTTTGGCCGTCAACAAGCTATGGCACTGCTGGGGGCCCAGATGACCGAAGTGCGGCCCGGCGTGACGGAGATTGTCCTGCCATTTCGAGAAGAGCTGACGCAACAGCATGGCTTTGTGCATGGTGGCATCATCACTGCCATTGTCGATTCCGCCTGTGGCTATGCCGCGCTGAGTCTGATGCCGCCGGACGTGGGTGTCCTGACCATCGAATTTAAGGTCAACCTGCTGAGTCCTGCGGCAGGCGAGCGTTTCGTGGCACGGGGGCAGGTGGTGAAGCCGGGGCGTACCATCATGGTCTGTACGGGCGAGGTGGTAGCCGAATGCACAGATGGCGCTCGGCAGACGGTAGCTCTGATGCAGGCGACGATGATGGTCGTGCGTGACCGCTCCGCTGTCTCGGATTAGAAGAAGCGCGAACACTCACTGTCACAGCGGGCAAGGACTGGCCCGACCTTGAATTCCTAACAGTCTTTAGAAAAGAGGTTACTCCTATGTTTCTTTCCAATCTCCTGCTCTTTGCGAGCATTATCATCGTCCTTGCTTTGACGCCCGGTCCTGATGTCATCTATATCACAACACGCGGGATGGCGCAAGGGAGAAGGGCAGCATTGCTCTCGACAATGGGGATCTGCATCGGCTATCTCGTCTATACCATGCTTGCAGCACTTGGAGTGTCTGCCGTGCTGCAAGCATCAGCTCTTGCCTTTGGCATCGTTCGCTACGCAGGAGCCATCTACCTCGTGTATCTGGGCATACGCAGCTTTCTCTCGAAAGCTGGTGGCCCTCTGACAAAAGGTGCGGCCAATGCTGCTCCGCCTTCACGTCTTCTCCAACAAGGAATCCTGACAAGCATGCTCAATCCGAAGGGCATCGTGGTCTTTGCCGCCTTGCTCCCACAGTTCGTCAATGCTCATCTCGGGAGTGTGCCCTGGCAAATGACCGCCTTCGGCCTCACCTTTACCCTGATCTGTTTCTGCATTTATGGGGGATACGCCTATCTCTCTGGGAGTTTGAGGGAGAAGCTGGCAACCCAGCCCCGCTTCGCCTTTGTCCTCAAGTATCTCACGGGAAGTGTTCTCATCGGTTTAGGGGCGCGTTTGCTCTTCCTGGAGCGGAGCTAGAGAGTCACACGCCCAAGAGAATCGTGGAGTGCTGTCTTATTTGTGGATAGAAATGTATATATCTTATAGCCATTGAATACACTTTCTTGTATACAACTCAGCAAAACACCTCGGGTAGCTCAATCATGATATCCCCATGACCAACTCTAGTTGCAAGCTACTCCAGCTAATAGCCAGAAAGGGCCAGATTGTACGTTTTCTTTTCAAGAACCACGTTTTGTTGTACTATTGTTACAAACTATATGTTATGCTATGCCAAGTGCTGTGTGCCAGAGGAAAATATGCGATGGGTATCGAAACACATGATTTTTCTTTCTCGGCCGACCAGCCGGAAACATTGCTGAAACCGTTGCTGGCACTATTACAACCGGGACCTGATCAGAGTAAAACGGGAACCTCGCGCTCTGCGTATCTGCTAGAATCACAGAGTATCCTTATTATCGATAGTGATAGGATACGTGCAAACACGGTCGCCCAGTTTGTAAATGTGGCTGGCTACCGATCAGTAATAGCTGAGACAGCACTAGAGGCCTTTACCCTTTTCCTGAAGGGAGTATACATTCCAAGAGTTGTCTTCCTTGGTCAGGATTCCCCACCGGATCATCTTTTCTTACAAAGGCTCTTACAACAAACAGTGCAGAAATATGGAAGAAAGGTTCCTTTAATCCGTCTGCACACGATAGCCAGTACAGTATCCCCAGATATTTCCCCGCATGCAGCGCCGTCGCAATCATTACAAAAGCTACCATCTCATCAGCTGCAACAACCAATGAGTGGGATCGAGCAGATTGAAAGAGAAAAAATCTCATTAGAGGGGCTGGATATTGGCCGCTACCATCTCGAGTCGCTGTTGGGATCTGGTCTGCAGGGAAGTGTGTACCGGACATATGATCGCTTGCGGGAACATGAAGTTGCGCTTAAGGCTGTACAGGTAAGTAGCGTCCCTTTTTCTGTCGTCAGAGTATCTGATGAGGAGATAAACCTCTTCCAGCAAGAAGTTGATCTCCTTGGTATGCTTGACCATGCACATATTCAGGCTCCCTTGAATATTGGCAGATCATATGTGAGTGGTTCTCCTTTTATTTATAAAACAATGCCTTATTATCCGGAGCGATCCCTGGCACAGTGGCTTTTCCATTATGGAAAACAAAAGACATTTTCAGCGCGGGAAGTTATATATGTTGCGTTACAACTGGCAGACGCGCTACAGTATATTCATGAGCACCAGATCCTGTACCAGAATTTCAAACTGACTAATCTACTGGTACGTGATCCGAGCAATGATATGCGAGGGCTACATCTTATTCTCAGTGATTTCGCAATTGCGCAAGATGGATCGTTCTTTTCCAGGACGCCTGAGGCGTTTCCTTACATGGCACCTGAGCGTTGGCAAAACCTGGCCTTGCCAGCCTCGGATCAATATGGGCTGGCAGCTATTATCTACGAACTGCTGACAAGGCGACCACCATTCCAGGGAGGCTCGGAATATACAATGAGGCTCCTACACGTGAACATGCAGCCCCAGCCACCCAGTTCATTCAACCCGATGCTTACACCTGCGATTGACCAGGTGATACTACGGGCGCTGGCGAAGAGACCAGAGGATCGTTTCCCCACAGTAGAAGCATTCGCACAAACGTTGCGACGTTACTGCTAATGTTTACGAAGGACGCTTTCCTCTTTTTTGCTCACTGATATGTGTACACTCAAAGAGAAAACCCATTCGTACATGCAGTTCAAGCAGGAGTTCCGGTAAATTGATGAACGGTAGGCGTCGGGAGACACGGTAGCGGCAGAAACGCGCCGGTAGGCTTCAAGGCCGTGATTTTCTGTCCGTTTGGTGGTCACCAGATGAACAGCGCATCGCTGCTGTTTCTACCGATGGAATTGTGCGAATTTGGTCTCCTAGTGGAGGCAGGGAAAGCTTTTCTCATAAAGAGAAAAATAGCTTTAAATATAATCCCCTTTCTTTAGTTGCCTGGTCTCCTGATGGTAACAGCTCGTTGTTGGAGCGAAAGTCGAGGATGTCCAGCAGTTCTGGAACCATGCGGCGGTAATGATGGCTGTAGGAGGCGCGAATGATCGTATGCACCTGGCGGCGGAAGGCCGGTCCTTTCGATTGGTACTCCTTCATCAGATCGCGTAAGAGCGTCTCGCTGGCGACCGGGAAAACCACCTCCCGCACCGGCTCGGCGGGATGCTCGACCGCCGCTTCAGCGATGTGATACAAAATGGTGTCCTTGCCGGCGATGCGCTTGAGCTGGGTGACATACTCCTGCTCCACACGGTCCTCCGCACGGACCTGGATTTTATGCACGATCTGGATCAACAGATCGACCAACCCATCGGTAAGCTCCTGAGAGCGGAGCACACAAAGAGCAGCCAGCAAGGTGAGGCGCTTGGCAGTGTCGTGAGCGCGCAGGCGAGATGGCTCTTCCACGCTGGCGCGGTTGCGATAGACCGCCAGCACTTTGTGGGCAATGCCAGGGAATAGATCAGCGGGAAGCTTCAGTTCACGAATGCGTCGGAGCCTGGCCATCTCTTGTAACACGGTCGCCAGGCCCACCCGTCCAGGGTCCATGCGTAGCTCTTGAAGCGTGATCGCCTGCACATCCTGTTCTTGTTCTTCTTCCTCGTGTTCATCAACAGTGAGCAGGGCGTCTAAAGCGGCTTGCACCTCCTTCGGAAGACATGCCAGGGTGGTTTCGTACAACTGCTGTTCAAAGGTGTGACGAGCTGAATGGATGATGCGAGTGATGCGGGCAGGTGTGGGCGCTTCCAAGTGGAGCGCCCGAAACCGCTGGTAGGCCATGTCGCGCAGACGCTCCTCGTGGTGTTCGCAGGGTAAGATCTGCGCGACCAGCCAGGCAGTGACCTCCTCAGCGTCATCGACGGTGGACTCGCGGAAGCCGAGCGCCTCGCGAATTTGCGCACGGTGATATTCAATGGTGCGGCCTTGCCAGGCGTATTGTACATAGGCTTCTGGAGCAACTCCCACCTGCGTTGCCAAAAAGGTGATGACGATGCCGGGCACCTCGTTTTTGTGCTGAGGAAACCGGCCCTCTTGCTGGAAAAATTTCAGGAGGACTGCAAAACCCAGGCGAGTCGCTCCCGTTTTGTTTCCCAGGAGGACACGGTCCTCCACGTCTAAGGTCCAGTGTTCAATGAGCTCTTCATGTTCCCATTGTCGCTTCATATTTTGGCAGAGCAGCACGTCTTCAACGCGGAAAGCTGCCGAAAGCCCAGCAACCAGAGGAATACTTCTTTCAGCTGCTACTGGCCTGGTTGGCTTGGAAAGAGGGCGGGCAGGCCACGCCCCAGTTGCAGCCATTGTCTCCATTGATAGCGCTGATGCAGACCGACACTCACCAGGAAGGTCACGACTCCTGCACCGGTGGTCACTACCAGGGGCAGGCTGAAGGCAGCCAGCAGCAGACCCACAAAGCTTCCGGCCAATACACTCGTGATGATGGCGACCATGCCAGCTATCGAGAAAAAGACCTGCCACCGGGAGGAATTCATCACGCCCATATCCGCCAATGTCCCCTCGATATCATCATGAGAGGAGAGGATGAAGTAGGGCTGCATCTGTGGGGCAGACTCCAGATAGAGGTGACGAATGCGGTTGATGCCGCGCGCATACATGAACTGGGTATTGCTCGATTCCAGCACGCGCTCAAACGTGATCAGCCCCAGCACCAAGAGGGCGGCCAGGACCACCAGGCTAAACACGAAAAAGGCCATTCCCAGGTGGGAGACCTGTCCCACAAAGGCCAGGGCGATCAATCCGCTTGAGACGGCCCCCACAAAGAGGCTGGAGCGCCCGTTGGTTTCTGTCGTGCTCATCGAGAGCGCCATGCGCAAGTTGTAGTGTTCCGTTGTCATGATCGTGACCAGTTGCGAGGAAAGCTCCACCGGGGAGTGCTCGATGTTGTGTTGTTCCATCTGTCTCTACTCCTTTCGAGCGATGAGCTCGTGCCTTTCATTGAGGTAGAGGGATCACCAGGCTGCTCGTGGAGTGGTTCTCCAACGAGTTTTGAGCCGTTCCTCTCATTCTACCTCAGAACAATAGAGGGTCATCATGTCAGAATCGCTTCCTGCTCATCGGCCACATGTCCCACAGTTCCGTACTCTCACCCCTGTGCCTCGTGCCTCATCCCCGATGGTTCAGTATCGTATCGGCGCCCATGTTCGTGTACTAGAAGAGCATGCTCGCAGAGAGAGGCAACTTTTTTCGCTCAAAATTGAAGGGTAACGGACAGAAGAGGGAAGATCAAACGAAGAGGAGGTATCGAGATGAAAATATTGGTGGCAGGGGCGACGGGAGTCATTGGGCGTCGGCTCATTCCTCTGTTGGTGGCCTCTGGCCATGAGGTGATCGGCACTACGCGTACCGCAGACAAGGGTGAGTTGCTCCAGCAACTCGGCGCAACGCCTCAGGTGGTGGATGCATTTGACCGTGCCAGACTCGCTAGCGTTGTGCGCGAGACACACCCAGGGGGATCATCCAGCAACTCACCGACTTAAGCGCTGGAAGTTCAGCGGCAAACGCGCGCATGCGCAGGGAAGGAACACGCAACCTGGTTGACGCGGCACATGCGGCTGGAGTGCGCCAGTTCATCGCGCAAAGCATTTCCTGGGTCTCTGCCCCTGGCGATGGCCCTGCGGATGAGACCGTTCCCCTGGATCTGGAAGCACCCGAGCCACGGCGCACCACAGTGGAGGGGGTGCACGCCCTTGAGCGTGCCGTCGCCGAGATGGAGCGCGGCATTGTGCTGCGTTATGGGACGCTCTACGGGCTGGGCACCTGGTATGCCCCCGACGGATCTGTCGCTCAGCAGGTGCGTCAAGGGCAACTGACCGCTGATGAGGGCATCACCTCCTTTCTGCATGTCGAGGATGCCGCACGCGCGGCGCTGCTCGCCTTGGACTGGCCGCCAGGGATCGTCAATATTGTGGATGACGAGCCCGCCCCCGGGACGGTCTGGCTGCCGGTGTATGCTGCTACTCTCGGTGCTCCTGCACCGCCCGTGGCCACAGGACAACGGCGCGCGGCGCGTGGGGCGACGAATCGGAAAGCGCGTCAGTTCTTGAACTGGCAGCCGGTGTACCCCAGTTGGCGAAAGGGATTTCTCCAGGTTGTGCAGGAATGGAGGAGTCAGGCCAGGGCAAAGGAGTGAGCCATGAAGACTAATGCCCCGCTATCAGGGCTTGCCAGGCTGACCATCGTTGGCCTGGTCGCGACAGGGATCGGGTTCTTGGGAGCAGGAGTGAACCCTGGCACAGGGCCGCGCGCGGTGCAGGGAGCTCTCACCGTGGGCCCGCTCTACCTGCCACCGTTGCTGGTGGGACTGGTCACCCTGGCGATAGCTAGCCTGGTGGTGACCCGCATCGGCTGGATGCCGGCGCTGGGAGCAGCGTTCGCCGCCATCCTGCTGATAGGAGCTGCCACCTTCGGGTCGGCCTCGGTCTCGTTCCGGCTGACCCATCCCGGGCTGATCATCGGATTCATTGAAGACAGCCTCCAGTTGATCGGCGAGGTGATCGCCATCGTGGCCGGTATCGCGGCGACGGTGCAATTCGTTCGCAACAAGGCAGTTGGTCATCGCTTGACAGGTTGAACGAGACAGGAGAAAGGAATGCTCAACCTCCATACACTTTCGATCGTGATACATGCACTCAGTGCAACCGGAGCCTTTATCGTTGGCATCGTCTTACTTTTTCAAAACAAGGCGCTCCGGCAACGGCAATTAGCCAGGGTAGTTTTAGTGCTCCTCATTCTGATGGAGGTGTTTCTCGTCATCGCGATCATATCGCATTTGAATAGTTTACCGGCTATTACGCAAATCATCTTTCTAGGCCTTGCCGTTCTGGGATTGTATATGATCTGGCGTGCGGTTCAAGCCGTGTCAGTCCTTCAAGCACAGTCTGGAAATCAAGTAGCCGTCATTGACCATATCGGATTTATTCTCATTTCCCTCTTTGATGGTTTTGCTATTGTCACTGCCACTGACTTGCAAGCTCCTGCATGGCTGGTAGCCCTCGTTGCTGTCGGTGCCGTTGCGCTTGGGATTTATGCGATCAATAAATTAATGAGAGCATGATCGAACAAAGTCATCTGGATTGGATCATCGTTCGTCCACCCATGCTGACCAATGGAGCGCGCACCAGTACCTATCGAAGCGGTGAGCATCTCAGAGCCAGGGCCATCATCCCACAATTCTCGCGAGTCGACCTGGCGGAGTTCATGCTCAAACAACTGGTCGACGATACGTTCCTCGATAAGGCAGCAGAGGTGATGTACTAAATGCCCAATCGCGGTCTGTCTTTGTCGCGCAGGAACCACCATCTCTCATAGTGGATGATCCTGATCGCCACGAGAGTGATCAGCACTTGCATAAGGAGGAAATCCGTATGACCTTCCAAGGAAAAGTCGCACTGGTCGCAGGGGGAGGACGTGGCATTGGCGCGGCTACCGCCACCCTGCTAGCTGCACGGGGAGCCAGCGTGGTCGTCAATTACCTGCAAAACGCGGCCACCGCCTCCCAGGTCGTGGCGCAGATTCATGCCAACGGTGGACAGGCGCTCGCCGTTCAAGCCAACATTCGGGAAAAGCCTCAGGTAGAAGCCCTGGTGCAAACAGCACGCGACACCTACGGTCGCATCGACATACTCGTCAACAGCTCCAATCCGTCCGGCGTCTTCAAACCATTCGAGCAGATGACCTGGGAGGAATTCGTCCTGGGCGTCACAAATGAGTTGCGAGCGGCTTTCCTGCTGACCAAAGCCGTGCTGCCCACCATGCGAGCCTCGCATTATGGGCGGATCATCTATATCGCCAGTGGGCTGGCAAAAGCCCCAAGTGTGGAGGGCGCGATTAGCATCGCCACAGCCAAGGCTGGCCTGGTCGCGTTTGCCAAATACATTGCTAAGGAGTACGGACCCTCCGGCATCACCGCCAATGTGGTCTCCCCAAGCATGGTCGAAACCGAGCTCAGCGCTATGATACCCGCCGAGCACAGACAGCGCCTTGCCGCCATGACCCCGCTGGGGCGCATCGCGCAGCCGGAGGACATCGCCCGCGTCATTGCCTTCTTTGCCAGCGATGACAGCGGCTTTATGACAGGCGTCTCTGTGCCTGTCAACGGCGGCTTGACCATGGAGTAGAGGAGCACCTCGATGTACATTGATTGGATGGCTTGCTCTCTGCACCAACCCCAAAAAGGCTCACTTCTTCGTGAGCCAGGTGCGCATGCTCTCAAGGAGACTGTTATCTCCTCGATCGGTCGTTCTGTTGCTCTGTCTGAAAGGAGTCTGCTTATGCACTCTCGACCATTTCGCTTTGGCGTCGCTACAGGAAGCGCCCGCTCGCGTGCCGAATGGGTCAGCAGGGCTCGCAGAGCCGAGTTCCTCGGCTACGCGACGCTGGTCGTGGCTGACCATCTGTCGACGGGGTTAGCCCCGCTCTCGACTCTGGCTATCGCAGCCGAGGCGACGACCTCGCTGAGAATCGGCAGCCTCGTGTTCTGTAACGATTTCCGCCACCCGGCCCTGCTGGCCAGAGAAGTGGCGACGCTCGACCTGCTTTCCGATGGACGCTTCGAGTTCGGTCTTGGAGCAGGGTACCTGCCAGATGACTATACCCAGCCTGGGTTGGCGTTCGATGCCCCTGGCACACGTATCAGCCGGTTGGAAGAAGCCATCCAGCTCATAGGGCGCCTCTGGACCGAGGAATCCGTCACATTTGCGGGAACCTATTACACGCTCAAAGAGATGCAGGGGAAGCCGAAGCCGCTTCAGCGCCCATACCCACCCCTGTATATTGGGGGCACCGCCAAACGCATGCTTTCCCTTGCTGCTCGGTACGCTGATATCGTCGGCATTGGCTTTGCTGCCTGGGGCGAACAGGCAAGCAGTGTGACACCGGAAGCGATTGCACAAAAAGTCGCCTGGGTACGCGAGGCGGCAGGCCAGCGCTTTGAGCAGCTTGAACTGAGCTTCACGGTGTTTCACCTGACCATTACCGAGAGCACAAGGTACCGCGGAGGCGAACGTTCCGTCTTTCCTTCGCCTAACGCAGCTCCCTCTGCGCCATCCGCCTTTCATGTGCTGAGCGGCAGTAGGGAGCAAATCGCTGAGCAACTCCTCGCGCGGCGAGAGCAATACGGTTTCTCTTACATTCAGGTGCCTGATACCCAGCCAGAGCTTTGATGCGAGAAGCAGGAACATTCACTAGATCGAGCGGGCCAAGGTCCAATTGCCGCTCTTCCGTGAGGAAGAGCGCTTCCTCGTCCAATTTTCGCCTAATGGTCCATATCATGATGCTCCATCTCGTGTTCCGGCCTATTCATCATTTTCAGCATGTCCACGCCGCCAGTTCGGATGAAGCGGATCACCAGGATTGCCGCCAGCACCAGAAAGATGATATTGAGCACAGCGGTATAGTTCCAGTGGATACCCTCGGTAAGAGCAACCACGTTACGATTCTGTGGGATGATCCTGAGCGCCGCAAACAAGAACTCGACGATATAGCCAGCGGCAGCCATAGTGATATAGAAGGTCACGAGAATATAGCCCATCACCTTCCATCCATAATATTTGCGGTAGATGTCCAGAATGGGCAGAATGATCAGATCGGCAA
>WNFX01004618.1_pt1 | contig 17693 bp, 30 predicted proteins | sample 5400111 | NCBI WGS metagenome assembly WNFX01 (sample SAMN13153363, study PRJNA577476) | soil metagenome | isolation source: 40 cm soil or saprolite under grassland replicate 1 | place: USA:California | collected 2016-06-15 | reverse complement strand
GCCAGCAGCGCACTCGCGGGATGCACCATGAGCCACCACACGATTCCACCCACGGCACCCGCAAACGCGAGCAAGCGATATGAAGGCGCGGTGGAGCGGCGCCGCAGGGAACGACGCGCCGTGGCGACGACCGCCCCGAACACAGCGCCTGCCGTTAGCACTGGCACCACACCGCGCAGCGAGAAAGGATGCGGCCCCAGGCGAGTGATCGCGGCGAAGGCGCCCAGCATGAGGCCAGTGGCAACGGTTCTGAGCAAACTGGGGCGACGAACTAGGTACGTGATCAGGTAGACGCGCCGAGGCGTCTGTGGCGGCTGCCGTCGTGGCGGTGGTGGCGGGAATACTCCCGCGCCCAAGGCGGTCGGAGGCCACCGAGGCGGGGGCACGAGGTGCGCTCTCTCCTCCGTCATGACCTGGAGCTCGTCGGTTGCGGTCATAGCCAGAGTGTGTCGCAGCAGCCTAACGGATCGCGCCTAAGCTGGGGGCTACTCGCCCGCCTGCGCAAGGCCGTTCGACGACAGGCCGCGCTCCGTCAGAGCACAACACCCCGCTTGCTCATCCATTCTCCTCGAGCCACAGCGTGAGGAGGACGGTCCACATAGGTCCGCACAGAGCACGCAGGAGGCCGGCGTAGAACAGCACCGGAGCCAGGTCGCCGTCAGACATGTGAAGGCTGAAGCCAATTATGGCCAAACCTGCCACGTAGTCGGCGATGCAAACAAGAATGAGGCGAACTGTCTTCTGGCGGTACGCTGCGGCATCGGCAGCAATCGCCGCGGCTCTCGCCAGCTCGTCTTGAATGCGAACTGCCGAGAGTGTGAGCAGCGGCTGGACGCAAGTGGCCCGGCTTGGGAAGCACGTGGAACCTGAATCGTTCGCTGCCGCCCCAGCGATGCGGATTTCTGGACTACGGGCCAGCGAAGCCAACGGGGACCCCTCCCGGTGCGCGTACGACTGCGATGGTCACGCCGGGCATCACCTGGGTCGGCGGGAGCATCTCCTCGGCTCCTGCGCGAAGGGCCGTTTCGAAGGCGGCGCGCGCGTTCGCGACGTGGACAGAGAAGCTGCTGCCCGGCGCCTCGGACGGATTGGTCTTGCGAATCCCGCCGCCGCCCTGGTCGGAGTACGCAAACAGGTGGTACTCACCGCCGTCGGGCATGGGGAAGCTCGGCTTGAACGTCCAGCCCAGAACCTTGGCGCACCAGGCTTTCGTCGCCGCCGGGTCGGCGCTGGCAAGCTCGGTGTGCGTGATCCAACCGTAGAGGCCCCGCGTCGGCACGTGACTCCGCGGAGACGACCGCGAGGATTCCGCGGCGGACCGGCGCTTCGGTGATCGTTTCGGTGGTCGTCGTGTTTTCTTGGTCATTGCGCTTCGGGGTTATCGCTCATGGGCAAAATCGTCACATTCCGGCGCGCTCGCTAGTCGCAATAGTCCGTGCCCGTCAGGGCACAACACTCCGATTCCCTTAGAGCGGTCACCGCCCGCCGGCTTCTAGCGCTTGTAAGCTGCGCCCTCGATCGCGTTGGCCGCGGTCACGATGAAGTTGCTTGCTTCGACGAACGCAGCGGACAATGTGCCCTGGGGCAAATGCGCGCGTGCGAGTATCCGACCCGCAGACACGTTCCCCTCGTCGAGGGCTCGCTGCAACAGGAGAATCTCCCGGTCCCGACCCTCCCATGCGGCATCCACCTGGAAGTTAGCTCCTTGGAACGTCGCGATGCGGTGGCCGAACGACTGCCGCATGTAGACATGTCGCGTCAGACGAAATCCCTTTGGCTCGAGGACCTGGGAGAGACGCCGCACAAGGCCCCGGAAGAACTGCTCGATTGTTCGCATGTCCCGTGTGACGCCGCGCCACACGTAGATGGCGGCACTGACGACGAGAGCGACGATGGCGGCGAGTTGGAGCGGGTGCATCGATGTGATCGCAGACCTCACACGGGCTCGGTAGGGTGTTGCATCTCGACTGTAAAGCCGAGCAGGATTTGCTTGTAGGCGTCTTCCTTCGATCGTCCGTCCAGGTGTTGGTAGGCACGAGCGGCGTGCTTCATGAGGTCGAGCGCGCACATCCCCCAAACCGCTGGATCGTCGCCCAGCTTGGCCACGTCGAGGACGAAGTACTGGTGACCCCCGCTGGACCAGATGCGTGCAAGCTCCACGGCGTCGGTGTCGGCGAGGGGACCAGGCGGCATCCCGAGCTGATTTGGATGGGTGGACATGGGTCCTCAGGGAGGAGAGGTGTTGGGGCCCTTGCGCGACAAATCTGCGATCCGGTCGCGCCAGACTCGATCAAGTAGAACCTCTCGGACGCGCAAAAGGCGGGCTGCCGTGCTCAGTACAGCGCGTGGTTCATGCCCGGCACTCGCCAGGATACGAATGCCTGCAACACCGCCGACGTCGTAAACCATCTTGCAAAGGACGGCGAGGCCATCGTAACCAACATCCACTGTTCCGCTTCGCGGTGGCGGATCGGTGAGTATGCTTTCGAGCGTGAGACCGGGGTGGGCGTCGAGATACTGTTTCAGCCCCGGCAGTAGCGCGTTGAAGTCGAGACCGGCGGAACCGCCGGTCCAGGTCATCAGCCCTTCTTGGACGAGGCCCGCGGCATTGAGCGGAGCCAGGAAGGGCCCGAGGATGACGTGGGCGAGCTCGTGTCGGTAGCCCTCGCCGTTGCTCGAAGAACCGATGAAGACGAGATGGTCGAGTGCATCGCTCCTGCCTCCGACAGTGTCGGACCCGAGCGGGAAGAATTCAAGACCGGCCGCGCCCAACGTTTGGATGAGGTCATCGGTGAAGTAGTAGCCGACCGCTGGCGGGGGCGGTACCTGGAAGGCGAGGGCGAGCGAATCGACAAAGGCGGCCGTCGCCTCGGCGCGGGCGCGCGCGAAGCGTTGACCCAAGGGAAACACGAACGAGATGCGTCCGATTGTTTCGTGGTTCCAGCGACGGGTCAGACGAGGGAGCGCATTTGCGAGCACCCACCGCCCTCCCTCGCGCGTCGCGTACAGTCGATACAGCGCCAGTGGCCGCACCACCTGTCCGGAATCGGAGACGCTAGCGACCAGCGTGCGGATCAGGTAGGTGCTGTCTAAGCCGGCCGCTGGGGCGAGGTGTACGACCGTGAACGTCGAGAACCCTTGGTACTGGTACACATAGCTGCACAAGAGATCAGCAACCGGCCATTGGGCCTGTTCGGAGGGTGACCAAAGCGGACTCCGTTGCGCACAGCTCGGACGGCTAGAGAGGTAGCTGCGCCACAGACCGAAGATCTCGTGGTTCAGGACGCTGATGGTATCGACCCCGAATCCGACAGCCACGCGCACGGGCGCATCCGGGAGTTGCGCCCAGACCGGTGCTAACAGCGTGAATGGAGCGAGTGAGCACGCAACGAAGCGGAGCAGCATGAGTCGGAGAACAGTGGTCATGGTATCAGCACGGCCCAACCGATCGCGCTTAGAGACGGCTTGGCCGACCGAAGGGGATCACCTGAGCAGCATCGACGCTCGTGATCGCCAAGACGAGCTCTTCGAGGCGGGGTCTTTGTGCTAGGGCCATACGGTCACGATGATCGGGATCACCAGCATCTTTACGAGCCAGTCACCGGCGTGGATCGCGGCCACCTTCCACAGGATGTTCTCCCAGAGGACCGATCCCGTAAGCAGGATCACCGGGAACCCGATCCACAACAAGAAGCCGAAGTGCACCGCGCCCATCCAGCTGCTGACGCCGAGTAGCGCCACAAGGCGCGCGATCACGTAGGCGAGGACCAGGCACCGCACCAACTCGATAAGCAGCTTCCCCGCGGGCATCTTCGCGCCGGCCATCGCCGCGACGGGGTCCATGCCGCGCAGCCGCATCCACGGCTTGAAGAACAACAGGGGACTGTACCAGAGCCAGCCCAGCACGAACACGGCGACGGCTGCCACGAGGACGGCCAGGTAGTTCACGTGCACCATTGTTCACCCTCTCCCTTCACTGTGGTCATCGCGGGCAAGCACCGGCGGCGCAATCAAGACGGGGGGACCCTAGCGCTGCGGGCCCACTCGGCGCGTTTCCGGTCCCTTCGCCAGCAACCGTTCGACAAAGTCCAGCCGTTCCTGCGCCTCGCTCAGCTCCTGCCGCAGCTTGGTCACCTCGGCTTCGAGCACTTCGAGCCTGCTCACATCAGCTTCGAGCCCTTCGAGCCGAGCCTGGAGCTCGCTCCCGCCGGGACGCAGCCGCAGGAACTGGGCCCACAATCCGAACGCCAGGGCGAGCCCCGCATGAACCATGGCATGCGACGGCTGGGCTTGCCCGACTGCGAACGCGGCTCCGACCAAGTTGGCCACGCTCAGCACGACGGCGATCCGGTACCAAATCGCGGGCTTGAAGGTCATGGCGAGTTCCTGTCGAGTCTGCCTAACGAGGGGCCGAGCACCTGCTCAATACTAGCGATCATCGCTCGGAGTTTCGCAGCGTCCGCCTCGATCGCGGGCAGCCCGCGTGCGCCTTGGGATCGGCGCTCGTCGTCCGCTGCATGCCATCGTTGGGCCGCATTTCTCGGTTACCGACCGGCGGCGTCACTCAGCACTTCTCGTCGCGCAACAACGGCTTCCGGGTGTAGTGCGTGGGCACCGACACGATTGGTGCTTCAAGCTGCGTACGTGCCAGGCGGCGACCGACGAGACGGATGTACCCGAGGTAGCTGCCGGCGTCGCGTTCCACGGCCTTGATCTCCACCGTATTGTCTGGCGCGATCGCGTTCAGCCAGTCCCTCCAGAGCTGCCAACCGTCCGCCATACTGTCGGCAACCACGACTTCTACAATGCCCGGCCGTTCCCAGTGTCGGCGCCACCAGTCCGCGGAGTGCAGGCACCAGAGGTCCGGAGTCCACCACTCCCTAAGATAGTCCGGTACTGAACCTTCAATCTCTCTCATCAGCCCGGCCCCGACGATGGCCATCTGAGCGCCCGGCTTTGCGAAGCGCGCCAGGGTACTCAGGTACAGATCGTCCGTGCCGAAGTAGGGATAGGAGTCGATGCACACCACCGCATCAAAGAACTCCGCGGCGAACGGCAGTGAACGGGCGTCCGCATGGATCGGGAACACGCCGTTCTCCACACCGGCATCGCGAATTCGCTGTAGGCTCTCAGAGGCACTAAACCACAAATCCGTCGCCCAGACCTGGACTCCAAACTCTCGGTGCAGAAAGATCGATGACGCAGCCTGCCCACAGCCAAGGTCCAACACTCGCATTCCGGGCCGCAGGTCCAGCGCGGAGGCAAGCCATTCAGTTAGCCACAGTGCGTTGGCCCCGCTACTGACGCTGGCGCTGATCCACTCGCGGTGGTACCTCGACGAGCGAGGGAATCGCTCGGCGATCAGTCCATGGTTAGCTGCCATACTGAATTCGTCGGCCTAACGGAGAGGCGCTCAAAGCTGGCCGCTGCCCCGCCCTAATCCCTGGGTGCCACACGAACGAGTCCCGCGCGCTGTACAAGATCTCTCCGCTCGCAGAACGAGCGTCGGCTTGAAGAGCTGGCTTGCGCGGCTCCTCGACCGGCGGCGCCGGACGCTGTTCAGGTTTGGTGGACGTAGGCGTACGCGGTCGCAGCACGACGAGAACGCCTACCGCGAGGCCAGCCGCGACGAGCAAGAGGAGACGATTACGGCGCATGACCGTGTGGTTTGTGACGGCAGCAGCCTAACGGACCGCGTTTAAGCTGCGGGCGGCTCGCCCGCCAGCGCAAGATCGTTGGACGACAGTCCGCGCCCGCCAGGGCACAGCACTCCGCCTCCTAAGGCGATCACCGCCCCGCAACCATCATGGCGGGGGCCCACGCGGGCCCGCAGCGGAATCTATCTCGTAAATCACCGCTTCATCGCCACACGCGCGATCGGCCTCTCGGTCCACACAGATCGAGGTGCCATGCCAGGTGCCCAGAATTCTCGCGGCAGGCGTCTCAGGCGCCTGAAAGACCAGGAGGGCTAGAAGGAACGAAGCGCGGGCAAAGGTGATCATGAAGCGACGCTTACCTATGGGGCCCACGGTAAGGCTAGAAGAACCGGCTCACGAAGCCGGCCACCGCGCCCACCATCACACCAAGTCCCGCACCATAAATGCCGTAGGCCACTGGACCAAAGCCGCAGAGCAAAGGGTTACAGCCCTTGAGGTCATGGTACAGTCCGTAGGTCGCGCCAGCAGCGAACCCGACGCCCATGCCGAGGGCAGCACCCTTGAGTTCTGGCGGCATATGCCGCCGCTGCGGCACCTGCAGCGCATCGGCTGCTCGCCAGGGCGGTCGAGACTGCGGACGGGCGGCACTGAGAAACAGGCTGTCAGCGAGCGCGGGCTGCAAGTGCAAGGTGGCTGGTGCCCCCTGTCTCGAGGGCCCCGTGCCCTGTGCCGCGAGCGGGCACACAACGCCAAACGCGGCGACCGCAACGCAGCAGGGGAAACAGCGACGAAGACGGTGGGAGAACATACTCATAGGAACCTGTGCGTTGCTGCCTAACGGATCGCGCTTAAGCTGCGAGCGAGTCGCCCGCCGAGCGCCGTGCAGTTGAACGATAGTTCGTGCGCGCCAGCGCACAACACTCCGCTTCCCTTAGGGCGAGCACCGCCCGTCGGCTTCAAGCACTTGTGAGGCGGCGCGATGGCTCTCCCGTTTCTGTGACTTATCCGCCCGCCCTCCGTTCTAATTCCCGTGTGGCGAGTGGTGAGAGGCAGCGCAACAGATTGCCGTCAGGATCGACGACCGCGAATTCTCGGAACCCCCAGGGCTGATCGACCGGCGCAGTGATCCGAGGTACGTCGCGGCACGAAGTCGGCAGGCCCGCGCCGATGAACGCCTGGTGAAGGAGATTAAGATCGGAGACGCGGATGCAGCAACTCGCAATGTTCTTCCGCGGATCGAGCTTGGAGAACGGGAAGAACTCGATTTGAATCGGGCCACGCTCCACGATCAGCCAGCCTTCGTCGCGGAACGCCTCCGTGAAACCCAATCGGGCGTAGAACTGCGACGTGGCGACGAGGTCGCGACTCGGGAGGTTGGGTGTAGCTCGATCGAGCATCCGAAGTATGCTCCACTGAACGATCGGGACAGCGCCGCCCAACGGATCGTGCTTAAGCTGCGGGCGGCGGGCCCGCGGCGCAAGGGAAGTGGACGACAGTCCGTGCCCGCCACCTTCAAGCGCATGTTAGGCGGCGTGCTCATGGGTTGCACTTGCATGGAGCGCGCCCTGGTGCGTCGCGTTACTGCTACGAAGAAGCCTTTGGGAGGTCACGGCGCGCCTCGCGAAGTTGGCTCAACATACGTTCATTGAAATCGAGGCGTTCCTGGGCCTCCGCCTGCGCTTGGCGCAGCGCCGCTACCTCATCTCGAAGTGTGACAATCTCAACCCGCAGTTCGGCGCTACCGCTCCGGCTCTTGAACCACTGACTAGCAATCCACATGGCCGCGAGGGAAGGCGGGACCATTGCAAGGAATGGTATGAAGGGTGCTATGTAGGCGATGAATGGCACGCGACCGGCCTGTCGTGGACGAAGTTTGATGTAACCATGATACGTCGACTGTTAAGGGAGTGGGCGACCTGCATGCCATCCTCTATCCACGCCCGTTGTAGAAGTTCGGTCGACCTCGAATTGCTAAGAGGCCGTGCACCGCCAGCTCGACTGCGATGAGCAGGAAACCTCCGTACCACCATAGCCTCGGCGGTGGGACCTCGATCGGCAGGGCGCGCGCCGTGGCGGCCATGCTCACATAGAGCAGGACGCCACCACTCCACCACACCAGCAGTCGCACTACTGCTTGCGTCAGGCGTCCCTGTGGGATTCGGGCCCGAAGGCCGTTCAAGAATGCGAGTTCGATGTAGTGCCCGCCAAGGGAGAACCACAAGGCAAGGGCCGCGAGGGGGAGGAGCAGCTTGAGGTCATGTCTTTGGAGCGCGAGCACCGCGCCCACGACGGCGGCAAGCGCCACGGTTCTCGCCAGCGTGCGGCGCAATGGCTCTTCGAATCGGGGCCAACTCGTGTTCAATTGCATGCTGCCTAACGGATCGCGCTTAAGCTGCGGGCGACCCGCAAGCCGGCGCAAGGCTGTTGGACGACAGCGCGTGCCCGCCAGGGCACAACACTCCGCTTCCCTTAAAGCGAGCGCCTTTCGACAGCTTCAAGCGCTTGTTAGGCGGCGTCCGATCGCTCCGCCGTGCCGGGCGCGTCAGGATCACGAGACCCCGGACCCGCTCAGAGCGCGATGGAGAATCAGCTCGCGCTACGTGAACCGTGTTGAGCAGAACCCGCTGGTCCGTAGCGAACGAGACGCCTAGCAATATCGCGTGCCGTTCGCCGCGACGCTCCCAGATATTGCCCTCGATGGGCTCCGGTTCGGTAGCGCGGTATCGGGTCCCAAAGCGGCCGGGCACGCCGGCAAATCGGAATTCGAGAATCCGTTGCTGCGGCTCTGGCTTGATGGCAGAGCGGCGACGTTGGCAAATGGGGAACGCCGAGCTGTAGATGGACTTCCCGTCGAGAGTGACTTCTAGGACTAGCGAGTCCCCGCCCGCGCAATCGCCGAACCAGTGCCAGACGACTTCGTCGCGCGCAGAAGGCGACGCCTGGCCAGACAAGGAGACTGGCACGAGCGCTAGCACGAGCGCCGACACGGGGGAGAGAAGGCGCGTGGCCTGTGGCATGCGAGGAACGTGCAGTCCGGACGCCGGCTAACGGATCGCGCTTAAGCTGCGGGCCACTCGCGCCCCGGCGCAAGGTGGAGTGGACGACAGTCCGTGCCCGCCAGGGCACAACACTCCGCTTCCACGAGGGCGATCACCGCCCGCCAGCTTCAAGCGCTTGCTCGGCAGCGGCCTCGGCCCGCAGCAACTCGAGTTGTTCCTGAAGGGCGTCCGCCACCGCGTCAATAGACCTGTGCGCTGTGTCCACGACCGGCAGCCCGAGTGCGTCGGCTTGACCTCGGAGGTAAGCCGCCCAGCCGTCCATCCTTTGTGTCACCAACTCTGGCTGGCCGCGCGGCCCGGCGAGGCGCGCCGCGCGGACACGAGGGTCGCAATCGAGGAGCACGATGCGCGCGTGGCGCACGCCGGTACGCGCCAGCGCAGCTCGGATGAAGGACGGCCGTGTCTGACCGTCGAGGACGGCAATATTCGCAGCGTCCCGGTTGGCGGCGAGGCGTTCGACCCAATGAGCCGTGGCGTGCGCCTGCCAGCGTTCCCCAGTGCCGAAGTCTCGCTCCATGATCTCGGTTGGAGGAACGTCGATCGAGTCCAAGTAATGGCACTGCACTCCAGGGAGGGCGCGGGCGTCCAGCGCCTGCACCGCCGCCGTCTTGCCGGCGCCAGACGCTCCGATGACGAAGAGTAGGGCGGGTTTCATGTGCCGATTGTTAGGCGTCAGCGCCCCACGGCCGCGGCGGCCATCTTCCATTGCCACTCGCATTGTGAAGGTGGGCCGCGATCATTCGGATCGTGCGCTGTGGTACTCCAGGAACGGCGATGTCCCAGAGTGCGGCTGGCAGGCGCTGGATGAGGTGGACCGTGAGCCGGTTGTTCGTCTTCCACGCGGCAAGCAGGGTCGCTCGTAAATCGGGTGGTGGCGGCAAACCAGGCCTTCCTTCCAGAATTGCGCGGATCATCGCGCGACACGATAGCGAAGCCGGGCGGCGGGTCCCCTCGAGGGCAAGGAAGTTATCGTGTCGGCGCGGATCCGGTTCGCCGGGCGGACCAGCGGCGTAGGGCAACTGCGCACCAGATTGCCTCAGCAAGAGCGAAGGGCCAGGAGCGAATGAACACCGCATAGGTGGCGGCACCTGCGCAGGCGATCGCAAAACCCAGGACGTATATGTTGGAGCGGGCTTCCAGCGCGTAGGTGATGACCATGGCCGCCACCGCAAGGAATCCGAGGAGCTCGGTCACATGACCTTGTTCGAGTTGAGGTTAGCGCCTAACCGATCGCGCTTAAGCTGCGGCAAAGAGGAAATCTCCGGTGAGTAGGGATCACTACTGACCGAGCCTGTAGAGTCTGTAGCCTACCAACAAGACCCAAACTGTAGTGATAACGGAACTCATGATCACGGCAGCACCCAAAGAACGCACAAGAAAGGGGCCCGCTACCGAAACAATCCCAAGGATGGCGGAGACCAAACCCAAATACGCCGTAGTCTTAGTGAAGATTCCTTTTAGCATGACGACGCTGGTCATGAGAATGCCGACGGCAGGAACGAGAATGGCGTAGACGCCTAAGAGGCTGGACTCGAGCACCGCGGACGGATAATTCGCTGCCGCGACGACGACCGCCCTCTGGGCGTCGTTCGTGGCTGCGGCGTAGGTGCCGCTGAGCGTGATGAGCGAGGCGTAACTCGTCCAGGTAACTGCCAGGTCCAAGACAACGAACAGACCCACACATGCAGTTGCTAGGAGCATCGCGTTTCGGTTGATCCGCTTCAACGCGAGGTAGAGCGATAACGCGACCGGTACGAAGAGAAAGTCGGTTAGGACCGAGAGAGCAAGGATAGCCCACCAGACCGTCCTCTTCCCAGCCAGATACGTGAGCCGGGCCTCGGCACCACTCGGTGGAGCTCCCACGGGAACGTACAACGCAATGGTGGCGATATATGCTAGTCCTAAGACGAGGGCGGAGATACCGCCCACTCGGTACAACCATTTCTCATCTGGGTTAACCGCATCTACCATCATCCTCTGCACGCTCATTTACGCTTCTCCTGTTCTAAGGGCTTCGGCCTGGGCCAGGGCACAAACACTCCGCTTCCCCTAAAGCGATCAGCGCCCGTCAGCTTCAAGCGCTGGTTAGGCAGCAGCCTTCGCCACGAACATGCCTCGGCCAGTGAGACCTTGGGGATCGTGTTCAGCGATGAGACCGGCGTCGCTGAAGGTCCGCAGCAGCTCGTCCGTCGTGAAGAGCCCGAGCTCGTGCACTTCAGTCGCGTGGCGCCTTCCCTCGGGCCCGTGGATCTCGTAGTCGAAGCGGAGGCGAGACACGCGACCCCGAAGCTCGGTGTGGCTCACTCGGACGACGCGAAGTCCCTGCGCCTCTACTGTGCGCGTCCCCGTGTGTCCCGGCTCCATCACGTCGGGTGGGAACCAGGGCTCCACTATGATCACGCCACCGGGGGCCAGATGGTCGTGAAAGCATGCGAACGCGCGGCGAACTTTGGGTAGCGTACAGAGATATCCGATGGAGCTAGTGGACGGCAGTCCGTGCCCCGTCCGGGGCACAACACCCGCTCCCCTTAAAGCGATCACCGCCCGTCAGCTTCACGCGCTTATCAGGCAGCGCAGTCAACGAGGTTGTCTCTAGCTGCCAATCCGCCGCTCTTCCCGTGCCTTGCTGAGCAAACGCTCTGCGAAATCCAGCCGTTCCTGTGTTTCTGCTAGCTCCTGTTGGAGGTCCTGGACACCACGCTCAAGGGCCTCGAACCGCGCAGTGACGTCGCTCGATGGTGATTCTGGACGAGTGGCACGCAGACGAGCGATCTTCACCGCTGCGACAGCAATGATCGCCACGATTGGTATGAGTGGGACAAGAAACTCAGGGTTCATGTGGCCTTCCTCATCTAGGCCTGAGACATTCGCCTGCGCCGCCTAACGTCCGGTTCCCTGCGGTTGTTGGGGCCGCTCATCGATTCGGTCGGCGATTCTTGGGTCCATTTCCAACATCATTGACCTATGCGCGTTGCCGGATCCCAATGTTCGTCCGCTTTGCCGTCCTTGAAACGCCACATGTCGAACCAAGTCGTGGTGTAGCTCTGTGAGGAATCCTTTGCGTCCTTCAGGTCGTGGACGTACGCGACCACCACGAGATCGCCCTCCGCCACCACCGACACGACCTTCGTGTTCATCTTCTGCGGGATCGGCACGGGCTTCACCTTCCGGACCTCGGTGAAGAACTTCACCACACCACTGCGTCCCGACGCCGCGTTCGGATTGTGCTGGATGTACCGCTCGGTCAAGTACTTGTCAGCCAGCTCCCAGTGACCGGCCTCAAGCAGGTCTTTTACAATGTGGTAGGCAACCTGCTTGTTCGTATTGAGCTTCGGGTCGCTGCTGTGGAACAAGGCGTCCGAATCGCTCGCGCCGACAACAGCTTCCTGTGCGTGCAGCGAAGGGCTGCCCGCCAACAGAGCGGCCGCCAGTGGGAGGTGAAGACGACAAGGCATGTATTCCCCCTCTATGGTTCAGACACCTCCCCGAGCTTGCGGGTATGAACGTCGACAGGCGCGCCGCCTAACGGGCAAGGTTAAGCCGCGAGCCGGCGCATCCGCCGCGCTGGCCCTGCAGCAACGCACAAGAGCAGGATTGGACGCGCGCCAGCGCGGCCAGCCGGCTCGACAGCTTCAACTGGTAGTTAGGCGGACCGCCCGAAACCCAGGGTCCAAGTAAGAACTGAGCTGCACCGCGGGGCGCTGCATTGCCGTAGTGTTCTCGGAAAGCGCGATTGGTCAGGAACATTCTGCAGCTCCCTTTCGAGATTCCTGCGATCCCACCGTCCCCACTACTCCAATCTATGCTAAAGCCGAGTTGGTTCTTGTAGTACGCCGCAGCTGTGTCGACGTCACTGACAGGTATTTCGGGTACCGCACCAGGAAAGTCGTGTTCCATTCTGGCTCCCAACTACGACCGCGGATGACGCTCGCGGTAAAAGAAAAGTGAGGCCCGAGGTTCCGCCTAACGGATCGCGCTTAAGCTGCGGCGCCGCACTTGGCAGGCGCCGCGGTAATTGAGACTACTACAGAGCTCTTTGGCGCACAAACGCAATTCCTCCCAAGATCGTACCCCTCAGCTTCAAGCGCTTGTTAGACGCCGCGCCGGCTGATGCTCCTTTGAATACTGCCATAGTCCCCGATCGAGAGTGCGCATCGTGATACGAGTAGAATCGGCGAGCTGTCGGGCGTAGGAAGTGTAGGCTGCCCAGAACTCGAAGTTGTAGACAGGGGGCGTGCGTATTCCCAAAGACCATAGGGCGCGGAAGTCAAGAATCGGATATGAGCCCTGATCGCAAAAGTGGAGCAGGACGGAGGCGGTTGGCCATTCAACTCCAGCGAGAAGACGGAGAACCCCAATCTTGACGCGTTCGTCGGCAGTCCCAAATGCAAGTTCGGACGCCTCCCGGATTCGTTGGGGTGAGTTGGAAGCACACTGCTTCGCAGTGCGAGGAGTCTTCCATCGGCACAGCGCCAGGAATTCGGAGCGGCGCAGGTACCCTCGTTCGCGCGCCGCAGACCCTGCTCGTTCGACACGACCGTCCTCCTCGGCATAGGAGTAGCGTTGGGCCCAATGGGCGATTTCACTTGGGATCGCGGGGTCTAATGGACTGCGTCTAAAGCTGCGGCGCCGAACGTTACCGTTCACACACGGAAGACTACCTCAGAGAACGTGGCGCCGTCAGCTGCAGGCGCGTGGTAGGCCGCAGCTAGCGGGTGTCGATCCCTCATGGCGCAGAGTGTGCGATCGAGAGCACCTCCTCCACCGCCGCTATGATGAGGTCCGGACGGGCGGATGGGATCTGATGACCGGCACCTGTGGCGATTACGAGGCGCCTCCGAGTGCCGCCGCGGACGAGCTCGTCGTGGGCAGTCCGCCAGGCGTTGTTCGCCGCGGCAGTCGGCCAGAACGGATTCCCTGCCGTGATAAGTACGATTGGAAGCGTGGTTGACGGAGGCGAGCGCCGCGCGACGACGACGGTCTGTGGGAACGCATCGACCTGCCGCTTTCCTGCCAGCTCGACCTTCGAGAGGGGCCGGCTGGTGTCAAAGGAGACTGCTAAGAGCGGACTGGAGGCGCCTCCCACTGCATCGACAAACGCCACGGTGTTCGGGTCCACCAGGACTAGGCCCAAGACCGTCTTCGGGTATTCGTGAGCGTAGATGGTAGCGAGCAAGCCTCCGTAGGAATGGCCCACGATGATGATGCTGTCTGCGAGGCGAAGCAGTTGTAAGGCCGAATGCAGGGCGGCGAGTTCCCTGCGGACGTCGTAGGGCGCCGATGGCAGTTCGCTGCGACCGAAACCCGCACGATCGTAACTCACCACGGCCGAGCCGGTTGTCTCAGCGAGGTGAGGTAACAGAGCTGCCCGTTCCGACGCGTCAGCACCACCGCCGGCCTCGAGAACGATCGCTGGCAAGCGACCGGCCAAGATTCGAAAGTGGAGCGTCTGACCGTCAGTGGCGATGAGCGTGTCGAGAACGGTACCGGGAGCGAGCGGCAAAGGACCACGATGTGGTCGATTGGCGCAGGCTATGGCGATGGCCGCACGCGTGGCCAAGGATAGAAGACGGCGGCAGAGCACGAGAGCTCCGAGGCGCGGTGGTTACGACATTAGATTGGGTGACCGTGCGGAAGGTTGGTAGGAGATCTTGGGCTACGGCCTAAGGGATCGCGCTCAAGCCGCGTTTGACCGTCGCCAATCGATTGATCGGAGCGAGAAAAGGGCCATCGAGTATTAGTAGCTCGTGGACGCATAACGGATAGCGCCTAAGCTGCGGCGCCGAACTGGAATCGTCACAAACGCGATTCACAGACGACGGGCGCCGGCAGCTTCAGGCGCATGTTAGTGGCAGCCTACCATATCTCGCCACGACGCCACTCCACCGACAGGGGCAAGTCGAGGTCGAGCGATGGTGTCTGCGGAAGGGACAGAATCATGACTCGCTCGTCGGGCGTTGCCACAACGCTACCGTCCTTTCTCGCAGACAGCGGCCCACGCCAGAAACGCCAGCCGAGGCGCGCATAGAGATTCTCGGTAGCCGGACACAACGCAGCCAATTCGTAGTCACCGACCAGAGTTACAAAGTGCTCTAGGAGCGCGCTTGCGTAGCCCTGCCGCTGCGCCGATGGCGCGGTGGCCACCATTTCCACGTAGGCGGTCCTGAGCGCCCTTTGCCTGGTCGGCTGCAACCAGCGCGTGACCCACATGAGGTGAGATACCAACGCACCCTTCCGCAGCCCGAGGAGATGCTCGCCAGAGCCGAGAGACGCGAAGAAGGGCGCTGTGGCGGTGCCATAGGCAGCATCGCAGAGGGTGCGGACCGCCGCAGCCAACGTGTCCGTCAGCTCGGTGGAGCGGCAACGTTCAATTGTTAGCGGGGCTGGCACGGAGGAGGCTGCCACCTAACGGATCGTGCGTAAGCTGCGGGCGACCCGCACGCCGGCGCAAGAGTAGTGGACGACAGTCCGCGCCCGCCAGGGCGCAAACACTGCGGTTCCCTTAGAGCGATCACCGCCCGCGGCCGCTTCAAGCGCTTGTTAGGTGGCGGCCCGTTTCCCGGCCCCCGGTCTCGCGGGTGCGTGGCGGGCCGGCGCATGCTTTCCTCGGGACCGCACCGCTCGGATGGCAGCTACCTGACGCCTCGCTTCCATCAGGACTTCGATCAACAGCGCGCGTGGCACCTCCGCGAGCCGAATCAGCACGGCCGGGTAGTGGCGATAGTGCTCCGTGAAAAAGAAGGCGCGCGGATCGAGCTGCATAAGGACCTCGCGCTCGGCAATTGTCCCCAGTTGCAGCACCAAGACCGTCTCGTCGTCGCGGAATCGCGCGAAGAAACGACCATCCAGAAGGAAGGAGGGCATGCCATAAGATCGCCCTTCTGCGATGCCCGGCAGCCCTAGCAGCAACCGGCGCGCGCCGCCGACTGGGATCCCGCGACGCGGTGAGGGTGGTTCGTCCTACCGAGTCGACGTGGCATCTTCGCGGCCGACACGTAACGGATCGCGCTTAAGCTGCGGCGCGAAGCTGAACTGAGCACAAACATACCGCTTCCTTTGAAAAGCCGGCGCCTTCAGCCGCGGCGGCCCGGATGATTTCACCGGTCGCCGTCGGCTGCAAGTCGATGTTACAGGGCCCCGATGAGAGGGCCCTTCCGTTCGAGTAGCGCTCCACGTCATCAAGACTGCTTGTTCTGCACGCAGTAGTACAGTTGAACCAGTCCATCTTCAAATCGTTCGACGGATCGCAACTCCAAGGGCACGTGACGATGACGCCGCGCTATCAATGGTATGCCCTCCCCAATGAAAACGGGGACCACGCTGATGACGAACTCGTCGATCGCCTGCGCGTCAAGAAACGAGGCGATGATCTCGCCACCGCCCATCAACCAAATATCCTTGCCAGGCTGCTCTCGAAGACGGCTCACGAATAGGCCGATTGCATCGTTCACGAACTCCACACCTGACGGGGCGTCCGCTGGCGGTGGATGACGGGAGAAAACGATATTCCGACTCTGTGAGTCGAACTTCGCCCCCATTCGCAGGCTCACCTCGTAGGTCTTCCGGCCAAGCACCTTCGTGTCAACCGACCTCATGAAGGCGTTCATGCCATAGAACCCTTTTGGTGCCGGGCGGGACGTCAGCCATTCGAGATCGCCGTCGGAACGCGCGATATAGCCGTCCGTGCTGGTCGCGATGTGGACGATGACTTTGCGACGCTTCGTCACGAGTCCGATCTCCTAATCGATGTCCTGACCGAACACGATATCGATGCCGTTGGGGTCCCGAACCTTGAACTCGCGGATCTGATAGGGGCGATCCGTCGGCTCGTCGAGCACGTCAGCCCCTCGATCCCTGATCTCTCGAAAGTACGCGTCCACGTCGCGGACCCACTGAAACAGATGGATGCCAGTAGGGGAACGCTGGCCACCTCTCGCCAAGTGGATCGCAGAGTTGTCTCGCCAGACGACCGAATACTCCCCGTCTCCGAAGTCCCACTTGAAGCCAAGGATGTCGCGGTAGTAGGCCGCGGTCGCCTTCACATCGGCTACGTGCAGTCGCCTTCACATCGGCTACGTGCAATACGGGAGCGCCTTGAATGAACTGCGTTGGATCTGAGGTCGGCCGATCGGGCATCTCTGATCCTCCTCTCCGACTCGCTCGCGCCGCCCAACGGATCGCGCTTAAGCTGCGGCGCGCTGAAGAAAGAGTAGTCATTCAATATCCTGCGCGCGCCGCCAGCTTCAAGCGCTTGTTAGGCGGATGACGCGCCAGCGACCGAGTACAGGCGCCATGCCTCGACGAACATGCTCACCGGACCGTGAAAACGGGCGATGTGACAGTGTCCGTTGGAGCAGTATCCCCGATGGTCCCGTATCCCATACGAATCCGGAATCGACCGGCCGTCCTTGTGACAATGCGTGCAACCAATGCCACCTCGTGTGGCGCCAGCACGACATCGGCTCGTGGCTGCGCGGAGTTAAGGCATACGAAGCCCAGATCCACTGCCTGCCAAGTGCCGTTGGACTGCGCCTCCTCAAACACGAGATCCGCTCCCACGGGATCGACAGCACTGCCCCCGATGAGGCACCGGCGAACGGGGACGCCCGCGAATGTCTGGTTACTGATCGTCGCGAGGATGGACATGGGAGGTTGGCTGGGCGGAGGCAGGTGATACTCGCGTGCATCAGTGACCAGGAAAACACCCTTCGTCGGCTCGGTCGGTTCGGTACCGCACGCCGCGACCGCAAGGGTGATCACAGCCGCTCGGCGGACCGATAACACGAGACGGATCATAGGAGCGCTCCTCTCGTAGGAGTGGTGCAGGAGGCGATGCTCGGTATAGGGTGTGGAGATTTGAGACCCACCGCTAGTGTTGCAAACTCGCACCTATGAAGCGACTGGCGTCAAGAGAGTGCAGTGCCTCCGGCCGGTAACGCGACGCGTCACCGGCGTTCCCACTTCTCCTTCCTTCTTC